>Ga0208879_1000379_pt1 | contig 46051 bp, 35 predicted proteins | sample Knorr_S15_td_Bot_FD_185605 | JGI IMG/M metagenome (GOLD analysis project Ga0208879, IMG submission 185605) | Marine microbial communities from Southern Atlantic Ocean transect - Knorr_S15_td_Bottom_ad_5009_LV_A (SPAdes) (version 2) | ecosystem: Environmental > Aquatic > Marine > Oceanic | place... | reverse complement strand
GTCTTCGTATGATGCGGGCAGCCTCTCCCTCCAGCGTTTTTCCAGCCTCGGACCAAGGGTCAGATTCGAGGCTGCCCATCCTCGCTATCGCAGCGGCTCGCACGGCCTTCGAGGCCGACGAGCCGGCGATTGAGATATCCGATGAATCATCGAGCGGTGAAGGAGCACCTCTGGCGATGGTGCGGGCCAGCGCCCAAGCCAGCATGAAGCCGCCGAGGTGAGCCATGTGAGCGATTCTATCTTCCATCGTTCCGATTTCGATCTGGTACATGTTGTAGACCTCCAGACCAAGCCGGAAGGCAGCGATCATCCAGACCGGCCAAGGACGGATGAAGAAGAGCATCGGGAACTCAATCCGGTCCTCCGGCCAACAGGCCATATAGGCTCCCAGTATACCGAATGCAGCACCCGATGCACCGAGTGCCGGAGTCCACGAATCGGGTTGGACGAGGGTCCAGGCGATGTTGCCGCCGAGCAGACCGATGATGTAGATCGCCATCCATCTGCGGGGCCCCATCCTCTGCTCCAGCGGGACGCCGGCAAGGGCGATGACGATGATGTTGCCGAGGACATGGATCCAACCGGAGTGAAGCCAGGCGGCGGTGATGAATCTGTGAGCCTGAGTCGGTTCGCTTGCAAGAGCAGGAATCAGACTGAGGAAGAATCGCGGTTCGAAGTCGAACAAGCCCTGTTCGAGGAGCATTTGGTAGAAGGTGACCAGCAGCAGCGAGAGAACGGTGGCGAGAGCGAGACTGGTCTGTTGTTTCGCAGCCACGACATAGGGGGCTGTGGCGATTACCAGAAAGAGGGCGATAGCGAGGTAGTCGCCGGTCGTCAAGTCGGACCAGAGGAATTCGTAATCCGTCCCAGCCATTCTGCTTCCTCGGGCTTCGACGGCGCGCTCGATGGCATAGGGGCTTCGATGGAACCACTCAAACGCACGCCGTCGGTCGAGACTGCGTGGGCGGACGGATTCTCATCACAGGCGAGGGACTAGTCGTCAATCGTGGCGCACGAGAGGTGCTGCGCGGTGTCGACTTCGCGCTCAGGGAGGGCGAAGTGGTGGCGCTCGTCGGACCCAATGGCTCCGGCAAAACTACTCTTCTCGAATCCCTCGCCGGCCTGCATTCGCTGGCAGCGGGCTCGGTCCGCCTGAGCCTCTCCACCTATTCGACGGTCGTGCGCGATTCGGAGGGTGAGCGTGGCAGTGTCGCGGGCATCGGTCTGACCCTGCAGAGCGACGCTGTCTGTGGTGAGGAGACTGTTGCAGAACACCTCGGCCACGCCATTCGCTTGGCTGGCCGAGACGATGCGGCCGATGCGCTCGCTTCGATGCTGACCGATTGGGGCATGAGTCATCGAGCCGGTGAGTCGGTATCACAATTGTCCGATGGTCTTCGCCGCAGGCTCGCGGTGCTTTGTGGACTCGCGCCAGCGGCATTATCCCTAGAACCCACGATTTGCTTGTTGGACGAGCCCTCGGAAGGGCTCGACGAGGCTTCACGGCGCTTGCTCATCGGTTGGCTGCGCGCTTTGACGGCTCGCGGACATGGAATAGTCATCGCAACTCATGACCCAGAACTGACCAGCGCAGCTGACCGCATCATCACTGTCTCTGGTAATGGTCGGTTGACGTCGGATCCGGGCGCGGCTCTTGGTGACGCGGTGGAAATGGTCGAGCCGAGCGCGGCTCAGGAAGCCTCAGCCTTCTCCGAATTCGTCTCTTGGGCATGGAGGATCGAGAAGCGCAACCCTCTCGATACGATCACCCGCGGAACGCCTGCCCTGGTCGCCTTGCTGCTGACCTATACGATGGCCACTGACATTCCCCGGACTTCCGAGAATTATGACCTCCTCGCCGCTCTGGTTCTCGCCCCTGCCTTCATCGCAGCGGTGGTAGCGCCTGCGCTCATCAAGCGACTCGCAGAAGAGCGCTCTGGCGACTGGTGGCGCGCGATGATCGGTCCGTGGTCGCGCGCCACATTCTCAATCATGGGAGCCTCATTCATCCTCCCGATACCTCTGACCTACCTCGCGTGGTACGTCCTTGCGGGTGATATCGATTCGGCAGTCTACGATGAGGTTCTTCGTTGGCTGTGGCTTCCACCTTTGGCGATGATCGACATCAGTTGTGCGGCCGCCGCCCTGCATCTGATGGTCGCCGACCTGCGCAGAGCCAGCGCGGCGGCCGGCTCGCTCCTGCTCCTCGTCCTGGTTTGGCCCTTCCTCGAATTGACCAGCGCCTTGACGACGCTGATGGATACGGGAATGAGCTTTGAATTGGCGATGGGCGAGCCGATTCTCGATGTGCTCATCGCTGCCGGCTCGGCGGCCCTAATCTGGGCGGTCGCAGTGATCATTCCCGAAGATTGATTCAGGCTTGACGTATTTCGTTCTCGGGCGCGTTTCATTACTGATTTTTCATCAGGTGGATTCATCACCGCATCGCCCGACGACTCGGTGATGTCAACCCGCCAAGAGGCCGGCTTCAACCTCCTCGCAATCGGCCTCGCAAGCGTGTCAATCACAGCACTGCTCGGCCTTTTCTACGCACCTTCAGTCAGCGCAGAGTGGTGGGAGGCACCCGAGGCGTATCGGATTCTCTTCCTCCATGTGCCATTCGCCTGGTCGTCGTTTCTGGCCTTCACTCTGCTCTTCATCGGGGCAGTGAAGTGGTATGCGAAGCGCGACGAAAACGGTTGGATCTGGTTCCAGACCGGGTCTGATCTCGGTTTGGTTTTCGGCCTTGGGGTCATCACATCGGGGCCGATCTGGGGTTCGGCGGAATGGGGGACGCCGTGGGATTGGGGAGACCTTCGCCTCAACACCTTCGCCCTGCTCACCGCGGTCGCTCTCTTCCTCGTCCTCTCTCGCCGGTCACAAGCCGACAGTCAGGAGACTCGTGACACTCTGTCGGCCGTCGGGCTGTTCGGGTTCGCGCTGGTTCCAATCACCGCTCTCGCTACTACATGGTATCAGGAGCGGCATCCCGGGGTCCTGATCATCGATTCTGAGGACTCTGGATTAGACCCAGAGATCAAGATGATTCTGCTCTTTGGATTCCTCTCGATGTGTGTTGTATTCGCAGGTCTGGTTCGCCTCTCTAACCTGCGCTATCGCTTGGCTGCTGAGTTGGTTGGGGTCAAGCGAAACCTCGATGAGAATTCGGTAGCAGCTCCTGTCGAGCTCGATTCGGAGGTGGGCTCTTGAGTGGTATCTACTCGGCCTATCTGGCCTATTCGATAATGCTGGGATTGCTCGGCTATCACAGCAGGACTCTGCTCGGTGATATCGCGAATCTGCGCGCGGATTTGGCTTCGCTAGCCGATTCGGATCAATCAGATGAGGAATGATTGCTGACTCATCTGCCTCTGAATCGGGTGGATTTTCTCACCCCAGAGGGCAAGAATTCACCCCGACCGACGCGGGAACCATTCAAACGACGCACTTCTGCCGGAGGCAGGGGGAACGCAATGGACAGCGGAGCATTCTGTGTTGCTTGCGGCGCGCAACCACCTCTGACCAGCAAGCGTCTGTGCGAGGCTTGCCTGCGCGTCAGAACCACATTTTCAAAAGTCCCTGACAGGATTCAACAGGAGCGCTGTGCCAAGTGTTCGAAGCACGAGGTCGAGAAACGCTGGGTCAACATCGACGACGCCGATCTCGGCGAACATCGATTGCGCGAGAACCTCGATGTGGTGAGTGGGGCAACCGAAGTAGCCGTCGATGTAGCCTACCAGCCGATCGACGAGCGAACAGCCCGTCTGCACGTAACCGTTGAGGGCCAACTCGAGGGCTACGATTTCGCAGACGAGCACGACGTCCTGATCCAGACCAGCAATGCCGTCTGCCCTGCCTGCGCTCGAAGAGCAGGCGCTTATTTCGAGGCGACGATGCAACTCAGAAGCGCTGGTCGCCGCCTATCAGACGAGGAACTCAAATCACTCAGAGGTACCCTCGATGAGCTCCTCGACGAAGCCGAATCAGACCCGATGTTCTTCATCACCAAGGAAGGACCCGTCACTGGAGGATGGGACCTCCAGCTCGGCTCGAAATCACTCACAAAAACCTGGGCGCGACGCCTCGTCAAGCGTTTCGGGGGCACCATCAAGGAATCGGCAACACTCGTCGGGATGCGGGATGGGATGGAGGTCACACGCCTCACTCTCAGTTACCGGAAACCGGCTTACGCCCTTGGAGATGTGGTTCGACTTAAGCGACAGAATTGGCTTGTCTCCGCTTGGCAGAAGGATGGTCCAACACTGAGCCGACTCGAACATAATCAGCGTACTGGAGTCAGTTGGCGCGATATGGAGAAGGCTAGCGTCGTGTGTCGTTTGGATGACCAGAAAGTAGTCGATATTCTCAATCGCGACTCTTCAGGGGCTGAGGTCATGGACCCCGTCGATTACCGCGTGGTGACCGTCGCACTGCCCTATGATGATGATGGCTCCGGTGCGAGTCTGCGCATCGGATTCATAGACGACTCGTGGATGGCGTTGCCAGGACACGTAGCTGAGGACTGAGCATGGGCGAGCGGGATTTCGAGGCACTTCTAACTGCTCACGACGCTGGCGACATGGCCGGATTCACACGTCGTTTCGTCGACGACCTCGAGGTTGCATTGGCAACTAAAATCGAGGTCGAAGCAGATACCGATTGGAGTGGAGTCCTCTGCCTTGGGATGGGGGGTTCGGGCGCCGGTGGGATGTTCCTCTCGGCTCTGGCTGACCATGCTGGTGGCTTGCCATTCGTGGTCTGGCGTGACTACGGTCTGCCCTCGTGGTGGGGGCCGGATTGGCTGGTCATCGCAACCTCGTACTCGGGCGACACCGAGGAGACTCTGGATGGGGTTCGTGCGGTTCTCGAAGACGGTGGAACCGTTGTCGGCATCTGCTCTGGCGGGGCGCTTGAAGATCTCCTTGCTGAGAGCGAGGAGTCACTCTGTTTATCGGTTCCCGCCGGTCAGATGCCGCGTTCTGCATTCGGACATTTACTTGGCACTCAACTAGCCGTTTGCTTCGCGCTCGGGATTCTTCCGAAGCCGAGTGATGATGAATTGTCGGGAATGCTCGGGCGGCTTAGTGCCGCCTCGCAGTCCGCCGATATCGTTGGTGGTGATGGTCGCGTGGCTGCCATGGCTCAAGGCATGGTTGGATGTGAGATTGGCATCGTCGCGCCGACCCTGCTCGGCTGCGCGGCTCGTCGCTTCGCGAACCAATTGAACGAAAATGCCGACCGATTCGCTCGGCCGGTCGACCTGCCCGAGATGAATCATAACGAAATCGTCGCATGGGCAGCCGACTCTGGCTCACAAGCCCTGCTCTACATGACTTCGAGTGCGGTCAATCCACGCCTGCGCGCCCGCATGGATTGGATGATGGAGAGTATTGATTGCGATGCTTCCTGGGTTCTCGATTGCGAGGGTCAGAGCCTGTTGGAGAGCCTTCTCTACGCTGCTCATCTGACCGATTGGATCAGCATCGCCTTGGCCTTGATTCAGGGTATTGACCCCTCCGCGATGGCCTCGATCGACGGCCTCAAAGCCCATCTCGCTTCGATTCAGTAAATCGGCCCGAGTACAAGCCTCGGATCAGGATATTTTGCCAAGGCATCTTCGCGGTCCTTGGGGTCAACCACTCCGGGGAGGTCGTGGGTCTCTGGCTCGGTGTAGGAGAGTTGGAAGTGCAGGTGAGGATCCCAACCTCCGTTTTCTTCACGTGGACCCATGTGGCAGATCACCTCTCCTGCGGTGACTCGTTGGCCGACCGATTTACCGATTATCGAGGCCGCGTCGAGGTGACCGTAGAGCGCCCAGATAGTCGTGCCATCGAGTCTATGCTTGGTGATGACGACGTTGCCGTAATCGCCGTCTGCTGGATTGTAGCCGAAATGGGAGATTTCGCCGTTCGCAAATGCCATGCAAGGTGTTCCGACAGGCGCTCCGATATCGATACCAACGTGCAGGAAGCGAGCGCCTGCGAAGAGTTCTGTCGCATACATTCCGGGGCGTAGTTCATCGTATCGCCCAATATCGTACTCTGACTTCGAGGGTGAATAGTCCCCAGTTGTGAAGTCCCTGACTTCATATTCATCAGGAAGATGGACGACTGGATGGAAATCGTAGGAGCCCCAGTCAATCATGGGCTGCCGAGGCAGCCCGAGAACATCACTTCTCCTCTTCGTCCTCGACTCCTTCACCTTCGGAATCGAGCCATTCCTGACCATAGTAATTCCATTGCTCCAAGGTCCAACCCTCTGGAATTCCTTCCTCGGGGATAGGTGGTCCTACCTCTTCGGCCTCAGGCTCAGGGACTGGCGGCTCAGGGTCTAGCCCCGGTGGTTCAGGGGGCAGTCCAGGCGGATCGGCTGGGGGGGCTGGAGCAAGAACAGGTGGCGGAGTCATTTCAGGCGCTGTGAGGTGCGGAATCGCCCCCTCCTTCCCGCGTCGGCGCAGAATTACCGCCGTTGCGGTTCCACCGACGAGAACCACGAGAATCAGCATAATCATCGGTAGCAGGCTCTTGACATGGCGCGACGCATCTGCGGGATAATAATCGCCGGCATCGGACCAACCATCGCCATCGGCATCGACGCAGCCGAGTCGATCCTCGCTCGATGAACCGGTCTCTTCGGGGCAATCATCCGAGAGATTGGTTCCCTGTTGGTCGGCATAACCATCGCCGTCAGCGTCAGACCAAAGTCGTACATTATCCGAAAACGCATCACCAAGGTCGGCCCAGCCGTCACCATCGCTGTCTGGACAGCCCAATCGGTCGAGGGTCGAATCACCCCAGTCATCGGGGCAGGCATCGGGCGCATTCGCCGGCGCTGGATTGTCACCGTAACCATCGCCGTCACTATCGAGCCACTGGCTCGCATCCATATCGAAGGCATCACTCTCATCAGACCAGCCATCGCCATCCAGATCAGGGCAACCGAGCCGATCCTGTATGCTCGTGCCGTAAGTCTCGGGGCAGTCATCAGCCTGTTGCGCAGGCGCGGGATTGTCTCCGTAGCCGTCGCTATCCGAGTCGAGCCATTGAGTGTCATCTATTGGGAATGCGTCGGCCCCGTCCGCGGCTGTCCAGCCATCATCGGGATTGGAATAACCATCTTCGTCAGCATCGGGACAGCCGATGCGGTCGATTGTAGAGTAGCCTTCAATCGACGAACAGAGATCACCATCCTTACCCTCAACATTGTCGCCGTACCCGTCACCATCGGTATCGCGCCATTGAGTCGACTCGGCTGGATAATCATCGCCAGCATCCGACCAGCCGTCACCGTCTGTATCGACGCAACCGAGTCGATCTGCACTCGAGAATCCGTAGACTTCAGGGCAGTCGTCGGAGATGCTTGTGCCTGATTGGTCTGCATAACCATCCCCGTCATCATCTGACCACAACAGCTTGTTGTTCGGATATTCGTCGTTGGCATCAGACCAGCCATCACCGTCCCTGTCAACACAACCGAGCCTGTCGATGGTCGAGTTACCCCAAGTAAACAGGCAATCGTCAGGAGTGGTCGCGGGCGTGGGATTGTCGCCGTAACCGTCGGAATCAGTGTCGCTCCATTGAGTGTTGTCAGAATCGAAGTCATCGCCATCGTCGGACCAACCGTCGCCGTCCAGGTCTGGACACCCCACTCGGTCCTCCGTACTGGTGCCGTAGGTCTGGTCGCAATCGTCCAGACTGTCACGAATCCAATCGAGGTCAGCGTCCGGATGTGGGTCGATTCTGATGACTCGATTGTTTGACGAACTGACATAGTAGAGCTTGTCGTTCGGCCCTACTTCTAGGCCCATGATCGAGTTCGCATTGGTATCGATGGTCTGCAGGTGGGTTGCGCTTTTGCCGTTGCCAGCGAGGCCATAAGCCTTGATTTTGCCATTGCCATTGAGCGAGACGAAGAGCTTGTCACCGTGCAATGCGATTCCCGATGGGTCGTCGAGTCCGGAAGCGAGAACGCCCCATTCGACATTAGTGATTTCGCTATACTCCGCCAGTGAGGAGTCCTTCTGCGTGCTGGAACCCATGATGTTCGTCGTCGTCGTGCTGGTGTCGTCGGTATTGACCCAGAGAACTCTGCCAGCACCGGTGTCGGCGATGTAGAGGATGCCGTTTGACTTGTCGAGTATCATGTGGCCGGGGACGCCCGCTCTGCGGGTCGGAGTGATCTCGCTGTAACGCCTGACGATGCCGTCATCGTGGTCTTCTCCACCGGTGTCGTGGTCTGAGCTGAAGTCATAATACACCAATTCTCCATAGTAACCGTCGTTGTACCAGTAAGCATTGCCCGAGTCGTGGGCGATACCCATTCCTTGAGGGCTTTCGTGCAGCATGTCGAGATGACTGCCCAACCTGCTGTCCGACTGATGTTCCTCGGCGAAGTGGTCGAGTGAAGAGGGCCAGAGAGCGGGGCCCATGAAATCGTTCGGGGATTGCTGTCCGTTGTACGTATTGCGCGATTCTTGGGCCGAGGCGAATATGTGATCGAATTCGGAATCATATTGCCCGAAGGCGAAAGCGCTGATCTCCTCCATGAAGTGATTCGCATAACTGTCTTTTCGGTTCTCAGTGTATTGATTCTCCAAACCGGTGTTGTGAACGATGGTGATGCTGTCGGTGGCGCGATTGGCGATCCAGAGTTCATTCGGTCGAGCTGAATTGGGGTGGAAGGCGAGGTCGCGAGGGGTACTCAGATCGTCATCGGTAGTGGCGATGATCACCTTGTCGAAACTCGGTCCGAATTGTTCGACATAGGTGTGGGAGGAACGTGTTTCCGCTTCAGCGGCGGCACTCGGGGTCAGGGCCAGCAGGAGACTGGTCAAGAGCATCGTCAAGATGAGAATCGATGCTCTGGCTGGGCCGTTGTTGGAGTCCATCATGGGATGTCGACGCTACGCGAGACCTTTCATTCCTCCCCATCTGTGGAAGTCTTGTTTGGAAAGGCTTCAATCTCTTTTGGCTCTGGCAGTGCACTCGCCAGAGTGTCGGAGACTTGCAGATCGTCGAGACGACGTCCTTGGGGTAGAACTCGGCTCTCGTACGAGCGCATGGCGTCATTGTAGGACTTGCCAGCCTTATCGAGGTGTCCACCGACTTTCAAGAGGTGTTCGATGAGCGTGTTGACTCGCTTGTACATCTCCCGGGAGACTTCGTAAATCTCACTCGCACCCTCTGCCAATGCATGTTGTTGCCAGTAAAGGGCGATAGTTCGCAGTAAGCCGAGCATCGTCACGGGAGTGGCAATGAGAACAAATTTCGTCATCGCATAATCCATCAAATCTGGGTTGATACTGAAGGCTGCTGCTGCCATGGCTTCGCTCGGAATGAACATCACGACATGGTCGAAATCACCCTCGATATCCTCTTGGTAACTCTTTGAACTCAACTCCTTGATTCGTTGTTTCACAGCTACTGCGTGCTCGGCGAGAAGGGCGTCTTGCTCTTCTCCAGCATCGAGTTCGACGGCCTTGAGGAAGGACGCTCCTGAGGCTTTGGAATCGATTGGAATCACACCTTGCTGCGGCATGCGGATGATGTAATCCGGTCGACCGCCGCCTTCGATTGTTTCTTGTTCAAAGAAGTCGACATGTTCGGACATCCCAGCCATCTCAAAGAGGCGGCGGAGTTTCACCTCGCCCCAATTGCCACGAGCCTGACCTGAGGTGGTGAGGGCTGTCGAGAGAGCGGTGGTTCTCACACCGAGGTTCTCGGTTTGGTCGCCCAAATCCTTCAGTTGACGCTTGATGGCTTGGTAAGCACCTTCGCGATCCTTCTCCATCGCTTGGTTGGCAGTTGCCATCTTCACCATCTCATCGCGTAGAGGTGTGATGAGAGCCTCGACCTCGAGTTTGCGAGTTTCGAGGCTCTTCTCAGCTTCTTTCTGACCCACTGCGAATCTCTGGTCGGCGAGCTTGAGAAATTCGGCGGTGTTCCGCTCGCCGACTTGTGTTGCAATATTCTTCATTTCTTCCTTCAGCAATTCGTTGACTCGCTTCTGCTCGCTCTCGCGCATTTCGCGGATCATCGATTCCTCGCCCTCGCGCGCCTCAGCGAGTGCTTCGGCTGTTGCTTGCGCGCGCGTCATTGCTGTCTTCGCCTCACTCAAGGCGGCATCTGTCTTCTGCTTCGCGTAGAGCCAGCCGATGGCCGCCCCCGCGAGAATTCCTACGATCAAGTATACGATTTCGTACTGCATCGTGAAACTGAGTGGACATCGAGGGTTCTTGAACTCTCAGCCGATGATGTGCGGCTCGGCTCGGTTCGGAACCAGCCGTTTCTGGGTTTTGTTGACTGATTCTTTGCTGGAAAAGCGCAATCGTCATTCGAATTCTGGGCAGCAACCCAATAGCGCGACCGCATAGCGGGGATGTGCGCCAACGCAGACTCGCGATGACTCTCTCCTCGCTTCCTGAGCATCCGTGCGGGATTGTCGAGTTGGAACAATATGTGACTAGCGGCGATATGGCTGCTGCTTGGTTGGGACAGATCGCCGCTTTCGGCGACCTCGATTCTGATTCAGTGGTCGCCGACCTCGGCGCAGGCAATGGAGTTCTGGGAATCGGCGCCGCGCTGCTAGGTGCAACTTCGGTAGTGCTGATCGAATGTGATGAGGCTGCTTGCGCTGCTGCCTTCGAGGCGGTCGAGCAAGTTGACGTGGGCGAAGTGGTCGAGGTGATGTGTCGTAGAGTCGATGAGAACCTCGATGTGGCGGGTACAAGCCTTGTGATCTCTAACCCTCCTTGGGGCGTACAAAGCACCAGAGCTGATCGCCCATTTCTCGAGGCGATGCTTCGCAGTGGTGCGATATGCCACTTGATGCACAGCGCCGCTGCGACTCATATCCAGTCATTTTTCGAAGAATCGGGCTGGGCCGTTGAAAGATATTGGGAAGCGGATTTCGCCCTGCCAGCCGCCTATGCTCATCATTCGCGCCGCCAAGGCCGAACCCGAGTCGCATTCTGGCGACTCACACCTCCTGCTGAGTGAACTGCAACTTCTTGCCAAGCCCGCTTTGTACTCTAGCCCAAGACCGTGCTACGCACGGCCGTCGCGTTCATAGGGGGTTGTCCGGTCGGCGGCTCGATGAGTGCTGCTGCTGGTGACTTTGTCACACCTGGAAACCCCGTCTCAATCCCTGAGGGTGCGAGCCTTGGAACCGGCGTTCACGAGACCGGCACCGGCGTCGTCGCAACAGTCTCTGGCACCGTCGTCGATTCGAGCGGAACAATCTCCATCGAGACCACTCAAGTTGAGACGAATCTACCAATGGTCGGTGACGACGTGATCGCAGAAGTCACAAAATTGATGCCGAAAGTTGCGATGGTCCGTTTGCTTCACATCGAGAAGGATGGCGGCCATCGAGACCTGCCAGCACTGAACCTCTTCGCAGACTTATTCGTGACTCAAATCGTCGACAGATTCCTCCCTTCACCGGGCGATGCGATGCGCACGCGCGACATCATCAGAGCCCGCATCACCCAAGTCGAGCCGAACATCAAGGCGACCACGCGCGAGGCGCCCGAACTTGGCGTATTGTCAGCCATCTGCCCTGCCTGCGGAGTCGACCTCGAGACCTCGTCGGCAAAACCCGATTTCAACGTCAAATGCCCTCGCTGCGACTACATCGGCTACCGCGTTCTCTCCAATGGCTTCGGTCACGGACACACCCTCGGTGAGGATGTCCAGAGCCTAAATCGGACCGGCGAGCGTTGGTCTGCTGCTGCTGAGTCGGGACTCGGCCACGAGGGAGCCAGACCATATCTGTCCCCAGTGGCCGACCATCGCCGCGGTATGGCACACGATATTCCGGCTGCCGCGGCCAAGATGCGTGCAGCAATCACCGGCGGGGGACGCGGTGGCGGAGGTGGACGCGGCGGTGATCGAAAACCACGAGTTTCACACGCTTGTAAGTGCACTTTGTGCCTAATCGACACGACCGTCCCATTCGAACCAACACCCGGAAAACCAATCCGCTGCCGAGACTGCATGAACAAGGTCAAGGACGGAAAAGCGAGCCGTGAGGAGCTTGCTGCCGAGCGAGAGATTCTCAAAAAGGCTCGAGCCGAGGCTGGTGAAACCATGGGGATCAAACTCTTCGTTGCGAGTCTATCCTACGAAACCTCAGAAGATGAGCTGCGAGAGTTGTTCGCCGCTCATGGCGAATTGAAGGAAGTCAGCATCGCCACCGACCGTGAGACCGGTAAGTCGCGTGGCTTCGCTTTCATCAAATTCGCCAGCCGAAAGGCAGGCGAGGCCGCACTCAAGGAACTCAACGGCACCGATGTCAACGGTCGCAAACTCAGCGTTCAGGAGTCCAACGATTCACGTGGCGGTGGCGGCGGTGGTGGTCGTGGTGGTAATCGCGGTGGTCGTGGTGGTCGCGATGGTGGCCGACGCCGTCGGAACTGAGCGAATTCTCACAATTTCGTGAGCGAAGTCGTGAAGGAGGGGGCTCGCGCCCGCGTATATGGGATTGAGATGGAAGGCTGGCTCGTTCTCGATGGTTACGAGGATGAACCGGCTGCCTTCGGCGTGCCGAATTACCTCGGATTCCACATCCGCTACATCTGCGGAGTGTTGGAAGCGCGAGGGATTCCATACACCTACATGACCATCGATCGATGGCGGCTTGAACACAAAGCGCGTATTGCCGATTCAGGCGAGCGAGCCGCCCTGCAGCGAGAACTCTCTGACCTCGATGGAGCGGTGGTTCTCGCTGGTGCTGTCGTGCCTGGAAAATATGTTCGAGGAACTCCGATATCACGCCGCGAACTCGACGAGTTCCTCGCTGTTCTACCCAGCGAACAACCAGTCCTTGCCGGCGGCTGGGCGATCAAACATTGGCGCTATGATGGTTGGATGCCCTTGCGCTCGAATCTGTTCTGCGCTGTGCAGGATACTGACGCGACCTTCGACAATTTCCTCAGCACCGGAAAGTGGGCTCATAAACGCCGCACTGCAGACCAATGGAACACTTGGGCTGCAGCCGGTGCAAAAGGAAAATGTGTGACCGAACACCCTGATCTACGGACCGAAGATGGACGAGCTGGACCCCTCACCTACGAGGTCGAACTGTACCAAGGCTGCGTGCGCTTCAAGCGCGGCTGCAAGTTCTGCATCGAGCCCAAGAAAGGAGTACCGATATGGCGTGAAGAAGCAGCAGTCATCGCTGAGATCACAAGCGCCCTCGACGAGGGAGTTCGGCATGTCAGAATCGGCGGCGCGACAGACATCTACACCTACAAGGCGGAGGGCGTTTTGGAACTCGAATATCCCGTCCCGAACCCCGAACCGATAGCAAAAGTCCTACACGGCCTGCGTGAAGACGAACGCCTCGAAATCCTCCATGTCGACAATGGCAATCCCTCGATCGTCGCAGAGAATCTCGAACCGGCAACCGAGATCACCCGCACGATGATCGAAACACTCTCCGATGGAGCAGTCCTTTCCTTCGGCCTTGAATCAGCAGACCCGACAGTGCACGAGGAGAACTGGCTCAACTGCGACGCCGAGCAACTGAGAACAGCGATCCGTCACATCAACGAATTCGGCCGCGAGCGAGGCGAGCGAGGCCTCCCGAAACTCCTTCCCGGCCTCAATTTCATAGCCGGCCTCAACGGTGAGACTGAGAAATCCTACGAACTCAACCGCAAACTCCTCCAAAGCCTGCGCTCCGAAGGTCTGTGGCTTCGAAGAATCAACATCCGCCAAGTCGAAGGCCAAGGATTCCAGCCCATCCCGCAAGACACATTCCGCGAATTCAAACGCCAAGTCAGAGAAGAGATCGACCACCCACTCCTGACCGAGATGTTCCCACTCGGAACGACCCTGCGCAAGGTCTGGTGGGAAGCCCACGGAGACCGCATCCGCAGACCCGAACAAGTCCTCAACCCGGAATACCGAAACCCGGCCATCCACGGCAAAGCCGGCATCACTTTCGGCCGCCAAATCGGAGCCTACCCAATCCTCGTAGGAGTCCCCTACCTGATCCCTCTCGAAACCGGCTCGGACATCATCATCACCGGCCACGGCATGCGCAGCATATCGGGGGTCGAGTCGGACCTATCGATCAACACAGCCACACAGGCCCAACTCGCGGCCATCCCTGGCATCGGAGCGAAGGCCGCATGGAGGTTGATCTCGACCAGAGCGAAGGCGGCGCGTAAGAACCCAGCAAAACCATTCGAGAGTGTTGAGGAAGCTTTTGTCGAATCTGACGTTCAGTCCTTTGGACTGGCTCTAGAGGTGCTAAACGCATGATGCAAGCCGTTCAGGCATAGGGAATAGTCATAATCTCCACAACGGCGCCAATACCCATGCTCTCAGCGCAACGCAAGTCAACCATCGCACTTGGAATCTGTGCCCTCTTCTTCGGCGTGACGATGCTTGGATTCCTCACCTCTTCCGTGGAATATGCTGGTTCGGTGGAAAGGCCCGGTTTGCTTGATGATGAAGCGAGTGATGCTTTCACGCACTCCGGCGGTGCTACGCCGAATGTGCGTGGAACCGAGGCCGGCTCGGTGTTTTCGAATTCGGCCCTCGACATCGGCCAGGATGGCCCAATCGTGGTGCTGGCAAATGGAACCACTGTCGAGTGGGTCAACGGCAGTCCAGTCTATACCGATGATTCGGTGGTGACGACTTCTGAGCCGTGTGTGATTCTGTCGAATAATTCGATGTACTGCACCGGTCAGAACAATTACGGACAACTCGGAATTGGCGCGACATCGCTGAGTGCTGGTTACGTCTCATTCAGCGGCATTGTTCCGGTGATGGTAGATTCCGGCAGCGACCATTCCTGTGCGATTCTCGTCGATGCCAGCCTCTGGTGCTGGGGTCGCAATCATCATGGTCAGATCGGCGATAATTCGACGACGAATCGGGTATCACCGGTTCAAATCGATCTGGGTACGGACACCGATGCGGTGGCTGTGGCGGCCGGTGCCGGCCACACCTGCGCAATCACCCATGCTGGTGATGTCAAGTGCTGGGGCTACAACATTCGCGGTCAGTTAGGCGACGGCACGACGAGCGATTCTCTGCTGCCGGTCGTGGCCAACCATTCGACCGGCTTGCGGGCTGTCACTGTGGTGACGCCGGGTCGCAGCACCTGTGTGATTCTAGACAATGGCTCGGTCGGATGCTGGGGTGACAAATACACCGTCTCGACCGACAATGGTGCGGTCTCGGGCAATGTCCACATCGTCGATCTTGGGGCTGGTGTCACTGCGACAATGCTCGATGGCATCGGTTCACACACCTGCGCTGTGGTCAGCGATGGCTCGATGCAATGCTGGGGAGTCAACACCAATGGACAACTCGGTGATGGAAATTGCAGCTCGACGATCAATGCGATTTGCAGCGGCGAGAACATCTTCCCCGGTCAGGGTGATTCGCCCCTCTCGGTCAATCTGACGAGTGGCCTGACCGTCCTTTCAGCAACGACAGGCAGTGATTCGACCTGTGCGCTGCTGTCCGATGATTCGCTGCGCTGCTGGGGCGCGCAGTCGGGCGAATTCGACAATACGACCGAGCCGAAGTTGAATCCGTACGAGATGGATTTCGATGCTGGTGCGCACGTCGCCTATTCCGACCAGGACATAGACGGCGACGGTACACGCAACATCTTCGACACCCATCAGACGGGTGATTCCGACGGTGACGGGGTAGTCGACGCCGACGATGATTATCCCGACAATTCCGCACGTTGGACAGATTGTCCAATCGGCCAGTATGGCCGCTTGCTCTGCGTCGCAGCCGATGCTGGGAATTACGCGGTCGCCGGCTCTCTCAATCAGATCGCCTGCAGTGCCGGTACCTTCCAGCCCTTCACCGGACAGGGTGAATGTCTCGACGCATCGGCTGGGAATTCCGTCGACTCCGACATGGCGACCAGCCAGACTCCATGCTCATCCGGAACTTACCAAGCGAGTATAGGTCAAACCTCGTGCACCGCCGCTTCCGCCGGCCATTATGTCACCAGCCTCAGTGGCGATGCCGGCGACAGCAGCAGCACAGCGCTGCCGCTCTCGGCGATGAGCGCGATTTACACGGCAGCAGCCGACGGCACAGCCGATTCGAGCGATGTCTACGAGATCGCTCTGGACAGGAATTCATTCTTCACTGCGAACCTCACCTCTCCATCAGTCACCGACTTCGATCTCGACCTGCTCAATGATTCATTCAGCATCATCACCTCGAGCATCAGCAATACGAGTTATGACGAGGTCTCGACGGCTGCAGCCAACAATACGACAGCGACCTACTTCCTGCGCGTACTGTATTCATCGGGTTCAACAGCACGCGTGAATTACACTCTGGTCATCGACCTGCGATCGACCGAGGGCGCGATGAACCCAATAGGTTCGACCTCGTTCGCAGTCGACGCGGAATACAGAATCAATGAGGTGGAGTGCGGCATAGGAACTTACCAGAACCAGACGGGCCAGGCCTCGTGCATTCCAGCTCAAGCGGGATATTACGTCTACAGCACTGGAGCGACCGCGCAGATCGCCTGCACGCTCGGCTACTATCAACCCAACACCGGAGCCACGACCTGCATGGTCGCGGCCATCGGCTATTACGTCGGCTCGACTGCAGCGACTATGCAGACTCCAGCCGCTCCCGGCTACTACGTCAACGTCAGTGGCGCGACCTTCCAAGCCCAATGCTCCGCCGGATCCTATCAACCGGCATACGCTCAGACTTCCTGCTTCTCAGCCAACGCTGGATATTATGTCGCAAGCTCGGGTTCAGCCAGTCAGACCGCTTGCGAACTCGGCACCTACCAACCCTACATCGGCCAGAGTTCCTGTCTCAATGCCCAGCCCGGCTATTACGTCGGTTCGACCGGCGCGACGAACCAGATCGCATGTTCAGTCGGCACTTACCAGCCCTATTCCGGCCAATCGGGATGCTTGAACGCGGCGGCCGGACATTATGTTCCCACGACGGCATCGATTCAGCAGTATGAGTGTGCAGTAGGAACTTACCAATCTGCCACAGGCCAAGACAAATGCGAATCAGCCTCCCCTGGTTACTACGTCAACTCCACCGCCTCCGACAGGCAATTCCCATGCGTACCGGGAACCTATCAACCGGCGATCGGGGCGGACAGCTGCATATTCGCCGACCCCGGGAATTACGTCGATACTCAGGCCGCGACGGCGCAGATCGCTTGTGCTGCGGGTTCGTACAACCCCTATGCCGGGGCGGACAATGCTGACGATTGCATGCTTGCGGACATGGGCTATTATGTTCCTCTGACGGGTTCGATTGCGCAGACTCCCTGCGCGCTCGGCAGTTATGCTGCGAATCAAGGGCAAATCGCCTGCGCTGCTGCCTCACCTGGATATTATGTCAATTCGGCAGCCTCGATTCAGCAGCATCCTTGCGAGGCTGGCAATTGGCAGGATCTTTCAGGGCAGACCAGTTGCATTGTCGCTGAGCCTGGATATTATGTCGAGAATGGCGCTGCGACCGCACAGACGCCGTGCAGCGCCGGCACTTACAATCCGAACAGCGGCTCGACCAGCCCTTCAGACTGCGTCACCGCCGAGGCTGGAAACTTCGTCGAAGATGCTGGTTTGAGCTACCAGACGCCGTGTCACGCTGGAACATATCAGCCGGCGCCAGCCAGCACCAGTTGCATCGACGCAGACTTCGGTTACCACGTCCCGGCTGAGGGCGCAACCGGCCAGATAGGCTGCACGATGGGCTCCTATCAAGGGTCGAGAGCGGGGACCGAGTGCATCGAAGCGGCTCCGGGACACTATGTCGATACCCACTTCGCCTCGGCCCAGAAGCCCTGTCTCGCCGGTACCTTCAATCCGGCGCGGGGATCGACTTCGGCGAACGATTGCATTCAGGCTCAGCCCGGAAATTACGTCGCCAACGCGGGCTCGGGCCTGCAGACACAATGCGCCTTGGGAACCTACCAGCCGAACAGCGGCTGGGCTTGGTGCCTGACAGCTGACACCGGTCATTACGTCGATTCGATGGGCGCATTGGTGCAGACTCTATGCGCACCGGGCAGTTACAATCCGAACACAGAATCGGTCTCAGCCACGGCCTGCGAAGACGCCGATCCCGGTTACTCAGTCGAATCCGAAGCCGCACCAGCACAGACGCCGTGCGAGCCTGGAGAATACCAGAACGAGCGCGGACAGACCGCCTGCAAAGCGGCAGACCCCGGATACTTCACCAACACTTCAGCAGCGATTTCGCAGACTCCCGCGCCCATCGATCATTACATCGAACAGACGGGCGCGACAGAAGCGATACCCTGCCCCAACGAACAGATGACCATGCTGGAAGGAGCGAGCAGCCTCAGCGACTGCCACACCGACACGGACCGCGACAGGATACCTGACTTCCTCGACCGTGACGATGACGGGGACGGCATCGACGATGGCATGGATCTGTGTGATTTCGGCGTGATGGGCTGGACCAGCACGCCGGCGATTGACAACGACGCAGACGGTTGCCGAGATGCCGACGAGGATGACGACGACGACAACGACGGCTATCTCGACGAAGACGATGAATTCCCTCTCGACCCAACAGAATGGCTCGACACCGACGGCGATGGGATCGGAGATAATGCGGATACCGACGACGATGGTGACGGCATCCCAGACGCTGAAGAACTCAAACTCGGACTCAATCCACTGATCGCAGACGGCGATGGAGACGGCTACAACGACAGCATCGACGCATTCCCCAAGGATCCGAGCGAATGGATCGACACGGACGGTGACGGCGTCGGCGACAACGGTGACAAATTCCCGACGATTCGATATTACCAGACTTATTCTCAGGCAATGTTCCATCTCGTCATCGCCCTGGCCGTGCTTGGAATCATCGGATTCAGCATCAAGATGGGTCGAGCGCGGGCCGACGGACCTGAGGACGAAGATGCCGAGATGATGGAGATCGGCGGGGTTGCCATTCCGGTGACCGCCGACGCTACCGCAGAGGTCGAATTGGCCGACCGGGACAACGATTACGATCCCGTTGAGGAGATGGAGATCGAGGCGGCGACCGAGCCAGATGAGGCCGAGGTGGAAGACGACGAATTCGATTCGGCGCCCTCGATGTACGATCTGGAGTCTTCACAAGCCGAGGCTGAGCCAGAGCCGGAGACCGAGGAGATTGATGCTGGGGAAGTCGAGCCTGAATCTGAAACCACAGAGGACACTGAGGTCACAGAGGAATTGGAAGAGGAGACCGACGAACCGGTCGAAGAGGCGGTTGAAGAGCCGGTCGAGTCGGCCGATAAGTCCGACGTGGGCGAGTTCGACCTCGGGGCTCTGCTCGAGACCGCTCCACCACCAGCGCCTCTCATCGAAGCGCCGGCTGATGCTCAGATCAACGAGCACGGACAGAAGGTCTGGCGCGGCGCGGATGGAAACGTCTGGGTCCAGAATCCCGATGGCTCCCTGCTTCGACACAACGAATTAACCGGAGCTTGGGAGCCGTTCGAGCAGTGACCGGCCACGGCCGTTATCTGCTCGAAGGCTTCCCACACAAACGCTGCAATATAGGCTCTGGGAACGCCTCAACGGTTGTACGGATGGTGACGTTGGTCATTCAGAATTGGATGACGTTTGCTCCCCAAGCGAGGCCGCCACCGAAGGCGGCGGTTACGACTAAATCACCCTCTTTGATCAAGCCGTTATCCATCGCTTCGCGCATCGCGATCGGCACACTCGCACCGGCGGTGTTGCCGTATTTGTGCAAGTTTGTGAAAGTCTTTGACATCGGCAGACCGAGCTTCTCCATGCCGGTCTTGATGATATTGATGTTGGCCTGATGGGCAATAACAAAATCGACGTCCTCGATGGTCTTGTCGACCCGTGCAAGAGCTCCGTGAACAGCCTGTGGAAAGGCTTCGATTGCGAATTCCCAGACCGCTGGTCCGTCCATGTGGAAGTATTGCATGCCCTCCTCGAAGCCCTCGCTTGGAATCGGAGTCCGAACACCACCGGCAGGTATCACGATGACATCGGCACCGCTACCATCACTCATCAGCCAGGTGCCGAGAACCCCTTTGCCCTCGGGCACTTCACCCAACACAGCAGCCCCTGCACCATCACCGAACAGAACGCAAGTCGTACGATCCTGCCAATTCAAAATCCGTGAATAGATTTCGGAGCCGACAACCAGAACTTTGTCGTAGCCCGGAGTGCCAACATAGCGAGTACCCACATCCAATGCATGGACCCAGCCGGCGCAGACGGCATTGATGTCGAATGCGCCGCAATCAACGCAGCCCAACTTGTGCTGAACTATGCCTGCAGTGGAGGAGAGTGGGACGTCCGGAGAAGAGGTAGCGAGAATCAACAGATCGATGTCCGAAGCGACCAATCCAGCGTCGTCGAGCGCGCGCTTGCAAGCCTCTACAGCCAAGTCCGAAGTGTGCGTGTTCTTGTCGGCAATCCGTCGCTTCTTCATGCCGGTCTTCGTGGTTATCCACTCGTCATTCGTCTCGACGATTTCAGCCCAATCCGCATTGCTCATCTCGTGCGGTGGCACATACGCGCCGAGTCCGATGATGCCGACTGAAGCCATCTTCTCACGCCCATCGCGGGCGCATCTCTCTTTCAGACTTAACCCATCAGTCGTGTTTGAGGCAGATGTTGAGAGGTTCTGAGAAGAATCCCAAACTCCAGCGGCCACCCTCTCTGCCAACGCCGCTGTTCTTCACTCCACCGAACGGAACGCGCAGATCTCGGTGCAGCCAGGTATTGACCCAGACCATTCCGGTGTGAATTTTCTCAGCGACCCTCTGTCCCTTCGCGAGGTCGCCGGTCCATACGCTTCCAGCCAAGCCGTAGTCAGTACCATTTGCAATCGCTACGGCCTCATCCTCTGAATCGAATTTGTGCAGGGTTACGACAGGCCCGAAGATCTCCTCCCTCGAGCAGCGTGAATCGGTTGACAGGTCGGCTATAATTGTCGGCGCGAGCCAGTTTCCATGCTCGAACTCCCCTGCCATGGCTGGATTTCCGCCAGTCAGAAGCGTACCACCTTCTTCGCCCGCCAATGCCACATACGACTTAACTTTCTCGAGGTGTTCAGCGGATATCAGCGCCCCGAGCTCGGTCGCCTCATCGCTCGGGTCGCCGATTTTCATCGACTCCACAGCATCGACGAATTTTCCCACGAATTCGTCGTAAATCGTCTCTTGAATCAGTACCCTGCTGCCGCACAGGCAGAGCTGTCCCGAATTCAAGAATCCGGCCCTAGCCACTCCATCGACGGTCTTCTCAATGTCGCAATCGTCGAAGATGATGGTTGCATTCTTGCCGCCGAGTTCGAGACTGAGTTTCTTGAATTGCGGCGCGGCGGCTTCAGCGACCTTGGCTCCAGTAGCAGTTCCGCCGGTGAAGGAGACAAGGTCGACATCGGGGTGGGAGGTGAGCGGTGCGCCTGCGCCCTCTCCGCTGCCGTGGACGAGGTTGACGACACCTGCAGGGAGTCCGATTTCGTGAAGGGTCTCCATCAGAAGATTCGCTGTCATCGGCGTCAACTCGGAGGGTTTGCAGACAACCGTATTTCCCATGCCGATTGCTGGTGCGACTTTCCACGACAGCAAGTAGAGCGGAAGATTCCACGGAGTGATCAGAGCGGCGACGCCGACAGGTTTCGAGATGACGATATTGGTGGCGTCGGCCATCTCGAACTGTTCTTCGACATGCTCGCGGATGAGGCCGGCGAAGAAGCGGAAGTTGGTCACAGAACGATGAGCATCAACCTCTCGCGCGAGTGAGATCGGTTTGCCGGTGTCCTGGCTTTCAAGCGAGGCTATTTCCTCGTATTTCGCCTCCAGAGCATCGGCGATTCTGTCCAACCAATCAGCCCTTTCAGCATGGGAGAGCGCCCCCCAGTCCGGCTGTGCCGCCCGTGCAGCAGCCACAGCAGTGTCGACATCCTTCGGTTCAGACAATGGAACCCGCGCGAAGCGGTAGCCAGTCGCGGGTTCAAGCACATTCAGCCAATCATCATTCGAGTGCGAAACGAATTTTCCACCGATGTAATTCTCGAGGTCGAGCGGCGCCACTCCATCGCGGTCCCGCTCACAAGGAACGCAGCCAGAATCACAGCACTCATCGGGGTCCATCTCACCCCTCCAAGCCCTCATTGCTGAACGGATTTGGGCGCGTCGAGGCCGCAGTGTATTCCTTCCAATCGAGGGTGAAGCGGTCGCGGTCAGGGTCCCATTCATCCCATGTGATGACTTCTTCGAGTGCACTCTGGTATTGCTCCGGGACGATTCCGGGAACGATGAACGCCTTCTGTCGGTGCAGTGGGTAAGGGTTGCGAAGTTGAATCCCCAGAACGCCCAACACAGCGCGTGCGACGTACCATGTCGCCTGAGAATTCCAGCCGTGTGCGATCTTGATTACTATGCCTAGGCCCTTGGGCCAATCCGGATGGTCGATGGCCAATCCCATCAGACCATCCGCCCCTTCCTTCGCAATCAGTTTTCCATCTCCTGCTTTGAGGCAGGTCGAGTCGAGTCGATTGAATCCGCCAATCAGGTCTGGGTGGCGGTTCATCGCTTCCCAGATCCAGTCTTTGTCGCGGTGGGTTGCGAGACCTGCGAACATCACTGCGAGTTCGTCGACCGTGTTGGAGACGGTCGGGAAACCGCAGCCGTCCTTTGCTACGCGGAGCGGTTGCCAGTCCGGCTTGTGCATGTATTCGCGTAATGTGTCCAAGTACATCGGGAACCAAGGCGAGCTCGGCAGGGTGTAGCCGGCTCGGTTCATACCCAGCACTCGCATCGCCTTGAGGATTGCAGCGTGTTCTCCCGAGCAGGTGTGGAACCATCTGCGAGGTCGTCGGACCTGGCGGCCGAATTGGATCAATGGAACGTCCAATGGGCATTGCATCAATCCCCATTCCGATTCTGAAAGCAGTGACTGGGCGGCTGCTACGTGTTCAGTATCACCGTTGTGTGAGGAGCAGGCGATGGCTTTCTGTGTCCAGTCGAGTTCGCCATCGAGAGCCTCGGTGAAAGGCTTCATCATCAGCGGCTTCATCATCGAGCGGCCGTAGACGAGGACATTGCCACCGAATGAGTGGATTATCTCGTCGCCATGCGCCCAAGCGATGGCGCCGTGGATGGTATTTTCTGAGACGTCCATTCGGCGGAAATCTACCAGTGGCTCCCATTCCACATCGCGGCCGGTGGCGATGCCTTCGTGCTGCTCTCCGAGTGGATTTGTTGGGAAAATCGCTGAGCCTGGACGACCCGGCGAGACGCTCGATGGTTGTTCGGTCCTGCGCGCGCTCATCACCCATTGCCTCCGTTCACTCGCGGAACCACCGAATTCATGAATGCGTCCATGTTTCTCTGGACTCTCGCCGAATCGTGATTGAAGAAATCGAACCAGCACATCAGCCGGTCATCGGGGTGGAAACGCTCACGAATCTGTGCCGCCACCTCCTCGACATTGCCAATCACCGCATTGTCTGCTGCTTTCTCGACCTTCGCTGGGTCAAGCGTTCCTTCCAATGCATTCCAGTAGGTTGTCAGCGCGGCATTCGCTTCCGATTTTGCAGCCGCGCTGCGCTCTTCTGCAGTCAGCCCTTCCTCATCGTTGACGAAGACCATGACCGTTCGTGGCATCATTGAGCGGGTCCATGCACCACCGTCGGCGTGGTAGGTCTCAGCCATGCGTTCGTGCGTCGCATCGATGATGTGCGGGGGGGTGATCGAGAGGTTGAACACCTGCACCGGCCGCCATCTGTTGACCTCCATCTGCAATGTCGGGTCGTGGCTGCCGATGACTAAATTCAGGAGATCTCGGCGCCATTCCTGTGGAATCGTCTTGATTTCTTCGAAATTATAACGCGGCGCGATTTCAATCGATTCTGGCGTCGCGTCCAAGCCGTGCAACTCGACAGCTGCTGCCTGCACGGCTTGCCAATCCGCCTCAGAGCGGAAGTGGTCGCGGGTCAGCGTGGTGTCGCGGATCATCTCGGTCGAGATAGTCTCGCCATTCAGAAGTCGTAGGAAGATTTCCGATGCTTCGTAGAAAATCTGCCCGCGAAGCGCTGGCCATGATGCCTCTTCGACGATGTCACGAGGGACGATTCCGTACGGCCGGGCCATGAATTCGAAGCGACCGGCCGAGAAGCCGATGTGGAGTTTTCGAGACTCATTCTGGTCGAGTCCGTGGAGGGCGAGGAAAGAGCCGACTCGCTCTGCCTGAGCGATAGGTCCGCCCGAAGCGAGAATCGACATCACAGCGCTGCCGACTTCCATCCTCTTGGTCCGCGCGAACATTTTCTGAGCGATCTGGAAGAAATCGGTGCAGAGCCCGACCTCACCCGGATAATGCGGCACGACAGGCTTCGAATTGCCCTTTTGCACCTCGGTGGACAAGTGTGCCTGCGCAACCCAACCAACACCGAATCCGAGTTCGTCAGCCTTCTCAGCCTGATCGAGGAAATTCGAGAACATCTCACTTTCAGACGGAGTGTGACCGGAGGTGTCCGGCGTCTGCGAAATCGAGAAGAAGATGTCGAAGCGCAAGCGCATCACCAATCAGATTGACCTCATTCTGCCACCGTCGACGGCAAGACTGACCCCACGGATGGCTCCAGAGCTCGGCAAGCAGAGGAATGTGACAGCGGCCGCGGTCTCCATCGGGTCGACCAGCCGCTGAATCGGCACAGAATCCATCCATTCCTTGCGAACTTCATCGACAGTTTTGCCGGTTCGCTCAGAAATCGAGCCTGCCAGCGAGCCAAGGCGGTCGGTATCGGTGAATCCAGGCATGATATTGTTGATGGTCACACAAGGGTCGAGCTCGCGGGAGAGGGATTTCGACCATGAAGCCATGGCACCACGCAGCGTATTGGACAAGCCAATATTGTCGATCGGTTCGCGAACCGAGGTCGAAATGATGTTGACTATTCGCCCATATCCAACAGTTGCCATCCGAGGTGCAAGAATCTGTGCAATCGTGTGTGCAGCGTGCAAGTGACGGGCAAATGGTCCTTCGAACTCATCCAAATTATTGCCCAATAGCGGTCCTCCGGGCGGCCCGCCTGCATTATTGATGACAATCTCGACGACTCCGAGGCCGAGTACAGTTTCTCGAACGGCCTCGACATCCTCCAAATCAAGCACTAATGCTTCATGGCCAGAGCCATGCAATTCACCGATCAATTCATCGAGAACTTCTGCAGATCGGGCGCAAGCGATGACGCGAGCGCCCGCACGAGCCAGCATCAGAGCGCTCGCCCGACCAATTCCTTTCGATGCTCCACAAACCAGTGCGGTTCGGCCAGCGAGTATGTTATCGGCGTATGGAAAGTTTTCATTCAGTAGGTCAGTCATGCGTTTTCCTCCTCAGTCAATGTAGTGCGCGTAGGTCTGGTCAGCCAGTTTCTGGTTGACGACCTCAAGTATTTCGGGCCCTGCGTTTCGGAACGTCGGGTGTTCAGCTTCTCCTTGCGGGTGGCGCATTGTATCCCAGCGTCCGGATGTGTAAGCCATCAGTGCTTCCTTCATCAGGACTCCAGCCAAAACCAGGGTTTCGTAGCACAAATCCTCGTAGGTCATGCCCTTGGTTACCGGAACTTCTCGCCGTAGCAAAAGTTCTCCTGTGTCGATTCCGTTGTCGCAGAAGTGGGTCGAGGAGCCGATTGGGATGTCGTGATAGACGCTCCAAGCTGGCGATGCGGATCCTCGGCAATCTGGTAGAAGTCCAGGGTGGCTGTTTATGACGCCGTTCCGTGGATGATCAAGAATCTCTCCGCGGATGATTCTCGTGCCGCCGAAAACGATGAGGTCGAGTGGTAAATCTGCCAAGTGTGGCATCACGTGTTCTGTGTTGTGGCGTGGCACTTCGATGTGTGGAACATGGACTCCGTCAGCCGCCAAATCGGCCAATTGTGCTGAAATGGTCGGTGCGATGTCATTGCCTTTGATTCGTTTGAGGAATTTCTCTCGCTCCTCGTCGGAGACAGCTGAATCTTCGCTGATTACGATAGTAGGGACGAAGCCTTCTGACAAAATTTGGCGGAGCATTTCGCGGCCGTACGGATGTTCTTTGAGCAGTAGATATGCGAAACGCGGCTTGTCCGACATGACTCTCTCCGATTCTCGGAGAGGGTAATCCATACCCTTTCTTTTCGGTCGCACCGGCGGCGCGACCGAATGAAAACGATCAGCGTGGGGAATTCGAAAACTTGGTTTGGGTAGTGACGTTGGTCACGGTGTGACGCGAGAGCGGTCGCGAGGGAACAGTACGACTTCTCTGACATTCCCAGCACCGGTCAATACCATCAGAAGTCTCGCGACACCCAATCCCCAACCGGCGTGCGGTGGCGCGCCGTAGCGAAAACCATCTGTGTAGAAAGTGAAATCTTTCGGATCCAAATTCATGTTTCGCAGATTCTGCTCGAGAACATCCACTCGATGTTCTCGCTGACCGCCACTTGTCATCTCATCTCTGCCATAATTCAAATCGAAACCTCGGCTCAACTGTCCACCAGTCGCGCCCTTCTCATTTTCATCGTGGTAAATGTAGAACGGCTTCATCGCCATCGGCCATCGAGGCAAAAAGTGGAAACCGGGGTACTCGGCGGCTATGATATCGCAGTGGTGACTCTCGATATCGTCACCCCACTCAATCTCGCCGCCGCCATTCTGCACTATCTCAATAGCTTCACAATAAGAGATGCGGGGGAACGGAAGTTGAGGAATATCCACGGAAATCGTTTCTTCGCCTTGTGAGGTCTTGTATTCGTTGATGACATCTATCAGGTTCTGGTCATTGGCTGCAACCTGTGTCCAAATGTGGTGAATCATTCGCTCCTGCACACACATCACATCCTCGTCGTTCATCCACGCACCCTCGATATCGAAGGAGATGAATTCGTTCAAATGACGGTAAGTATCGTGCTTCTCGGCTCTGAATGCCGGTCCGATCTCAAAGACTCGCTCGAGCCCGCCCAGAATTGCCAATTGCTTGTAGAGTTGCGGCGACTGGGAGAGGAATGCAGGTGTGTCGAAGTACATCATCGGGAACAGGTTGGTTCCGCCTTCGGCGGCCGCGGCGATTATCTTCGGGCTGTTGATCTCCGCGAAGCCCTCGGTGATGAGGTGGTCGCGGCCGTACTGCAGGACCTTGCTGCGTATCTGGAACCTCGCATTCACATGGGCTCGACGCAGGTCGAGGTAGCGATTGTCGAGCCGAATGTCAAGACCGACATTGACATCGTCGATCACGCCCACCGGCAATGGCGCATCCGCAGAGGATAGTATCACAGCTGAAGTCACCTGTATCTCAAATTCGGGCGCCGGAGGCGCCTCGCCTTCCTTGGTCTTGGGGGGTCGCTTCTGGGCCACTGTTCCAGTGACTTGAATTGTCGACTCGCGGGTTGCCGATTGCAGGGCGTCGAAAGTTGCTTCTTCCATGTTATCCTTCTTTGCGAAGGCTTGGATGTGGCCGGTACCGTCGCGCAGCATGATGAAGGCAATCGCGCCGCGTCCGCGCACAGTTTCAGCGTAGCCGGCGATGGAGACTTCCTCTCCAACGAGATCAGCGCCGCCGCTGACAATTTGGCCAATCGTGTGGCTTCGGAAGGCTGTCGGGTGCCATCCACTGCTGTCCCGCATACCATCGCGTCCCATCTTCGATTTATCAATGAAATCTAATCATCGACTTCGATATCGCTTGAATATGGCCATTGGAAAACTTTGCTTGGAGGGTCCAGCATTCATTGCACCTGCAGACCAGACCGCAGATCAATCTCTGTTCAATCGAGTTTGCTTTGAAGAATCTCTGGGTAACCGAACAAAGCTGGTGTGCCTCCAGTGTGAAGGAAAACCACCGTTTGATCTCGTGTGAAATGGCCGTTGGTGACCAGATGGATCAGTCCAGCCATCGACTTGCCGCTGTAAGTGGGGTCGAGCAACAGACCTTCGCAGCGGGCGGTGAGTCGAATCGCTGCAAGCAGCCTCTCGTTCAACTGTCCATAACCCGGATGCAGCATGCGGTCATCGACCCAGACGTCAGAACTGGCCACAACACCTTCGTGATCTATCATCTTCGATACTCTCTGAGCGGTGTTGAAGACTCGCTCAGCCTGAGCAGCCTGATCACGTCTGACACAGAAGCCATAGACTGGGATGTCGCTGCCCATGGCCCTCAGTCCAGTCAACAACCCTGCCTGAGTCGCTGCACTGCCGGTCGCTAGGACTATTCCGTCGATTTGCAACGATTCTTGTTGAAACTGAAGTAACAATTCTTCGGCGCACTTGACATAACCCAGAGAGCCGAACGGTCGATGATTCTTTGAAAGTGGAATGACGTAAGGATTGCCACCAGCCTTGCGTATCTCATCGGCTCGTCTATGGAGGGCATCGTCGGCTCCTTCTTCATCCTCGCCAACCGGATAATGGCTGATTTCAGCCCCCATCAATCTCATCAGGAAGGGATTCCCCGAATCGTAGTACTCCGGCTTTCGATCCGGAACCCGCTCCTCGAGTTGCACCTCTACCTCAAGACCGAGTTTCCTCGCCGCTGCGATGGTCATTCGGAGATGATTCGACTGCACTGCACCGGTTGTCAGAATGGTGTCTGCTCCCTTCGCAACTGCATCGCCAAGGTAGAATTCCAATTGGCGGGCCTTGTTCCCCCCCATGGCGAGTCCAGTGCAGTCGTCCCTCTTGACCCAAATCCTCGGGCCATTCAACTCGGCGCTCAGATTATCTAGAAATTCAAGCGGCGTCGGTGTGTGGGCCAGTTCAACTCGTTGGAAATTCTTGGTCAGCATGATATTCCTCAGTGTTTCGTAATTGTGTTCACCTTGTTTCGATTATCGGTTCAAGAGCATGAAAATGCCAGTGAAGAGCAATATCATCAGCACCAGAGCCTCGAACAGTTGTTGATTTATCTTCTTTGAAATCAGATCTCCAGCAACTACCCCGACCAGTGCGGCAGGTATCAGGAAGGCTGCGTTCAGCCAAGTCTCAGATTCAATACCAATCAATGCTGTCTGCATCAGCAATGCCCCGCCATAAGCGAAGATGAAGTAGGTCAGAATGGTTGCGCGAATCTGGTTCTTCTCAAGCCCCGTCCTCGACAGATAGAGCATCACTGCGGGACCCGGCATGGCAAGGCTGCTGGCCATCAAGCCAGAGCCGACGCCGACGCCTGTAAGAACCGCTGGACGGAGCTCTTCCAACTCCGAGGGGAGACGAATTTTTCCCTGCCCAAACCGATTCCATCCGTTCTCCAGACTGATGAGGATTATCAATAGCGCCACAGTCATTTTGATCGCTTCAAGATCCATTTGTGCATAGGCGAAGATTCCCAGGGGAAATCCCAAGAGGCAGCCGAACGAGAGCCATTTCAGTAGATGGCGAGGTGCTATTCCTCGCAACTTCGGCCAGTGCACGCAGGACATGGCGAGTGTGATGATAATCACCAATTGGATCGCCTCTGCCGAATCAAGCACAATCAGGAAGGCGGGCACTGCGATGAGTCCGAATCCGAATCCGGTTGCTGACTGAACCGTCGCGGCAGCGAAAGTCACGAGCAGAAGCAGGAATACCCAATCCATCATCGGCTTGGCGTGCTGGTGTTCATCTAAGGCTATTTTGACCCAATGAACTGTGATGCGAGACAAGGCTCTTGGCATTTTTTTCAAGCCGATGAGGAATCAACCGTCTTTTCAGAAACAATGATTCAAGTGACCGAGTTGAGAAATTTTTCGTCGAGCTCAGGCGGGAAAGCAAGCCAGCGGATGAGGACGAAATTGAGGAATCCGAAGACGCAGGTGTTGAACAGCCATGCGAGATAGTGGTTGATGGCCCATAATTCGATCATGATGTATTCCATCGTGGTGGTGACGACGAGGAGAGATGTGTAGCACCAGAAAGCTCGGTTCAGACTCTGCGCATATCTGAAAGTCGACTTGAAGGTGAATCGGTAGTGCATGAAATGGGCTTCGATGTTGCCGATGATGCTCGAGACCACCCAAGCCGCAACCGCCGTGTGCGCGTCCCAGAGGTTGATTTGGTAGAGTATGAGGTAGAGCAGGAAGGCGAAAGCCGAGTTGAAGCAACCGACGATGTTGAATTTCATGAACTCGTTGAAGATGACCCTCGCAGACCAACCGACATCGTCGACCCTGGTTCTGAAATCGCTCATCAAACCCATGATGGTACTCTCCTGCTGCTAGGATGATTTCTTGGACTCACTCTGCCTGATGACTTCGCAGACCTGGATTTTGAATTCGTCGTAGAACGTCTCTCGCCCCATCTGCATTGCCGCACCGTGCTCGACATTTCTGCGCCATTTGTTCTGGCCTTCCATCGATTCGAACTCGACGATCGTCACCCGCTCGCCGTCGTCGGCAAGGAAGGATTTGTGCGAGATGTAGCCCGGCATCGTCTGTGCTAATTCGCTCATCCGCATCGCCATTTCCATGTATTCTTCACCGACATCGGAGTTGAGTCGTGAGCGAAACACTGTGACTATCATGACCGGTGAGGTAGGGTTTGAGTCAATCATAGTTGAGGTGTCGCCCGAGTATGAATCCGCCCGTGTTGAATGCCAGATCCGCTGCTTTATTTGTGAGTTCTTCGATTGCGAATTCGAAAGGTAAGAACCACTCCATGACCTCCCATCCGATCGAGAGCGTCAGGAAAATCGGCCACGTCATTTGCGTAAATCTACCAGCGACGAACCAGATTGCAAAGTGAGAGAATGAGTAGGCGTTGATTGCTGCCAGCCTCACTCCTCCTCTTCGGGTTCTGGGGCGATTTTTGCGGCGATGATGAGGAAGGCGGTGTGGCCCATAGGCTGGTTGCCGGGTCGAACGCCGCCCTTCGCAGCTTTGACCCAGCGGCGCTCGATCATCTCGCCTGAGAACTCGACCACGAGGCCTTCTTCCTCGAGCGCATTCCAAGACTTTTCGAGTTGCGCGGTCGTCGGGCAATAACAGGACAAACGGCCTCCCACTTTGAGTGCCGATGCGATGTCAGCAACAACCGTCCAAGGCTCGGCGATATCGATTATCGCCGCATCCAATTCAGCACAGATTTCTTTGACTTTTCCTGACGCCTCAGAAAGGTCGCCCTCGATGAGATGCCAGTCGGGAAATTCGCTCGAAAATTCGGCCATTCGCTCCATGTTCTGCCGCCCAACCGCAGCGTGTTCTGCCCGATTCTCGACCGAGATCAGGGTGCCAGCCGAGCCCATCACATTCGCCAAGTGCATGGCAAGTCCAGCAGAGCCATGTCCACCTTCCAGTACCCGACTTCCTACACCAATCCCCATCCAAGAAATCAAGAACCCTGAATCTTTGATGCCGATGGTTTGAGCCCGACGGAACATATTCCTGCGCGCCTCCGGAAGAGCCGCATCTACGATAGTCAGGGATTTCTGTCCAACCATGATACGGTCGCCGACAGAATAGCCATTCAGAAGCTGGCCAGTATCGAAGCGACCGAGCCCCTTCACTTTCACCTCACCTGCCGCCCTATCGAGCAGGTAAGCCCGCCCGTCGTCCTCACGCAAAGCAACCCAATCTGGGGTGTTGGAGAGTGGGGTGGGGTCGGAAGTGGAGCCAGCCATCAGAGCATCCGCGGTGGCAACGACGCTTCAATACCTTCGATTCAAATACCCGCGACAATCATGCGAATTTATTCGATTCCCGACCCTTAGGGGTCGTTTTCAAGAGTAAGACACAGATAGATGAGTATTATACGGGGCCAAACGCCCGACAAAACGATGACCACAGCGCAGCGAGTGAACGAACTCTCTTCGATAACGATTGCAATTTTGATGCTGACCATGTCGGCGATGGGATTCTTTTTGATCGAGGAACAGACGACTGAGAGAGAACAACTGGCCGTCAAAGAGATGCCGAGATTCGCCACCAGCCCTGGCCATTCCGTCTTCGGTGAATATGTCGGAGCACACTGGTGCGGGCCGTGCATGGACAGCGCGGCCCCTTCGCTTGTAAACCTCAAGAGTTCGAATGGAGAGGACTTCACCTTCGTCTCGTTCTACGAGTCCGAGTCCGGAGGCTGGCCCTCCGACGGCCCGATCTATAGGAAGGACCACGTGATGGCCACCTCAAGCGGCTACCCAACATTCGCCTTCGCCGATGCTCAGAGCGGGGCATGCTACAAGGTCGGCTCTGTCGGAACCGACTACTACGACGCCGACTATTCGTCTGGTGGATGCATGTCTTCGGATGCATCGGAATACGCAATGGAACTCTCTACCGCCTTGAACAGCGCCGGTGACGAGGTCACCATCACAGTCGAGGCGACCTACTTGGGCTCGTCGTCTTCAGTCACCGTTTACCTCTACGGAGCGGTCACCGAGCAGGTCGGCGCCGACGCCTACGACAACGGCAACAGACCTCACCACAACTGGAGAGAATGGCTCCTCAACAGCAACGATAACGGCTTCGAGGAGTTGACCCTGACCCCGAACAACGCCGCTGAGAGGACTTGGACGGTTCCGTTAAACACCGTCAGGGCGTCAGGCGGAAACACCCAGTTCGAGAACTTCTGGCCCGTCCTCGCTCTGATGGACGGCCCGCACTCCTCGTACAACACCTTCCTCTCGGCCGTCGACCTCGACATGATCCCGCTCGTCGACATAGGCGTCTCCGACTTCCAGGTTGAGAACCAGAACGGCAACCTCGGCTTCGTTCCGGGAGACATCTTGGATGTCTCCGTCGAGATTACCAACAACGGCGTCGACCCCTACAACGACGGTGGCGAGATTGCCATCTACGAACTTCAAGGACTCGATGAGATCTACATCGGCGGCGCTTCAATCGCTTATCTCGCCACAGCTGGGACTCAGACACTGACGGTTGACTTCGACACATCCCAAATCACGCCTTACGCATCCGGCGCCACGACCTTCCGAGCCATGCTCCTCAGTCTCACCGCGGATCGCGTCTCGTCGAACGACTACGCCGACGACAGCGCTCTGCACGACATGCCGCCGATTCCAAACCGACCTTCTGTGATCGGTGCAGCAAGCGTCGAGCGTGGCACTTCGATACAATTCGAGTCAACTGCTCTGGCCAATGATCTGGTTGACGACATGTCCTCCATGAGCCCCGCCCTCCAGTATGCTCTGCACGCGACCGAGGCTTGGGATACCGCGTGGGTATCCTCGGTGGATATGGTCGGTAGCGGCGGTAACGCACGTTACATCCACACTCTCAGTCCACCGATGAGCGCGACCTCTGGCACTTATGATGTGCGCATCCAGTGGACAGATGCTGGCTCTCAGACCTCGGATTGGTTGCTGACCGAAGACGCATTCGAGTTGCGCAATGCTCTACCGACCGTTCTGACCAGCAGCGACAACGGCTATGCCGGAATCCCGACAGTCAAGGTCGAGACCAACGAGATCGTCTCGATAATCGGCCTCCTGAACGATGCAGAAACTCCACTGTCGATGCTGACCATGGACAGCAACGCCCCTGAATTCATCGAGTTCGATGCTTACAATCTTGAACTCACAGTCAACTTCGCCAACATCGTCTACGACAGCCACGGAACACCGCTGGCCCAAGGCATCTTCGTGACCATCAGTGACGGGGAAGACTCCAACTCCGGAACCATTCTCTTCAACGTCATCGAGAACGGCCAGCCACGCTGGAGCGGCGTGCCGACCCAATCCTTCGATGAGGGCGGCTCGGCAAGCCTGATTCTGACGCCTTACCTCTCGGACACCAACGACAACGGTGATTCGATGCCGGCATCTGGCCTGGCGCTCACGGTCGTCGAGATCAGCGACACCTCGCTGGTCGACGCCAGCATCACCGGCCACTCTCTCAATGTCGAGTCTCTCGACGACGACAGCTTCGGAATGGTCGAGATAACTGTCAGAGCGTCTGACGGATTCAGGGAATCCGACACCATCATCACCTACCACGTCAACAACATCAACGACGCGCCGAGAATCGACACAACTGGCATCGATACGATGCTGGTCCAACTCGGCGAGCGAATCACCATCAACGTCCTCGACATCGTCACCGATATCGACGACCCTGACGAGGAGATATGGATCACTGTCACGACCTTCGTGCCGGGCGCGGTGCTGTACAATCCCATCTCCGGCATGGTCACGATGAGTTGGGACGAGGCCGGCGAGGAAATCGTCACCATCACCGCCGAGGACCGCCACGGCCAAGCCAGCGCTGAGATGCTCATCGTGCAGGTGGTGGACGACCTACCATTGGAGTGGGATGACGGAAGTGGCAACGGCGACATTGTGGTGAACATGGAACCAGCATATTTCGGAGCCAATCCGGCTGTAACACTCGAGAGCATCGCGGACTTCGAGTTGTCTGACATCAAGGTCATCTGGACCGTCTGCAATACCATCACTGGAATCTGCAGCGACTACGGCAACTCGTACAATTTCGGCCCATTCATCATTCTCTCCAACGGTGGAGACGGACTGACTATGGGCGACTACGTTACACTCGAGGTGACCGCCGTGGATTCAAATGGCTTCGACCGTTCCACAGAGGAGCAGTACAAGGTTTACGCAACCGAGCCACCCATCGATACGGAAGTCGAGGCTCCGAGCGATGATCTGGCCGACGAGAAGAACGGAGCTCTCACACCGATGACCATGGGAATGATGACGATCGGCGTTCTACTTTCACTCGCTCTTGTGATGGTTGTCGCCATCACGATCCGACGCCAGAAAGAAGGCTCGGTCGAGTACGATTATGTAGATCAGGATTACCATGGCTACGCGGTCACAGTCGAAGACAGCCCGCTGACTGAAGCACCTCCGCCACCACCCGGAATGGCCCCTCCTCTACCCCCAGAGGGACTGCCTGCGGGATGGACGATGGAGCAATGGATTCACTATGGCGCAGAGTACCTACGACGCCGTGAAGAGGCCTGAAACCGGCTTGCTCGCTATGACGCACCTTCAAGAAGGTGCAAGTGACAGGCATATTCACGAGGGGATGCAGCATGAGCGATGAGCCTGAGCCAATCGACCCTCTTGAGTCGTGGGAAGACGGGGTCGCCTTTGGCGTCGCCGCGGCCAAGGATCCGATCTGCCAGACGCCGGTCGAGCATTGGGTGAAGGACATCGACATCGCCTCGACCGAAGAGGTTCCGATTCCTGAGAAACTGGTCGATCAGGTGATTGGCCAGGAGGCCGCCTCGATCATTGTTCGTAAGGCGGCCGAGCAGCGTCGACACATCATCATGGTCGGCGAGCCTGGCACCGGCAAATCGATGCTGGCTCGCTCGATGACCGAGTTCCTCCCGAAGGAGCAACTCGAGGACATCCTCGTCTATCGGAATTCAGAGGATGAGAACGAGCCGCGCATTCGCACAGTTCCAGCCGGTCGCGGCTCGAGCATCATCTCCGAGCGTCGAGGGCACATCCGTCAGCAGCGCGAGCGCACCAATCGCACGCTGCTGTTCATCGCCCTCATCGTCGGAGCGGCGCTGCTGCTCGCGACGATCTCTAGCGGCGAGATTCTGACTTTCATCTTCGGCTCCTTCCTCCTCGTCTTCGGCTACTTCTTTCTCCGCACCAGACTGACGGCAGGTGATGAGGGCAACATCCCTAAACTCCTCGTCAAACACGAGAAGAATGAGGATGCACCATTCATTGATGCGACCGGAACACTCGCCGGAGCGCTCCTTGGCGATGTACGCCACGACCCCTTCCAGTCGGGCGCTGACCTAGCGACTCCAGCCCACGAGAGGGTCGAACCCGGTGCTGTGCACCGCGCCAACAAAGGCGTTCTCTACATCGACGAGATCCGCATGCTGCGGATGGAGGAGCAGCAGGCTCTGCTGATCGCAATGCAGGAGAAGGAATTGTCGATCTCTGGCCGCTCAGAGCGCTCGAGTGGCGCTCTGACCAAGTCGGAACCAGTGCCGACTGACTTCATCCTCGTCGCAGCCGGAAACCTCGACAGCGTTCAGAACATGCACCCAGCGCTGCGCAGCCGCATCCGTGGCTACGGCTACGAGATCTATGTCAACACCGACATGCCAGATACCGAGCGCAACCGCAGACGCCTCGTCCGCTTCATCGCTCAGGAAGTTCGCAACGAGATGAACAAGAATTCGGGCAAGCCGATTCCACACTTCGACATCGAAGCCACTGGCCTCATCCTCAAAGAGGCGCAGCGGCGCAGCGGCCGTAGAGGAAAACTATCGCTGCGCCTGCGCGAACTCGGCGGCCTCGTGCGCATCGCAGGAGATCTGGCCGCCGAAGACAAAGCAGCTCTGACGCGCTCGGAACACGTCACCCGCGCGCGCATGATAGCAAAACCGCTCGAGCAGCAAGTGGCTGACAGATACCTCGAGCGACAATCGGAATATGCGATGTTGGTCAACCGCGGCGAGCGCATCGGCCGCGTCAACGGCCTCGCAGTCCTCGGCGCGGACACAGGACTCTCGGATTACTCTGGAGTCGTCCTGCCGGTCGAAGCGATGGTAACCCCCGCACATGGCAGATCCGGCAAGGTAATCGCAACCGGAGGGCTGTCGGATCTGGCGCAGGAATCTGTCATCAACATCAGCGCAGTAGTCAAGAAACTCACTGGCAAAGACATCCAAGACTATGATCTCCACGTACAGTTCCCCGGCACCCACAACGTCGACGGAGACAGCGCTTCAATCACCATGGCGACCGCGATCATCAGCGCTTTCGAGGGTATTCCAATCGAACAGAATCTTGCCATGACAGGCTCGCTCACTGTACGCGGCGAGGTTCTGCCCATCGGCGGCGTCTCCGCGAAGATCGAAGCCGCCGTCAGATCCGGAATCGAGAAGGTCATCATTCCACGCAGCAATCTACAGGATGTTCTCATCGATGAGAAATACGAAGCGAAGGTCGAGATTCTGCCTGTCGATTCGCTCGACGAGGTGCTGCAACACGCACTCGTCGGCGCAGAGGACAAGATCAGCATCGTCGAGCGCCTCGCGAGTGTCATCGACACGTTTTCGGGCGGACCTGATTCGCAACCCAGCGCTTGATGTCGCCACATGAGCGGCGCCCTCATCACTAAATCCCCAGCCGTGCCCCAAGGGGAGGGGAGTTCGAATGGCAAGAGCAGCGATTGTAGCACACGGCGGAGCCGGAGCCGGACCCGAGCGCCGAGCCAATCTCGAGCCTGCGATAGAAGTCGGCCGAGCCATCCTCAAAGCAGGTGGAAGTGCAATCGAAGCGGCCGTCGAAGCCTGTGTCCTGCTCGAGGACGATCCAGTCTTCAACGCCGGAACTGGCAGCGTCGTGCGAACCGATGGCTCGGTTCTGACCGACGCCTCCCTGCAGACCGGCGATGGGCGCCTCGGATTCGTCATCGCGATGGAGGACACGCCGAATCCAATCAGGATCTGCGTCGACCTGCTCGACGAGGAGATCAACGGTTTGGCAGGTCCGGGCGCGCGCAGGTGGGCTGACGCACGAGGGCACCTGAAGGCCGATGTCATTGGCAGGCCACCGAAGGACGAAATCGGCGACGTTGGCGATGTTGGCCCGAAGCCAGCCGAAATCATCGGCGACACGGTAGGCGTCATCGCCCGTGACTCTCAAGGCAACATCGCAGCGGCAACGAGCACCGGCGGCTGCAGTCATCGACCAGCCGGCCGAGTCGGAGATGTCGCACTTCCTGGTAGCGGATATTGGGTGAACGGCGCCATCGCAGTAGCAGCGACGGGCATCGGTGAAGCAATTACAATCGCACTACTTTCCAAACGAGTTCACGAGCGAATCTCCGCTACTCGCGACCAATCTGTCGATTCGCTCGAAGCCGCGATGCAGTGGTGCATCGACAACCACATCGCGGCCCACCACCAAGTCGGTCTGATCGCACTTTGCGGCTCCGGAATCGGCACAGGAGTGGCCAATACGGACATGCCATGGTTGGCATGGCAAGCAGATTCGTGAACGGTCAGAACCGCGGTCCAGGAACGGCTTCGGCGAGAGTCTCAGGGATGCGCTTAAGGAGGGACCGCAGGTCGTTCGGCCGTTGGTGGCGTCGCATGTCGGACTTCGAGACTCGAATAAGCCAAATCGCGCAGGTCATCGGTCAGCTTGAAGACAGCCAAGTGCCGCGCAACATCCGCAATTCTGCTCGCGATGTAGTACAGAAATGGCTGCTCAACAAAGACAAGGAAATGGACCTTCGTCTCGGCATGACAGCGTCGTCTCTCGACGAGATTTTCAACGACGCTAACTTGCCGATCCATTACGGTCCGTTGTGTTTGCAGATTCAGACAGCGCTTGAGGCATTACTCAGCGAGATCAAGCACGGTTGATCACAGCGGCAAAGCGGACATAGTGCGCTCGCGCACGCTTTTCAGCGCGCATAATCGATTGAAGACAGCGAGCGCTGCGCCGATTGCAAACAATTCCCGCTAGGCCCCCTGTGTCTCCAGATACAGACTGTTCTCGAGACCCTTCTGAACGAAATCAGACGCTCCTGAGTCTTGAAGTGCGCAACTCCAGTGGCTGTCTTCCGAGGACTCGCATGAAGAGTTGGACAAACCTCTCCTACGCCAATGTGGCGACTACCTCACCTGCGGCACACAAGGCCTCCATGGAATGGTCTGATGCTCTTGCGCGCGGCGGTGCGGCAGAATTCGATGGAGAGGCGGAAAAGAACGCAATGATGCCTCTTCGCAGAGCTGCCGCGAGACTACTTTCCTGTGAGGTCGCAGACGTTTGCGTTGGCTCGAGCGCGACCGAACTGCTATGCTCTCTGGCATGGGCGGTTTCTCCCTCTGGGGGCAGCAACATCGTATCCACCAGAACCGCGTTTCCGTCCACGGTTTACCCTTGGAGCAGGGTGGCTGAGGCAAACGGGGCGAAGATAAGGCTCGCAAATCACGACGAGGAACTCTACACTAATCCAGATGACATCCTAGATTTGATAGACGAAGCCACCTCAGTGGTCACCCTGTCCCACGTCGAGTACTCCACTGGTCAGCGATACGATCTCAGGAGGTTCGCAGATGCGGCGCATTCGGTCGGGGCGCTGTTGGTCGTTGACGCGAGCCAGTCAATGGGAATGGTGCCAATCGATGCCGTCTCATCGGGGGCCGATGCCATCGTGTCCTCAGGGTACAAATGGCTACGTGGCACCTACGGTGCCGCAGTTGCTTACATCTCACCAGAAATCAGGGGTGACCTGAATCCCGGCCTGCTGGGATTCCGAAGCCACGTTGACATTTGGGATCTCAGGGCCGATCGCATGGAATTGCCTGATGATGCCAGCCGATTCGAGTACACCACAATCCACTTCGGTGCAGCGCTCGGGCTGGCCGCTGCAGTTGAGGAGATCAACGAGATAGGGATTGAAGAGGTCTGGAGGTACGACCTAACACTTAGCGACTCGGTCATCGATGGTGCACGGCGCCTCGGCATTGAGGTGGCCTCACCGCTCTCGGATTCAGAACGCAGCGCCATTGTCAGTTTGAAACTCCCAGAAGGGGTCAGCAGCGAGGAGATAGCCCGCAGGCTTCAGGACGAATACTCCATCTTGGTAACAAGTCGGGCCGGACTGCTCAGGGTTTCTCCTCACATCGACAACTCTGAGGAAGATGTGCAGTCTCTGCTCGAGGCGCTCAAACATCTAGTCTCATAGGTGCGGCAGCAGAATCGCTGCGGCAATCACGAACATAATGCAGGCAATTCCGAGGTCTATGAATCGCCACGACTCCGGCTTGTTTAGAACCCCTGAGAATCTCTTAGCGCCGTAACCGAGAGAGAAGAAGAACACGAACGAAGCGGTCGCAGCGCCTATCCCGAATGCCAGTCGCTCATTGCCGAGGAACCTGCTGGACGCCCCTCCGATTAGCAGCAATGTGTCCACGTAGACGTGCGGGTTGAGGAATGTGAATGCGAGAGCCGCTCCGATGGTCGGAACCAATTCGCTCTCCCCCTCTCCCTCCGTGGACATTCCCACTGGGTTCATTGCCGACCGGATGCGCAGCAGACCATATCCTGTCAGGAACACGGCAGCAGCGCTGGCTATCCAGAATTCTGCTCCCTCAATGCCTGATAGAACCGAGCCCATTCCGAGCACCCCAATTGCTATCAGACTGGCATCGGCAAGGGAGCAGACCAAGCAGACGGCGAAGACGTGCGATTGCAGCAGGCCCTGCCTGAGGACGAACACGTTCTGTGGGCCGAGAGCAAGTATGAGCCCTATACTTAGAGCGAAGCCTTCGATCGCGGAAGCCAGCACACACAAGCCTCACGCAGTCTGCTGAAAACTATTGAGGCGCGCCAAGGCGCTTTCAGTGGGCTCAAACCTTGCGACGCTCGGTGGCCTTCAAGCGAAGGCCGATGTAGCTGCACTTGCGGCAACCACGCGGCCTGCGGCCACGGTGCGTAGCACTGCACTTCATGCAGATCCACTTCTTCAGGAGGCGAGCCTCGGCCTCAGGGAATCTACTTGCCATGCAAGCCCGCCGACCTGCCTCCCCTTCATAATCCATTCCCAGTGAAAAACGCAAGTTTTGCCGGCGCGAAGCACCGACTGAAAGCCATCACACAGACACACAAAAGACAGCCAGAGGCTGACCAATGCGTTGATACACCATTCACACAGCCCGAGGATACGGTGCCAGCGACCGTCGTGCTCGGAGCCCAATGGGGAGACGAGGGGAAGGGGAAAGCAATTGACCAGCTTGCACCACATTCGTCGTGGGCAGTCCGCTTCCAAGGCGGCAGTAATGCGGGTCACACGATCGTCATCGGCGACACCACCCTGAAACTCCACCAAATACCGTCGGGCGTCACTTCTCGCCACTGCAATCTGGTTCTCGGCGATGGCATGGTCGTCGATCCGTGGGTGCTTGAGGAGGAGTTGGAGCGCTGGTTCGCACTCACGGGTGAGCGGCCCGAGGGGGCGCGGCTGTTCATCAGCGAGCGCGCCTCGATCATCTTGCCTTTCCACAGGTTGTACGATTCCGCGGACAAGGTCGTCGGGACGACTGGTCGCGGGATCGGCCCCGCTTATCGGGACAGGACCGAACGGGTCGGGATTCGGTTTGCCGATATTCCGCGGGTGTTGGCGGAGGAGAAGCGGATTCTGGCGACGATTTCACGGATGAATCACCAATTGAATACCGTGAAGGTAAAGCAGCAGATTTCTGCGGAGGAATTGAAGGCTGATTTGCAGTGGATTCTGGAGCGCTTCGGGGCTGCGATTCGCCCGACTGGTCTGATGGTTGACATGGCGCTTCGTAACGGCGAGAATGTCTTACTCGAGGGTGCGCAAGGCGCATTGCTCGACATTGATCAAGGGACTTATCCGTTCGTCACTTCGAGCGTGGTCGGGCGTGCAAATGCGACTCACGGTGCAGGGATTCACCCAGGCCATGTGACCGAATGCTTCGGCATCACCAAGGCATATTGTACGCGCGTCGGCAATGGTCCATTCCCGAGTGAACTCTCGCTCGACTCTGGCCCTGGGCAACACATGGCTCAGGTCGGTCACGAGTTCGGTACAACCACGGGCCGGCCTCGAAGAACCGGCTGGCTCGACATCGTAGCCCTCAAGGAAGCGCACCGAATTTCGGGCTACACCGGCCTTGTCGTCACCAAACTCGACGTGCTCGGCGGCCTTGACGAAATCAAGTTCTGCATCGGTTACGAGTTGGACGGCCGCCCAATCAGTTACCTGCCGACAACAGCCGACGAAGTCGATCGATGCGTCCCGGTCTACGAAACCCATGAGGGCTTCCCAGAACTCTCAGACGAAGACTGGATAGAGATGGCAGAGCACTCGAGAGCGCAAGGAATAGGCTACGCCGCGATGCCCGAGCCGGTCAGAAACATCGTCTCGCGCATCGAGCAACTCTCTGGCATACCGGTAGTCAGTGTGGGCGTCGGGCCCGACAGGAGGGCGTCCATCGCAGCGGTTGACGGCCCCTTCGATGTCGAGTGGGGCGAGGCAACATTCTAAGCGGGCCGGCCTGAGGAATAAACATGGGATTCAAGTCCAAAGCACGCAAGAAGCGCTCGGCTGCTGATACGGCCGTGGGCAGAACGGGTAAGGATTCGAAGGAGGAATTCGAGGGCCAGGTTCGCTGTCAAGTGGCTGGTTGCGAGAATTTCGCTGACAAGAAGATCGGTGGACGGAGTCTGGCTTTCGACCGAGCAGCCGATATCTGGGGCGAGGATGGCCTCGATGGTTCAGCGCGCCGAGTATCAATCTGCAAAGTGCATTACAGAGAATGGAAGAAAGAAAAGAAGGACGACTTGAACGAGTGGTCCTGAAATTGATTTCACCACTCGTTCAAATCGTTCGAATACGATTGATAATACCTTCTTGGTCTTGCCTTGGTAGTCAACATCGCCGCCGATGCCGCGATAACGGTTCCATGGGCTCGCTCCGCTACTACTCTTCTACGATTTCAGCCGTGGGCCTTGCCTCAGTGTAGGGGACGTTCTGGCGCACAGCGCGAGCTCGGTGGCTCTGTGGTTAGAATAAGAATGATGAAAGAGGGAGTGGCAAAGCCACTCAACATGAACCACCCCGCGAACGAGCCGATTCTGGGGTACGCACCTGGGAGTGCCGAGCGGGCTACGCTGTACGCGGAGTTGGACCGACAGATGGGCGAGGTAGTTGAGATACCTTGTATCATCAACGGAAAAGAGGTCTTCACTGGGACGACGACGACACAGGTGATTCCACACAAACACGGTCACGTTCTGGCCAATGTGCATCTCGCTGGAAGGGAAGAGATGGAGGCGGCCTGCGTTGCTGCAGTCGATGCTCAGCAGGCTTGGATCGAGCTTGGGCTCGAGGGTCGATGTGAGATCTTCGAGCGCTGTGCTGATCTGTTGGCGGGTGATTGGCGCATGCGCGTCAATGCTTCGACGATGTTGAATCAATCTAAAACCTGTTTTCAGGCTGAGATTGATGCGGCTTGCGAATTGATCGATTTCTGGCGCTTCAATTGCCACTACGCGCGCGGCTTCCACGATTATCTTCAGCCGTTGGTGTCTCCGGAAGGGGTTGAGAATTCGACTGAGGTTCGTCCGTTGGAGGGCTTCGTACTGTCTATCACCCCATTCAATTTCTCAAGTATTGCGGCGAATCTGCCGAGTGCTCCGGCGCTTGTCGGATGCACTGGAATTTGGAAGCCAAGCCGCAATTCGTGTCTTTCGAATTACATCTTGATGCAATTGATGATCGAGGCTGGTTTGCCGGCAGGAGTCATCAATTTCGTGCCGGGTTCAGGTGCAGAAATCACCGAGGTTTGTTTGGATAACCCGGACTTCGCAGGCCTGCACTTCACCGGTTCAACTCGCGTATTCCAGGGCTTGTGGCAGGAGATTGGCCTGGCATTGCCTAACCTCAATTCCTATCCTCGAATCGTTGGCGAAACCGGTGGAAAAGACTTCGTTTTCGCTCATCCTGATTGCGACCGGCAAGGATTGTTGGTTGCATTACTGCGCGGCTCTTTCGAGTATCAAGGACAGAAGTGTTCGGCTGCCAGCCGCGCCTATGTTCCAAAGTCCGTATGGGATGCGATTTCAGACGACTTGGTCGCTGAAATCGAGAAGATCAAGATGGGTGATGCCCGCGATTTCACCAATTTCATGACCGCTGTCATCGATCAGCGCGCATTCGATAAAATCAGTGGATATATCGAGCGCGCTGGCCAGAGAGATTGTTGCAAAATCATCGTCGGCGGCGGCTGTGATGATTCGGTCGGCTACTTCATCGAGCCGACTATCATCGTCACTACCAATCCAAATTCTGAATCGATGGTTGAGGAAATCTTCGGACCGGTTCTAACCGTCTATGTCTACGAGGACGAGGACTTCGATGAGGTGCTGACAATGTGTGACGAGGCTTCACCTTACGCATTGACTGGAAGCATTTTCTCAAGCAACGAAGATAACATCCAGAAGGCCTTCGACGCTTTGCGATTCACCGCTGGAAATTTCTACATCAACGACAAACCGACCGGTGCAGTAGTCGCCCAACAACCATTCGGAGGAGCACGTGCTTCTGGCACCAATGACAAGGCTGGCGGGCCGCTGAATCTGCTGCGCTGGATCAGCCCGCGCTCGGTCAAGAGAACTCTCGACACGCCACAAGACTGGACTTACTCGTTCATGCAATCCGATCAAAATTGATTTGAGGAATGTTGAATAATTCAGTTCTCCACGGGGAATCTACTGGGGAGTATCTTGCTGAGAGGTCACTTTCGAGTGACGACCTACCGACCTGATCTGGGTAATGCCAGCGGAGGAAGAAAAATGGAAACAAATATTGCATATTTATTGATGCTTGCAACGCTTAGCGTCTTTGCCTACATCGGATTTCAAAATGGAAAACAAGAAGATGTCGACCAAGAACTCTACCTTTCCGCACGAAATTCCAAAAACTCGTTTCAAATTGGATTGAGCCTCTTTGCCTCAGGAATGGGGATATGGATTCTCTTTGGCCCCTCAGAAGTGGGCTATTGGGGGGGCTTTTGGGATGTTGTCGGCTATGCCGTTTCTGCCGCCACCCCATTCCTCTTGCTCGCCTATGTTGGACCAATGATTCGTCAAAAGATGCCAACTGGAATTACTCTAGCTGATTATGTTAGAATGAGAATTGGCAGACCAATGCAAATCTACGTTGGGATCATTTCGATACTCTATATGTTCACGTTCTTGTTTGCAGAATTTACCGCCATTGGAAGAGCGATGAACATACTCACTGGAATGAATCCACTGGTGCCGATGTTGGCGGTTGGTATTGTCACAGCTGCATACACATCTTACGGAGGTCTGCCTGCATCATTGAGAACTGACCGATGGCAGGCATGGGTCGTGTTGTGGCTTTTCGTCGCATTGATGTTGATTCTATTTGCTGGCGATCTCAGTTCGCTTCTTGCTGATGCTAAGGCATACAACCCTGTTGATGATTCGAGTTTTGGCTCGATGTCCTACATGGATTCATTTGCATCAGGTCTTGCTCTTGTCATCGCCATCACTGCAGCTGAAATGTTTACACAGGGCAATTGGCAACGTGCCTATGCATCTGAAAATGACAAAGCTTTGCAAAAAGGCTCTCTTCTCGCAGCAGCACTCGTATTTCCACTCGTACTTCTGATGGGAATACTTGGAACAGTCGTGGCTGGCCAGGGCGTGATACCTCCTGATGCAACGCTGGCTGATAAATCTGGTGCGTTTTTCTACCTGCTCGATGACATCCATGTGTTGTTCATTTCAGCATTTATAGTATTAGGAATCGCTTTGGTTTGTTCAAGTGTTGACACCCTACAAAACGCGGTTGTTGCATCAATTTCACGTGACCTTTCGGACGGGAGAATGAAACTTCAACATGCACGAATCGCAACTGTTGCTTTGGTACCTTTGGCAATCTATTTGGCAACTGAACCAACTATTTTTGGGTTTGAAATCGATGCTACCAGTGTCTTTGCTATTTTTCTTCGGGCTGATTTGTTGGCAACTGCAACTGTGCTCCCAGTATTCCTCACACTATGGAGCCGTATCTCTTCCGAGGCAGCACTCTTTGGTGCAATAAGTGGTCTTGGTTCTGTCATCTTGTATGGATGGATCACAGCAGATATTGTAACTGGAATCAATTATCTTTGGCTACCGACCAATGAATATGGTCTAGCAAATCTCGATGTGTTTCTTTCAGCACTGATTGGCTCGGCCCTCGTGACTGTGGTGGGTTCTCTCGCCGTGCCGGATGGGTCGCGATGACCGAAAGCAGCGAAGACGACTCGCTTGCAGCCTGTGCTGAGGATTCGATCATCGTCATTCCCGGGCTCTGCCCGAATTGTGGTGAGGATGTCGAGATTGAATGGCGCATCTGCGAAGCATGTAGCCATCGACTCGGCTGAAACTTTCAGATTCTCCACATTCCAACAATTTTCGCTTCCTCCCCCTCCGCTTCATTCAAGGACGAACCCGAGACTCGCGCGCTCATGCAAACGGAGCGGTTGACGACGCTGCGCGACAATCTTCTCTCTCCTTGGCCAGGAATCTGGGAGG
>Ga0208879_1000378_pt1 | contig 46052 bp, 36 predicted proteins | sample Knorr_S15_td_Bot_FD_185605 | JGI IMG/M metagenome (GOLD analysis project Ga0208879, IMG submission 185605) | Marine microbial communities from Southern Atlantic Ocean transect - Knorr_S15_td_Bottom_ad_5009_LV_A (SPAdes) (version 2) | ecosystem: Environmental > Aquatic > Marine > Oceanic | place... | reverse complement strand
GTCAGAACAGCGATATATCCGAGTCCTTGCGCGATGGGGTGATTGAGCCGGGACACGGTTGGAATCAGTCCGAAAAAAACGACGAACGGCGATAGCAGGGAAAGTAGAAGAAAAACCGCCAGAGCGTAAAGGGCCGCCAACCACGGTGAGACGACCAGCAAGAATAGAATCAGCGAGAGAAGCGTCGCTGTTACCGGCAGTTTTACCCAGGAGTCGGACCGCCCTAGAAGTACAGAAATTCCGTAGTGCTCGATCACCTCCGGGGCAAAGTTCTGTAAATCCTCCTCCCGCGTGTGATACCAGACACCATCCGCGGTCAGAATTCCTTCAGATAGTTCAACCCAGGTCGGACGAGATTTCCGCTCCCCGTTCTGCCGCCCAAACATCACAGTTCAAAATACCGATGGGACTCGGGACTGAAAACGGGATTTTGAATTTCCAGAAAATCGGGCACATGCAGGATCGGATAGACCTCGCCCAGGTTGTCCAGAACAATGTCCTCGTACGGCACGAAAACATAAAAATCGTCCGTTTCGAGCGAGGCATCAAACTGAGAAATGGGTATCTGGTAAACCACTCTTACCGTCGTGGGCGAGTAGTTGACGCCCATGCCTGGCGGTAAATCCATGGTCCGAACCTCAATAATCCGCTCAGCCTCCGTGAAGGCTTGAATATTGGCTTGGATGCGGACCTCACTGAACTCCAGAGAAATCAGTGTGCTCAGTGAATCGGAAAGCGCAATGACTACATCCAGCGAGTCACGCATCTCACCAAGACTACGCTGCGCCGTCGGCCAGTATTCGACCCCATCCACAATGGAACGAGCTCCTGAAATGAGAATGGAATCCGGAGACAGTTTGATGTCACCAATTCTTCTGAAGGTAGAAGCATATTCCATGGACACCCGAGAGCGGATGGGGACGCGCCTGACTACCCGCTCTTCAAGACCAATGTCAACCAGTCTGGGTGTGACTGCCAGAATGCTGACATTCGTTATGAACTCTGGCGCCTTCATCGCCAGGTTTATCTCTTCTGCCAAGGCATCGATTGGTATTACCGGCGGCTTGTAGTAGAGGCGCAGTATCTGAATTCCTTCCCCTTCGATCTGAACCTGGATGGTCTTCGGCGGGAGCTGGCTCAGAGCCATATCCGGCGGAAGATTCAACACTTCGGTGTCGAATTCCAGCACTTGCGTGTAGGTCTCTTGCATGCTGAAGGCGAACCAAAGCACAAAAGACGTCAGCACGCACATCGAAATGACGAATCCTTTATTCTGCGGCTCATCGAATTCCGCCCTGCCGGCCACGGGCGTACCGCTCAGCAGGTTCTGGAATCGTGATAAGAGAGTCTTGCTCATCTGGACACCTGGCTGGACACCGTGGAAACGAACACTTTCGTCTAACGCTTACGCAGGGCCTTGAGCAACTGTTGCTTGTTGGCCCGTGCAATCTCTCGTCCCTTCAAAGAAAGGCTTTTCTGGCTTCTCGCTAAAGTGCGCAACTGCCTGACGGTCATATCCTCCAGGGAGGACGCGGGCAATTTGGAGCTCGACGAGGAAGAGGACGAGGAGCTCGACGAGGTCGGTGACTCGAACTGCATGGCAAAAACTTCCGGGGCAGGGCGGGCAATCACGTGGGATGATATCACCTCTCCGATCTTTGTAGCCGCAGCGGTTCCTGCATCCACCGCCGCTTGCACCGCTGCCGTCTCGCCCGTTACCTGGACGGTGATGAGCGCCGCCATCGTCTGCTCAAGTCCCACCAGGTTTACGTTGGATGCCTTCATCATGGCGTCAGCGGCTTCGATAGCTGCCACCAGCCCACGAGTCTCTACCATGCCATACGCTTCTTGAAAAGCATTCGCCATACTTGCGAGTCGTGTATCCAACCCGAGGTTAAGCCCCGGCTGGCCTGATTATCCATCCGATCCAGAAGGCAGAATGGCTTCCACATCTGAGTGCGGCCGAGGAATTACGTGGACCGAAACGAGCTCTCCTACCCGTTCGGCTGCTGCCGCGCCGGCGTCAGTTGCGGCCTTCACCGCTCCCACATCTCCGCGAACCATAACGGTCACGAATCCGCCTCCTATTTTTTCCTTCCCCATGAGATTGACCTTTGCGGCTTTCACCATCGCATCGGCTGCTTCGATGGCCCCAACGAGGCCACGAGTCTCGATCATTCCAAGAGCAATTCCGTAATCTTCTGACATCGTGCGTCTGTATGTTATCGAGATTGGATTCCGAATCGAGAACCCCAAGTTGAGGGGCTTTCGGGAGCATGCCGGACGATCCGGGAGCACGCCTTCGGACTAACCTTGAATATAGACTTGACTTGCTCGGTTGTCAAAGATTCCTGTTCAGTTGAGGGGCACGGTGGCTATACTATTGGTCATGAGTAAATCGGTTTATTTTTTTAACACTTGATGATCAATACAGCCCTTATCGCCGGTGCAAGGCCCAATTTCATAAAGATCGCAGCACTGGAGAAAGCATTCGTCGCATCTGGCCATTTCAAGAATCTTCTCATCCACACCGGCCAGCACTACGACGCCCGGATGAGTGATATATTTTTTCGCCAGTTAGGGATGCCCGTCCCCGACATGTTTCTCGGCGTCGGATCCGGGAGTCATGCTGAGCAGACGGCCAAGGTGATGACGGAGATTGAAAAGGTGTTCATCGATCAAAAGCCTGACGTTGTGCTGGTAGTGGGGGATGTAAATTCTACCGTGGCAGCCGCCCTGACTGCGCGAAAATTGCATATTCCTCTTGTCCATGTAGAAGCCGGACTGCGATCCTTCGACCGGAGTATGCCCGAGGAGATCAACCGCATCGTCACCGATAGCATTTCGGACTACCTCTACGTCAGTGAACCTTCAGGGGTGAAACACCTGCTTGCCGAGGGGCACTCCGCGTCCAGTATTTTATTGGCGGGAAATGTGATGATTGATTCACTCAGACGTTTTGAGAAAACAGCCGCTGACACCAGAGAGCACGAGAGTAGAGGCCTCGAGGACAACAAATATTTCCTGATTACAGCCCACCGCCCTGCCCTCGTTGACGATCCCGAAAACCTGTCCCTGTTTGCCGAAAGCCTCCTACGGCTGGCTGAGTTGGGACCCGTTGTTTTCCCGATACACCCTCGTACCGCCGCTCGTTTGGGTGATACTGCGACGGGTCGCTCACTAAAAAAACATCCTTCCGTGCAACTCACAGAGCCGATTGGGTATCTGGAATTTCTGTGCCTCATGATGCATGCCGCGCTCATCGTCACCGACAGCGGTGGGATTCAGGAAGAAACGACTGCGTTAAAAAAACCATGTATCACGATCCGCCCGAACACGGAACGGCCCATCACGATCGAACAAGGAACGAACGAGCTACTTCCACTGGATGTAGAGCAAATCTTGGCTGCAGGCAAGAGCGCACTCTCAGGGGCCTGGAAGAAAGGCAGCATTCCTGATCTGTGGGATGGTAAAGCCTCCGACAGAATTGCGGCTCACCTATACGAGGCTCTCTCCTGATCACCTATCGGAGCTGAATATTTGCTGGTAGGCTGTTACAAGACCGCCAGCCGTCGCATCCCAGTTGTACCGATCTCGAACGGCGGTGAATCCCGCTTCTCCCATCCTCGATCGTTCTCCTGCATCGCCGAGTAATGTGATCAGCCCAGACGCCAATTCGTCAGACGATCCTGAAGTGTATACTCGCCCGCAATTGGTTTCCGACACAATGCGTTCAAGTGCTCGGCAATTTGAGACCATACAGGGAAGCCGCATGTGCATATAGTGAAAAAGCTTATGCGGTATGCCATGATCGTTTTGTACAATTTTTTTGTGGGGAATAAGCCCGATATCCGCCATTGCCATGAAACTCTTCACCCGAGGCTGCTCCTGCCAGCCTTCGAATCGAACATGATCTCCCAGTCCCAACGAACCCGCTAACGATTCCAGTTCTCCGCGAACAGATCCATCCCCCACGAGGATTAGCTCCGCATCCGGTATTGACTCAAGAACCCGTGGCATAGCCCGAATGGGGTCTTCAAGTCCGCGGTGACGATCCATTCCTCCCGTGTAGAGTATCCTCGGTCGCTCGGCGCGATACTGTTCCATTTGCTCGAGGGGCCACGACGCAAATTCGCCCAGGTGAACGGTATTTGGAACGACGGTTATCTGCTCGTGAGGGACCCCCCTCTGGTGAATTCGCTCAGCCATTTCCTCAATTACCACGATTAGATGGTCCACTGCCAGGGACCATTCGAGCTCCAGTTTATCCCATCTCTGAATGTTCACGACGAGTTTTCCGGGAAACGAAGTGCTCCACTTGTAGTGCTTCAGGGCTGCCACCCAGTTCTCGTGCATATCTCCAACGACTGGTATATCCAGCTTTCTCCCAGCCCGGATACACGCACCGAACAGGTACAGATCGTGAGCATGAATGGCGTCAATCGGCCGCTCGCGATGCAGCGCGGTCAATCGACGGAGCAGATACAGGTCCAGCAGACCTACCGAACCTGCCAGTCCTCGCATCTTATTTCTAACCTGTCCCCAGATCCGATCTCGAACAATCCGGCCTCCTTCAAATACATCATTCTTCTTCCTGGAATCTGGCCCGATTGCGAGAACGGTTACATCATATCCTGCTTTTTTAAGAGTTCTTGCTTCGTTTTCGACCCTTATATCGGGTGGAAACTTGTGATCCAGAACCATCAGTATGTGACGCGCAGCGCTCATCCGGACAACAGCTGTACGATCTCAGACGATGCGCTTCCTTCGGGTGCTTCTCCAAACTGAGGAGCCTCGCCTTCTGGATTTGCCTTCACCGCGGACAGAATCGCATCCGAGTCAGCTCCCGTGACTTGATTCCAGCCACCGGCGAGCGTCTCGGTCCACTCAGTTTCATCACGCAGGGTCACACACGGCTTCCCGAGCCATATCGCTTCTTTCTGTAAACCACCCGAATCGGTCAACACTTTTATTGACGAAGAAATCAGTGTCAGCATCGACAGGTACGAAACCGGCTCGATTAGTTGAATGCTTGTCCCGATTGACGAAAGATCCAATTTTGAACGTGTACGCGGGTGAAGCGGGAGAACGATGGGGGCTTCGAGATCGGAAAAAGCCTGCAGTATTGAGGCCAAACGCGCGGGATTGTCCGTGTTTTCCGCCCTGTGAATAGTACCGAGATAGAAAGTATCCTTTTCGAGTTTAGTAAGGGATTTGAGAGATACTCTTTCCGCAGCGCGGCGAGAGTACGTCCTGGTTGCATCCAGCATGACATCTCCAGTCAGGTGAATGCCATGCTGCATCCCCTCTCTGTCAAGGTGATCTACCGCTGTCTGCGTGGGACAGAACAACAACGTTGACAGACGATCAGTCACAATTCGGTTGATTTCCTCCGGCATACGCAGATTGAAGGACCGAAGTCCCGCTTCCACGTGGGCCACTGGAAGGTCCATTTTTGAGGCTACAATGGCAGCCGCGATCGTGCTGTTTGTGTCCCCGTAGACCAGAACCCAGTCGGGCCGAGAGTGGCTGCCCAGGAACGATTCCAATCCCATCATCATGGCTCCTGTCTGCGCAGCATGTGAACCGGATCCGACTTCGAGATTGTGTGTGGGTGCAGGGATGTCCAACTCATCAAAAAATACCGCACTCATGTTGGCGTCATAGTGCTGACCCGTATGCACGATCTCCTCGCTGATTCCGGCATCCCGGAGCGCGTTACTCACCACCGCCGCCTTGATGAACTGGGGTCTCGCACCCACCACGGTTACCACTCTCATACCCCGTCCTCCAGAATCGTGTCCAGCAGCGATGCGAGCTGCCTGGTCTGCTCCCTTCTGCTGTACGGAGCGGCGGCCTCGGGGCTCGCCCCATCAAGGGGCGAGCCCGCAGTCCATGCCGCGTAGTGTCGGTCCAGTTCCTGTGCGATAGCGTCGAGATCGTCGTAGTCGAACATCCGTCCCGCCCCTGTCTCCCGCAGAATCGATGATGCTTCGCCCTCAGGATCGCCCAGGCCAAGGACAGGCCGACCCGCCATCAGGTACTCGTAAATCTTGCCCGTCACAATTCCCGCTGTGCTTGAGACCCTGTTTATTGGAAGCAACAGCAGCGTTGCACTCGTTGTGTAGGCGATAGCCTCTTTATGCGACAGATGCGGAACGTGGTTCAGCAGGTGGTTGAGGCCCGCGTCCGACGCTGCACGAAAAACGGTTCCGTCGACATTTCCCACAAATGTCAATTTGAGGCGCGGCCAACGAGCGCTAGCATCTGGCCTGGAGAGAATTCGCCAGATTGACGAGGGATTTCTCGCCGGCGCCATGCTGCCTGTGTGGACGATGTTGAAGCCGTCCAGAGCTATCCTCTTCGAGTCACTGAAATCGGCGGGGTCGAATCCGTTTCGGATTACCTGGAATGGCTCAGAGACTCCTTCAGACATCTGCTTCGCAAGATTATCGGTGACAGCGACATGGACTGTAGCCGACCGAAGGACCCGGTTTCTGATCCGAATATCCCACCAACGGGCCAGTTTTGTTGTCGGCAGCATGTCTGCATAGGCAATATCTGGCCATGCGTCCCTGATATCCGCAATCCACGGAAGATTTTGCGATTTAGCGATCGATTCTGCTATCAGATGAGCCGAATGAGGGGGGCCGGTCGACACGATAGCATCAATATGTGTGTTTTTAAGCAGTTCCCGTGCGGCCCGGCGTGCGTGACGCACCCACCCAACCCGTGCATCGGGAAAGAACAGGTTGGCGCGCACGAAGCGGGCAACTTTTTCTTTCCACGAATCGTGGTTTGCGCCAAGAAACCCAACTCCCACCGCGTCAGACTTTTTCTTTCCCACGAGCGACGCATAGCCCGCATACGGATCCCAGGAATCGGTTCGAATGACCTTCACTCCATCGGGAATATCATTCAGCAGGCCTTCATCAAGTTCAGGATAGGCTGCCGACTTCGGATCCACGGTGAGAACAATTGGATTCCATCCAAAGTCTCTCAAATACTTGACAAACTTCAACCCTCGCTGAACGCCGGATCCACCAGAAGGTGGAAAATAGTACGAGATGATGAGTGCGTTCTTCATTCGAGGGATTTGCCGTTGGAAACAACTGCGTCGTATCGCGGCGCGATCTGGCGCAGAAGTGGCTGACAATCCAATAAGCGCATCGTCAGATCATTCCGATGGCTAAAAACCTGACAGGTCTTCGGGTCATATGGGCGCAACCCGCTCATCGTTCGCCGTATTTCTTTCGTTTGTCCCGGACATACATCAATCCGAAGAACAACAGCAGACCGTATGTCAGCACGGTTCCAATACCGGTAATCAATACGCCGTTACTCTGTGAAGGCGGGTTGAACAGCATTCTGACGGTGCTTTCTCCCCTTGGTACCGGAACACCCCGGAGTAAATGATTAACCTGCACAATTTGGGTAGGCTCTCCATTTACAGTCGCGTACCAACCCTTGGGATAGTACACCTCACTCACAACCAACAGACGCGCGCGGTCCGTACGAACCCGAAAGGTCATGTCTTCGGCCTGATAGGATTCGGTGACGACCGAAAGAACTGAGGTGGAATCAGGCTCATGTGAGGATAGAACTTCCCCGGGAAGCGAGTCGGCATCGTAGATGAGCGCTTCGCGAGCGGGATTGAAATCGGGACTGTTCAGCAGCCCCCAGGCCGTCTGTGCATCCGCAACCAACGTCACGTTCTCCACCAGAAACGCGCGCTGAAGTACATCCGGGTTTTCGAAAACCGACACATCGGTTCGATCATCCTGAAAAACCAGATCATATCCAGGAATTGCTCGATTGGCTACGAGGTACCGGACGTTCGTCATGTTCATGGCGGCGCTGTTAAGCCCCGATGCTCCGGATGAAAAGAGAATATTATCCAGAAAATCCTGGTACACGCGCAATTTGGCGCCTGAATATCCCCCTAACGACTCATGGAAGTACGAGGGCCGGGCGTTTTTTGTGGGGTGCAGTCCATTTTCAAGCGATAGCACCCGGAATGCACCTTCCCCACCCAGAATTTCCTTCTGGCCGAGAAGAAAATCATCAAACGGATATCGCGGCACGCGATTCTGTACCTGGCGTACTTCTGAAAGAACTTCCTCGCGAACATGCCTTCGACCTACCCCCATCAGGTCAACTGCCACTATCAAGACAATGAGACAAGCCAGCAGCCAGTAGGGAATTATTCGTCGGTAATAGAGATACAGGAACAGCCCTCCCAGCAGTAGTACGGCCAACGCTCGCCCTGCATCGGCCTGAAAACGATCGACCCGCTCCTCCACGCGAGTGGTCAGTTCCGAATCAATGAAGGAGACGACTCGTGGGTCGGAGGTAGATATAGCGGGATTCTGAGCCCGAATCTGTGAGACCAGAGTGCCCCGTTCGAAAGGCTGCTCAAAGCCCATGATTGACGTTCCAAATACAAGCAGAATTACGAGAAATACCGCAAGGCCACCTCCAGTCGCTAGCCATGGTTGACGCGATAGCACGCTCTCTTCATTCTGTTTTCGGCGGATGGAAACCAGCCCGCGAGCACCTAGGAGCGCGGCTACCAATGCAAGAACACTGAGCCACGTTTCAGGCACCCGAAATGCGGAGAAGAGTGGGAAATAATCGAACATTACCCGATTCACAATGGCCAGGTTTTCCCCAAGAGCGAAGATCACGATCAGCACGGCGCTGATCACTAATGCCAGCGTCGTCTGATCACGGACCTTCCAGATTGCAACGAAGGACATCATAATGGCCAGTGCCCCTAAATGGTGAGGCCCGCCCGTGAAGGTCTTGCCCCCCCAGTACGTCGGACTCGCGCCCCCGTATGCGTCGGCGATCAGCAAGGTCAGCATCTCTCCAATTCCCTGGCTCCAGGCCATGGCATATTCCCATGCCATCCCACCCGCGGCTCCGCCCACGGCGGAGCCGCGGGTAGTGAACGGCGTCAATTCCGCGTGAGCCAGATAGGGCTGCGCCACCATCATCAATCCCAGAACGGAACCGATTATTAACATCCCGGTCGACTTGAGGAAGGCGAGTGTAGTGTCGGTGCGATATGCGTGCACGCCCTCAACCAGCCACCAGATACCAGCAATGAACGTGACGTAGTACGTTATTTGTACATGTCCTGCCCGCAGATTTGCTGCCAACGCCACCGCGAATAACAATCCTGACACGACGGATCGCTTTCTCATGGCGTGAATGAAAGCGAGTAGCATCCAGGGAGCCCAGGCCAGCGCGATGAACTTCGAATTGTGACCGGCCGCCAGAATTACCGGGATGTACGTCGTAAATCCGTAGGTCACGGCCGCAAGCACGGAGGCCAGGGACTCCCGCGTCAAGTACCAGGCCAGCAGATACATGCCCGCGAATAGCAACATCATGTGCGAGGTCGGCCAGGCCAGCTTCCTGAGTTCTCGCATGAGCGTATCGACCTGAGGAATACTCAACTCCGGAGAGATCATGTAGCCCGGCATACCGGCGAAGACTCGACCCGCCCAATAGGACGCCTCACCAGATTCCTCTTCGTGCTCAATCATGGATTGCGCCATGGCTCTCCACTGGACGGTGTCACCGGCCACCAGCTGTTTGCTCGAAAAGTGAATGGGAGCAAAAAAAGTGACCGATAGAATCAGCAAGACTGTCAGACTGACCAGGTGCTGATTTCTGTCTGACAAACGGTCCCACATGCCATGCCAGGAAGGTGCTGTAATCGGGCTACTCTGACGGGATCGACGTTTAGATTTCTTGTTCAATATCCTGTTCTGGCAGCAGTGATTTAGCGAGACTTGAGGCTGACAAAGCTACGGAAGGCTGATCAGTCCTGCTCCATGCATCGAGCTCCGACTGCATCGCAATGCGGACCTCTTCCATGAGACGAGGAATATCGGATCGGGTCCATCCGTCGATCGCGATCGGTTTACCAACGGTGATGTGCAAAGTCCCCGGCCGGGCAAGCTTCGTCTTCTCGTTGAACAACTCGTGTGCATTCTTAATGGTTACTGGCACTACCGGTACCCCTGCTTCGATCGCCAGCACAAATGCTCCACGCATGAAGGGTCCAAGTTCGCCGCTGTACGATCGTGAGCCTTCTGGAAATATGGCAACCGAAACGCCTCCTCTTATTTTCTCTGCGGCTGTATGGATACTTTCTACCGATTTTCTGGGTTGGGAGCGGTCGACGAATACAGACGGCGATGCCTTGATGGCCCATCCCAAAAACGGCACCCTTCCCAATTCTGCTTTGGCCACCCAACCGAACATCAGAGGGATTGCCGTGCCCGCCGCGGGTATGTCCAGAGCCACCTGGTGATTCAGCGCAAACACGTAGGCCGTGGAATCTGAATAATTTGACCGAAGCTCAGTCCGTATACGTATTCCGATTCCCAGTGCTATCGATCGGCCCCACAATCGAGACCAGAACAGAAACGCGCCGGGGCCACGCTTTCTTACTACCGTCAGCATAGCCACCGTACAGATTCCGCACACCACGGTTACGAGTGCGGCCCAGATGGAGGCCCAGTAGAAAAACGCTCGCCTTGAGATAGAGTACGTAAGATCAGTAGTAATGGCGCGTAACCGGGTCCGAAGTGGATCTCCAAGTGTGGTGAATCTTCTGTCAGATGCTGAAGTTGACTATTCGACCTCTAAAACAACAGCATTCTCTCTGAGGGGCAAGATAAAGAGGAATACACGGCTTCCGTAATACCTTTGTGATTTCGAAAAGGTAACCTAGTTTTCCTCAGTTGCCCTCCATTCGAGAAAAGAAAACCAAGCCATGATCACCAAGACAATCAGATGTGCATTCGTTCTTGGAATGCTGAGCCTCTTGCTGCAACCCCTGGCCGCGTCAGCGCAATTTCGAGCATTTATCAATCTTGGGGTGTCGGGTTCTTCGTTCAGGGGAGGAAATCTGGATGACGCTTCACCGATATACCGTTTTGGAGGAGGCGGAGGAATTCGGTACATCTATGCGTCGGGTTTTGAGTTCGAAACGGGGCTCAACTACACGGTAAAAGGCGCGGAGCTTGAGGGTACGATTGAAGGCATTCCAATTATTGGCGTCTCCGAAATTACCTACATCGAGCTTCCGGTCCTGATTGGATACCGGTTCAACACAGAGGGTACACTCAGTCCTCGTCTGTTTGCAGGTCCATCGATGGCGTTCAAGACCGACGCCCAGATCAGATTCCGAGCTCCCGGCAGTGACCTTGAACAGACGGAGACGGACGATACCGTAGAAGACAAAGACCTCGGATTGGCCGTGGGAATTGATGTTGACACGAAATTTCGGGGAGAAACACTGTCGTTCGGGCTCAGGTCCGTTTTCGGTTTTTCCAACGCTCGCTCGTCCAAGCCCGAGTTGTACAACACAACCGTGACCTTCTACTTCGGCATCGCATTCTAAAGTCGCATTCGAAAGTCGTGTTCTAAAATCGAGCGGCAGGCTCACGCTTTTAGCGATTCACCTCCTGGGCTCGCCGCGAACCGAGCAGGGTGTCCAATAACTCCGTTGCAACGAGCAGCGCTTCTGCGGAGGCCGTCTCGGAATAGTCCCCGGTAAGCAATTGCCGCCTCAAGTGCCACCCACCTAAGTCGCTCTCCTCCGATTCAAGACTGGGTCGAGGAAACGATCTCACCGTTGTGGGAGCCTCTATGCCAGCCTCCGCCGTCAATTCTTTCCAGTTACACGGCGTGCCACCGGCCGTAGTCAGAACATGGATCGATGAAATATTTCCTTTGCTCCATGGGATATGACGCATAAGCGCTCTGGGGCCGTCACACACACCTCGAGTTCCACTCACGAAGGCGATCAAGAACGAGGGCCTAAAGATGGACCAGCGACTCTGAAGCACGGTTATCCTTCTCGTCATTTCCAGCAACGCGGCCGCAGCTACGGACGAATCACTGCCGTTGGTCAGCGAATGCGAACCTTGAAGGCCGTCCCCGTCCACCGGCGCTACAATTACAATCAGAGAGTCTCGCCATCCAGGATCTGCACCCGCGATGTACCCAGCGACGTTCATGGCCGCTGTTACGATCTGTTTTTCCTTGTTGATGATAATCGTCCAGCGCTCATCTGGATCGTGTGGCTCTTCCCAGACGGCTTGGGATATTCTGACCACGGGGTAGTCCCTGCGCTCACGAACTCCATCGCCCGAGCGACCGCCGACCAGAATCTCGACTTCGCCCGTAATCATGAGGGAGCCGCCTTCGGTAAGTAAATCCACCCTCGAAAACGTCACGTTCCCATTGCCGGAAGACGCATCGACCAGAAAATCCCGACCCTGGATGAGTATCAGGGTGTCTTGGCCGATCCTGGACACGCGCGCTCGGGTCAGTACCTCGATGGAGGAGGCGTATTGCATTCGATGCTCGCCCGCGAGGACGGGTTGGACACCAAATTCTCGAAGCCGCTCGGACAGATACACCGCTGTACGCGAAAAGCCCCTCGTTGCCACCCGTCGTCCTTCCTGCTCGTCGGCATCCAGAAACAACACGTGCGCCTGGATTCGTTCGAGGCTCATCGGTCCCTTCTCCACCCCGTCCCGCCTGGTTTGAGGTGTCTGCAGGCGGCAACCGCTGCAGAGTATCAGGACGATAAATACCAGGCGAGAGAAATTCATGGTCCGAAAATAGCAAACGCCAGAATGCAGTGCGGCCCGACGATATACATCGTCGGGCCGCATTGAGTTTTATCTGGAACCGGGAATGATCTACTTATTTCCCCGATTCAATTTTGAAGAGCTTTCAACGTCTGCGGCAACTCCTTCATCGAATCGCTCGAGAGTTCTTTTAACCGCCTCACGCTGCTTCGTGAGGAGATTGTCAGCAAGATTCTTTGCCATTCGCTTCCGCACGGGATCGATCACATTGGCCATGAGCTCATACTCCCCTCGGAGGGTCTCGTCGAAAGATTTTATCTGTTCGGTCAACTGGTTGATGGTTGCCAGTGCAGCAATCATCATTGCCAGAAATGCCATCATTGTCTGAGGCATGATTTGCTCTCGTTCTGGTTACATGACACATGTGTTGGGGGTCAGTATCGGCGAACATGGAGAAAGAATTAAGATTTCGACACACATTTATTATCCCAGTTCCCACTTAAATCCGATGTGCGCTTGGTCGATTCAATGAGTACCCACCTGGTCCACGCGAACAACCTTCAAAGTGAGCCACTACGGGATCGGACTCAGCATTTGAGGGGTGCTCTGTCCGGTCCCGGCTCACCCGGTTTATTCGCAAGCAGGACCACAAGGTCGTTGAAGCACAGCTATCAATTTCGTAGGCTCTGTCTTCACCAGAAGTGATACCATCACCACGACCATGACCCGCTTCTTCCCTCTCTTCCTGTCTCTGCTCTTCGCCTATTCGGTTGCGGGACAAGCTCCTCCGGAAAGTGATAGCCGGATGTATGACATCATTGCCGCGTCTTCGTCGGAACGAATTGAATCCGACATCCGGATGTTGGCTGGCTTCGGAACCCGAAACACGTTTTCAGACACTGTTTCGACCGTGAGGGGAATCGGTGCTGCGCGTCGGTGGATAAAATCCGAGTTCGATGCAATCTCCGTGCGGTGTGGCGGGTGCCTCCGCGTATTCTATCAGCGCAGCCTCATTAAGGAGGGATCCAGTTCGCGTGCTAAACGGGACGTCTGGGTGGTCAACGTAATTGCCATACAGGAGGACTTTCGTAATCCAAATCGGTACATAATCATGTCAGGTGATATCGATTCACGTGCTTCAAACGGCTTGGATGGTGAAACCGACGCTCCGGGAGCGAATGATAACGCGTCGGGAATGGCGGGTGTTCTGGAGGCTGCCCGTCTTCTGACGGCCTACACCTTTGCCAGCAGCATCGTTTACGTCGGACTATCTGGCGAGGAACAGGGCCTGTGGGGCGGAGCTCATATGGCAGCGCGTGCGAAGAAAGACGGGTGGGATATTGTCGGAGTTCTCAACAATGACATGATTGGCAATATTGAAGGTGTTGATGGCGTCATCGACAACTCATCGTTTCGTGTATTCTCCGAGCCGACTCCCGTGACAGAGACCGATCGAGCGAGGGCCGCGAGGCGCTTTACGGGAGGCGAGGTGGATGGGGTGTCGCGACAGTTGGCCCGCTACGTCGATCGAATGACGGGGAAATATTTCACCAATCTGACCGCGAAGATGATCTATAGACTGGATCGATTTGGTCGCGGCGGACATCATCGTCCTTTCAACGACGCGGGATTTCCCGGTATTCGGATAATGGAGACCCACGAAAATTATACGCGACAGCACCAGGACATTCGCGTAGAGAACGGCATTCACTACGGTGATGTTGTCGAGGGAGTCAATTTCGACTATGCTTCGAGGCTGACAGCGGTGAATGCCATAAGCCTCGCAGGCCTCGCTTGGGCGCCACCTGAACCGGACGTTGTCCGGATCGGTGGCGCCGTCCGCCCTTCAACGAGTCTTGAGTGGGACGCGGTGGAAGACCCTGATCTTGCCGGCTATAAAATCTACTGGCGGGATACGACTGCTCCTCAGTGGCAGCACTCCCGGTTCGTGGGCACTGCAACCGCGTTCACGCTCGAGGGCATGGTCATCGACAACTACCTGTTCGGTGTCGCCTCGGTCGGCAGAGATGGAAACGAAAGCGTGGTTGTGTTTCCGTCGGCAAGAATCCGCCGATAGATCGCGAAGGACCCTCTATTCGCCCGACGGTCCGTAAATCTGAATTACCATGTTGCCGTCCATATCGATGTAGCCCCGGTACATCCCCTCCGTGTTGAACGGCATGGCGATCGCCCCGCTCCGGTCGAGCGATATCACACCTCCTGTCCCTCCGAGTTCGCCCAGTTTATCCATGATTACAGCATTGGCAGCCGTCACGAGGTCTTCTCCCGCGTAATCAATGCGAGACGCAATGTCATGGGCGATCACCCCTCGGATAAAATATTCTCCGTGTCCCGTGGCGGATATGGCTGCAGTGCGATTGTCTGCATAGGTGCCGGCTCCGATGATGGGGGCGTCTCCCACGCGACCAAATTTCTTGTTCGTCATTCCTCCGGTCGAGGTGCCGGCCGCCAGATTACCCTGTCGATCGAGTGCTACGGCCCCGACGGTACCAATTTTCTCCGCACCAGGTGAGAGAGGAAGGTCAAACGCATCGACTTGCAGAGTCGACATTTCCCTCTCCTGCGCTCGTTTCAGCGCATTAAACCTTCTTTCGGTGTAAAAAAAGGAGTTTTCGACCATCTCCAGACCATTTTCCTCAGCGTAGGCCTCGGCTCCCGAGCCGCTCATCATCACGTGGGGTGACTTTTCCATCACGATTCGCGCGAGGGCAATTGGGCTTCTGACCGTCTTGACGCCTGCAACGGCTCCCGCATTTCGGGTTGCGCCGTCCATAATGGATGCGTCCAGCTCGTGTGTGCCCTCACTCGTAAACACAGCTCCCACGCCAGAGTTGAAGAGCGGAGAATCTTCCATTATCTGAATGGCAGCGATAACGGCATCCAGGCTGGATCGGCCTTCGGAAAGAACATCATGCCCCGCCCGGAGCGCCTCTTCGAGTTTCGCGCGGTAGGCCGCCTCCGTCTCGTCGGTCATGGTGGCTTTAAGAATGGTACCCGCGCCGCCGTGAATTACGATAGCGACGTCAGATTCGGATGCTCCTGATGAGTCCGCTGTGCAACCAACGACTGACGAGAGGACCCAAAAAGCTGTAAAAATGCTCAGAAAGGCTCTTTTTAGGGACATGATTCTGTTGTTTAGCACGCTACGGCCTTCAGAACGATCATGGTGAGATCGTCCGAGAGCACGGGTGCATGATGGGTAAATTCTTTGATCGCGTCGTGAACGCCCGCCAGGATTTCTTCAGCCGATTGATCTCTGAGTGACACCAGGAGCGGTTCGAGCCGCTCCTCCCCCCACTCCTCCTCCTCCGGACTCATGGCTTCGGTTACTCCATCGGTGAATATGCACAGCACGTCGCCGACGTTCAGGGTGACTTTCGCGCTCTCGTACGGCATGCCGGCGATTACGCCCAGCAACAGCCCCCCCGTTTCCAGGAGTTCAAACGAGCCGTCCGCGCGCACAAGCGTTGCGGGATTATGTCCTGCATTAACGTACTGAAATGAGCGATCCCGCTTGTCATATATGCCGTGAAAATAGGTGATGAACTTGTCGTAGCCGGTGTTCTCCGTAATGACCCGGTTCATGTGGGAGGTCCCTTCCTCGAGTGTCACGTCAAGAGGAACCAGAATGCGCAAGCAGGCCTGTAGGTTGGACATAAGCAGCGACGCAGGGACGCCCTTTCCGGTTACATCGGCTACGGCGTACAGCATGCGATTCTCATCCAGCTTTATGGCATCGAAATAGTCGCCGGCGACATGGCGACTGGGTAGCGCCAAACTGGCCGTTTCTAGTCCCTCGAATGCGGGCAGCTCCGAGGGCTGCAGGCGCTCCTGAATCTCTCTGGCCAGGCGCATTTCTTCCTCCAGACGCTCCTTTTCTATCTGATCTTCAACCAGATAAGAATTCTGCAACGAAACGAAGGCCAGATTTCCGAGGGCGTAGAGGAATTCGATTTCATCGGGCTGATAGTCCAGTCCAGTCATTTTGGATCCCAGACACATGATTGCCCCCGTCTCCCCATGTTGCCGAATTGGTAACACGAGGGTAAATCCCGCTTCTTTCAGGACGGTGCAGCCCTCAGGAAGATTTTCACCGTCGAGAAGAGTCATTTTTTCGATCTCACAGAGAGACTCGATTATCTCCTTGGTCAGGGCATCTTTACGGATCCCTTTGTGCGTGACCACCTGGACACCAGCGATATCTTCTTCATCATCAGACACACTTTTGATGAGAAAAATGTGTTTGTTGATGAGCATCTGCCCCATCAAGGCGAACGTCAATAATTTTACCAGTCCCGACCGATCCAGTGTAGAATTGAATTCCTGCGAGAGATCAAACAGGGTGTTGAGCTGCTGCACCTTCGCATCCAGATCATGGTTCGCCAGCTTCAACTCCTCGACCATGAGCGAATTGTGAACCGCCGCTGAGGACATGTTTACGAGGGAGGCCATGAACTCCAGTTCCTGCTCCCCGAACTCTTGTCCTGAAAACTTGCCACCGAGGCCAATCAGACCAATTTCCCGGTGACCCGACGCGACTGGAAATACAAGTTTAATCCCCAGCTCTTTCAGTCCCTCGGGAACGGCATCGCCCTCCATAGTGCCGCTCAGGTCGAGATCTTCCAGCCGGAGGCTATCCGCTTTCTTCAGCTTCGAAATCCCCATAACTGCCGCCACCGTATAGGACGACGAAATGGGATCGAACAACAACGCCGCGCCTTTGGTGACCAACATCTTGCCCATGGCGGTTCGGAGCAGGTTGCTCAGCACGAATTCCAGATCCAGAGATGAACTCAGCAACTGGCTCGTTTCGAAAATGGCACGAAGGTCAAAACGATCGGTCCTTCCCTGCTCTGTATTGATTTTGGCCATGAATGTTGGATGTTGAAAGGAGGCCTAAGGTAAGGTGTGCTGACGCCGCCCGAAAACGTCAATGTGCTCTAGTCGTCCAGATGCACGACTTCGGCCTGCGTGGGCTTCCCATCCGAGATGACCAGCCTGACGATACTTTTCACGAGTTGAAATCCCTGTCGACCTGCAGCGCCAGGGTTGACGAACAGCATACCGCTCAGTTTGGGCACCCGTTCGATCTGCAGAATATGGCTGTGTCCACAGATAAACACATCGGGCGGATCCTCGGCCAGCATTTTGCCCACTCCCCGCTGCCAGCGGCCCGGCTTACCGGCGATGTGAGTCATCCAGAACCGAACGCCGGCAAATTCAAACCGGTCGTGTTCAGGGTACTCCCGGCGCATATCCCACCCGTCGATATTGCCCCATACTGCGCGTACAGGAGCGAGGGCCGAAAGAGCGTCGATGATGTCAAATCCCCCAACATCGCCCGCGTGCAGAATCAGATCCACATTTTCGAGATATCGGATCAGATTCGGATGGAAATAATTGTGGGTATCGGAGACAATTCCGACGACCTTCTCCTTCTCTTGATGCATCCGTCAGCGAAGCATCAGTCTGAGGCCCACGCGAGCTCTCGAACGAGGCCAGTCGCCGCCGGGGGTTGCCCACTGTTTGAACGGCACACTGATAAAGGGAGCGAACCGATAGCCAGGGCGCTCGATCTCGAGACCAGATCGGATCCAGAGGACACCTCCTGTATAGTCGGTCACGGATCGTTCACCCTGATCCGCACCCTGCTCAACCTTCCATTCCACCAGATCGTAGTTGCCACCCTCACCTATGAAGGCGATGAACAGGTTGCTGCCCGCTGGGTCAAAAAGAATGTTGTGACTCCAGCTCATGTGCACTTCCCAACCCTGAGTTCGCCCGCGGATGATTTCCGTGGAAGAATCTTGGGCAGGCTCAACGGCCCCTCCCGGATCGACCAGTGAGGGATCAATCTGTATCAGCTCTTGAAAGCCGATCTGGACCCGACGAATGCCAATACCAAAGTCCTGTGAGACCGTCGGGGACAGCAGGGCGGTGTATAAAAATCCCAGATCAGCCTGCGGGAATCCGCTTCGACCGTCTGAGGACGGATCGATGGCAAATCGAATGGCATAGTCCATGCCTTCCAGTCGCTTGAAATATTTGAGGGACACCCAACTTAAATCCAGTGAGCGCCCTGAAGCATTTCCCGTTGCATCGACGAAAAAGCCCAGATCCAAGCGGCGGCTCAATTGATAGTCGAGACGCATATTTACGCCGAGAGAACTGGCGCCAATATTTGAGACCGATGATTGGTCGGACTGCAAGAGTCCCGGTGGGCGGTAGGTGAGCTCTGCTGTAACCGCGTACGCGTCGAAGAAGGATCGGACTGCGCTTTCGCCCTGATAGAAAGGATCAAAGGTCTGGATGGGGCGCTGGGCCCAAGCGTACGTGCCCGCGATCGACCAGCCGGCCACGACAGCCAATAAAAGCAGGCCGCGAATTCGTCTTCGGAATGTTAAATGGGCAGTCATGCAGAAAGCGCCCTCATAAAGGCTGGTCTGCTGTTTGACGCAGGTGAAGCGTGATGGTTCAGACCTCGATACTTTCCCCGGGTGAAAGAACAACGATCTCGTGCCCACTCTCAGCCATCATGTCCTTCCACTCGTCAGTGTCCACCTCAATCAGCGGAAACGTATTGTAGTGGATAGGCATGAACCGCGCTGCATTCAGCAATGAAGCAGCTCGAACGGATTCGCGCAGGCCCATCGTGAAGCAATCTCCAATAGGAAGGAGGGCTAAGTCAATGCTAAAATCCTGCCCTATCCATTTCATCTCCTCAAAGGGGCTCGTATCACCGGCAGCATAGATGCATTTACCCTCAGACTCAATGATAAATCCTCCGGGATTTCCTCCGTAGGTGCCGTCAGGAAATGAAGACGAGTGGCGAGCCCAGGTCTGAGTCACACGACCCCAGTCAAAGCTCCACGCCCCACCTGTATTCATGGGTTGCACGTTCTCGTGACCATGGTGCTTGGTGAGGTACTGTGTGATCTCATAATTGGCGACAACGACTGCACCCGACCGCTCGGCAATGGCCGGAGTGTCACCCCAGTGATCACCGTGTGCATGGGTCAGGAGGATCGCGTCCGGACTCAGATCACCCTCTGAGATAACATTGGTCGCGAGCGGATTGTCCGTGATAAAGGGATCTACAAGAATGGTGGCTCCCGCAGTTTCAATCTGGAACGCGGAGTGTCCAAAAAATGTGAGCTTCATCTACACTGATTATTTCATGAGCATCATCGGGTGGGTCTGAATCCCCGAGTCCGATTCCATTCGCACGAAGTAGGTGCCACTGGGCAAGGTGTTGGCGTTGAACGAGACGTCAAACTGCCCGGCAGATCGCGTACCGTCGACGAGTGTAGCAATCATCTGTCCAGAGAGGTCCCAGACAGAAATTCGTATATGTTGGGTCTCCTCAACCGTGAACGAGATCGTGGTGGTAGGATTGAATGGATTGGGGAAGTTACCATCCAGGGCCGCACTCAAGCTCTGGTTGTCTTCACCAAGTCCTGCCTTCAAAGCTCTCGAGGTAGGGCCCATTGCGTCAGAATAGACGGGCGTGACCTGATAGGAAACGACGCGGCCCGTAGTCAGAAAATCCATGTGTTCGTACACATTGATCCCCGTCACTCTGGACGCGGGTAGGCGAATGATTTCCTCGAATTCTTCGCCATCGCTTGACCGCTCAACCACGAACTCACGTACTTCCGTGTCATCGCTACTGAACCTAAGCCTGACACCTGCTGGCTCCACCTGAACGCTCAGGTCACCAGGTGCTCGTCGAAACAGCAGATCTGACGCTGCGAGTAGGAATCCTGGTTCCCCCCGGGCAAAGCGATTGTTATCGAACGGAGTCAGCCCGGTCTCGAAGGCAAGGACATTTCCCCCCGCCACATAAGAATCATCCTCAAACGTCAATACCAGGCTTTTTTCGACTGATACTGGAGATGGTCGACGCCTCTCGGATTGCGTCTGTTCAAACGAGATGCTTCGTGGAAGCATCCTCAGCTCATCCAATTGCCCCGAAAAATTGTTCAGGTCTGAAACCTGAGAATCAGACAACGGACGCCTTCCCAATCCCAGCCACTCGGCAGGAAGCATGGGAAGCACCAGCGGATGATAGAGAGAGTCGGCCCGAATTCCATCGATCATCAAATGAACCGACCCGTTCTCGGGAGAATTCGAGATGGCTGTAAAATGCCAGTTCCCATCGGCGACGGGAGCGCGGCTTCGCATGGAATAATGCTGCCCGTCCCTGCCCTGGTAGAATTCAAGGAATCCTGCCGGGTCGACGACGACCTCAAAGGCGTACTCGTCGTCTTCAATCCCGGACCAGGTGGAAAGGACAACCTCATTCAAGCCGGTTGTTTTAATCCAGAAACTGGACGAGTAAGCAAGGTCAGGCGAAATGATTGGAAGATCACTCAAGGACAGAATCTGCCCACTGGCATCTCCTCCATCAAACTTCGCGACATGATTGGACGATCGGTCCACTTTATCGGTCAGAATCACCTGAATTTCCGACCTGAGGGACTCGTTGGGCGCCACCAGTCCCCCTTCGACATATATGGGAGTCGTCACAATTCGGGCATTCCCTGGGAAGGATTGAGTGACAAGACGAAGCAGAACGCGTTCTCCTGGTAAAAACATACCGTGTGCACGCACGAGGGTTCGCGGTTCATCCTCATGTGGTGGACGAACGTCCAACCCACTCACGGAATTTGAAATCAATCCGTTTTCCCCAAAACGTACGACTTGCTGTAAGACCCAATCTTCGGGTACGCTCAGAAAGAATCCTTTGGCCGCGGCTGAGCCTTCCAGGGTCAGATACAGGTTTAGCCCCTCATCCACCTGGGCACGCTCAGGTTGAATATCAACCCTGAACTGCGCCAACAGGACAACCGGTCGGGCGAGCGAAGCTAACAACGCAATTAGGAACGTGAGCAGAGCCCACTTCCTGAAAAGTGCGGACATGGCAATCCGGGGAATTAAAAACGTTCGAAGCCCGGGTTCAAGGTGGGTGAACACCGGGTTTCCCAAAATCTAGCGGCTCTGATGGTCTCTGTCAAGCGAGTCGTTCGACAGGACCCTTTTTCGGCGTTTTTAAGTAGAAGAACTTCTGGAATACCGAATTTTCCCCATATTTATTGTATGCGAGTACTTGTCACAGGCGGAACTGGCTTCATAGGACGATACGTCGTTCGTGAATTGCGGCGGACGGGTCACGAGCCCGTCTGCCTGGTTCGTGACCCGTCAAAATCCGGATTCGGAGCAGACGTTCGTGTGGTTGAAGGCGACGTGACCCGTTCTGAGTCTCTCACAAGGGTTTTTTCGGACATCGACGCCGTGATTCACCTGGTGGGGATAATTGCGGAGAATGCTTCGAAGGGGATCACGTTCGAAAGACTACACGTTGAGGCTACAACCCATGTTGTGAAAGCCGCCCGCCTGGCTGGGATCGATCGATTTATCCATATGAGCGCCAACGGCGCGCGCGAAAACGGTGTTTCAAGGTATCAATCGACGAAATGGCTGGCGGAAGAACGCGTACGAATGGCTGGATTTCGGGAATGGACCATTTTCCGACCGTCTCTCATCTTTGGTAGACCAGATCCAGACTGCCCGGAATTCGGGTCGCAGTTGGTCAGAGATCTACTGAGGCCGTTTCCGATCTGGCCGGTTTTCGGCCACGGATTGTACGAGATGCAGCCGGTATCAGTTGAAAACGTCGCTTCGGCATTCGTGCTGGCACTATCCAATGAGAGAGCACCCGGCAAGACCTACTGCCTGACTGGACCCGAAAAGTTGTCCTACCTACAGATTATCTCTCGCCTCGCGCGCGGAGCTGGGTTGAGCGAACGGTGGGTTATCAAGCAGCCCCTGTGGCTCGTCAGGCCTCTCGTAACTCTCTTGGGAGGCACCCTATTGCCGATAACTATTGATCAATTTGAGATGCTGATCGACGGCAATACGTGCGATTCGAGCGAGTTTCAAGACGATTTTGGCCTCGATCCCATCCCCTTTTCGGTTGATAATCTGGCCTATCTGTCGGATTCCTGACCTACTTGTCGAAGTCCTGACTGGCCGCGCTAATTCAGGAGGCCTGATGGAATGCGTACAATGCGCTGCAAGACAGAGGTCAGGACACGGTTTCCAAATTCAACCTGCATGCCGCAGCTCGCGACCAGTTCGCGGTTGATACATTTTCCGCCCCAGGTGCAGCCCGTAATCGAAGTCACGAATTCACTCTGATAGTACCGATCGAACCAACCACCAGAGAGAGCGAAGCGCCCGTCTTCCATGCACCGCGCTCGGTAGATGGAATTGCGCGTATAGATCAAGATGACATCTCCCGACCGAAGATCGGAACGACGCAGTCCTCTCGCATCCGAAGCGTGTTCGGTGAGTGCAGACAAACTATGTGCGCGAGTCATCATTCGTTTTCCACCCGTCGGGCCATGGATGCAGATCTCTCTTCATCTGTTATCGGCGGCTCATCTATCTCCAGTAAGCTTTGGGCGCCGATTGCTTGTTTTCCCTTCGCCATCGAGTCCCATGCTTCACTGGTTACGATAGCTTCCAGATGTTTGATTCGTTCTATCAATAGTTCTTGTGTTGAAACAAGCTCCTGAACATTACCGGATTGGGCCGAGATAGATTTCTGAACCGTCGAACTACTTAGCTCAATCTCCGTGCGGGTGTCCTGAATACCTTTCTTCATGGTCACTATTGACCACAAGAAGAACGGCAGCATGGTGGCTGCCAGGACGGCAATGATGACTACAGCGAATGACAAGGAAGTTTGGTATTCAGTTAAAAAGTCAGGGCGGGCCGGCAGAGCCGGCCCGCCCTGTGTACGGCGTCACATCGTGCGCCGCACCAATACGAGCAACAGTATCGCTTTTTTCGGGCTCAAATCCAATGAACGATGTTCACCGGGGAGAAACCCTCAAGTTCTAGAGATCAACCTGCTTCTTCTTGAGCAAGAACAGACCCGACTCGATACCCGTCACGAGAAGCGTTCCGCTTTCGAAGTAGGGGTAGTTACTCCACGTACCATTGAAGCCCGCTTCGTTGTCGCCCACTGGATTGACATCGAAGTAGCCTACTTCAACTGGATTTTCAGGGTCTGAAATATCCAGAATCCGGAGACCTGAGCTATAGTTCGACTGGTACATATAGTTGCCACGAACGTACAGGTTGTGGTCTGACGAAGCCGTCTGGCCCTGAAATTCCTGCACGAGGACAGGATCATCAAGATCGCGAACATCAAAGATGAGCGTGCGCGTGAGGCTCTGCTCGCCACTGATTTCGTCGAGTTCGTCGTTGACGTAGAAATATTCGTGATCGTCCGTGATCCAACCCTGGTGTGTGTAACCAGCATTTGGATACTCAGCCAAAGACAATGCAATCGGATTGTCTTTGTCCGTTACGTCCGAGATCGAAACAGCTGTTTCGTTTCCACCGAAGCAAATCTCTTTGCCACTGTGCTCGGTATCAGGACCGGCATAGATAAAGCACTGAGCGTCGTGCGAGTAGCCAGTACCCGAACGGCCCGTTCCTTCGTGGCCAAAGCAGCCCCTGAAGATTGGCTCAGTTGGATTGTTGATATCGATCATGTGAAGACCGCCACCGCAGGTTTCCCCACCACTGTTGACGCCAACAGCGTAGGCGAAGCCAGACGCTTCGTTGATCACAATGTTGTGAGCCGATCCGAAGTCGCCATAGTGTGCCGTTGCTTCAAATGTTTGTGCTTCACCCACATCGCGCAGGTGGGTGAGATCAAATATCTGCATACCGTGCTGTCCTGAACCATCGGCAACGATGAACGCATGGTTGTTGAAGACCTTGATGTCTCTCCATGCAGCAGCATTCGCGCCTTCGGTCATCGGTAGGTCACCGAGATAGCGAGGATTTTCGGCGTTGGTAACGTCGATGAATGCGGTACCATTGGTACGGCCGGCGAGGGCATATTCACGTCCTGTTTCAGGATCGGTCCATCCCCAGACATCGTTCATGCGAATTCCTTTGCTACCACCAAGATCGCCAAGCGAGACGAACGAGAGAAGGTCAACATCTGAACAATCCCATCTGTTGGCAGCTCCTTCGTCGCAGTCGACCTGACCGCCGGCAATCGAATCGTACAGATCAACAAATTCAGTTTCGACCATGCCGGTCACGTGCCAGCCATGACCTTCTTCCATTTCAAGAATGGTCGCCTGATCCGTTCCGCCCTGTCCCACCACCGCAACATTTCCGTTTATGGAAAACGCTGTGGCTGACGTCACATCACCATGAGCGAGCATTGCAGATGACACGAATCCGTCGTCTCCGCCGGTATATTCGAATATTCCACTCTGGCTGGCCATCCAGACGTCGTCACCGACGATCATGACCTGGCTGCCTGAGTTCGGGCTCGTTGGAGAGAATGGAAGAACCAGTCCCCTGAAACCCCAGGCACCACCATTATTTGCGAATAGAACAGCTCCACCAATCATGCCACCGAGACCGGTAGCGCCGATGACAGCGAAGTCTTCGTTCATATCGAGAGAAGATCCAAATCTAGCTTCGTCGAGAAGACCAGGGAAGCTAGCGAGTTCGTTGCCTTCTCCCCAGCTGTCAGCATCGGCGTCGTAACTATACGCGAATACGCCGCCAGCAGGAGGAGCCTCTTCCGTCTCACCATTCGAAGGTGCTGCGACGAGAATGTTGTTTCCGGCAATTGCTACGGATAGTCCAAAGTAGCCGCCGTCTCCTTCCGCTGTGTTCTGGAACGTGCTGTGAAGCATCCAATCGCCACTCGCGCGGCTGAAAACGTAAGCGGCTCCTTTGCCACCGTTGGTGCCAGCAGCACCAATCACGGCGAAATCACCGGAGATGCCAATGGAACGACCGAATGAGTCGCCTTCCATCAGGGAATCAGGAAGCAGTGAACCTGTTTCCATCCAGTTTCCATCCTCGTCTTTCTCAAAGACGTAGACAGCACCGGTCGAGTTATCAACCAGCGTAGCACCGACTAGGAGAACGTCTCCGTCGGTAGCCAACGCACGGCCGAAACGATCGTCCTGACCGTCGTTGTCCGAGCGGACGAGTCGGGCAGCCTCTGCCCATTCGCCATCGTCGTTCTTGCGGTATACATATACCGATGAGTTTGTAGCGTTTTGTCCAGACTGACCGACAATGATGTCGGTTTCAGTCTGAGCGACAGCGCCGCCAAACTGCTGTGCCTGGGCAACAGTGCCCATAGCAAACAGAATAGTGGCCGCGAATAAAGTCCAGTAAGTCTTCTTCATGGCTTGAGTTGTAGTGAAGAAAAAAGTCAAATGGGGGGGCTCTGACGAGCCGCGGGATGATAATCCCAGGGGTGACTATCACGGATGCGAGCGCAAAAGGTTACACGCTTTTCACCGCATTCACGAGAGCCTGTCCCGTATGAAAGCGAAGTGCTTTGGTTCCCTCTGTGAAAACGTCCGTGACGAACTATTATTGTCAGGGCTTACAGGCCCGAGGATCGCTTGCCATGAAGTAGGATTTGAAATTCGATGCTTTTGGATTCATACAGCCCTTCAGGTTGAGCAATTCCACCTTTCTGAACTGAACGGGGTGGCTTTCGCTCTGCAATGAGATGAATCCGCTGTCCAGCAGCTTTCCATCGATTTTGAACGCGGGGTCGAATGGATCGACGCTCCCGCCCCCGATCTGGGGTTTTTGATACTCGAGAACCACGACTTCCTCCAAACGATGAGAAATCAGTGAATCTCCGAGAACGAGCACCTCGGCGCGCACCCATTGATCCCCATGGTAGGTTTTCGACGTCGAACTCACGCAGTGTCTGGTCACGAGTTCTCCACCCATTTCTACATGGGTGCCGGGCGTGCACAGATTCGAAGTCGTCTTCTCATCGATTCCGTTTCCGCCCAGAAGCTGGACTTCGATCGATATCGGAAAGTTCTGCTCCTTCAGCATCGACTCACCCGGGGGAGAGTGAATCATGATCCCCGAGTTTCGATATGCCCATCCTGGTCCTCCTTCGATCTGATCTCCGATGAATCGGTATTCGACCGCGATGACATAATGAGAGAACGCCTTCTCATAAAATAGATGACCAAAATTCTCATCGAACTGATCATACCCATCGTACGAGACGGTGATGGCTCCGTCCTCGACCCGAAACGTCTCGGCGTGATTTACCCCGAACTCGTAACCCTTTATTTTCGGCGTCCATCCATCGAGCGTCTCGCCGTCGAACAATTGAATCCAGTCGGGAACGTCAGCCCCTGGCGGTAGACGATCGGATGGCGAACAGGACAGTCCAATGAGACTGCACAGGAATATCAAAAGTAAGGAATATCAAAAGTAAACGCGTCATTTCCTTAACAGGTATCTATCGTTTAGGACATTTATATGGTGCTCGCAGTGGCCGGCCAGAATCCAGATGAGCGCCCGAACGGAAATATCGAATCCGCTGGCGTTGCCGGTCATATTCAAGTTTTCTTCCGTAAAACTTGAAGCCAGCGCGAGGTTGGACGTCCGAAGTCCCCCGAATTCATCGAGCAGACTTCGCCAGGTGCGGCTGGAAAAGTTCGCCGCGGCCGTATACACATTTTGATCCATCCCCGGCAGCGGAGTCTTGTCACCGCGGGCGATGCACATCATCCGATACGAAAATATTCTCTCCGTGTCGATCAGATGTCCGAACACCTCCCGCAGAGTCCACTTACCCTCCTGATACTTGAAGTCTATCTGCTCCTCCTTCAGTTCACGAAGAAGGGTAAGAAGCACCTCGCGTTGCGAGTTCAGGAAGGCGACGACATCTCCGGGAGGCACCGTCTGAACGTATCCATCGTAGAATTCATTGTATTCGACGGCCTCGGGCCTTTTCGAGCGAAAGTCGGATGGTGTCATGCGCGATATGTATCAGCTTTCCAGTTCTGGATAGCTTTTTTGATGTCGTCCTCACTCATTTCTTCGTCGATGGCACGCTGAGCCAGGGCTTCCCACTCTTCGTCTGACGCGAAGCGTAGCCCGATAATCTGACGCATGGTGAGCCTGTCGTCGAGCATCTGCCCATTGCGAGCGAAACGGCGAATATGTTCTTCCGCCCGAATCGCCCTATCCTGAGCCTTGAGCGCGAATACTCTGCCGAAAATGGCGGCCATCAGAAGGGCGAGATTCGTAGCGGTCAGCAGTGCAGCGGAATATTGAGTCTCTGATCCCCATGATGTTACAAGGTGGTAGATCGATCCGATCAGGGTCAGAAGAATCAGGGGCGCCAGGACTTTGTGAAATCCGGTTACCCACTTAGCATGATTGTCATAATCCTGGTCTGTCATGAGTTTTCTGAGTTGATTATTGGATGTACTAGAGATCGCCATTTCTGGCGAAAGATGCAATATGTTCGGACACGCGAAACGCCAATGCTTGAATCGTCATCGTTGGCTGCCCCCGCCCCGAAGTAACCATGCTGGATCCGTCACAGATGAACAGCCCGGGGACATCGTGAGCTCGATGATAGCGATCTACGACCGAAGTACGCGGATCATTTCCCATTCGGGCGGTTCCCAGAAGATGGGCGGCGATCGTGCTCGGCCCCACGGGTGTCTTCCAGATCTTCCTGGCACCTGCGGCTTCCAGCAATTCTACCGACCGATCCTGCAGGAATCGCATGGTTGAGATATCGTCGGTGTGATCATTATACGTGACCCGGATGGCGGGTCGCCCATCGACATCTTTAATCGTTGGATCCAGAGAGATCGTGTTTGATGCCAGGGGAAGCGAGGTCGTGTGCCCGTTCATGGCAACGGTCCGCGTATAGTTGTGGCCCAGCGCGTCCTTGAATGCTTTCCCCCACTGGGGCACATCGGGGGGCATCCCCAGTTGCGCATACAGAATAGGTGACCCTGGGAAGAATCGCGCGTCAATCCCTCCACCCCCGTAAAAGCCGCGTTTCGGATCCGTTTCGTAAAAATCATGGATGACCCGAGTCACCTGAATACTTTTGTACTCATTGAGGGGCTCATCGAAAACTCCGTACGCGTAGGAAAGGCCGTTGAACATCAAGTACTTGCCGACATTTCCACTGGAGTTCGCCAATCCATCCGGAAACTGATTGGAGGTGGACATCAGCAGCAGTCTGGCCGTTTCTGCCCCGTTGGCAGACAAGATTATTGCGCGAGCTTTCTGGGTCTGTTCGTTTCCGTCCCGGTCCAGATAGAGCACGCCATCAGCGCGACCCGACGTGTTCGTAGTAATCCGAATAACTGTACTGTCGGCTCGAATCTCGCAATTGCCGGAGGCTTCCGCCTCAGGAATCATCGCAACTAGAGTTGAAGATTTAGCTCCGACCTCGCAACCAAAAAGCATGCAGAAACCACAGTGAACACACCCCGCTCTTCCGTTGTGCGGTTTCGAAAGGATGGCCATTGGCGCAGGATGTGGATGCAGGCCCAGCTTGCGAGCACCTGCTTCCAGGATCGCGCCGGACGACTTGATGGGCATCGGAGGCGTGGGATAGCCGCGCGACCGATAGGCATCAAAAGGACCGGGTGCTCCCGACACGCCGACGTCCCAATCTACTTTCGTGTAGTACGGCTCCATCTCCTCGTATGAGATTGGCCAATCTTCAAGTCCCGTCCCAGCTATCGGGCCCAGGATGCTGCGCTCATTGAAATCCGACTCGTGGAATCGCCAGTAATTAGCGGTCATGTGGACGCTCGAGCCGCCTACCATCCTCCCGTAAAGGAGTGGTGGCAAAAAATCCATGACCTCGGCCTTCTGCGACTCATGCCTCCTGAACGTCTGGGGGTACTCTCCTTTCCAACCGCCAAACCAGTCCTGATTGTAAATCGTGTTGTACTCGTCGTGATCGAAATCCTGCATCTTGATGTAGGGACCCTGCTCCATCACGACCACGCTGTGCCCAGCCTGGGATAGCTCACGCGCAATCGTTCCGCCAGCTGCACCAGATCCGATGATGACAAAATCGACCTCTTCGCGCTTCGAGTACCGCTTCCTGTCGATCTTGTCGGCTACTTTGGCTAGATGATTCTTCAGTTCACTCATCGCCGCCACCCTCTTGATCAGGCCCTTCGTGATAGGGACGGTCGTAGTAGCCAAAAGGCGGTTGCCAGGCGTGCTGATCGTTGAACCCGATGTGCTGCCAGCCAATTTCCGACTGATTGCCTCCGTGTTTGGGATGGGATAAAAACCCAGCGATGGTCATGAACTGGACCGCTCCAAAAAATGGAGTCCGATCGATTTGGTGCATCTGAGCAATCTGGTCAGCGTTGTTCAGCTCGGAAAAACGGACGGAAGTTCTGGCGCTGCTCAACCGCGTGTTGATGTCTGCCAGGCCTTCGAGCACGGCCGGTTTCATGCGCGCTAGAAAGGAATCCAACGCCAGGTCGGCAAAGCGAATGACACCCGCCTCCCTCGCACCGGGCGAATCGTCACTCGGAATGATCTGAGCCATGATGGCTTCGAGGTCTTCTGCCTGCGCGGCAGTGAGGGAAACCCAGTCGCCGCCGTCGATCTGAGCCTGGCAGGCGAGCTCTGTAGTCGCCAGAATGGCAGGCATATACATCGCGATCCAGCTTCCACCCAGCATGGAGGAAGAGCGGGACAGAAAATCTCGGCGATTGACGCTTGGAGGTTCAGCGCCAGGAGAATCGGCCATTCAGGTCGAGGTTAAGTGGTGGCGGTTGCGCCGGGTAGCCCACGATACTGAATGGAATTCGAAACTGCACGTATTGGTCGATGAAGCAGCCGATGCAGACTTCAATGCGGAAACCAATCCACGACAACGTCCGCGAGGTGAGCGCTATGCGTGCTGCCAATTGTCTGGATTTTCGGAATCACCTGGCGAGAGTCCCAAATTATCGCCTTCCGTGGTGATCCCAAGACCCAGGACCATTCGGTTTGCGTAATTGAAGTAGGCCACAACCTGATTTATCTCCAAGATCTCACCATCCGACCATCCCAAATCTGTCATCTGTCCGAAGTCTCCCACCTGCATCGCGTGCGGCACGAGGGTCACTATGCGGGCATAGTGAAAAGCAGCCTCCTCTTTTTCCGTGAAAGCGCCCTCGAACCGTTCTGATTCCAGAGCTTCGAGAATCGCCGCTGAGCGCGATTCGTCGTCCAAAAGGCGCGAGAGGCCTTCAAAATGGTGCTCCACACAGTACCTGCAGCGATTGAGTTGGCTCACGTAAACGCCCAGACACTCGAGAAACCACTTCGGAACCTCATTAGCGGAGTGGTGCAGCACATTTTTGTACAGGACCATGTGGCCTTCCATCGTGTGAGGACGCAGACTGTGCGCCATCATGATGTTGTCCACGTTGTCGTCCGGGCCCTTAACGCGCTCATAGAGCCTCTTCAATTTGCCCTCGGCCTCCTCGTAGGGGACAGTATCGATCCAGCTCATTCTTCTTCCACCTGGAGTTTTTCCAAAATCTCCCCGGCTGTATCCACCCCTTCAGTCAATCCCAGGAGCCAGGTTCGCAACTCGTCATATCGACTGTACGCATAGTTTCCAGGACGCTGGTCGGCGGATGAGGTCATCCCCGAGAGGTACCTGATCTGGCTGATGAGCATCGGCGGTGGATAGCTGTCGGAATTATCTGTCGCCAGTTCGGATCGAATGGCGTTCAGATCGGCTACCGGGTTATTCTCAGATTCCGCTCGTCGACGTTTTCGATCCCTTCTCCCCGTCGGTGTGGTTTCCACTTCCTCGGGTGCTCCGTCCAGTAGCTCGTCGATCTGCGAGAGCAGATCGCTGGCCTGGCGAGAGAGCCCCATCACCCTGGTGTTGAATTCGAATTGGGCATCAAGGTCTTCCTGGGTGATCCCCTCGGCTGCTACATGAGGATCAATGAGCAGCTCGACCGGATGCCGGGCCGTCCAGTCTCCAACCGTGAGTCGGGCAAAATAATTCCCAGGAGGTGCGAGTGGTCCCCGCGTCGGTTCTCCATTATCTCCGTCTGGCCCGTCGACTCGCATGTCCCATACCAATCGATGGAGTCCTTTTTCCGTCCCGAGGGCGGACGAGCCAGTTCCGCGCCCGCGTGGAGCACGCATTCCCTGATCTTGCGGCTCCTCCTCTTCCTCGACTTCAATGTGATAGCGCCTTATCACCTCTTCACCGGTGAGGATTTCCAACGTGACGTCTCCGTCAAAGTCCGCGGCCAGGAAATAGTCCAGGCGCACTCCGGGGCGTGAATACTGAGGATCGGAGGGACCGCCCGATCGTGAAGATCTCCTTGATCGATATACCGCGCGGGGTACGAAAAACTGATTTGTCGAATCTGATGCGAACTGGCGCAGCGAACTGATGTCGTCCATTACCCAGAAGCCGCGCCCCATCGTTGAAACAGCTATGTCACCCTTGTAGATCTTGATATCCGTAATGGGCGATGCCGGGAGCCCCGAGTCGAATCGATTCCACGTCTCGCCATCGTTCAATGACGCATAAAAGCCGTATTCGGTCCCTGCGAACAGTAGGCCTGCCCTGTGGGGGTCCTCCCGAACCACACGGACGGGGGTATCGATGGCAATCCCGTTGTTTCCATCGGTCAATCGGGACCATGTAGCTCCAAAATCGCTCGTTTTATATACGTATGGCTCGAAATCGTTGAGCAGGTAGCGATAGCCGGCAACGTAGGCTGTACCTGCCGCATGAGGAGATGGGTCGATGTGCTGGATGCGGCCTTCCGGCGGCATGTCCTTCGGTGTCACGTCTGTCCAGGTCATTCCACCGTCCCTGGTCACATGGACTGGCCCGTCATTTGCACCGGTCCAGATGACGCCTTCATCGACGGGAGATTCTTCAATCACATACAGCACCGAGTAGTGCTCTTCTCCCGTGATATCCCGCGTGATCGGGGAGCCCGAAACGACCTGGCGCTCGGCGCGGAATGCGGTCAGGTCGGGGCTTATGGTCTCCCAGGTTTCGCCGCCATCAATCGTCTTATGGACAAATTGGGAGCCGTGATAGACCACGTCAGGGTTGTGCGGAGATACTTCGATGGGCACGACGCGCTGGAATCGATACGCAAGCTCGGAAGGATTCCGGCCGTACATGTTGGCCGCGCCCACGTAATAGTTACGCGACTGGGAGGTGCGTCTGCTGAATTGGTAGAATCGTCCCTTGCAGTTACTGAACACGATGTCGGAATCGCCGGGCTTGGGAACGGCCGGCCCTGTCTCACAACCACCGATCGCCTCCCAATAGGCCTGGGGTCCACCGACCCTGTTTCCAGTGGCGTTGCTCGGAACGGCAATAGTCGAATTGTCCTGCTGCCCCGCGTAGAGCCAGTACGGGATCCTGTCGTCGAGATTGACTTGATAGAGCTCGGCGGTTGGTTGATTTCTCTGGGTGGACCAGGTCTCTCCCCCGTCGCTGGTCACGTTCGCACCACCGTCGTTTGATTGAATCCAGATATCGGGATCGTCCGGATTGATCCAAATATCGTGATTATCTCCATGGGGGGTCGATCGGCGTTCCCAGTTTTCGCCCCCGTCCTCCGAGCGGAAGAAGCCAGTGCAATTGACGTACAGAACGTCAGCGTTCGTTGGATCGGCATCGATGTTAGTGTAATAGAATGGTCGATCCATAAGGGGTCGGAAGTTGGAGACCAGGTGCCACGTCTCTCCCTCATCGTTGGACCGATACAGGCCCTCTTCCTCAGGCGTGGTCTCGACAAGTGCATAGACTCTGCTCGGATCCGCTGCCGAAACCGCGAAATCGATCTTTCCGATCAGTCCCTGGGGCAATCCCTGGGTCTTCATGTTCCAGGTCGCCCCACCGTCGCGTGACACGTAGACACCGTCTTCAGAACCATCGTCGCCGCTGATGATCGTCCACGGCTTGCGTTCGGCCCGCCACATGGCTGCATAAATGATATCGGGGTCGGCAGGGTTGAGCTCAATGTCCACACCGCCGGTTTTCTGGGACACAAACAGAATCTGCTCCCAGCTCTCGCCGCCGTTGATAGTCTTATAAATCCCGCGTTCTGGATTGTCTCCGAAGGGACTCCCCAGAGCGGCTACATATACGACCTGCGGATTGGTCGGGTGAATGACCACCGAGCCCAGCTGACCCATATCTCGCAATCCTTTCATTTCCCAGGTCTCCCCGCCATCGACACTCCGGTAGAGTCCCCGCCCGATGATCACGTTACTCCGGATTCCATCGGAGCCCGTACCAACGTAAACGATATTCGGGTCGCTGTCCGCGACGTCGATCGAGCCAATCGAGCCGGTATCAAACGCGCCATCGGAGACGTTATTCCATTCGGCCCCAGCGTCGGTCGTTTTCCAGACGCCACCACCCGTCGCACCCATATAGAAGGTCCGGGGTTGTGCCCTGTGTCCCGCTACGGCCGTGACACGGCCACCACGAGAAGGCCCGACGTATCTAAAGGAAAGGTCGTCGAATTGGCTGGCGAAATCCTGGGCGGAAACGGATTCAGACAAAACAAAAAACAGCACGCCCGTGAGAATGAAAATGCGTCTCATGATGGGGAGAGATGATTGAAAAACGGGAAGCGTAAACGTAGGGATCTCAACCTGATTGATCAACGAAAAAACCGCCCACCGCCAGTAGTGATCAGTTGGCCAATTCGAGGCCGAGCTTTTCAGCAAGATCTTTGAAACGCCGGTCATTGCGCATTTTTTCGGGCACCGAGTCATCTCCAATCATAATCAGAAGCGCGGACGGCGCAATCTCATATGCTCTGTCCAAGAGGGAAAACGCCGTATCCAGGTCTCCCAGGACGCCGTAGATGATGGCCTTTTCTTTCATGTTAGCCGCCGAATCTTCGATGTCGATAATGAGCGATACTGCGGCGAGCTCGTCTCCCGCGTTAGCGTGACCCCACGCAAGACCAAGCGTGATGTCTGTGTCTTCCGGACGAAGCTCGTGAGCTTTCTGAAGCGAGGCGATGGCTTCCGTCTTGCGACCCAGAAGGGCCAGCCCGTATCCAATGTTGTAATAGGACCATGCGTCATCAGGCTCCAGCTGAAGAATTTTCCTGGATTCGGCAATGGTATTCTCGTAGTCACCGATAAAGAAATACAGATCGGCCAAGCGTTGCCTCATTCCAATCGACAAGGGATCGAGTTTCAATGCTTGCAGGGCGTATTCCAAGGACTCTTCAGAGCGGCCAAGCTGGTAGAGGAAATTTGCATACGATGAGTACGGCCACTCATTTCCGGGATCCAGATCTATCGCAGTTAACAGATATCGCTCTGCTTCATCAAAATTCAGCTTGCGCCAGGCTTGATTCGCCATCGCCATGTGCGCCCAGCTCAATTCTGGATCCAACTCCATGGCCCGATCGGCGTGAAAGGACGCCGCCTCTGCCTTGTCCCTTTCAGTCCAGATTCCGCGCCTGATACCACTCGTATAGGTACCCGAGAGAGCGGCGTGTGCGGAGGCATATTCAGGCTCCAACTGGGTGACCCTCAGAAAGAGATCCGCTGCTTCACGCGTCTCTTCATTCGATTGGGCGCGCGACCCGAGGTAGCGCGCACGCGTCATCAGGTCGTAGGCCTCCTGACTGATGTTTGCATCCTGATTGAGCCGCTCTCGATCTGCGCTGGTCATTTCAGCCTCCAGCTGTTCAGCAATATCTTCCGCCACGCTTGTCTGAATGGCGAAAATGTTCTCTACGTTCAGCACCTCATCATACGTTTGGGACCAGAGCTGAGCGCCCGTTCCGGCACTGATCAGCGACACATTTACCCGGACGCGATCGCCAGCCTTTTGGACGCTCCCCTCCAGAACATTCTGTACACCCAATTCTCCGGCAATTTCAGCGATCGATTTGGTCGTGTTTTCGAACCGTAAGACGGAGGTCCTGGAAATGACAGTCAGTTCGTCAATGCGTGCCAACTGCGAGAGAATATCATCGTGTATTCCACCGGCAAAGACCGCCGTGTCTTCGGATTCTCCTCCCCTATACGTAAACGGAAGGACGGCGATGGATTTTGAGTCTGCGAGGGCGGGAGAGAAGGAGGCCGGTGATTCCTCTGGTGCGCTATCACCGAAAATGCCGCTCGCATAGACACCGATCAGCGAGAGGACGATGACAGCTGCGGCTACGAGTATATAATTCCTGGGGATTGTGCCAGACACGGCCGCAACCGGGGCCACCATTCGGGAGCTCGAGGATTCATCTCCCATTGCATCCCGTACGACGTCGACCGTAGGACGGGTTGTGGGATTTTTGTCAAGACAAGCGTCAATAATGCTGGCCAGAGGATCAGGAAGATCCGGATTGAGCTCCTGAGCAGGTTTGGGATCCTCATTCAGAATGGCGTACATGAGCGCCTGGTCATAGTCGACGACAAACGGTTTATGCCCCGTGGCCATCTCATACAGAACCGCGCCAAGCGACCAGACATCTGAAGCAGCCCCGACCTCAGCGCCTTTCATCTGCTCTGGACTCATGTAAGCTGCAGTGCCGACGGTTGAGCCGACGACGGTCAAATCGATTCCATCTGCGAGTTTCGCGAGCCCGAAATCGAGAAGCTTCACTTCATGGTCTTCCGTCACCATGATGTTGGCAGGCTTGATGTCACGGTGCGTGATGCCCGCTCGATGAGCCCGCTTTAACGCCTTGCTGAGCTGACGCCCGACCGAATACACGTCCTCAACCGATTGCGGCGACCCATCCAAACCGTACTTCAGGGTCTGGCCACTGTAATAAGCCATCGCGATGAACAACTCCCCCTCGTCCGTTTCTCCAATCTCGAAGATCGTACAGATGTTCGCATGATCGAGGCTTGAGGCAGCCTGTGCTTCCTGGATGAATCGTGCTTTGGCGGTTTTGTCTTCATTCAGGGAGGCCGGAAGAAATTTCAGGGCAACCTGACGGTTCAGCTTTGTATCGAGTGCTTTGTATACAACACCCATGCCGCCCTGGCCCAGCTTTTCCTGAATGTTCGAAATGAGCTACTCGCTTGCCGGTCATGTATCTGACGAAGATTTGGGAAGAACCGCCAAGGTACTGGTAGGCGGTCAACAGTACCAAACAACTTTGGGTGGATTTAGGCTTCACACGGAAGCCACCATCTTTCCGCGTGAACTTGATAGTTGAAGGCCTTCAATCGGCGTTTTTCGGCTATTTTTTGGGTATTTTTGGGGTATTATTGTGCCCCCACTTTTGACCTCCGTTCATGCTCCATCTTCTCTCAAATGCCTCGGTATATGCACCCCATTTTCTGGGACTGCAGCACATCGTTGTTGCCGGAGAAAAGATTGTATACCTGGGTGCGGAGCGGCCACAAATGGATGCTCTGCTTGAGGTTTCAGAAGTTGATCTGAAAGGCGCTCGCGTCGTTCCCGGGTTTATAGATGCCCATGCCCATGTGACGGGAGGTGGCGGAGAGGCCGGGCTCGAAACAGCCGTTCCGGCACCAGGCCTGAGTGAGTTCACGCAGGCAGGAGTGACGACCGTGGTTGGGCTGCTCGGGACCGACGATCTCATCCGCAGCACTTCATCGCTTATCGCGCGCATCAAGGCCCTCCGAGCCGAAGGGATGAGCGCGTACGGATATACGGGAGGATATCATGTGCCTCCCACGACGCTGACCGGTTCGGTCCGTAGCGATATCGTGCATATCGAAGAGTTGATTGGAGTGGGCGAGCTGGCCATCTCCGACCACCGTTCGAGCCAGCCTTCCGTGCAGGAAATCGTCCGGATTGCAAGCGAAGCGCATGTGGCCGGCCTGATGACCGGTAAAGCGGGAGTGGTACACTTCCATGTTGGAGATGGCCAGCGCGGCCTGGAATTCCTGTTCCTCGCCATTCAAGAGACGGAACTGCCGGCGCGGGTGTTCTATCCCACCCATGTTAACCGGCGCAAAACCCTGTTTGACGAAGCCTGCTCGCTCACTGCGGAGGGATGTACGATTGATATCACCGCATTCCCCGTCGAAGAGGGTGAGGACGCCTATTCGGCTGAAGACGCATACTTGCGATACGTGGACGGAGGCTTCTCACTGGACCAGGTAACCATCAGTTCAGACGGCGGAGGCTGCCTGCCCGTCTTTGACGCTGAGGGAAATGTCACGGAGCTCGATTATGCTCGCGCTGCTTCCCTCCCTGAAACACTCAGTAGGCTCGTCGAGTCGGGCATGGACCTCGAAGTGGCGCTCTTACCATTCACCGCGAACGTGGCTCGCATCCTGAAACTGGCAACCAAAGGAAGCATTGCGAAAGGCATGGACGCCGACCTGGTTGTCCTCGATGATTCGCACCGACCATCATCCGTCATGGCCCTTGGGGCGTGGCACCTTTTAAACAGTAAAGTCCTCATTAAAGGAACGTTCGAATAAAATTTATGACCATGCGTCCAGCACTCAGCACCGGAGATTCTCAGCGCGGATACCTGATTCCAATCGGGGGCGCCGAGGAAAAAGAAGTCAGTCCGGTCATTCTCGAGCGTTTTGTGAAGCTTTGCGGCGGCGCGGATGCCAATATCGTCGTCATCCCAACTGCATCCCGCCTCGTGGACACCGGCTCCATGTATGTGGAAGTGTTCGACGAACTGGGCGCCGGGCATGCGAACTACTTTCAGCTTAAAACTCGGGCCGATTGTGAACGTCCCTCCTATCTGGCCCGACTTGATGAAGCTACGGGAATCTTCATTACGGGCGGCAATCAGCTTAGACTCTCGACCATTCTCGGGGGCACTCTGATGGCTAAAAAGATCCGGCATCTCAACGCGCACGAAGTGCATGTCGCCGGGACAAGCGCAGGAGCCGCCATCCTTCCGGAACACATGATTGCCGGGGGCGATTCGGGCCCCACGCCGACTCTAGATAAGGTGGTGCTGTCTCCGGGACTGGGTCTGACCAACTCTCTGATGATCGACCAACATTTCCGAGAACGCGACCGTCTCGGCCGGCTTCTGACTGCGCTGGCTTACAATCCGTTCGCGTGTGGACTCGGTGTCGACGAAGACACGGCTGCCTTCATCAATCCGGACGGTGTTTTTGAAGTCGTCGGTACGGGAGGCATCACGGTCGTCGATCCTTCTGAAGTGGAGTACTCCTCCATTGCAGAAATCAGAAAGAAAGAAGTTGTGAGCCTGACGAATGTCCGATTGCACATTCTGGGATCCGGGGCACAGTTTGACATCAAATCCCGGCGGGCTATTGTCCATCCTGAACTTGAAACAGAAGAACAGGCATGAAAATCCTATCCACCAATGTATTCGTGGGACCAAGCCTCTACGCGCGCTTCCCCGTGATCCGACACGTCCTGGACCTGGGCGTACTCGAGGAATGGCCCACGGCCAAAATTGGAGAGGCGTTCATCGACTCTCTGCTGGAGCACCTTCCAGGTCTGCACGAACACGGTTGTTCGTATGGCGAGCCGGGTGGCTTCGTCCGCCGTCTGCGCGAAGATGAAGGAACGTGGATGGGTCATGTGCTCGAGCACGTGGCTATCGAATTGCAGAATGAAGCGGGTTCAGAAGTCTCGTTTGGACGCACGCGCTCGACCGACAATCCCGGGGAATACAACATGGTATTCCAGTACAAACAACCGGACGTAGGGCTCGAAGCCTCCCGGCTCGGACGCGAATTACTGCTTCATCTGCTCCCGACAGAAATTCAAGAGCAGCTCGATGAAAAGCCTACGACCGATTTCGATTTCGAAGAGGAAAAAACCACCTTCATCCGGTTTGCCCAGCGAAAGGAATTTGGACCCAGCACGCAGTCGCTCGTGAACGCCGCTGTCGAGCGCGGAATCCCGTGGATCCGCCTGAACCAGTACAGCCTTGTTCAGTTCGGCCACGGAAAATTTCAGAAGCGCATTCAGGCTACCATAACCAGTGAAACCCGGCATATCGCTGTTGAAATTGCCTGTGACAAGGATGACACCCACCGCTTGCTGAACGATTTGGGGCTTCCTGTACCCCTACAGGAGATGGTCTACAACGAGCGTCAAGCCGTTCACAAGGCCAACCGAATTGGATTTCCCGTCGTCCTGAAACCATTGAACGCGAACCACGGCCGAGGAGTATCGATCAATCTGACCACTGATGAGGAGGTTCGCGATGCATTCGATCATGCAAAAGCTCAAGGCACGAGCAGGGCCGTACTTGTAGAGAGCTTCATTACAGGTATGGATCACCGCATGCTTGTGGTGGACAACAAGTTAGTGGCTGTAGCAAAGCGGGTCCCGGGACACGTTGTGGGAGACGGAAAGAGCTCTATTGAGGAGCTGGTTGACGTTATCAATCAAGATCCTCGCAGGGGAATCGGGCACGAAAAGGTGCTCACCCAGCTCGAATTCGATAAGGCAGCCGATCAGCACATGAAAGCGGCGGGTTACGATCGATCCTCTGTTCTCGCAAAGGACGAGGTACTCCATCTTCGATCGACGGCAAATCTTTCGACTGGAGGCACGGCCATTGATCTGACCGATGAGGTCCATCCGGATAATCGCGCCATGGCTGTGCGGGCCGTCTCGGCCGTCGGACTCGATGTGGGAGGCGTAGACTTTTTGACGGACGACATCTCCCAGTCGTACAAGGACGTCGGTGGCGGCATAGTAGAAATTAATGCCGCGCCCGGTTTCCGAATGCATGTCGCCCCTTCCGAAGGTAAACCGCGCGACGTAGCAGGTGCGGTAATGGATATGCTTTTCCCGGCAGATACCCCTCGTCGAATTCCAATTGCGGGGATAACGGGCACGAACGGAAAGACGACGACCAGCCGTATGCTTTCGCACATCCTAAAGGGTGCCGGGCACACGGTCGGGATGACCTCGACCGACGGAGTCTATATAGACGGGCACCTGAGTGTCAAGGGAGACATGACGGGTCCGGTTGCTGCACGAATCGTTCTTCGAGATCCGTCTGTAGATATGGCCGTGCTCGAAACTGCACGTGGCGGTCTCGTAAAGCGCGGTCTTGGATACAGTAAGTCAAATGTAGCGGCGTGCCTAAATATCTCCGCGGATCACCTCGGGATGCGCGGAATCGACACGCTCGAGCAGCTCGCCGAATTGAAACGCATCGTGGTCGAAGTAGCCCAGGACGTCGCTGTCTTGAACGCGGATGACGATCTGTGCCTGAAGATGGCCGACTACTCCGACGCCGAACGCATCTGCTACTTCACGCTCAATGCCAACCATGAGCTCGTGCGGGAGCATATCCGGGCAGGCGGGCTGGCCGTGGTTCTGGAGCTCGGCATCAACGGCCAGATGATAACCTTGTTTGACGGAGGAGCCCATATTCCGCTGCTCTGGACACACCTGATTCCGGCTACGCTGGAAGGCAAGGCTATCCACAATGTGCAGAATGCCATGTGCGCCTCGGCCATGGCCTACAGTCTGGGTGCCTCCCTTGAGGACATTCGCCACGGACTCAGAACATTCGATACTTCCTTCTTCCAGGCGCCGGGGCGCATGAATGTATTCGACGAACACCCGTTCAAGGTGATTCTCGACTACGCGCATAATCCGGCTGCGGTAGAGGCCATGTGCAAAACGGCTGAGCAACTTACTGTTGCTGGAAGGCGGATCGTTATCCTCGCCGCGCCGGGTGACCGCCGCGACGAAGACATCGACGAGATTGCCAGATTGGCTGCCACCCGTTTCGATCACTATTTATGTAAAGCTGACGACGATCGAAGGGGACGGGGCTTCGATGAGGTGCCACTCAGAATGCAGGCGGCACTGCTAGCCGGCGGTGTTTCAGCCGACGCCATTGAGGTCATCCCGGACGAGCAGGAGTGTATCGATCACGCGCTTCGAATGGCCGAGCCCGATGATTTTGTACTGGTATTCGGTGACGATACCTCGCGAAGTTGGAAGCAGATCATAACGTTCAATTCGGAAGAAACCGCGGTACTGTCTTCGAAGACCGAATCCACCGAAGTCTCCCCGATAGCGGATATGGAAGATTTTGTGCTGGATAGCGGGGCAACGCTGGTCCGTGACGAGCGCGGCGTTCGATTGGCAAGAGAGGAAAACGATTAGGAGCGGATGAAACTCGTTGACTCCAGACGACTGACCGGACCCAATCTGGTCTGGACACATCCAGGGGCGCTGCTCGATGTAGCGTTCGAAGATGCGGGTGTGGTCGATCTGTGGAAGGAAGAAATCACCGCATTGCGATCAGCACTGAGCCTTCCGGATATGGGACTCGAGGTCCTGCCCCGCGCAGAGGGAGCATGGCTGCTCGTTGGTGGGCCCGTCGATCAGCTCTACGGACTCATCGAAGCTTCTGAACTGGCCTGGACGCGGGCGGTGAAGCGTTTTTCGGGTGACACAGTCGGCGATCCTGATCTTTCCGCGGTGCTTACAGAACTCGATGACGAAAGGCTGCCCGCTCTGACCCTACTTGAGGCAGAAGCCGCGCGGCAGCAAGTGACCTTCTTTTGGGATGACGATGACGTGTCGCTCGGAATGGGAACGGGTTCTGGAACCTGGCCACGTGAGCAGACTCCGGATGCGGCCTCGCTCAATTGGTCGACCTATCACGATGTACCCGTTGCCGTTGTGACGGGGACGAACGGTAAATCGACCAATGTGCGGCTGCTCTGCCACATCGCTGCATGCTGGGGGAAAACCTACGGGAGCACGTCGACCGACTGGATTCGTGTCAATGAAGATATTCTCGACACAGGAGACTACTCCGGACCAGGCGGAGCACGCACCCTGCTTCGCGACCCCCGAGTCGAGATCGCCTTTCTCGAAACTGCTCGCGGCGGATTACTCCGACGAGGCACCGGAGTGCAGCGCGCCGATGTCGCCGCCGTTTTGAATGTGGCTGAAGATCACATGGGGCAGTACGGCATCAACGCCGTCGAAGACCTGATCGCCGCGAAGTTGATCGTCAGGCGCCTCGTCAATCATGGCGGACTCTTGGTACTGAATGCCGATGATGCAGGCCTCGTCGAAGCGTCGAAGTCGTTCCCCGATCAGAGGGTCTGCTGGTTCTCCATCGGGCCGCCAATCGTTGACTTCGGCGAAAGCTCCTGTTTCGTGAAAGATGGAATGATCATCCACTGGGAAAGCGGTTCGATAACGGAAATCGCCAAAGTGGACGACATACCGATTACGCTCGGTGGAATAGCCACGTACAACGTTTCGAATGCACTGTCCGCAACGGCCATCGCACGGGGACTGGGCGTGCCCGTAGATGCCATCCGAGAGGGACTGACAACGTTTGAGAGTGACTTCAAGTCCAACCCCGGGCGCAGCAACTACTTCGACGTAGGCGGCATTCGGGTTCTGCTCGACTATGCCCACAACGTGCACGGCCTGAACGCCATCCTGGATACGACGGCCAAGCTTGGCGCCGCGCGGCGCATCATGACACTCTCCATGGCCGGCGATCGCACCGAAAAAGAGATTCGGGACATGGCCGCAGCCCCCGCGAAAGCCGGGATCAAAGACATCCTGGTCAGCGACTGTGTGGGCTATGAACGAGAACTGGGCACCGGTGGTGTCCCTCTCATTCTCGCAAATGAGCTTAGAAAACATGGTATTGAGGCAGACATGTTCGAGGGCGAACTGGACGCGGTGAGAGCGGCCTTCGAAAGGGCGAAAGATGGAGATCTTCTGATACTGCTCGTCAAAGCGGAGCGCGCCGAAAGCCTCGAAGTCATCCAGGCACAAATCGAGCAACGCGTGTAGTCCACTGCGCCGTTTGCAGGCCCGCCAACCATTGCAGCTGCAGAGCGTTTTTATCGCGGAATAGCACTGTACGAGCTGGATAGAAAGGAAGAAGCCCTGGCTTCGTTCTTTTCCTTGGTAGACGGAGGCCTTTCACACGGACACGAGTGGGCGCCTCACGCGCATGAAAAAGTGGCGCAGATCCACGACGAACTCGGAAACACAGAACAGGCCATATTTCACTAAGCGAAGTTTATCATGTGGTGGGAGAATGCGGCTGATCGATTGCAGCCCCGGGTAGCTGCCGCACGCGAGCGGATGAATGAGCTGGTGATTCAGTCTGCCCGCGAGCCGGAATAGGGCTCAATCATCCTGTCTTGGTATGCATGTGATGACTTTGGTCTTTCTTGGTCCGACCCACCTCCAATTTGTAGACGAGCTATCCAAATGATGGGTTAGAAGTGGTACGGGCATACCTGCCGGAGCGCTGTGTAGGCGGATTTGGCACCCCTGGACTCAGAACGCACTCGCATCCAATATAGAATGACATCGTAGGAATGGCGACCCAGTGCCCGACCTGATCGCATTCACCGTCCAATCATTCCAGCCCGCCATGCGCACTGTTACCAGTCTTCTTTTGTTTTTCTGTTCCCTTCCAGCATTTTCCCAGTCGATGCCTCCACGGATCTTGATTGGTGCTGAAAACAGCATCACCGCAGTCTATGCGGAGACTGCACCGCAAATAGATGGCGTGATTGACGACGCTATTTGGACCAAAACGATCGCTGCCACCGATTTCGTCCAGCTGACACCGAATGAAGGCGCTGATCCAAGTCAGCCTTCAGCCATTCGCATCGCCTACGACGAAAACAATCTCTACTTCGGACTGAGTTTCTACGACTCAGATCCTGACCAGATACGTGCACGAAATCTGGAACGCGGAGGACCAAACGGTAATGACGACATGTTCTGGCTCCTGATCGACACGTACAACGACAAGCGCAACGCGTACCTGTTCGAAACCAATGTGCTGGGTACGCAGGACGACGCCATCATTTCAGATGAGGCCATGTCGTTCAGCGATTGGCAGTGGGACGGCATCTACGAATCAGAAGGACGTATTGCCGAAGATGGATGGCATGTCGAACTGGCCATTCCATTTAAAACCATTCGCTTCGACAACGCTGACGAACTCACGATGGGAGTGGCCATCATGCGTTTCCTGAATCGCAATGGTGAGCGATCCATGTGGCCGTTCATTCCTCGTAGCTACAGCGCAGGAATATTCCAGGTCTCACAGTACGCATCGATGACGGGCGTAAAAAATGTGGAGCGTGGCAGAAACGTGCTCATCAAGCCATACGTGATCGCTGGAGCCCAGGAATTTCGCGTTGGTGAGACCGAAACGGAATCGGATACCCAGCAGGATGCCGGGATAGATATCAAATGGGCAGTCAATCCGAATGTCACACTCGACCTGACGGTAAACACGGACTTTGCGCAAGTCGAGTCAGACGTTGTGCAGCTGGACCTCACCCGATTCAATCTATTTTTCCCCGAAAAGCGAGAATTCTTCCTCGAGCGACAGGGGCTGTTCGAATTCGGTGATTCTCGAAGAACGGAGACTTTTTTCTCGCGCAGAATTGGCATCTCGAACGACATTCTAGCCGGTGCTCGTCTGGTCAGTCAGTTTGACAAGTATTCGGTAGGCCTGCTTAACATTCAGACTGGAAAGAACGAAGAGTTCGGACTGGATGCGGCGAATAACACGGTCGCCCGCGTCCGAGCAGATGTTTTTGGACGAACGACCATCGGTGCCATCTTTACCAATCTTGAACAGGGCCAGCGATACAATCGAGCGTTCGGCGCAGACGTAAAACGCCGTTTCTGGGGTAACAGTGAATTGTCTGGCTGGTACACCCGCGTCGAAGACAGCGAGCCGGATGCGTCAGACGCAGCCGGATCATTGGCTCTGTCGATACGGCGGGCCGACTACCGATTCAGCTCGTCCTACTCCAATGTCGGAAAACGCTTCAATCCGGCCCTCGGATTTGTCCGACGAAGAGACATGAAGAGCTATAATGCCAGCGCCTCGTATTCGCCTCAGGTAGGCGGCAAGCTCATCCGATCGTATTCCATCAGCGTGGGCGTTGGACTGACCGATGGACAGGACAATGAAAAACAGTCGTCCAATGTCGGCGCTAGAGGAAGCATACGTTTGCGAGCAAATGACTCGTTCAGCTGGTCGGTGAACCGGAACTTTGAGCGGCTGGAAAACTCCTTTCACATCCTTGCTGACGCTGAAATCCTGGCTGGTGACTACGTTTCTGACTCAGGATCGCTTGGTTTCCGTACCGACAACAGCAAATTTTTCTCGGTGAATGGAAGCGCAGGAATTTCCGATTATTTCGGTGGTGACCGGACAAATCTACGAGTCGGTATTGGGCTTCGAACCGGAAAGTACCTGAATCTGGATGCCTTGATTTCTCACACCCAGTTTGACATCCCCGTTGATAACGGCTCCTTCAACGCTACAACATTCGGGATGAACATCAATGCGGCGTACAGTCGGAAGCTGTTTGCCAAGGCATTGATTCAGTACGACAACTTCTCCGGCAACGTCCAGGCCAATATCCGGATCGACTGGATCCATTCACCGGGGGCGGATCTCTTCCTGGTATTCAACACCAACTACAACTTCACGGGTGATGATGACCAGTTCGATTTCCGCAACAGACTGCTCAACAGCCGGGTCGGCGTTGCCAAAATGACCTACGTGATTCAGTTGTAGGCAGGAGCTTCAAATAGGGACCGTATATTGGTGC
>Ga0208879_1000376_pt1 | contig 46185 bp, 37 predicted proteins | sample Knorr_S15_td_Bot_FD_185605 | JGI IMG/M metagenome (GOLD analysis project Ga0208879, IMG submission 185605) | Marine microbial communities from Southern Atlantic Ocean transect - Knorr_S15_td_Bottom_ad_5009_LV_A (SPAdes) (version 2) | ecosystem: Environmental > Aquatic > Marine > Oceanic | place... | reverse complement strand
AGTCAACAGCATCGCGAGCAGCATCGCAATCGTGAAGATTGTTTCCAGAAGCTGCGCGTGATCATTGTCGATGCCTTGAAGCAACGTAAGGCAAGAAAAATAACTAGGCCAACGCACGCATCCAAGCAACGGCGACTCAACAATAAAAAGAAACATAGTCTCCGCAAATCAATGCGACAACAACGATTTACCAACTAATAGCCGTCTTACCGCTGTATTGTCAGTTCAGAATCTCGGCAGCTTGGACAGTTTTCACTTTCGTGGTAATTTGTGTTGATTTGTGTCAATTTGTGGACCCCTGGTACCGCCACAGCCAAACTAGGACGTAAGCCGAAACCCTATGTACAGGCAGGTGCGAATCTACGATAATGAAAAGACAACGCGAGGCGTCAATGCAGCAGGATGACACACAACACATTTCCTCAACGAGCAGACCGTCCATGACAGACCCCAAAGACATCGCTGAACTACTTGAAGATTGGGAATTCAAACCCGGTACCATCGGTGTTCGTTTAGTTTCTTTGGCGAACCGCGACATGATTCAAATGCGAGTGGAGATGGGCGTCTTGCAGATGGAGGCCACGGACAGACCCGACGGCTACCGTCCTGGCGGCATGGCAACATATCTAGATTTTCTCATTGCCGAAAGAATCAGCGGCGGCGCGGACTGGCGACTTTCTGTCGAGCACTGCACTGAAATTGATCGAGAGTTCATGCAGTTTTATCAACGGCGAATCAGTTGGCTACAACTCAAGGAATATGCAAACGTCGTACGTGATGCAAATCATACCTTGGCGCTAATGGATTTTTGCGAAGAATATTCTCCCGAAGAATCTTGGGGAATGTCCCACGAGCAATACCGACCCTTTGTATTGTTCCATCGAACGCAAGCCGACGCACAGCACGCACTCCAAGCCACCACGCCAGAAAACGCCATTGAACGAATTAACGCTGGGCTTAATAGCATTCAAAAAGTGTTCGAGCAACACGAAATCGATGAACACTTTGAAGACGACGAACTGGTCAACCAACTACGTGCAACACGTGAATCGCTGCGAGCGGAATACGAAATCGGTATGACGCTCAAGGAGCAGCTCGAACAAGCGATCCACGACGAGCAATATGAATTGGCCGCTGAATTGCGAGATCAAATTGGCACGTCGCCAAGTCCTCCGACAAGCATGTGAGCAACTGCAGCTAAACTGAGTAACACGATCGCAGTAATTGTTCAACGTATTGGCAACTATCACGCAGCACCAGTTCAGCGTCTGCGACTTCGATATCCTCACCCATTAAGCGAATGTCATAGGTCGCGTCATAACCGTGTTCTGACAAAGCAGCAATCATCGACTGCAGCGGCACATTGCCAGCACCTAACAGACATCGTTCATGATCTCGTGATGGCGTAAACGTGCAGTCTCCTAAATGGACAATTGCTAAATGTGGGACTAAGTCGGGTAACAGTGAATACAGTTTTTCGTCGCCACCCCAGTGATATGTGTCTAATGCCATTTTCAACAAGGGGTGCGAGCGGCGGTCAACGACTTCCAAAGCTTGCTCTAAGTCCGTTAAAAATGTCCAATCGGTCGCCGCTCGAGCGTCCATTGGTTCGAGGGCTACTGCAACGCCAAGTTGTTCGGCACTCGGTAAAATTTGGTCAAGCGCCAACTGCAAAAGTCGATGAGCATGATTGTAAGTGTGTCCGCCACGTGATCCCGTATAAAGAGTCAAGCAATCCGCTTGGATCAGCGCGGCCACCTCGAGCGCCTGTTGGGCATCATCAATCGCATCCTGCAAAGAGCGCCCATCATATCCGGTAAATCCCCCAGCGAAATAGAGGTGGGAAACATTCATGCCTACCTCGATAAGCAATTCTGCGCCCTTTTCTTCGCCATAGTCTGTGAGTTTCTGACGCCAAACTCCAATGGAAGATAACCCATAGTTTGCGTACGTCTGCACATCCTTCTCAAAGGACCACAGATAAGTGGTAACTTCGCTTACAGATATTGCTGCCATAACGCGTGCTGTTTATCCAATCCGATATTTTATTATGACTGGTGGTGCAATGGTTCCCACAAAACAGGCAACCCGCTGAGACTATTGCGTTTTTTTACGTCGCAGATTCCAAGCATCAATCCATTTCTCTTCATATCGCTGCAGACGGAAATCTTCTACCAACTTCTTTTCCATATCATCGAAATGTCCGGCACCGTAAAAAATTCCGATACGCTGCTTGCCTGCCGCCAACTGTTCCTTCAAGACCGATAAGGCCTTGTCGTTACGCAGGGTAATGATTGTCGAACCTTCCGGTCCACTCATCACGTCCGGCAGTCCCTCCATCCGCTCAAATTGCTGAGCCATGATGAGTTTCATTTTATATTCGCGATCTTTAGAGAACAGGGCAAACAATAAACCCAAATCTCCAGCACCACCTTGATCCGTTCCTTGCATCGCTAATCCTTGGCCAATGGAACGAAAATACAACTGCATGAAACTCTCCCCACGATCCTTCATGTGTTTGCTGAATTCGGTAGGCGTCATATCTGCGTGCACAAAGTTCTCGGCTTGGTAGTCAATTTGTTCAATCTGATGACTCAAACCCAGCAGAGCTTGAAAGCCCTGTTGCGACCCCGAGATAACGTTCAGGCTCAATTCCTGCTTGTGTCCACGCTCGATCTTGACCCCCTTAGGAGCCACTAGCTCAAACAATACAACATCGTACTGCTTGAATATCTTATTCAGCTCTGCGTAATAGTCGGCGTCAGCGATGTGAATCGCACCAATAAGATCAACTTGAGATTTACGGTTAGGGCCACGAGTCGCTTTGAATTTTACCAACGCCGTCTGCAAAGCCACTGGCTGCTTGTTGTTATCTCGTTCAATACGAATGTAGGTATGATCTTTATTTGCTCTTTGCGCCGAAGTCGCTTTTTCTCGGGTTTCCGATTTTTGAGCTACCGCTTCCCACGGACAAACTGCCAATAAAGAAAACAACATCACTAGCTTCAATCGCTTCATATTCGAATACCTATCACACAAAACAGCCTATTTATTAGTTTCATCTAACATCAGTGTATCGTTTCCAGCGCGTCCTTAATAGCTTTTGTACAATTTTCATAAAACCCAACTCAACGGACAACCACTGTTGTTTTGAAGCTTGTTCCCCTTCGCTTCACCACTAGTCCCACACGTCTCTTGCCCCAAATCAACGCTCAACAACCTCCGTACACGACGTATGTCCCCTATCTTCACCCGCCCCGTCCGAATATTAGGAATTTTCGTTACAGATTACCAGACTTACTTAACTATAACGCCAAACACTGACGATACCACCGTTAACAGAAAATTGGTTTATGTTTCTAGCGGTATGTTCCGTGGCCAAATTTTTCGTTGAGTCATTAAGATTGGTAAATAGCAAAATGGCCTTCCCCCGATTGAAATCGTCGTTCCTAGTATTGTTGGTCCTCGCCGTCACGGTTCCAGTGATCCATGCCCAGAACTACGGACAACGTAATTATTCCGGCCCGTTTATCGATTTTGATGAGTTCAATCCGAACTTTCAATTCTTTGCTCCGTTAGACAACACCCACTTCGGTGATTTCACGCCCAACATGGGGTGGTATTTCTCCTGGGACAAAATCAATTTCAAAACAGCGCGGCCTCGAAGTGAAGAATCCTATGGCGGCGCGGACGATGGCTGGGGAAAACGCATCCAACTGGGATTCATGCGCGCCAACAATACTGGGTGGAGCTTCAGCACGACCACGCTCAGCGGTCCCAACTTCTACGAAGAGTTAGTTGTTGAACGAAACAACCGAGTCGCAGATGAAGACGACGGCGGTGGCGGTGGTGGCGGCGGCGGTGGCGGTGGCGGTGACGAACCGACCCCTTCACAGGACGACAACAACCCAATCACCGGCCAACGTGACTACATTCTACGTGACTCCATTAACGCCATTTCCCTTTCTGGCTGGGAATTAAATCGCACTTGGAGAATAAAAGAAAACGACAAGGGCCGCATCTGGGAACCATTCGTCGGACTACGTTTCGACAAATTAATCGACGTCTATGAAAATGCTGAATACAACCGCTACGACGATACAGGCTTGCCAGTGCCTCCAATACCGGATCCAAATGATCCCAGCAGTCCCGGCCCTGATGATGCGGCGATAGAAGAATACATTCGCGAACGAGCACGATTCCGTAACGACATGTTCGGCGGCCAACTTGGGCTGCGATGGTACCAAAAGCAAAGCCATTGGTTATTTTCAAGTGAACTCCGCTTCTTTGGCTTCCACAATAACCAAATGCTACACACAAATCGTTTCCAAGAAATAACACTCGTTGACGTAGGAACCGGTGAAGAACCAACCACTGCAACTACCGATGAACAAAACCTCTGGTTCAACAACAATGAATTTGTCTGGGGTGGCGAACTTCGAGCAGAAGCGGCCTACGAAATCACTCGCGACTTCAATCTCAAACTCGGATTTAATATTCTAAACTATGGAAGAGGGATTGGTCGCGGCAATGACATTAATGTCAACAACGACCGGCTCCTATCATATGGGTTTAGTTTCGGAATTACGTTGAATCGATAATATAAAGTCGTTCGCTATAGCAGCGGAGCGCAGACAGTAACAAAAGAGGGACGTCCCCGTTATAGGACGTCCCTCTTTCGTATCGTCAACTAATTCTACAGGACCTAGGCCGCCGGATTAGCTGGCTGGGGGGGTGACTGGTTCTACATCGGTATTAAATTTTAAATACTTCGGATCGATCTTTTTCAGCTCTTCCGCAACTGCATCGACTGTGCGAATGATCTGTTCTTCGCTATGCGTTGAGGTAATAAAGAATCGTAAACGAGTGGCAGCTTCTTCGACAGCTGGGTAAAGAATCGGCTGCACATTGATACCTCTCTCAAACAGTTCATGTGACAACTGCAAAGCATGTAACGAATTGCCAATCACTACGGGCACAACGGGCGTGTTGTTTCCGAGACCTGTATTTAATCCTCGTTTTCGTGCTTCCGCCAAAAAGAATCGCGAATTATGTTGGACGGCAGCTACCCGTTGAGGCTCATCCTCAAGCAGTCGTAGCGCTGCCAGAGCAGCGGCCGCATTCGATGGGGGTAAGCCCACACTGTAAACGAACCCTGGTGAGGTGTATTTAAGGTACTCAATCAAGGCATACGTACCGGCTATATATCCGCCGCAACTGCCAAACGTTTTACTGAGCGTACCCATCCAGATATCTACCTCGCGGGCATCCACATCGAAATGTTCACTAATTCCACGCCCGTGAGCACCCATGGTTCCGATTGAATGTGCTTCATCAACCATCAAGAATACTTTATGACGTTTTTTTACCTGAATGAATTTTGGCAGGTCGGGGAAGTCGCCATCCATACTGTAGACGCCTTCCAATACCACAAGCACTCGTCGATATTCATGACGTACTTCGCTGAGGATATCATCCAATTCTTGCCAATCGTTATGCTTAAACGGACGACGCCTAGCACCGGAAAGTATCGCGCCTTGAATAATACTGTTATGTGATAGGCTGTCATGCACGATTAAGTCTCCGGGCCCTAACAGGTGACCAATCGTCGATTCATTAGTCGTATATCCACCGACATAAGTAATCGCATCTTCGACACCGATAAAGTTTGCGAGGCCACGTTCGAGTTCGCCATGGATCGGCTTTTCACCGGACACTAAACGGCTCGCGGAGACACTGGTACCGTATTTAGCAGTCGCTTCTTGGGACGCTTTGACGACAACCGGATCGCCTGACATGCCAATATAGTTATAGCTGGCCCAACTCAACATTTCGCGACCATCGATAATCGTCGTATCACGAACGGTTGCTTCATGGACGCTAAAGTACGGATTAGGCAGTCCGGTAGACGCCAACAATTTTTTAGTTTTCAATAAGCGACGATATTCCGGCATCTGCGCGAAATCGTAATCCGATTCCGGGATTTCCGATCGATTGGAGCTTAATGTAACAGGCGACTTAGATAGTGTACCGAGCGCCTGGGAAATATCGCCAAAGTTCTCTCGAATTGCTTTCACGACGGCAGCAACCGTATCAATATCTTGCAGCACTTCCTCAGGAAATCGCTTTCCAAAGAATTCTTCAATGCCATTAGCGATCTGCAAGCGTTCTAGTGAATCGAGACCGAGATCAGAAACAATGTTTGTTTCTATCGTTAGGTTCTTGGCTCGTTCGCGACCAACTTCACGGATCTGACTCAGCACCAATTCGACTAACGCTGGGTCTTCTTTACCCGTGGCTACTTTAATGCGAACTTTCGGAGTCGGCATCGAAACCTGATCGGCGTTCTCCCAAGCAAACCAAGATGCAATTGTTTTCAAACTTTCGTTTTTGAAACTATCCCGACAGGCGTGACGTTGAATTTTTCCACTCGAGGTTTTCGGAATAGAGCCAAACCTAACCAAGACGATCCCATCCGGCGGGACGTCATGTTCAGCGGCTACATCGTGGCGAATCGACTGAATCACGTCCGACCAATCTTTCCGTCGAGCACGCTGCACTTCCGCAACAATAACCAAGCGTTCCCGCCCATCGACATCAATCGCAAAAGCGCCAACCGCACCATTCTGCAAACGATTGCTCGCCTGCTCAACAGTCAGTTCAATATCCTGTGGATATCGATTCACACCACGGATGATAATAAGATCTTTCATACGTCCAGTAACAAATAGGTCATCGTCACGAATGAATCCAAGATCGCCTGTTCGTAAATATGGACCTGTCGTACTGTCTGCCAACTTAGCTTCAAATGTTTGCTGAGATCGCGCTGGCTTGTTCCAATATCCTTTACCCACACTAGGACTGTTGATCCAAATCTCACCGACTTTACCTTGAGACAAACGTTTGTAGGTTTGGGGGTCAACAATTGCTACGTCTTCGTTTGGCAGCACCTTGCCACATCCCACCAGAACGCGTGCTCCTTCCGCATCCGGACTTAACGGCACAACACGGTGTTCATGCAGCGAGTCATTGTCAAATGCCTGAAACGTTGGTTTGTCAGCGCGATTTTTCCCGGTAACAAACAGGGTTGTTTCGGCCATCCCATAGCACGGATATAACGCACTCGCATCGAATCCAATCGAAGCGAACCGGCGTCCGAAATTCTGCAATGTCGCTGCACGGATTGGTTCCGCCCCATTATAGGCCAACGCCCAACTGCTAATGTCAAGACCTTCCATTTCTTCATCCGTAATGTGCTGCGTGCAGAGGTCATAAGCAAAATTTGGTCCGCCAGAAATGGTAGTTCCATAATTGGAGATAGCTCGTAGCCAGCGAACTGGCTTTTGCAAAAACGCCATCGGCGACATGAAGACAACTGGGCATCCGGTGAACAGTGGATTCAACAATCCTCCTACTAAGCCCATATCATGGTAAGAGGGCAACCACGACATTCCACGCGTCGTTTGGTCGGTTTCAAACGCATAAGCAATCATCGTTAGATTCTGAATCAAATTACCGTGTGAGATCATCACACCTTTAGGATTGCCTGTCGAACCTGAAGTATATTGAAGGAAGGCCAAATCATCGGATTGCAACTCAGGTTTAGTCCAATCGTCTTTTAGATTCAACGGTACATTTTCCGTCGCAATCCACGGAATCGCTTTCAATCGTGGGAATTCTTCTAGCATTGTTTCCGCTCGTTCAATCACATCTGACGAAGCCAATACCACCTTGGGTTTGGCATCATCGGAAATTGATTCAATGCGGTTCATACTGCGGTTACGGCGTGGGGGATAAGCCGGAACAGCGATCGCACCCGCATAAAGGCATCCAAGGAAGCCTTTCAAGAAATCCACGCCAGGTCCGTAAAGCAATAGTACCCGTTCGCCTCGAATATCATATTGCGAGAGTTGGGCAGCAATAGCGCGCGCCGCGTCATGTAAATCTGTATACGTTACCAAAACTTCATCTTGCTCTCCATCCTTTAAGAATGTGAAGGCAAGGTGATCCGGCTTCTCGCGAGACCAATACTCAAGCGAGTCAACCAAATGCGTTGTTGTTGGTTTGTAAGGGGCAAATAAACGATCGATGTTCACTGCGCAAACACTCCGTTACCAAAATTTTTACTAGAAACATACATTGAGTTAATCAAATTCCACCCGTTTTGGCTTAAAACAGGCAACGATTCAATTCTCAGACTAACACGGGTTTTCAAATCTATCAAACGTCCTTACACCGCTTTTCGTATTTCCACGTATGTGGCACTATACAAAGTCGTCATAACCCGCATGATTACTACCTAATTGCCTACCAATCAAATCATCCATGTTCTCGGTAAACACGTGCAGTTCCGCAAATCCTTCGCAAAACTGCTGGATGATAGGCAGAGTCAAAAACCGCCTACTATCCCCGTGTGCAATGAATCGACATTTGAACAAACCGAACACAACCTTTAGTTATTACACCGCTAAAACAGGGATACTGTGTAAAATGAAACCAACCGGTATATCTTAATATGTCCCTGATTGCGCAAATATCAAACGAATCTCATGCAATTAACCTCCGAACAACTCAAACGTCACGGTGCCAGTATCCGCCGATTCAAGAATTCTCGGATTCACACAATTGATCTAAGCCAAGCCAATTGTGTCGTTGATGATTCGTTAGTGCAGCAACTCCAATCACACACGACCTTAGTCGAACTCGACCTGTCAGATTCAGATATTACCAACCAAGCCATTGAACATTTAACACTCTTCGCGAAACTCACTTCACTGAACCTAAAAAACACCACGATTAATGACGACTGCGTTGACGCGTTACTAGAGATGCAACAACTAAAGTTGCTCATATTATGCAATACAGAAATCGCAGCAACGACCATCGAAGAAATCCGCCCTCGCATGATCAACACTCGCATCGTCTATTTGCAATAACTCGCTGGAGCTTATTTGGGAAACATCTTTCCGCCATAAACCGCTGTTGCGCCTAGTTCTTCTTCGATACGCAACAACTGATTGTATTTAGCCATCCGATCGCTACGAGAGGCAGAACCGGTTTTGATTTGACCCGTATTCATCGCGACAGCAAGATCCGCAATCGTTGAATCTTCCGTTTCACCGCTGCGATGACTCGCAATGCTACTGAAGCCTGCCAAATGTGCCATTTGGATAGCTTCAATCGTCTCAGTCAATGTTCCAATTTGGTTGACTTTAATAAGAATGCTATTTGCGATGCCCTCGTCAATCCCACGTTTGAGCCGCTCCGTGTTGGTCACAAACAGGTCGTCGCCAACGAGCTGAACGTTTGATCCAATGGCTTGGGTCATTTGCTTCCAGCCATCCCAATCATCTTCGGCACAGCCATCTTCAATGGAGCAAATAGGATATTTTGAGGCCCAATCTTGTAGCAATGCCACCATATCTGCGGTGGAGATATCCTCACCGTCAAACGTATAGAGGCCGGTTTCAGCAGTATAAAACTCTGTTGAAGCAACATCCAAGGCAATTGACACTTGCGAACCAGCTTCATAGCCAGCTTTATCAATCGCTTCCATAATCAGCACCAGTGCTTCTTGATTACTTGCTAGGTCCGGCGCAAAACCACCTTCATCACCTACAGACGTATTAAGTCCTTTGTCGCTGAGTACTTTCTTTAAGGTGTGGAAAATCTCGCAGCCACAACGCAGGGCATCTGAAAACGAATCAAATCCGAGAGGCATGACCATAAATTCCTGTACGTCCACTGAATTATCTGCGTGCTCACCACCATTTAGAATGTTCATCATCGGTGCAGGGACGGTGGTGGCAGCCGTTCCGCCTAAGTAGCGATAGAGTGGTTGGCCGGTGGCTTCTGCTGCAGCCTTCGCAGTTGCTAACGACACGCCAAGAATAGCGTTAGCTCCAAGAGCACTTTTGTTAGCAGTTCCATCGAGGGCAATCATCGCTCGGTCGATTGCTTGTTGATCCAACGCGTCATAACCCTGCAACTCGGTCGCTATCGTCGTATTGATATTCTCTACAGCCTGTAGTACTCCCTTGCCCAAATACACGGATTCGTCACCATCACGCGATTCCCACGCTTCATGGGCACCGGTACTGGCTCCACTGGGTACAGCCGCGCGTCCAAATGAACCATCTGACAATACGATGTCCACCTCAACCGTCGGGTTCCCACGACTGTCCAATATTTGACGACCTTTGATATCCGTAATAAAACTCATCCGTTTTTCCTATTCGTTGGAAGCTGCTAAATTAAATAGCACAAACGAATCTACTTGTGCTTCAGTTACTGGTTTTCACCATACATATCATTGTGCCGCACAGATACCATTTTGGCTAGACGTGCTATTCACAGCTAAAAGCAGTTTACCCTCTGCAGAGGAGCGGTTACATTCAATGTGTTCGGCAATCGCACATCAGGAATATGATCATTACCTCTGCCGATATTTTTCTTTGCAGCTGACTGTATCGCCAGCTGTTCAACCATTAGGAAATAAAACATGTTTACTGGGTTAGTGGAGACCATGGGGCAGGTTCATGCACTTGAACTGCGTACCGCAGGTGTCCGATTAGTCATCGATGCCCCAGCCATTGCTGAGGGTATTCAAATTGGGGACAGTATCGCCAATAACGGATGCTGCCTAACTGTTGTCCAGATCAACGCAACACTTCTTGGTTTTGACGCAGGCCCAGAAACACTAGCATGTACAAATCTCGGACAGAAACACGTTGGCGATAACATCAATCTGGAACGCTCTGTCTGCCTGGGTGATCGCCTCGGAGGGCATCTCGTCACTGGACATGTCGACGGACTTGGTGAGCTCGTCAAACGCGAGGACGATCAGGACTGGTCCACTTTCTGGTTTAAAACACCACCTAATTTATCGCGACAAATGGCGTCCAAAGGTTCAATTACCGTGGACGGCATCAGCTTAACACTCGTTGATGTCACCGATGCTCAGTTCAGCGTGGCACTGATTCCACACACATTAGAAGTCACTACATTCGGTAAGCTGCAAGTTGGCGATCAGGTCAATCTAGAAACAGACCTATTGGCCAAATACGTGGAACGCCAAATGACAGCCATTTCCGACGCTTCGAGCAACTAAGCTTGTATACTACATATAACGCAAATTATCTTCACACAGTCATCACGTAAAACACTCATGGCCAACCGTCAAACAATTTCATTTATTAAACGTCGACTCGATGAAGCGGGTATCTATCCTGTTTCCCGATATGGCCAGAATTTTCTCACTGACTTGAACCTCGTCCGCATGATCGCTGATTCCGCCGAACTTGGCCCGCAAGATATTGCGCTAGAAATTGGTACCGGTACTGGTTCACTAACGGCCATGATCGCTGAAAAAGCTGGCCACGTTATCACCGTGGAAATAGACAAAAACCTTCATCAGCTCGCTCGTGAAGAACTCGCTTCGTTCAAAAACATCACGTTCCTACAACAAGATGCGTTACGCAATAAAAACAATTTGAGCCAAGAACTGCTGGATACGATCGCCACGGCGATGTCACAAATCGAAAACGCTCAATTAAAACTTGTCGCCAATCTTCCCTACAACATTGCCACACCAATCATCTCAAACCTGTTAACGTACGAAGACTTTGTCCCAACATCGATGACAGCAACCATTCAAAAGGAACTCGGGGAGCGCATCGTCGCCCGCCCAGCAACAAGCGATTTTGGCTCACTAAGTTTGTGGATCCAAGCTCAATGTGATGCAGAGATCGTCCGCATCATGAACCCCTCAGTATTCTGGCCTCGCCCTAAAGTCCACTCAGCTATCGTGCACATCGTCACGAACCCAGAAAAACGAGCGCGTATCAAAGACCTGAAGAATTATCATCAATTTATCCGATCCGTTTTCATTCATCGGCGAAAGTATTTACGTAGTGTGTTGGTCACCGTGTTTAAAAATCAGCTAACACGCCAAGACGTCGATGAAGTATTAGAATCTATGGGTCTGAAAGGCGAATATCGCGCAGAGCAACTGGCGGTGGCTGTAATGATTGAACTATGTGAACGGCTCTACGACCGTGTGGCAGCTGTTGAACAGGAAGGTAATTCACAATGAAATTCGTAGAAATGACCGGTGCGACACTCGTGCAGTTAGTCGCCGACGATGAGATTCACGCCGACGATCTAGTGACGGCCGGAGTGGTCGATGATTGTATCGTCAGAATCAATGAACAAGGCGATATTGAGGTTCGCCGCCCAACACAATGGGAGCTCATTGGCGGATTGTTAGGTGATTACGAAAATCGCATCCGACAGCAAACAGGGATAGACTGGGTCTGAGCTATATGTCCTAATGAATGTAACAACGAGGCACTGGAAAAGCTGGAAGTGGAAGCACACCTGGTGGTGGCCGCGGTCTTCAAAACCGACGAGCCGTGCGTGAACCGTAGGGCTGGTGGGTTCGATTCCCATACACTTCCGCCATTGCCAACAGTTGCCAACCATTCTCATACACAAGTGCCACCACAAAGGTCTTTCATTCTGGTCATCAATCCGCATGGAAACAGCAACCGTTAGTAATAGCGAAACGGAAAATTGCAGCGGGGACGTTTCCCCCGCAGCGAATGCACCAACTCGAGAAAAACTAACAGAGTCGATTTGGTTTTGGGGTTATCTCTTTAGCACAGCTGCTCTGATTATTCTATTCGTTATGCAGTCTAAAATAAGTTCTCGACAAAACGACGAACAACGCAATTTCCAAGCTCGACAGCAAACATACGAAAACGTGACTCGCCCCGACAACCCAACCAACGTCACTCAAAAAACGGTACACACGGTCACGACAACGCCTTTGTTTATTGTCCTAGGAATTACATTTTCCGTATCATGGGTCATGCTTTGTCGACAACGTTTCTTCAAACGCAACAACATCGTAATTGAGCCAACCTCATCTGCTACGCACTTGTCAAACTAACACGCTAAATCAGCAGTCATCACGAACTACTATCGGTGCAACCATGCTAAACACCATTCTGGAAACACCTTGGTATGCGATGGGATTAGGCGTAATTTTCATTGTTGGATTTTTTGCCGCCTGGATTCAAACCGGCAGCGGCAAACTACTGTGGGGGTGCCTTGGTAGTTTCATCGTGTTTGGCGGTCTCGTGGCACTGGAAGCGATCGTCACGACGGAGCGAGAACAAATCGTCGCCACTGTGGTTTCTATCGCTCGCGCCGTGGAAAGACAAGATTTTGACGAAGCCGTTTCTTTCATTCACCCATCTCAAAAAGCGACTCGCATACAGGCCCTCTCAGAACTAAAACGCTATAAAATCACGCGGATCAACATCAAAAACAATCTGGTCATGAAATTGCACTCAAATCGCAGTCCCATCGAGGCCAGCGTCGGCTTTAATGTCTTTGTCCGAGGGGGCATTGCAATCGCTGGTTTCGACGAACAACAGGGACCACGCTATATACATGCTGAATTCGTATTTATTGCTGAAGAAAACCGCTGGTATCTTACTTCTTACGGTCATTTGGACATTCGTGCAGGCTTAACCCACCATGCGAGCCTTCGATCAGAGTAAATACCTTTGAATTTTCCGGCGGTGGGTGACTGTTATAATTCTGATTTGGTTTCTATAATCGGGTTTTGAATTTCTTTGATCGCTTGGAAAGATGCAACGGTTATGACCCGTCTCTCGCAAGAACGAGTACTCGTCCTCGACTTTGGCTCCCAATACGCTCAATTGATTGCGCGGCGGGTGCGTGAGCAGAATGTGTATTGTGAAATTGTCAGACATGACATTTCTGTTGAAAAAATCCGCGAACACAATCCACAGGGCCTAATTCTCTCGGGCGGTCCCTCGAGCGTGTACGAACAAGACGCGCCTAAATGTGACCCCAACCTATTCAACATGGGACTTCCAATCTTGGGGATTTGTTATGGCATGCAACTCGCATGCGATGCCTTTGGCGGGAAAGTCGAAAGCGTGTCGACTCGTGAGTACGGTCGCGCTGAACTAACCGCACAAGTAACCACTCCGCTCTTTCAGGATACGTCCTCACAACAGCAAGTCTGGATGAGCCATGGAGATCAGATCTCCAACATTGCTGACGACTTTGAAACTTTAGCTGAAACAAGTACTTGTCCATTCGCGGCAATTAAACATCGCGAACTACCGATTTACGGACTCCAGTTCCATCCTGAAGTCACGCATTCACCAGAGGGTGGAACGATCCTGCGAAATTTTCTTATTAACATCTGCCAGTTGGCCGGGTCGTGGAATCTGGAAGACTTCGCAACTGAAACAATTGCACATATCAAGGACGTAGTCGGTGATCAGCGGGTCATCTGCGGGCTCTCTGGCGGGGTCGATTCGGCAGTGGTCGCTGCACTATTGTCGCGTGCGATCGGCGACCAAATGACTTGTATCCTTGTCGACAACGGACTGCTTCGAAAAAACGAACAAGCCGCCGTGATCACTGCATTCACGGAACACTTCAAAGCAGATCTGCAGGTTGTGCAAGCAGAACAACGATTTCTGGAAACACTCAAAGACATCTCGGAACCTCAAGAGAAACGTAAACGCATCGGCTACGAATTTATCAAATGCTTCCGTGAAGAAGCTAAAAAGGTGTCCGGCGCGCAGTTCCTCGCACAGGGAACTCTTTATCCGGATGTCATTGAAAGTGGTGCTGCCAAAGATGGACCGGCAGCCACCATTAAACTGCACCACAATGTTGGCGGCTTACCGGAAGAACTTGGATTTAGCCTAATTGAACCATTGCGTGATCTGTTTAAAGACGAGGTTCGTCGACTTGGATTGGAGTTGGGACTACCAGAATCTCTAGTTTGGCGCCATCCCTTTCCAGGTCCTGGACTAGCAGTACGATGTCTCGGTGCCGTCACCAAAGAACGACTTGATATTCTTCGGGAAGCTGACGCAATTGCCGTCGAAGAAATCGAAAACGCGGGCCTGTATCGAGAAACCGCTCAGGCATTCGCAGTGCTACTGCCGGTGCAAAGTGTGGGAGTTATGGGCGACGCTCGGACTTATGAAGATGTCGTCGCGATTCGCTGCGTAGACAGTGAAGATTTCATGACTGCAGACTGGTCACGATTGCCCTACGATTTACTAGCCACTATCTCCACTCGGATCATCAATGAGGTCAAAGGAGTGAATCGCGTTTGCTACGATATTAGCAGCAAACCTCCCGCCACCATTGAGTGGGAATAAAAAACAGACCTGGCGTCAATATGACTCCAGATCTGTTGGGATGCGTTGCTCCGATAAGAATTCTCAACTTTTAATGTGAGTGGGAAGGGGGAACTCACAAGTTTTGAATATGGAACAACAGGCTAAGTCGGTATCGGGTCGATCACCCCGCTACACAACAACAAGAACAATGGTTTTCGTAAAGAAATCATAACAACCATCCATTTTTCCGAACAAACAGAACAACCCCGTACAAACCAATAACTCGAATAACCCGAATCACCGCCACTCTACTTCGTGCTCGTAGATTCTCAAATCCGTTTTACCAATCCCCACATATTCAACTTTTTACAGCGAAATTAGACGTTTCCGACAATAATGAGCAAACAGTACATATACACCATTACCGACCTAACAAAGAAACATGGTCCCCATGAGGTGCTTAAGGAAATACACCTAGCATTTTATCCTGGCGCTAAAATTGGAGTGCTAGGACGCAATGGATCGGGTAAGAGTACGCTGCTGAGGATCATGGCCGGACTTGATACCGATTTCGAGGGGGAAGCACGCTTAACCAGTGGATTCACTTGCGGATACTTGCCGCAAGAACCCCAACTGGATGAAACAACAGACGTCTGGGGGAATGTTGAAAAAGCCGTCGCGCCGCGACGTGCCTTGTTAGACCGCTACAATGAGATCAGCGGTTTGCTTGCTGAACCGATGGATGACGACGAGATGATGAAGTTGTGCGACGAAATGGCGCGGCTTCAGGATACAATTGAAACAACCAACACCTGGGGACTCGATCGCGAAATTGAAATCGCGTTTGACGTCATGAACCTTCCGCCACGGGACGCTAAAATCGATACGCTCTCTGGGGGCGAAAAACGTCGCGTGGCGCTGTGCCGACTGCTGCTACAACGTCCCGATCTCCTGCTGCTCGATGAACCCACAAACCACCTCGATGCGGACTCTGTCGCCTGGCTCGAACGGCACCTCGCAGATTACTCCGGAACGATTGTCGCCGTAACTCATGATCGCTACTTTTTAGACAACGTCGCCCAGTGGATCCTCGAACTAGATCGCTCCAAAGGATACCCCTTTGAAGGAAACTACACGGCCTGGTTAGTGCAAAAAGAATCACGCTTGAAAATCGAAGAAAAACATGCCTCGGCTCGTCAGAAAACAATCGCCAGTGAACTTGAATGGGTCCGCTCCTCACCCAAAGCACGACAATCTAAAAGTAAAGCCAGACTGGCAGCCTATGACAATATGGTCAACGAGCAATTTGAAGATCAGATTCAAGAATTTGAAATACAAATCCCACCTGGAAAACACCTTGGAGATCTGGTCATCGAGTGTAAATCGATTTCCAAGGGTTTTGACGATAAGCAACTCATTGAAGACCTTTCGTTTTCATTACCTGCCGGAGGGATCGTCGGCATCGTGGGCGCCAACGGAGCAGGGAAGACGACATTATTCAAGATGATGACTGGGCAAGATACTCCCGACAGTGGTGAGTTGCGAATTGGGCCAACGGTGGAACTTGGGTACGTCGACCAACACCGAGATAATCTGGACAACGGGAAAACCGTCTACGAAGAAATATCTGGCGGCAACGAACACTTTGAAATGGGTGGCCGTCGCATCAATGCCCGTGGTTACGTTTCACGGTTTAATTTTAGAGGGCCTGATCAAGAAAAACGAGTCGGGATTCTGTCGGGTGGCGAACGCAACCGAGTGCAACTCGCTAAACTACTCCGCCAAGGTTCCAATGTGCTCTTGCTCGATGAACCTACCAACGATCTAGACGTTGACACCCTGCGAGCTCTTGAAGAAGCAATTCAAAATTATGCTGGATGTGTCGTCGTCACGAGTCACGACCGCTGGTTTTTGGACCGCTTAGCAACGCATATCTTGGCATTTGAAGGAAATGGATACGTACACTGGTGTGAAGGCAATTTTGACACCTATGAAAAACAACGTAACGAACGACTTGGAATTGACCCCAATGAACCGCCTCGATTCCGCTACAAGAAACTCATTTAGTATGTATAATATCGCTAGCTAAACGCACAAACAATTTTTTTTACAACAATTACACGCAAGGAAACACCACGTGACCATTTTACGCATTGGCTCCACACCTAAATATTCATCAAACTTCGACAAAGCATTTAGCGCTGGCAGGAAGAAAAAATCATCCACAAAAGCTAAGAAGACATCTTCTCGCAAGAAGAAAAAATAGACTGTTTTCACTGTCTTGGTCCACTAAAACGACAGATTACAATCCACAATTGCTTTCCCTCTAATTGGAGAACACCGAATGAAAATTCACTTACGTTACTGCTCAGCCTGAAACTACGAACCCAAAGCTGTCAGTTTGACAGCCAAAATTCTGATGCAATTCAAACAACAAGTTAGCAGTCTTGAGTTACAACCGGACCAGGGTGGTTGCTTTGAACTAACCATCGGCGATGAATTGATTTATTCCAAACTGGAAACCAAAGAATTCCCCGATGAAGACCAAATGATCGCGGCGATCGCCGAGCGAATCTCCTGATCAACGGATCATTGAGTATTCGCCTCGCGACTGTTACAAATTCGAGAAGGTATAAACCGTGTCTCTGAAAATTGGATTTATCGGTGCTGGTCAAATGGCGACCGCGCTGGCACGAGGCTTCGAAGCGTCTCAAGAGACGGACGTTGGCCCGACGATTTCATTCTTCGATCCATCCCCAGAAGCTTGTGCCAATTTCTCGGAATCCATCTCAGCAGCAACGCTCTTGGCAGACGCGGCCCAGGTTGTCGCCACAGCTGACATTGTATTTTTGGCCGTCAAACCCCAGATTCTCCCCGCTGTACTAGACTCCATTGCTGCAGTCGTCACCACCGATGTATTGTTAGTGTCAATCGCCGCTGGAGTGACGCTCGACGTTATCTGTGGTCGAACTGGCAGCGACCGCGTTATCCGCGTAATGCCAAATACGCCATGCCTCGTTGGCAAAGCGGCTACCGCCTTTAGCCCCGCCCAGGGTGCAACTGCCACAGATTGTGCCGCGGTGCAGAACTTACTCGATAGCGTTGGAATTACCTACCAATTACCCGAACAGTGTTTAGATGCCGTAACTGGTCTCAGCGGTTCCGGACCGGCTTACATATATACAATAGTCCAAGCACTCTGCGACGGTGGCGTCGCCATGGGATTACCTGAGGATGTTGCGCTGCAATTGGCTGCCCAGACTGCAACAGGGGCTGCCGAGATGATACTGCAAACGGGTTTGCCACCGCAGCAACTTATCGATCAAGTCACCAGTCCGGGTGGGACCACCCTCGCCGGCCTAAAAGTAATGCACGATGAGAAGATATCCGCTACCATAATTAAAGCGGTACAAGCCGCGACGAACCGATCAATCGAACTAGGTAAATCATAGAATCCACACATCGTAAATCCGCGTGAAGGAAATTGGGGAATGTCACTTTTCGACGATCCAAACTATCGCTGGCGAGACACTTTCCTTGTGTTGTTTGACGACGAACAACGACCAACGATCAAGCTTGCTTTATCAGCGATTCAGCAGATCGGTAAATTCAAAGTGCGGAATTCATCTGAATCTGAATCTCGACTTATTGAGTCGATAACGATTACTTCCAGCGTTGACCTAGTGGGACTTGAAATCCTCTATGTCGCGGGTGACGAAGTGGTCGAGGAAATTGAGGCACTCGTCATGGATCTTGCCGAAGATGCAATGCTACTTGGCAATGAAGATTCGTTGACCCAACTGTCAGCAGCCAATGCCCGACTTGATATTCTACATTTCGAGAAAATCACAGAGAACTCCAACGGGCCGAGTGACGATGATGAACTTATGGACCCTGGATCGTTGCTCGCCGTAACGGCTGCTTTGGCTAACTTGGTTAGCGGCGTCGCCGTCGACCCCAGTTCAGCCTCATTTGTATAAATCAGTGGTAGCATCCCCCGCAATCGCGGGATATCAGCCCTAGTTAATTTTATTTCATCACGGACATTATTTTAGCCCTAACCAAAAAGCGCGAAGGAATAGAAAACGATGCAAGCCAAGGAAATTAAAAACGGCGCAGTCGTCAACTTCAACGGAGCTCCTGTTATTATCCAGGGCATCCATGTCCAATCACCGTCTGCCCGCGGCGCAGCGACCTTATACAAATTCCGCGGACGTAACTTAGTAACCAAACAAAAGGTCGATATCACACTCAAAGGTACCGAGTCGCTAGACGAAGCGGATTTCCAAAGACAAGCAGTTACTTTGATGTACACCGATGCGACTGACGCCCACTTTTTGGATTCTGGTACCTACAACCAGTATGCCATCGCGCTCGAAGACGTTGCCCATGAAATGCAATACATTACCGAGCAGCTCGCAGGCGTTTTGGCATTAATCTATAACGACGAATGTGTTGGCGTCCAAATTCCAACAACAGTTGAGCTGCAGATCACCCAGACGGATCCGGCTGTCAAAGGAAATTCGGCAACCAGCCGTACCAAGCCCGCAACGTTATCGACGGGAGTGCAAATCCAAGTGCCTGAATATCTGAAACAAGGTGAAACCATCAAAGTCGACACGCGCGAGAATCAATTCTTAGGACGGGCGTAACACAACCAGCAATGCTAAGGGACGTAAAAACACCGCGTCATTATTATCGTCCCAGGCGGGGTCGACCAAGAAACTCGTGAACCGTGCGACTCGGTCTGGCGGAATCATCTGCGGCCATAAACGACGGAAACCAAAAACTGCTAGTCGTGGTCGAGTTTGCCGCTCGCGCCGCCGCTGAATTGCGGGAGCCAGTCGGAGGTCGATGAACCAACTGGGGCTTCTCGTAGAATGGATTCAAGAAATTAACTGTCTTGTTAACACTCCTCTTGGTCGTGCGGTGCAACTTGCTCAAGCCAGCAGGAATATCTGCCGGATCTGGCAGTTCAATCCACGCCGGCACTAAGTCAACCTCCGGCATTTTGACGGTTGCCCATTTCGGCCACGTAGGCAGACGCATGTCGGTTTTCGTTAAAATATTGAGCGGATTCAATTTATTAAAAGACCATGTCTGTTGAGCCACAACCCGCATGGGACTCAACATCATCACAACGACGACCACAATCACCACGATAATGTTGCGATTAGAAGCACCACAAACGGCGAACCTGATGCCGCAGCCCATTTGTGGTCCGTGTGTTATGGCTTGTTGATTGATTTGTTTATTGGATATTTTGAAGACCATTAATAAGTAATAACAAAGGACTGCTGGTTGCGACAGCGTACCTAAGCACACTTTGTCACGCTGTGGCTTTGCACCGCGGAACAAACTCTCGCAGATGCTTATGATTGTGTCCAGAGCGAATAAGCGTAAAATAAGGAATATGAATGAAACCTCCCTGACCGCCGATTCACCTTCCACTGAGATTGCATTAATCCTCGGAACCGCTGGTCATATTGACCATGGCAAAACTGCTCTGATCCACGCGCTCACAGGGAAAAACACCGATCGGCTCCCCGAAGAACAAAAACGTGGGATTACAATCGAGCTCGGATTTGCTCAACTGCATCTAAAACCATTCAAATTAGGTATCGTCGACGTTCCTGGGCACGAGAAGTTCGTCCGCAACATGCTCTCTGGTGCAACGGGCTTAGATCTAGCAATGCTTATCGTCGCGGCCGATGATTCCGTAAAACCTCAAACACTGGAACACCTCGAAATCCTGCGGTACCTCGATATTGCAGCAGGTGTTATTGTGATTACTAAAACGGACCTCGTGGATGACGATCTCTTGGAACTCGTTGAGGAAGAGATTCGTGAAATTTGCAAAAACACTTTTCTGCAAGACGCACCTGTTGTTCATACCAGCGCACATACCGGCGGCGGAATTGATGAACTCAAAAAGATACTCCGGCAACAATGTCAGGGTATTGTTGATAGTCAATTAAACAAACAATCCGAGATGTTTCGCTTAGCCATCGACAGAAGCTTCACACTCGAGGGGCACGGAACGATCGTCACGGGCAGCGTCACAAGTGGTCAATTGAATGTTGACGACCAAGTTACGCTTGAACCAAGCGGTGATGTTGTCCGCGTTCGCAGCCTACAAAATCACGACCATTCAGTGGATTCCATTGTCCGCGGCGAACGCGCTGCTATCAATCTAGCCGGCATTAAACCCCACCAAATTCGTCGAGGCATGGAATTAGCATCCGCTGGTTTTCTTCGACCACACAAGTTACTGTCAGTATCACTCACCGTTTCCGACGCGGCCCAACACCCTTTAAAAAACCACAGCCGCACTCAATTGCACATTGGCACGGCCAACATCCCTTTGTCAGTCAAACTGCTGGACGCTGAAGTACTCTTTCCCGGTGAAACCGGACTGGCCCAACTCGCCTTAGACCAGCAAGTCGTGTGCACTTGGAACCAGCCTTTTGTTCTGCGACTGGAATCGCCAGTAACAACCATTGCCGGTGGCAGAATTCTGCATCCACGAGCTAAGCGAATCGTGTTTGACGACCAAGAAAGTCTGCAGTTTTTAGGTCAACTTGCCGCCGCAAATCCTGATATCACACGAATCGAAGCCGCTATCTTCCTCGCGGGGCTACCCCCAACCAGAACCGATGCGTTGGAGCTTTTAACGGGAGTCGCTGACACTGAACAACTTGTCTTGCAACTACTTGAATCTGGCGCCGTCTTTGATTATCCCCCTTCGGCAACCGGTAGTAACACTCGGCTGAATCTTGTTCATCCAATTGCGCTTCGTCGAATCTGGCCCCAAGTCCAGAATATTTTACAAAAAGAGCACGACCGAAACCCACTGAAAACAAATCTGGCCATGGCGCCTCTCAGAACTAGGCTCGCTTACCTCGGCACAGAACATCAAATCAATCAAGTTTTTTCGCATTTCCAACGACAGGGACATCTGACTTTGCATAGCGGCAACGTCACGTTAAAAGGGCAGGGACCTCAACTCACAAAAAACGAACGAAAACTGCTCGAAGCAACAGTCCAGCAAATTCGTCAAGCGGGGATTAACACGATGCTTGTTAAAGAAATTGAGAGTCAAGCAGGTGCTCATAAATCTGCGGTCGCGCAACTACTACAAGTTGCCGTGGCTAATAATGAGTTAGTCGAAATATCGTCAACCTACTTTATCCACTCAGATGTCTTGCAGGAAATAAAACAACAGCTGCAAAATCAACTCGATCCCCAGAAATCTTATACAATGTCCGAACTCCGTAGCATTCTCGATACCACTCGAAAATACGCCGTACCTTTGTGCGAATATTTCGATCGTATCGGTTTTACTATACGTAACAATGACCAACGGCAACTCTGTAGCGAACAACCCTTGTCGCCAGAGAGTTAGCAATACATGATTAATTGTTAGGTGCTTGGCCTATACGTCAATCCAGACCTACAGCAAAAGAAACTCGCAACCTCTCACTTGCAATAAACATGAATGAACTACTACGACAACTTCCATCAATCACTGACATTTTGGCACAAGCTGAAATTCAGGCATTGCTGCGCAGTATCCGGCAAGAAACGGTTGTCGCCGCAGCCCGCCATGTGCTTGATTCAATCCGCCGTGACATCCTCGCCGAAAACGACTCGACGTCAACCTCGCTCGAGGCAATTACGCAGTCAACCATCGTGGCCCTTAAGCTATATCAAGCAACCACATTAAAGTCTGTGATAAATGCAACGGGGATATTGTTGCATACTGGATTGGGTCGAGCCCCTCTGCCTGCGGTCGCGTTAGAGGCAATCACCCAGATTGGGAAAGGCTATGCCAGCGTGGAAATAAATCTGCAATCCGGTAAACGATCCAATCGCGCCGATGCTGTGGAAAATAAACTGCGGCATCTGTTCGGTTGTGAAGCGGCGACTGTCGTCAATAATAATGCCGGAGCCACGTTGTTAGCGTTGTCGGCACTAGCTGATGGCAAACAAACAATTGTGTCACGCGGTGAATTGGTCGAAATTGGCGGTAGTTTTCGCATGCCCGATGTGATGAATGCTAGCGGCACTCAGATGTGCGAAGTCGGAACAACAAATAAAACGCGCGCGGTAGATTACGCTAACGCCATTAATGACAACACTGCCGTATTGATGAAGATCCATTGCAGCAACTACCACATTGCCGGGTTTAGCGAAAGCGCGACCATTGCCGAATTGGCCACCGCAGCCCACGACCATGACTTACTGCTCATCGATGACATCGGATCCGGTGCTTTCTTCGACTACACAAAATTCGGCATTCAACAAGAACCGATGCCAGTTCAGAGTTTGAGGGATGGTGCAGACGTTGTGCTCTTTAGTGGAGATAAATTACTTGGCGGACCCCAGTGCGGTATCATTATTGGAAAACAAGCCTGCCTTGATCGTATTAATAAACACCCATTAATGCGTGCCCTACGTTTGGATAAAACTATCTATGCGGCACTTTCGGCAACGCTGGACATCTATTTAGGCCCCCACCCAGAACAACACATCCCACTGTTGCAGTTGCTCGCAGAACCCATTGATCAGTTGCAACAGCGTGCCGAGGCAACTGCCAAGACGATCCAAGAGAATTCATCAGACGACCTAACTGTTCAGACCGTTTCAGATACTACCTATTTAGGTGGAGGTAGCGTCCCGGGGCAGGAAATTGCAACCGTTTGTATTGTACTTGAGCACCAGAGCATCTCGCCTGACGAGATTTCGAGGCGATTACGCACTTGCAAGACGCCACTGCTTGGGCGAATTCATGATAACCGCTTCACCATCGACTTCCGTAGTGTGTTTGCCAGCGAAGATTCCAGCGTTGCGGATGCAGTCGTCGCTGCGCTCAATTTATAACCGTTTCGACCGTTAAACCTGCTTTTTTCCAAACCCCCCAGTCGATTCTTGTCATTTTGGGCACTATTTCGTCTCATTAAGACTCGCATTTACCCCCAACCTTAGATAAAATGGAATACCATATAATATCTAGGACGACATGCATCTATTAATATTGATGTGAGATTCACAGCACGGATTGCTTTTTCCAACTAACGTTTTTCGAACTCTATCTGTGATTCCAAAACTACGTCTTCTATATATCGCTAGCTGCCTGCTACTGTTCTTCCCATTGCAAAGTGGCGCACAAGAATGGGTTCGCTCGCGTGAGCACCATGCTTGGGCTCGATTTGACGTACAAAGCTGGAAAACGACCAAAATTCTCACTGACTTGATCGACAATGCTGGCAATATTACATCCACTGTTCGCGTAGTGACCACGACCCGACTGCTCGAAACCGAACTAGATCGGTACGTACTCGAAGTTGATTCAACCGTACAAATTGGTGAACAAAAGGTCAACCATAGCAATCAGAAACTGAAACGTGACATCAACACTCAAGGCGAAGGTTTTGCGGCAGCCGTTGAAAAGGGCACGTTGAAGATTGGAGATAAAGAGTTCAAGGTCGATATCCGCGTCGTTACGTTACATGCTAAACAGGGTAAACGCGTTAGTAGAGTCAGTTTTTGCAAGGAAACCACGCCTCACGTGCTGAAGCGAATAACCACGTATTATGACAAAAAATCAGCACCACTTTACACAACGACATCCGCTGTCACCGAATTTGATGTCAAACAAGACGTCTTAGGAGACGAGAAAACTGTCTGTCGGATTGTTACCACCCACAAGCAAAATGGAACGACAACGATCACTGACGAGTTGTACTGTGCTGATATCCCCGGCGGCATCATTTCGCAGAAAATCATTGATAGAAATGCCGACGATCAAATTACTCGGCGTATTACGCTGGAATTGACTAATTATGCAATCGGCGAACAAGAGAGTCGCCTCCCCATAAAAGAACCAGCCGACAAATAATACCGCTACTGACCTCCCGACACAAACCGGCGAAAATCAACCTCTTTTTTCGGTGACCAAGTTGTCAAAGTGGCTTAATATAGCCATAATTTTACTTCCCTTATTCACTGCAATGAAAAATGCACTGCAATTCAAATTGTTTAGAATTTCCGCATCACTGGGAACGCATTCGGAGCTTCTATTCAGCGAGGCCTGCTTGGACACATGGAAAATAAAATGACGGACACAGCGATCACGTTTGATGACGTACTGCTCGAACCAGCCTATAGCGAAGTCGTACCCTCGGAAGTCAGTGTTGCGACCAGACTAACAAAAAATATTTCGCTAAACATACCGCTTATCAGCTCCCCGATGGATACGGTTACTGAGCACGCCATGGCCATTGCCTTGGCTAAGATGGGCGGACTCGGCATCATTCATAAAAACATGTCTATCGCAAGCCAGACACATGAAGTCAACAAGGTTAAGCGAAGTGCGAATGGGATTATTGTCGACCCAATTACACTAATACCAGAAGCGACCGTCGGTCAAGCTCGCGAATTGATGGATGAAAACAACGTCTCTGGTGTCCCCATCACGCAACCAGATGGATTGCTCATGGGAATACTAACTCGCCGTGACTTGCGTTTCTTAAAAGATGTCGATCAAGCAGTCTCCGAGGTCATGACCAAGGATAATCTCGTTACCGCAACAGGGACGGTTTCGCTTGAACAGGCCGAGCAAATATTGACAACAAAAAAAGTAGAGAAACTACTATTAGTAGACGATTCATTTAAACTGACCGGCTTGATAACGATTAAAGATATCGATATGGTCCAGCAATATCCCGAAGCGTCTAAAGACCTGTTAGGTCGATTGCGAGTGGGAGCGGCGATCGGTGTGTTTGATTTTGAACGAGCCGAGAGCTTAATTGACAAGGGCGTTGATGTTTTGACGGTTGATAGCGCTCATGGTCATTCAAAAAACGTTATTGAAACCGTAAAACAAATAAAAAAACAGTGGTCCATTGATGTCATCGCCGGCAATATAGCGACGCAGGAAGGTTGCCGAGATCTCATCAAAGCTGGTGCCGACGCCGTGAAAGTCGGAATTGGTCCAGGGTCAATTTGTACAACTCGAGTCATTTCAGGAATCGGTGTTCCCCAAATAACAGCGGTTTATGAAGCAGCGCAAGCCGCAAAAGATAGCAATACACCGGTGATTGCTGACGGTGGCATACGTTTTTCCGGTGATATCACCAAAGCAATCGCGGCAGGAGCGAATTCTGTCATGATTGGTGGACTTTTTGCAGGACTTTCTGAAAGTCCCGGACGATTAATCCTCTACCAAGGTAGAACCTTTAAGGCCTACCGTGGCATGGGCTCAATGGGCGCCATGGTTCAAGGATCTAGTGAACGCTACCGCCAAAGTGGTAACGGCAAGCTTGTTCCTGAAGGAGTTGAAGGTCGTGTTCCTTTTAAAGGCGATTTGGCAGACTTTGTCTATCAACTCGTGGGAGGCCTTCGTGCCGGAATGGGTTATTGCGGCACTGCAACAATTGAAGATTTACGCACTGAAGCACGATTTATTCGCGTGACAGCTGCTAGTACACGTGAGAGTCATCCCCATGACATTGCCATTACGCATGAAGCACCAAATTACAGCCCAGACCAATCGTCCGCTAACGACGGCTAATTCCCAATTATGGCTTCACTGGCTAAGACCCTGTCGGCGGGTGATCTTCGGCGTCTTATCCCTTCTTTTCGCCGTACCACTTGTTGCCGTGGAACCAATTCGAATTGTGACATCCTCTGTCACGAAACCTACTCCCATTACGATCGTGACGGTAACAACGAAATTGCCAATTCCTGCGAAACGCGGGACCTCGACAGCAGTCACTGCACAACCACGCACGACGGCTATTCGATCAATTCGCACGATAAAGCTAGCTCCAACTAATAACCCAATACGGCTAACGACACTACAAATAACTCAGAACGTTGACGCAGCACAAGTAGTCAACAATCCGCCGTCAACGTTAAAAGAGTTCAACGAAGGTACAGACGAATTGGTTTCCCCAAGGCCAAATCTCACCAAAATCGTGCCCGTTAATCCTACAGACGCTTTCCCACTAATCCTTGATCCAGTTCCACCAACTGCCGACGCCGATGCCGCTATTGCACTTAATAGCAACTCTCAACCACCAGAAAACCCAACGGCAGTTCCTGACGCCCTAGAACTCACCGTTCCGTTAGAGGCCAATGTCCCTCCTAACCCCGCCGTCATTCCTACGAAACAACCCGTCTCTGCAGCGCCACAGATCGCACCGCTACCAACGGTACAATTTGCTCCTATGCCAATGCTTGGGCTGGGCACCCGAGCAGCAGCACCGCAGCAAAATCTAGTCGCCGTTCTTGATTGCGGCTCACCCGACTGTGAGCGAGCAGCTCAGCGTCTGCAGCCCACCCCTTTGTCAGACATCTCATTAGACATCGCTCCTACCTTTAAGCCAAACTTGGACAATAAACCGCCCAAACTACAAGCCGAAGTCCGAGCCTGGACCAACCGTCAGGGTAAAGTTATCGCATCTGGGCAACTAGCAGATTACACGTTCAGTAAGATCGAAATCAAACTTACAGACGGCACCACCACTAAAATCCCAATGGCGGACTTGAGCGTCGACGATGCCTGTTACGTAGCTGATACTTGGGGTTTCCCAAAACAGTGTCGCATTGGATTAGACACCTATGACTTGCGCAATTGGGAACCAATCACATTCACGTGGAAAGCTTCCGCTCTCACCCAAAAACCACTTTACTTTGAAGACGTACAACTTGAACGCTACGGCCACACGATGGGGCCTTGGTTACAACCCGCAAGATCCGGAGCACACTTCTTCTTGAACATCGCTGTACTCCCTTATCGCATGGGCATCCATCCTTGGAACGAGTGTCAATATTCGCTGGGCTACTACCGCCCGGGATCACTAGCTCCTCGTCAACTGCCCGCCTTTCCGCTCAACGCAAAAGCATCGTTGTGGCAAGCTGGCGCAATGATTGGAGGAGTCTACCTCATTCCCTAGTTTGACATCCTATTTTTTTCAATCGCTTTCCCGTGTTCCTTAAATCACATGTGTTACATAACGGGTCAGTAATAACTGTGAAGCAGTAACCGGGAGCGATTGGCTCAGGCGTCCAGATCCACTTAGGGTCTGTGACGCCTTTGTGTAGCGGTATGACGTGCCAAATTAAGCCGCAACTAGGGACAGACGATTCAGCTTGTCAGGTAGATGCATCTTACTCGGCAGCAACCATCGGTGGGTCATATTCAAATTCACGCCAAGTGACCGCTCGTCGCAGCGGTTCGATTCTCAACACCACATGCCCATTCTGAAAAACTCGCACCGTACCGTTTGACTGGCTCACGACGACCGCAATCGCCTTGGTTATGCGAGTAATCGAGGCGGCCGCCCAGTGACGGGCCCCGAGTCCTTTAGATAGAGTAATACTCGCTGCCTTGGCCTGTATGATTTGACAACATTTCTCAACGACCCCATCGCTTCCCACAACGAATGCGCCGTCGAGCAAAGCGATTTCTTTGATAGCATCACGAGTTCGCGCGTCCTTGATGTTGCGATCAGATTTGCCATAGCCTTTCACAGGATCAAAGCCTGCCGTGGAGCTATATTCCAGCACCTGTCGGGTGCACCCAACAACAAACAACGTTCCCACTGGGTTTCCCTCGCGACCCTCATGTCCAATCTCTACCGCTAGGTCCACAACGGATTTGAGTGTTTCTAGGGGTACACTAGTTTCCAATTGTCGCAAATCCCGAGCCGTCAGTTTTCCTAAGTGCTCGCCGAGTTGGAGGACGGAAATACTGTCGATTCCCTTAGAATCAAAACCGCTATACAACGCAACCACTTGTGCTCCGGCGTCCAGCACATCATTGGCAACACATTCTAACAACGCGTTTTCCATACGTTGATGCACAGGACTCTCATCCGCTTCAAGAACAACCGGTGTCAAACCAAATTCCTCGGCACCCTCTAAGTCCTCAGCACTTTGAGAGACACAAAGAATGAGTTTGAATTGTCCAACTTTACGAATAGATTTCCAATCCGCCGGTCCATCTAGCATCAACATCAAGGCATCCGCCTTCAGGGCTATACGTAACTTCGCCGCATTCTTGTAGATCGAAGCGAAGGGATCACGAAACTTGGACGGCATCTGTGGTTGATTTTCCCTTGGTTAAAACGTGACATACATGTTGTCACTTAACAGTACGCAAACTTGCATTGGTTTTATTTATTCGTTCGCCAGAAAGAACGACTGGCTTGCTAACAATGCACCCCTATACTAATCGGAAAGTTCGCTTGTGAGCAATCCCATTTCAAAAGCACTGAAACACACCAACCGACGTCGATGACACCGATATAGCGGCAGCCTTGTTAGCGAAATAGATTCGCTGGGTTGAGCATATCAGCAATGTTTTCCTTGCCGTCATAGATCACCTCGGGACGTTCACCTTTGGTCCATGCTATCCAAGTTTCAGGATCTTCCCCCCAGTCCTCACCACTGAATTTGCGAAATCCTTGAATTCCCGCAAATTGGACAGCGGGTTCACGATCGGCAAGCGCTGTAACGAGTTCTGCGTAAACCTGTTCGCCATGGAAGTTTCCAATTGCCTGAATCGCTGCCACGCGCACATCAACCTCCGTGTCACTCCTCCATGTCTCCAGTAACAACTTAAAGGCGCGGTCCGTTTGGCGTTTGCCCCATCCCTGACAAGCAATTACGCGAATATCAGCGTCCTCATCAGTTAGGGCAAATTCCAAACCAGACTCGGCTTCGACTACAGGAAATGCGACCAATGCCCGCACCATTTCACGACGGACCACCGGTACTTGCTCCTGTCTTATCTGCGACGACAAGGCGGTCGCATGCAATACTTGTTTGTTGTGCGACATCCCTGCTGCATTTTTCCGTAAATTAGAAAGATCACGGTGTTTGTCATTCCACGTCGTCATGTACTTATCGTCATTTTGCCACTCCGGATAAGACGTTGTTGGATTAATGGAATTCCAATTAAAGGGAGCCAACTGTTGGCATCCCGTTGCGCACAATAACGCTATCATCACAAAAGAAAATCGAGACCATAATAATCCGTGGTGCATGTGGTTGTCCCTATAACGCCCGCGTCCAACTAAATCAAAACTCAGTATTTTTATACAACTCAACGAGAAATGTAGCAAAACTAACCCTCGTGGGTCAACATCCATTGCCACCCACCCGCAGCGGACAATGATTACTGCAAATTTGATCAATCCTCCCACGGCCCTCCAACTCCCCTCAACAAAATTAATCAAACAGTGGTTAAGAGCTCGCCATATCGGACAACTCGAAATCAATAAACAGATACCGTTTTCACCCTCTTAACTAAAAACAACTTCAACCTCAAGGCGACAATCGCATTACGTTAATCATCTTCGATGAAGCTAAATCGAGTGAACGGGCCATTGCCATCATGGTAGAACGAGAATAATCCGCTTAATCCGGTCGACTTTCGAGCATTCTTTATCTCCACCTAGCACTCAAACCAAAGAAATACAAATCATCTGACCTAAATGTCGAATGATTAAACAAGGGACCTCACAGACCTATTGAGTTTTTTGGCGAAAGGCGCAAACGAATATGAGATGGATTGTAAAAAGATGTATCGTGCTACTTCTGTTTTCAGGCGTAATTGTGGTGCCGTTGTTGCTCATGAATTCCACATCAGAAATGGGATCCAGCACGCAATCAGGCGAAGTGGGAACTTGGCAACGCATGACGCAATGGTTCGGAGACGTTGGTGATTCCATCACTGTATTCTTTTCGCCTGATGACGACACGGATGTCAGCGGAGTGGTCACCCAAGAGTCGATGCTAACCGTAAACCCAACCGGCAATAACCCACATCTAGACGGTGGCGTGATTGGTCGATTTGAAGATGTTATTAACATGAACATAACGCCCCAATGGATAACACAACGTTGGGCCCGCGTCTCGAAAAATATACAAAGTGGCCAGTGGCAAGGTTACCGAGTTCCGATTGTGACCGGCGAGGAAACCGATGACCTCGCTGGCGCACTCACCTATTACTTTGACAACCAACAACAGTTGCAACGCATTTCATTTCGAGGTACCACTGGTGAACCGCAAAGAATAATCACGATGCTGCAACAAACATTCCATTTAACAAAACGCCCAACATCCCTCAGCGGTTTATACATCAAAAGCCAAAACCGACGTCCCGTTAGCGTACTGCTGATTACTCGTTCCCCGCACGCTGCCACCCAAAACAACGCTGCCCGCTACTCACAATACACGATTCAATTCGAATTGAATCGGCCCTCAATCGGCACTCAACTAAGCGATCACTATAAAAACATCTTGGCCGCTAAATAACATCGTTACTGTTTGCCTGATCTTACATATTCGGGATGGCAGCCATAAATGCGCGCCCAGCTGAAACAAATGGAAACTTACAGCGGCGGCGACAGTGAATCTTATTTAGTCGACAGGTTTTCCACCTCTCCGCTGACGACTCACCGATAACAATTACTTCTCAATATCTGTCTCGTGGCAGGCTGTACAGGCAGCTTTTAACTTCTTTGCAATGTTTATTGACTCTTTGCCAACTAAGTACTTTGATTGTAGTACTAGCAAGTTTACAATCGTAACTCGGTTCCGCTTTATCACTGGTGTAGCGGAAGAAGTTACCAGTGATAAAACAGAAGCGATCCCCTGTGAAGCGAATCGAGTTATTCAGCTTCACATCGGCTGTTATTTGCTCAAATATAGTACATACAAATGAAAAAGCCTCAGTCAAGGAATCTCGCGGCATCACAATATTGTGCCCGAGGGTTGTAACTACGATGGTTGCAACAGACTTTCGCTTACGACGCATAAAGGATGAAAAGTCGAGTGACCAAGGACGAACAGAACATCCTGTCAGCGATCAGGAATGACGTCGCTGACAAGATTGGTAATCAGATATTCGAATTGTGGTTCGACCGCTCGGTTCAATGGAACCTGTCCGCATCGACGCTTTCGATTACTGCGCCCACGGCGTTCGCCATGGAACGACTGCGACGAGTTTATCAGCGAGATATCGCTGAAGTGGCGCGCCGCGTTGACGGACAATCGTTACAAATTGAGTTCACCGTCGAGTCAACGTCCTGTACGTCACAAGACAATCAAGGACTCCTCGAGACAACGGCGAAAGTGTCGACACTTACTGCATCCACTTCACGCGACGACACCCCCCCAGCAAACGCTCAACCACGCCCCACTTTCTCCAACCTCGTATGCGGAGCGTCAAATCAAATCGCATTCGGAGCTTCTCAGGCCATCGTAGAAAGCCCTGGAACCATCTCACCACTGTACGTATATGGACCATCCGGCAGTGGCAAAACACATCTGCTGCAATCAATCTGGGATGAATTCCGCGACCGTGTTAAGCCTGGCCGAGCGATGTATCTAACGGCCGAACAATTTACCACACAATTTCTCGAAGGTCTCCAGGGAAAAGGGCTAGCTAGTTTTCGCCGTCGATATCGAGATGTTGACGTGCTTCTTATTGATCAAATTGAATTTTTTGTCGGTAAGTCGGCAACCACATTGGAATTTCACTACACTGTCGATTCACTGCTTCGCAGCGGTAAGCAACTTATTTTTTCGGCGAAAGCACCGGCAACTGAAATTGCCGGACTTGGAGCAGACTTGGTGGCGCGGCTCTCTAGTGGTTTGGTGTGCAATATCGCACCACCGGACGAAAGTATGAGACTGCAGATTGCACAGCAATACTGCAGCAGACACCAATTGGACATTAGTTCCGAGATAGTTCTAATGCTGGTCCGGCGAGTGCAACCTGACGCGAGACACGTGCAGGGGGCCCTAAACCGCATTCGCATTCTTCAGCAAGTGACGGGGACAGGGCTAACGCTAAGACAGGCAGAGGAACAACTACATGACCTCTTTCAATGTGTACAACGACCTGTCGGCATCCAAGACATTGAAAAAGCGATCTGTAAAACATTTGGGATCGATAAGAAAAGCCTGCGGTCAAACGGAAAAATTAAATCCATTAGCCACCCCCGCATGCTAGCGATGTGGCTTGCGAGAAAATACACTCGAGCTGCCTACTCGGAAATTGGTGAGTTCTTTGGAAACCGAGCGCATACCACAGTCATTTCCGCCAACCGCCGAGTCGCCGGTTGGATTCAGTCCGACGCATCCATCACAATGGCCTACGGCGAATGTCGAGTAGTTGACGCCATCAAACGCGTCGAAGCACACTTCTAAGATTGACCCAATCGTTAAACGAACGGGGTTTTACCAGGTCGAGCTACTTCCGGGACAGCGATGTCACCCCACTCGTAAGCCGCCGGAGTCATGTCTTGCTTGGAATTCATCATCTGCTCCCAAGTCAGCGTCTGACCCGTGTAGCAAACCTCACGGCCCATGATTGCCAGCATGGTGCTGTTGCACATGTAATCGCCATTGTTAATCGTATTTCCTGAGCGGATTGCAGCGTACAGCTCTTTGTGCTCTACATCGTACATACTTGGCTTAGGCCCTTTGTAACGCCATTGCTCTTCGCCGTTAATGCTATAAGAATGGCGTAACACACGCGCGGTACCTTTAGTACCAACAACGAAGTCTTCCACATTGTTCGAACATCCCGCCATCTGGCGAGTGTAGGCGTGAGTTTTAACTCCATTGGCCCATTCATAGCAGACGGAGAAATGGTCAAAGACGTGTCCCCATTTTTCGTCGGTACGTTCTTGACGTCCACCCAATCCAGTGGCGCGTACTGGCGGTTCATCGCCCATTAGCCACATCGCTTTGTCTAAGCTATGGATGTGTTGCTCGACAATATGATCTCCACTAAGCCAAGTGAAATAGAGCCAGTTTCGCATCTGATATTCCATTTCACTCCATTCAGTTTTCCGCTCACGGTGCCATAATGTACCTGTCAAATAATTTTCTTGAATCGAGCGGATTTCGCCAATTACTCCGTCTTGAATCTTCTTCATGATCTCGCGAACACCATAGTCATACCGCCAGCACAGTCCCGAGACGACGTTAAGATCCTTTTCCTTTGCTTCGCGTACACTATCCATCACGCTGCGCACGCCGGCAGCATCAGTCGCTACGGGTTTTTCACAAAACACATGCTTGTTCTGAGCAATCGCTTCTTTAAACATCGCCGGTCGGAAATGCGGAGGTGTACACAGCAAAACCACGTCAATATCGGTGAGTAACAACTCTTTATATGCTTCAAAGCCCACAAAGCTGTGGTCATCATCAACTTGGAATTTGTCGCCAAGCTGACGACTCAATATATTCTTGGAATGCTCTAATCGGTCGGGGAAAGCTTCAGCCATTGCCGTCAGACGTAAATTGTCTTCCGCTCGCATGGCATTAACAGCAGCTCCACTACCACGACCACCGCAGCCAATTAAACCAATTTTTAAGATGTCCGAACCCTGAGCATGCACGGGATTTGCCGCGGTGAGCGACGTTGCGATAGCACCTCCAAGTAACGTCGATGACTTCATGAAATCTCGGCGATTCGAATTTTTAGTGGCTGCTTTATTATTGGACGACATCCGCTTCTCCCGCTAGTAATCTAAAGAAACATTAACTAGTTCTGATATTGTTCATTCTATATATCTAATCTTATCGAAGACAAAGGAAAGATACAAGCAAAGAGAGAACTGTTGGGAAACCAATTTGAAATAACTATTTGACGCGCTGCATATATCGCTGAAATTCACGTTGCAACTCTCGTGTAGTCTCCCCAAACGCCTCATCAAAATCACGCATACGGAGCTCAGGACTATCAGCACTCAACGACTGCTTCGCCCCTTGGGTCTCTAAATAATTCAAGAACTCTTTGCGACGAGTCCTCATAAGAAAATAGGTCAGGGCCCATGATTGGGCATAGGCCATTCGAATCGTTGCCGAGTCACGAAAGGCACGATCATCAGAGACCAACTCCGCAAGCTTCATTACTTTCCGTACGCGGCTAGCCGCTCGATATGTCCCTAAATGCAATGGACTTACGGATCCGATGGGTTGGTATCCTGTTTGTGTTCGCAGATTGGGCGGCTCAAAGAATACCGCGAGACCTTCGCTAAACCATAGCGGATGCGGCGCCAGCCTCGTTTGCAGTCCAGAATTATAACTGAGTTGATGCGTCGCTTCATGGATAACTGTTGCCATCGTGCGTGAAGCCAAGATACCACTCGCCCCGAAAATCCCATTTTGTTGGGCAACGTCAATAGTTAGCAAGTTCACTCGATTTGTCTTCTGGCTGTAGTATCCGTGAACACTACTGACTGCATCGCCCAATTCATCCTGAGCGTGCTGTTGATACATCTCGGGATTGCCGTGCAACACGATGACAAGTTGGCTTGGCGGCTGGATCAGTGGTAGCCCGCGGTTTTTCCAAAATGCAAAAAACCCTTTGAATAGCCGCTCCAAGGCGGCGGTGCAGCGGTTAGTATGCACTGCTGATGCGGATGAACAAATCACATAATGCGCTGAGCTCTGTACATGAAAATGACTACCAAACTCTCGTTGCAACGTACGACTTAACACATCTTTATCATCGTACTCAAAAGGCGCTGAATCGGATGTGTGCTCCAGCACTGACTGCTTGTCAATCGGATGATAATGCGAGTCGGCGGTCATCAACAACAATGTGTCTAATGACGGTGTTGCAACGAGCGTGCCCTGCAAGGTGGCTTGGTGACCACCGTGTTGATAAGTCACTGTATCAACGGCGTGCAAACGACACTGCAATGAGTGCGAAGATAATGGCAACAACGGCGGGGACAACAAACAGAGCAGGGCAGTCAAAAACAACCAGCCTGCTCGAATTGTGGCACAAATTTTTACCGTCACCGATCGCTCCTCGAGCACCACTTAGAACCGCGCTCAGTCATCCTGACCAGCTGACGGCACAGTCGAACTGCACGGAGAACGAGGCTCGGTTGAGATCACCTGAGTTTCTGTCATCCGCGACAAATAATGAATCATGCTGGCAGCACCTCGAAATCCAATGACCCGTTCATCGAGCTCCATTTTAGATGAGTAAATTCTTCCCGCATCCAAATCAAACTTAATCGTACCGTGCTGTAATCGCTGCATCAATTGACTCTGGATTTTAGGATCACTCACTGGCGTTAGCACTTGCGTTCTGACAGAAATCGTCGCCAAACCATTCTTAACTTGTTCCAGTTTATACTGTTTTCGTATTTGAATCGCTTGCACTCGTCCACTCTTCAAACGCACACGAACTTTTTCCATACTGTACCACCGCGCGCCAATTTTCACACTACGTTGCGGTAGTTGTGGCAATAACATTCCAATCCCAGGATTAAATTGGCTGATCGCGTCGTCGCGACGAACAATCGTACCGGCTGGAGAAACCGTGATCGTTGCCAATGGCTTACCAATCGCCTCAGCTACTTTGATATATTTTTCCGGTACAACTTCGTTTCGCTTACTGTCATAACGCACCTCGTCCTTGCCCGTTACCTTTTGCCATAACTCAGCATCTTCCACTACATGGACAAACGTCATATTTCCCTGATCATCAACATTCGATATTTGAAAAACCCGCGTAGAAACACTGCGAGATTTTAGACTTTCAAATTCACCTTCGATTTTTGTATCCATGGATACTAGATGAACGACCCGCGAGCGAACATTCTGTCCCGCCTTCATGCGGTAGGCTAAACGGTATTCTTTGCTAGCCACCGCATCCGCAATCGCCGCCCTAGTAGCTTTATCAAGCTGCTGGGCTAAGTCCTGCGGTTCACCCTGCAGTGTCGTTGTCAGCAGGAGTAATAAAAATAACGCTCGCGACAGTGGCAATCGGTGTTTCCGCAGTGTGATAACATTACTAGATTGTCGATTCATCTGATGCATCCTTGCATGAATGACTGATGTCTAATTTAAAGCTACTGCGTATCCATCGCAAAGCCGTAGAGTATTGTTATTTCTTATGACGAATTCGACCACCCCAATCTAGCTTTTCACGCAGCGTCTGGTAATCATTTTGGCCAGCAACTTCGACCATCCTGAATGTTTCTGCCGCTCTTGCCACTTGGACACGGTCCAATTCCGTAATATTTGCCAACACTTGTCCGTCGACCGTTACTGCCGTATCTGCCGCACCCCCGTGTATTTGCATCTCCATTATCCGATCCGCTGAATCCACAACGGGTCGCACCGTAAGCGAATGGGGACTTAGAGGCGATATCACAAAAGCATCAAGGGATTTCCGCAAGATCGGCCCTCCGGCAGACAAATTGTAAGCCGTCGACCCCACCGGTGTGGAAATAATCAATCCATCGCAACTGTACGTCGTCGCCAATTGGCCATCGACGAACAAATCAATATCGAGAATCGTAAAGGGAGCCCCGCGGACAATGGCTGCTTCGTTCAAGCCAATTGTCGAAGCAATCGTCTCGCCATCACGAACAACACTACAGCGCAACATCAAATGCTCCACGATCGTACAATTCCCATCAACCACATCCTGAAACGCTTGATTTAATTGATCTGGAGAAATCGAAGCTAGAAATCCCAACTTGCCAAGATTGACACCGACCACGGGAACCTGTTTACTGCTTACGTCTTTGGCTGCGTGCAGAATCGAACCATCTCCTCCTAGCACAATTGCCAATGCCGGCTGATCAGCAAGGTCGTCCACGACATTAAAGAATTTGTCTATGCACTCGCGAGTTCGCTGCTCTGCTTCTGCGGATATCTCATGACTACCACCCAGTACAACAACGTTGATACGAGATCCATCTTGTTTCACCCAAGTGGGCCTTGCCGAATTCTGATCGCCGCTCGAATTTGGTTCATTCATAGTAATTAGTAACGGTCTCTCACGCCTTATCTGAACTCAACGCCGTCGCGTCATCTACTGATGTCTGAGTGCCGGCAGTTGAATTATGCTGGTACGATTCATGGCAAACTCGATAGATGCCATCACTATCAAGTCCTAAATCTGTTAACAATTCTTGACGGCTTCCGTGTTCCACAAATATATCTGGTACGCCAAGTCGTCGTACGTGCCCCGTATTTAATTGACGCTGGGATGCAAACTCTAACACCGCTGAACCGAACCCGCCAATCAGCGCTGCTTCTTCAACCGTGACTACAAAGGGACTACTACGTAGCACACGTGTGATGACATCTTCATCAAGCGGTTTCACAAATCTCGCATTGACCACTTCCACTTGAATGCCATCTTCTAGCAACCGATCTGCAGCAGTTAGGCAATCCGCTAACATGGCACCACAAGCTAAAATAGTACCGTCGCTGCCCTCACGGATTATTTCTGATTTTCCTAGTTCCACGGGTGCCAGCGGCGCCAAGTCACGAGACACTTCCGTCGCCACTCCTTTGGGGTACCGGATGGCACAGGCGGAGGAGTGGTTCACCGAGAACTCTAGCATCAATCGCAAATCCTCGCCGTCTGCTGGCGCCATCACAACGATATTCGGAAACAATCGCATATAGCCCAAATCAAACAAACCGTGATGCGTCGGCCCATCGGGACCAGCGAGCCCAGCGCGATCAAGCATGAAGGTGACAGGCAAATCCTGCAAACAAACTTCTTGGAAAATCTGGTCAAAACTACGTTGTAAGAATGTACTGTAAATAGCAACTATCGGTCTCAATCCGGCTTTAGCCTGACCAGCGGCAAAGGCAACAGCATGCCCTTCGCAAATACCTACATCGAAAAAGCGGTCAGGAAAATCTGTTCGCACTTGCTCTAGCTTATTCCCTTGACACATCGCCGCAGTAAAACACGTCACGTCTTGATTCTTGCTGAGTTGCTCGTAAATGGCATCCCGCGCGTGGTTTGTATAGCTTGGCAGCCCAGCAGGGGTGGCATCGTCGAAAATCGCATGCTCGGCGGAACGCTCGAACACGGGCGGAGCATGAAATGTTCGCGGATCGTCCACCGCTGGTGTAAACCCATGACCTTTTTCAGTGACAACATGCAACAAAACGGGGCCTTCTAAATCTTTCACCATCTTCAAGTACTTACGCAACAGCGTAATATCATGGCCATCAATTGGACCCAAGTATCGAAAACCGAGCTCCTCAAATAACATCCCGCCGTGCAAGCCAGCTTTGACAGCTTCTTTCATCTGAGCCAAAAATCGCTCGGCCGGATCCCCCACCAATGGCACCTTATTTAAGACTCGCCCGATTTCTGACTTCAAACCCGAATACAAACTCGTCAGCCGTAAGCGATCTAAGTAGGAGGCAACGCCGCCGACTCGTGGGCAGATTGACATTTCATTGTCATTCAAGATGACCAGTACATTTCCCTCTGCGTTATTCATCGCTTCATAGACAACGCCCGAGGGAAAAGCTCCATCGCCAATCACGGCGATCGACCTGCGGTCACCGGCACCCTTTAATACATCGCCGCTGTGAATCCCAAACGCCGAAGACACACTCGCCCCCGCATGACCCGTCATAAATAAATCATATTCGCTTTCTGCTGGATTGGGATAACCCATCAAACCACTTTTGGTGCGAATCGACATGAACTGCTTGTAACGACCCGTCACCAACTTATGTGGGTATATTTGATGGCCCGTGTCCCAAATCAAGCGGTCGCGGCGAAAGTCAAAAGTGCTATGCAACGCCAGACACAACTCGACCACTCCTAAATTAGACGCAAAGTGTGCCGACCGTTCACTGAGCAACTCACACAACACATCACGAATCTCGACAGCAACATCGCCCAATTCGGCATTGGACATGCTCTGCAACGGCTCGGCCGTATCTAATCGATTGAGATTTGGATGTTTCATAAGGTCTCGTGATGTTTCACTGTTTGATCTACGACTAATTAGTTCGCGACAATACAATCTTAGCCAATTGCCTCAGCCAGCTTGCGCTTTCTCCAAATACAGTCAGCTCAGCTTGTGCCTGTTGAATCAACTCCTCTGCATATTCTCGACTTGCCGCAATTCCCATCAAACTGGGGTATGTCAGTTTACCATGTTCTGAGTCTTTACCAGTCTGTTTTCCGAGCTGCTGTTGATCACCCTCGCAATCTAGTAAATCATCTACCACCTGAAAAGCTAATCCTAGTAGCTTTCCATACGCATCTAGGTGGGCTATCTGTTCATTATTGGCAGCAGCGGCAATCGCTCCTAATCGCAAGGAAACACGAAACATCGCTCCCGTCTTGCGATGGTGAATCTGCCGTAATAAGTCTAGATCTCCCGCTTGATGCTCAGCTGCTAAGTCATCCACTTGCCCACCAACTAACTGACAGGGGCCAGCTGCTGTGGCCAGGGCTTGGCAAGATGCCGCTCGTATTTCTGCCGACGTTTCACTGCTTGAGACAACTTGAAACGCTAACGCTAGTAGCGCGTCTCCCGCCAAAATAGCATTCGCTTCGCCAAACTTAACATGACATGTCGCCTGCCCACGACGCAATAGGTCGTCATCCATCGCTGGCAAATCATCGTGAATAAGAGAGTAAGTATGGATCATTTCAACCGCACAAGCGTTGGCCAGGGTAGCACTAGAACGTTGACCGCAAGCGTCACTCGCCATAAACACCAATAATGGTCGCAATAACTTACTCGGCGCCAACAACACATACCGCATCGCTTCTTCAAGCACAGTCGGACAACCAGCTTGAGGCTGCGTCCATTGGTCAAGTGCAGCGTGGATATTCGCGCTAGTAAACTCCATATACTGAGAAAGAGTGTGAGTTGAGTCGGTTGCCATGTGTGGTGAATCCAAGCAGCAAGTACTAATCACATTGAAGAACAGAAAAACTCGATGGGCAATTGTTGTTTCATTGCCTACAGTTCTACTTTAAATCAGCATGGTCTAATCGTCTAGTTCTTCTTGCGTGGAACGACGCTTAGCACGTGAAGACTGCTTTTGTTCCAAAGTCGTTTCTTCATCCGCAAAGGGCTCTGTGACGGCATTTCCATCCGCGTCAACGCCCGTCAAAACCTCTATTCGTCGCTCGGCTTGCTGGAGTGTGTCATGGCACTGTTTAAGCAGGGTTACGCCGGTTTGATACTGAGCTAGAGACTCCGTCAAATCCAACTGCCCCTGTTCCAGTTGTTCCACAACGCCTTCAAGTCCCTCCAGAGCCTCTTCGAATGTCAACTCTTCAGCGGCGGCTGCTTTTTCCTTGGCCATGCTAATATCCTCTTTCTTTTATCGTAAAATATCGGACTTAATTTGAATCGGGTTCCAGTGACTTCACGATGCTGGTGAATTTACCGTTGGCAAGCTGCGTGAGCAGTTCCTGCCCAATCTGAAGGTCTGTTACGCTCCGCACCACAGTTGCCTCAGACGACTGAGTCACACTGTACCCACGCTGTAACACCTCGAGTGGACTCAGGGCTGACAGTCTTGCCGCCATCACCGACACCTGCTCGTGACCCTGCTGTAATGCCAATTCAATCGCACGCGCAAGTTCTTTTTCAAGATCGTCAATCGCGCGAGCACGCAGGTGCAAGCCCTCGTGAGGATTCGACAGAACCGGTCTGGAGCAAAGCAACTTTAACCGTTGTCGGGCCGAGTCAAGCCGGGCTTGTAACAAAGTCACGAGCCGTTGCCGCAAGACCATGAGTTTGCTGCGAACTTCACTTTCCTGCGGCACAGCAATTTCCCCGGCCTCGGATGGAGTCAGAGCACGGCGATCCGCCACAAGATCCGCTAAGGTAACATCGATCTCATGACCGACTGCGGAAATGACCGGAATCGAACAATTGAATATTGCCCGCACCACCTGTTCATCATTGAAACACCACAGATCCTCCATGCTGCCACCGCCACGGCCGGTGACAATTAGATCTGGAGGTGGCTGCATTTGATCCGCTAAATGGATACCGTTGGCAATCTCACTGGCTGCGGTAGTACCTTGCACGCGGACCGGAACAACGACCACGTTAACACTGCTCCAACGGCGACGGACGACCTCTAGAAAATCACGAATCGCCGCTCCTGTCGGACTTGTCACAAATGCAATCCGCTGGGGCATCCAGGGTATCGGTTTTTTGTGCTCCGCTGCAAATAACCCCTCCGTCTCCAAGTTACGACGCAGCTGTTCAAATGCCTGCTGCAGCGTACCTTGCCCTTGGGATTCAACTCTGTTGACTATCAGTTGATAACTCCCACGGACAACGTATAGATCAATTTTTCCGCAACAAAGAACCTGCTGACCGTCTTCCAAATCAAAAGGAAGTCGTTGAGCCGTATTGCGCCAGATAACCGTTCTGATCGTCGCTTGATCATCCTTGAGAGAAAAATATAGATGTCCAGAAGCAGGGCGTGAAAGATCCGACACCTCACCTGCCACCCAAACTCGGGCAAAACGCTCTCCTAAAACATCCTTCGCTAGTGAATTGAGCTCGCTCACGCTAAGCACGTCAGGTTGCTCCGCCGCTGGTTCACTAGCTGGATTGCTAGAACCTGATGTCGCTGCAAATAATGGTAATTGTTCCTCTGGCATAGCTCTATTTTTAACCGGTGCAGTGTCGCGCGACAATGGTCTACCTTGGCACAGCGTACCACCGCGTGTCAACGCAGTGATAAACCCTTATGTTCATGTACAGCGATGGTTTGTTCGACCAGTATCTGAAGAATTACGGCGCGGTCAACCTCGCTCGTCGAGAATTCTCAACGGCGCCGGGGCTTTCGCCAATGGCAACTCATCGCATAAACGCATTTTGGATTGCGCCCAGCGCTGGGCAATTTGCGTGCGCGACTCCAATATCTCTTGCACTTCGATCCGCTGTTGCTCAATCTCACATCGATTTAAGTCAGCCGGAATCTGAATTGGGCGACTCATAACCATCCGCACACGTGAAAAAGGACGAGCGATAACTGATTGGTCCCAAGCCTTTGTTACTCGCCATGGACGATCACAACCAAAACCGACGCAAACCAATGGAATTTGCAAACGAGATGACAAGTAAATGCACCCTTGTGCCAACGTCCGCCGCGGGCCTCGCGGACCATCGGGCGTGATCGCCAAGTTTGTCGTTTTCCCCAAACGCAACAGTTCCCTGAGTCCTGCGACGCTGCCTCGAGAAGACGAGGCGCGCACCATACCAAATCCCATATATCGCGCTGCATACGAGAGCCACTCCGCATCTCGATGACGGCTCAAGAGCATGAAAATATTACAACGACCTCGTAAATAAAACGGGATGGCGATGTATTCATGCCAAAACACGTAAATCATCGGGCCACTGAAATCAGGCGAAACAGGATCGGCGGCCGAATCTTCACAGACCTTGCGATAGTCCATCGTCCCCATCCAGCTCCGTATCGCGCAGCTGATGCCGAATCCGCCAAGTCGCATAATCCATGGTGCTTGCGATTTCATCTACTGGTTCTCTTGCATCCTGCTAGACTCTCAATGACTTACTGCCGCATAATTACCACAATGCCGAATCAGCTTCAAATCGTCCAATCCCCTGAAAACACTTCCGTCGCCGCGCCTGTCATGAAAACATGATTGGAACTTTCATCCCAGCATAAATCGAGGTCACCTCCAATTAAATGAACCTTGATCTGCCGCTGAGTTTTGCCTGTCAGAACCCCAGCAACACAAACAGCACTGGCGCCGGTCCCACAGGCCCACGTCTCCCCGGATCCACGTTCCCACGTGCGTTGACGAACTTCCGTAGCAGAGATGACTTCCACAAACTCGACGTTGATGCGTTGCGGGAACCGCGGATCTGTTTCGATCAACGGTCCCACGCCCAACACCAATTCGTCGCTCGCATCCTCCACAAAAATAACGGCATGGGGATTACCCATCGATACACATGTCACGGCCAATGAGTGGTCGTCAATTAAAAATGGCTGCAGTACAATTTGTTCGCCCGCTAACGTCGTCGGAATTTCATTAGGCTGTAGTCGTGGGATTCCCATATCAACTCGAACATCTAACACTTCGTCGCCTTGCACGCGTAACTCCAACGACAACACGCCACACCCGGTTTCAACTCGCAAGGCTTCTTGACGACAAATCCCATGCTCATAAGCATATTTAGCAAGACATCGTATTCCATTGCCACACATTTCGGATTCACTGCCGTCGGCGTTAAACATCTGCATTCGCACATCGGCTTGAGCAGAGTCGCTGGGGCGCAAGATGAGTATTAGACCATCACCACCCACGCCAAAGCGGCGGTGCGAAATATTGCGAGCTAACGCCGGAAGATCCTCAGGTAGCGACTCAGTAAGACCATCGACATAAACATAATCGTTGCCGATACCATGCATTTTTGTAAATTTCATATTCTGAATTAGCCTCCGCGTACTGTGTAGAATGCCGCTAGCTTCATTTATTTTTCTTATCGCAACTGTAACACTCCGCCGCCTTGCCCGTCACGTGTAGGCGCGGCAATCCGCGGTTCGAGATTTTTTAGAATACGCTCCATCGCGCCGTCTAATTCAGGAAAAGCTGTGCTATTGACGCGTGGTTGCCCAATCGTCCCGACAACTTCAATTTGCAGCAAACTCTTGCTCGCTTCAGTTAGTACCGCATTGATAATCGGAATTACAACCTGTTGCCGCCCAACCCTAGAGTAGAAATTTAAGTTAATTTCTTCCTCAAATGACATCCAGCCTGTTCCGTATAGGCTGACGGTGTCACCACGCAAATCAATACGATCCAGTATGATCTGATCGTTCCTGATACGGAAGTCGACATCCGTGGATGAAAACACTCCTCGATCCGCTTGCATGTCAATTTTATTAAACAACGCAACCATTAAGGGCAACTCGTACGTATCGGCCTGTTTCAATCGCACCTGACCATCGCCTAACCAACTTGTGCGGTCACCGGCAACACCGCGCAATCTTACCGCAGCATCGACTCGCCCTGACGTACGCGCTTGCACTCCTCGATGACGAGCAAGCTTCGATAAATCAGCCTGCAGCAACGACGCCTGCAACATGAACCGTGGTTGGGACTTGCCGTCATTATGCGCAATTCGACGCTGGTCCTTGTCAAACAACACTTGCAGATCAATTTTTGCTACGCCCCCAAAACTTCGTCCCGTCAGGCTCATCGCTGGACGTTGTGGCTGGCGAATGACAGTCGACCCCATTTTATTTTGCTGCGTGGCACGAGCCCAAGTACCTGCGAGTAATTGTCGTTCGTCAATCCATAAAGGTCCTTGGATTTTGGTGATTTGCTGGTTGCCTAAAAACATCGAGTCAATTTCCACGAAGGCACTACTACGGAATCCTCGATCATCCAATACTCCAGTAAATTGAATCCCGCCATGAATGCCGCTTAATCGAGTTCCACAATCGATTGAGGCACCTGCGACTTCTAATCTAACTCTCCAACTCGCATGCAGCGACTTGGTGGCTGCCGGTTGATGAGCGAGATAGATGTCACCCTCTAGCTGTAAAGGACCTTGAATATCCAATCCACGAATCTGCTGGCTCAATTCCACAGGCATCGCAGTTAATAGATCCGCATCCATACGTAAACGGTCGATACTCAAATGGTCCATCGCAAAATGCCATTGCCCGTTTGGTGCTCGATTATAAACCCCATCCATTTGAAACTCTGTATCACCATGCACCCCCTGGATTCCGGTCAAGCGAACATGGCCGTCCTGCAGTATAAATTCACCCGTCACCCCCTCGATTCGATAGGGAAACCAAGTCGGCGTGAAACTGATCGTCGAAGTTGTCAAGCTGTCAGCCGGAATCCATTTTTTAGCATGCACAAACACGTTGGTACCACCCTCTTTTAGCGTGCTCTCTAAACTAATACGAACTTGGTCCAAAGCCCCTTCCGGTTTTAATGATCGCCACGTATTCAAGATGGCCGGGTTCTTAGCAGCCAACGCATCGCGTAAATCGTTATCAAGGGGCACGTCGGTTGCCGTTAGTACCATTTGCAGCGGAGCCTCAGCGGGCTCTTGATTTGAGTGGCCGGTTTGGCCTAACTGACTTGTTGGTTTTACAAATCGCCCTTGCATCTGCACAAACGCGCTTCCTTTGTATCCCGAGAAATTTCGGA
>Ga0208879_1000375_pt1 | contig 46241 bp, 36 predicted proteins | sample Knorr_S15_td_Bot_FD_185605 | JGI IMG/M metagenome (GOLD analysis project Ga0208879, IMG submission 185605) | Marine microbial communities from Southern Atlantic Ocean transect - Knorr_S15_td_Bottom_ad_5009_LV_A (SPAdes) (version 2) | ecosystem: Environmental > Aquatic > Marine > Oceanic | place... | reverse complement strand
TGCTGTAGTACCACAGCGTGCCGGGTTGATGGCGGAGGGGCATCGCACCGAGCTTGACGATCATGTCCTTGAGCGTCTGCTGCCTGGAGAGAACGCCCTCGGTGGCATAAAGCCTGTCCGTGGGACCCGGAGCGCCGATGCCGTACGCCAGCCCGGCCGTGTGCGACATCAGCTCCCGGATGGTCATGGGATGGTCGGCATCCTCGAGCACCGGGCCGTCAGCCCCCCATGACGCCGCCACCTTCAGGTCGGTGAACTCTGGGATGTACCGCTGCACCGGATCGGACAGGCGGAACTTGCCTTCTTCGTACAGTGTCATGAGCGCCACGCCCGTGATCGGCTTGCTCATGGAGTAGATGCGGAAGATCGCGTCCTCTTGCATGGGCGAGCCAGCCTCGATGTCGCGTTGGCCGTAGGTCTGGAAGTCCACGACCCGACCACGCCTCGCGACCATCGTGGTTATGCCCGCCAGCCGGCCATCGTCAACGAGCTGCTGCATCCCATCATGAAGTCTGGTGAGGCGCTCCGACGACATGCCCACGTCTTCCGGTGCGGCGCGCTGCAGGGCTGGTTGCGTATCTGCCGCGACGGCCTCGGTGGGCGCGTCGCAGCCCGAGGCGACGAGCGCAATGCTCAGGATGGGTACTAGCAATGCCGACCTGGCGGTGAGCGCGCGCATGGTGCCCTCCCTACAACGGAATCGTGAAAGCTCGGCGACCATGCTAGGCCCGATTTCCGGATGGCGCGAGCGGTCCAGGCGTGGCTTCGGACCCTACTGGACCCGATCCGCCGCTCCGTGAGAGGCGAGCAGATGCTGCAGAGCCGCGATCAACTTCGAGCGCAGCACCGCGGCGCGTTCGCCGAGCTCCCGCTGGCGCAGGCGGTACTCGACGCGCCCCTCCCTTGTCTCGACCCGGACGGGTTCCAGGCCGAAGTCACCCAGGTCGTACGGACTGGCCTGCATGTCGAGCACGCGGAGCTCGGTCGCCAAGTCGAAGGTCTGCCACAACAGGTCGCTGCCGATCCAGGGCATGGCCCCATAAGCCCACCGATAGAGATCCATGTTCGCGTGAATGCAGCCGGGTTGCTCCACTTCGTGACGCGTTGACCACGCGAGCTCCATCCGGTTCAGCGGCTTGGCCTGGGGCGTGAAGAACCGAAAAGCGTCGAAGTGGGTGCAAACGACTGGCCTGCTCTCGACGAAGTCGTCCACTTGTTTCTGGGATAGTCGGAGGGGGGCGGTCTCGCGATGGCGGACATCGTCTCCTCCGTACACCATCGCCCACTCATGGACTCCGAAGCACCCGAGGTTCGCCGGCTGGCGCTGCGTGGACAGCAACAAGTCCAGCACGGATCGCTGTTGCTCGATGTCGTCGTCACTCAGGTCGTGCCGGATGAGGCCGTCTGCTACCCGATAGCATGGTGGCTCGAAGCGTTCCCGACCCTCAGGCGAGTCGGCCAGGACTTCTCCGACTCCCGGATGCCAGGCCTCGAGTTTTGCCGGCGAATACATGTAGTACTGAAAGAGGAAGTCGTGGACCGGGTGCGGTTCCTGGCGCGAGCGTCGCTCCCTATGCGGGACGGTCCAGCGCTGCACGCGCTCGAGGTGCGTGTGCGCGCGCGCGCGCCATTCGGTGGGCGTCAGTACCTGAGGGTCGCAGAGGGATGTATCGAGCATGACACCACGCTCGGCTCTGGGAGAGGCCGTGTCCAGTGCTTCCCTACTGTGCCCTTCCGGTCGGCGGCACCCGGTTCCACAACGGGAGCAGCAGCAGGCCAGCGACGAGGGTAGCCACGGAGAAACCGTAGAAGAGAATGACGGTGGTGTCGGTGCCCGGGAACCAAGCCATGAGATAGCCTGGCAGTGCCACGCCCAGGATCTGTCCGAACGAGCCCCAGCCGTTGATGAAACCAGCCGCACTTCCTGCGCCCTTCTTGGTTCCGAATTCGATGGCGGCCGTCGCGCTCAGCATCGAGTCTGGACCAAACAGAAACAAGCCGATCAAGAAGAAAGCGAGCAGCATCCCGCCGATGCTGCCTGAGTTGGTCAGCGGTCCGAAGAGGGAAAGGACCACCGCCAGCAGGAGAAGGCTGAGTACACAAGCCGGAAAGCGGCGCGCGTGGAAAAGCTTATCGGAAACGAACCCGATGGCGATCGGCGCTATGAGCCCGGCCGCCTCGAATGCCGCCGGAGCGGTGGCTGCGAGGGCAAAGCTTTCGGAGGCGAGGCGCTGGCTCGCGATCACAGGACCCCAGAAGAGGATCGTGTAACGAGCCGGCTTCAAGAGAAAGTAGACCAGCGCCATGACCAGCACGGGAGGACTGCGGAACACTTTGCCGATGAACTCCCAGGACCCCTCCTTCTCCTCATCGGGCGCGTTGTGGGCATCGACTACAGCCACCGGCTCGCCGTGGTACCGCTCGATCTCTTCGAGTCCGACGTCGTGCGGTCGATCGCGCTGGAGGAAGTAAAAGGGAATCGAAATCAGGAGTAAAACGGCGGCGCCCGAAAAGAACGCCCATCGCCAATCGTCGAATACCGAGTAGGCGAGGTACCCCGCGAGCGGGGACGCGACCAACCCGCCAAAGGCGTAGTTCGTGCACCAAAGGCCCATCACCCGGCCCCTCTCCTTGGACGAGAACCAGAATGCCATGTTCTTGGTCAGGGGTGCCCACCCGGTGGACTGGCAAAGACCTTGAACAAAGAAGAAGATCCCGAGCAGAACGACCGTGGACGAAAGCCCCATTGCCACGGCGATGGCGGTTGACGCGAGAAGCCCGCCGAGCACGACTCGCCGGGGGCCGAATCGGTCGGCCGACATGCCCCAAAGGAATTGACCGACACCGTACGCGACGCTGTATGCCACGTCGATATTGCTCGCCATGACCGGCGAGAGCCCGACCGCCGGATCATCGAGAAGCCCGAGCTTGGCAACCGAGAATCCCTTGCGCGTAAGGTAAAACCCGGCATAGGCGAGCCAGGTGACCCCGAAGATCCGCCAGCGCCAGCGCCTGTAGGCGGCGTCCGTCCCTGTCGCAGCTATGGTGTTCATCGGCGGTGGCTCTCCTAGTCGACTTCGGCAGCCCGGATCCTGGCGATGATGTCGGTCGTGGAGATGCCAGGCGTGTAGCCCACCGTGCGGTACAGGCCCATCGCCATCGGAATCCTGTAGCAGAGCTCTTCCATCTCGCTGGAAAAGTCATCTCCGTGCAGGACCAGATTTATGTTGTGCCGCTCGATCCAGGCACGGTCGATCGTGAGTGGTGCGTCGGCCACTACTTCATCGACGTAACGACAGCCCTCGACCGAAGCGACACGTTCCTCCATGGAAAATATGGGGCGGCGCTTGTAGCTCATCACCGTTTCATCCGCGTGAACGCCCACCAGGAGGTAGTCACCATGCTCCTTGGCCTGTCTGAGCATGCCCACATGACCGTAGTGGAATAGATCGGCGACCATGTCGACATAAACGCGTGTGATTTTATGGTCTCCTGTTAGGACTTCGAGTGCTGTTGATCGGGCGGCGTCAGAACTGTTCAGGGACCAGAGCGTCCACTCTGCCAGCGGGGTTCTGAGGATCCGGTCTATAGACGTAGTCGACATGAGGGGCAAGCTGCTCACCGTAGAGGATCTCTTGGTGCTCTCCGTGCTCGACCCCGACTACGTATCCAGCTTGGCCGGGTAGACTGAAATAGACATAGCCATCTGTGTTGGTCTTTGCTTTGGCCAGCCCTGTCAGGACGGTCGTAGCGGCCAACGACACCACGGCCCCTTCGACCGAACGACCCTCGACGTCGAGGATCTTCAGACTGCCAGTGTGCCGTCGAGGGTCGAGTTCGTTGCTCAGGGCGATGATTCCCCCGGAGGTAGCGGGAAGAGTGGTCTCGGCCATGAGATCCAGGACTTCTCGTTCGAACGCGCCGGCCTTCTTCGGAACCATCCATTCCGGACCATACTTGAGCCGGAGGTATTCCTCGGGCGGATTCGGGACCCAGAATTTCTCGCCGAGGAAATCGATCTCTCTCAAGTCCGTGTGGAGCCTGACGGGGATTTGAGTCATCGGCCACTGGTAGATGCTGTCGTCAATGATCCGGTAGCAGGCCCAGTCGATCTGGCAGCCGGACTTCTTTAGGTCCACCGCGAGACTCAGCTCGTTAATGCCGATACTTACCGCGAATCCGTCCTCCTCGAACACGTCGGCTGCGCTGCGTACGCGCTCTTCGGTGAGACCGTGCAGGCCGATCACCGAGCCGATATCCAGGTCGTCATCCCATTCGATGAACGCATGATCCCTCACAGCGCCCAAACACGTGCCATGGCGCAAGAAGAAGACCAGTCCGAGTCGATCCAGGATCTGTTTTACGTCTTTGAGCACGGCTTCGGCCACGCTCATTTCCATGGGCTCGAAGACTGTGGTCCGCGGGGCTGTGGGCCGCTTGGCTATGGACATGCTCCTCAGTGCACTTCGTTTAGTTGCCTTCGTATACGATCCCGCCACCGACGACGGTCATGCGGATTGTAATATCCTTGATCTCGTCGACGGGTACAGCCGTCGGGTCGCTCGACAGGACCACGAAGTCGGCCAACTTGCCTACCTCGATCGATCCCTTGATGTCTTCCTCGAACACCGAATACGCGCTTCCCATCGTCCATACTCGGATCGCCTCTTCGGGCGATATCCTCTGCTCGGGGCCGTAGACCTTCCCTTCGGCGCTCGTGCGCGTCACGAGGCTCTGAATGCGAAGCATCGGAATCGCGGCGCTGACCCCGTAGTCCGAATTGCCGGCTACGGGGATGCCCATGTCCAGCGCCAGCCGGTTGGTGTGCATCATGCTCCATCGATCCGCGCCGAACGCCTCCATCTTGTCGCCGTGCTCGTAGACATAGGAGTGCAGAACGAGAACGAGCTCGAGCTCCTTCACCCTCTGGAGAATGGCGGGACTCACCACGCTGGCATGTTCGATCCGGTGCCTGTGGTCCGATCTGGGCAGCCGGGCGAGAGCCTTCTCGAACGCGTCGAGAAGCATCGTGATTTCCCGGTCACCGTTCGAGTGGACACCCACCTGGAATCCCGCCTCGTGGATCGTGAAAATCAGGGAATCCAGCTCGCTCTGTGTCTGGTCGGGTGGAATCCCGTAGTAGTCTCGCTCGCCCGTGGCCGGATTGACCATGTCGTAGGGCTCGAATAGCCAGGCGGTTCTCCCCGACAGAGAATTGCCGTGGTGCGCCTTGATGGGTCCGACCTTGAGCCACGAATCCCCGAAGTCCGCGCCGAGTCCCCCCGCCTGGAATTCATCGAGGTGCTCACTGAGAACCATCATGACCACACGAACGGGGGATCCCGGACCCACCGCCGCCCGGAACAGACGCAGTTTCTCGGGGCTCCCCCCCGCGTCGACGACCGTCGTGATGCCGGTCGTCGCGAACTGCCGGAGCGTGCGTTGGATCCCCCCCACTTCATCCTGACTCGTGATCGGAGTCTCGGTCACCGCCTGGCGGAGAACGCGGCAGGCGAGCTCACGGCAGACGCCGTTCGGCGCTCCGTCGTCCGCTCGATCGAACGCTCCTCCGGGAGGGTCAGGAGTGTCCCGAGTGATCCCGGCGGCGCTCAGTACGAAGGAGTTCGCAACCCCGAGGTGACCACTCGAGTGGGTGATGTATATCGGGTGTCTGTCGGACGCCAGATCCAAATCCGCCCGCGTGGGGTGTCGGCCGAGCTTCGTGTCCTCGTAACGCACGCCCCGAATCCACTGGCCCTCCCGGACCAGCACTGCTTTGGCCGCGAGCGCATCGATCAGATCGGCCATCGAAGCGACGCTGGCCGGGCGGAGGTCCACGGTAGCGAGGGGGGACGCTTCTGGATACGTGGGCCGAGGATGCATATGCGCATCGATGAACCCAGGAGTGATCGTGTGTCCTTCGGCGTCGATGACTTTCGTAGATTCGCCCACCCAGCGGCGGATCTGGGACGTGGAACCAACCGCGATGAACTTGTCCGCCAGGACGGCGAAGGCCTCGGCTCTCGGACGCGTGGAGTCGACGGTGATGACGTTCGCATGCAACACCACGAGATCGGCCCAAACATCCGGACCCGATTGGCAGGCACCCAGAGCCAAGCAGATGCCCCACAAGCCGAGATGACGCATTTCTTGCCTCAAAGCTAGAATATGGGCGCACCGAGAAAGTGGCCCTCAATGTGGAACTCGGAGCTTGGTGAAGCGAGAGTTCGGCATCGCCCCCTCTGCACGGACACGGTCAGGTCGCGCTGTGTCTTGCGGGATCGCATCCACCCGGTCACACTCTGCGGGAGGGCACCCAGATGATCGAAGTCCAGTGTCGGTCCTATGAGAAACACCCACGAGCCCTGACGCCGTGCGCCCGCGAGCGAGCCTCGATCGCCGGGTGGCTCGTCGCGTTGTGGCTCGTCCTGGCCATGCCTGTCGGCCTTTCCGCCCAGGCCCCGCTCGCGCTCCCGCCCAATGGCGCGGCCGCAGCCGCGTACCGTAGCGCCATTGCCGAGGCTAGACAGCTCCTAGTCGACCTCATGACCGAGCGCGCGATCCCGGGCCTATCGGTGGCGGTGGGCGTCGACGGCGGAGTCGTCTGGTCTGAGGGCATGGGTCTGGCGAGTCTCGAGCATGGCGTGCCTGTAACGCCGCTCACCAGGTTCCGGACCGGCAGCACCGCCAAGCCAATGACCGCGGCGGTTCTGGCGGTGTTGTACGAGCGCGGGCTCGTCGATCTGGACGCTGAGGTTGGGGAGTACGTGACCCGTTGGCCGGAGCAGCACCGTCTGATCACCATCCGTCAGCTCGCCGGCCACCTCTCGGGCATCCGCCACTACGACCCCGAAGGCCTCGAGTTCTTCAACTCGGTGCGCTATACGAACCTGCTAGACGCTCTCGAGATCTTCGACCGGGATGCGCTCCTATTCGAGCCCGGGACCCGGTACTCGTACTCGACGTACGGCTACAACCTCCTGGGCGCCGCACTTCAACAGGCGGCAGGCCGGCCCTTCGTGCAGCTCGTGCGGGAGGTGGTGTTCGAGCCGCTGGGCATGAGCTCTTCCGTGACCGATCACACCGACTCGATCATCGCCCACCGTACCAGCTTCTACGAGCGCTCCGGAGGTGGATCGTCTTACCACACACGACAATCGGGGTGGCAGTCGGCGACGCGCACGGTCCTGAACGGTCCCTACACGGACAACAGCAACAAGGCACCCGGTGGCGGCTTCCTCACCACGCCCACGGACCTCGTCCGCTTCGGATCGGCCCACCTGATGCCGGGGTTTCTGAAGGAGAGCACGCTGCAACTGCTCTTCGCGCCACAGCGCACCAACTCCGGCGAGGAAACGAGCTACGGTCTCGGGTGGCAGCTCGGTGAAGACTCGCAGGGACATCCTACCATCGGACACGGTGGGGGCGCGGTCGGGGGCACATCGCAGCTCCTCATGCACCCTGACCTAGGCCTCGTCGTCGCTCTGCAAGTGAACCTGACGGACGCAGGGATCGGCCGGGCCGCGCGCGAGGTCGCTGCAATCTTTCGGCGGGAGCTGGCTGCGAGGAACTAGCCGCGCTTGCCGGTTGAATATCACTGCCCCTATGGTGCCAGTCGGTCGGGCTCACGGGCCCCTCTTGAAACCCCGAGTGCTGGTATTTATCGGCACCGTTCATCCGTCGAGAGAGGTTTTCATGTCGTATGCGAGTCGAGTCGGTTTGATGTTGCTTTTCGTCGGCGCGGGCGTTGGCACGACCGCGGTTTCGTTGGACGCCCAGAACGCTGAGCCCAACCCGTACCGTACCCTGCCCGGGGTCTGGGCGCCGCTTCCCGACGGCCGAGAGTGGGGTTCGACCAGCCTGGTCGAGGTCTCCCCTGACGGCGAGACCATATGGGCCGTGGACCGCTGCGGAGAGAACAACTGTGTCGGTCACGACGACCTGGACGTGGTCTTTCAGTTCGACAAGCGCGGCCGCATCCTCACGCAGTTCGGAGCCGGAATGTTCGAGTGGCCCCACGGGATCGACGTGGACGACGACGGCAACATCTGGATCGCTGATGCTCGCGGGAACGAGGATCGCGCTCGAGGCCATCAGGTGATCAAGTTCAGCCCTACCGGCGAGGTCTTGATGCGGCTGGGCACGGCCGGTGTGGCGGGGCGGACCCAGACCACGCTCGACCAGCCCAACGACGTATTGGTCGCGCCCAACGGAGACATCTTCGTGGGCGACGGGCATCCCGGAAACGGAAACAACCGTATCGTCAAATACTCCAGTGACGGCACCTATCTCATGGAGTGGGGCGAGACGGGCTCCAACCCGGGGGAGTTCAGGACCCCCCACGCCCTAGCGATGGATCGCGACGGCCTGCTCTACGTTGGAGACCGCAGCAACCGGCGCATCCAGGTGTTCGAGCAGGATGGCACGTTTGTGCGCGACTTCTACAACATGGGCCGAGCCAGCGGCATTACGATTCACAACAACAAGCTCTATGTGGCAGACTCGGAGTCGAGCTTCGCCCGCAACCCGGGCTTCAGGCGTGGCATTCGCGTGATGGACCTCGACACCGGCTATGTCATCGCCTTCATCCCCGATCCGGAAACCGACCCAGGTAGAGCCGGAACGAGCGCCGCCGAGGGCGTCGCGGTGGACAACGATGGCAATGTCTACGGTGCGGAGGTTGGGCCTCGGATGCTTCGGAAGCATATCGCGCGGTAGGGGCTGGACGTCACAGCGTCGGTGGCCTCAATGAGGGCGACCATTGGGGAATTCAGGTGCGCTCGCTCATGGCACCGACGTTGGATACGAGGGGGAACTAGGATGAAGAAGCTTGCTACGACTCTGGTCGCATTGATGGCTGCTGCAGTGTCAGCAAGTGCCCAGTACGCTCCCCAGATTCCCACGGAGTCCGTACCGGACTTCTTCCGGCTTCCTAACGGAGTGAACTTCGGCGAGGTGCCGGCCGTGGCCGTCAACTCTCAGGGTCACGTTTTCGTATACAGCCGCTCGAATCCCACAGGGGGCGGTCCTGCTTACGGCATTCACGCCGCCCAACTGTTCGAGTTCAGCCCATCGGGCGACTTCATCCGTGAGCACGGCAGAGGGCTCTACGCGTGGGCGTTCGCGCACGGGCTCAGGATCGATGCCAACGACAACATCTGGACGGTGGACAAGGGCTCGAACATGGTCGTGCGCATGAACCCCGAAGGCCGCGTCGTCTGGGTGTTCGGCCGCAAAGCGGAGTCGAGCTCCGAGGGCGCGCGCCCGATCGAGCGTCAGAATCCTCCGCTGGCCCCACAAGACGGGCGATTTCGGGAGCCAACGGACCTGGCCTTCGACTCCCGCGGCAACATCTACATCAGCGACGGATACATAAACTCGCGCGTCGCCAAATACGACATGAACGGCGACTGGGTGATGTCGTGGGGTGAGCCCGGCACGGGCCCCGGCCAGCTGCGCACGCCGCACAGCATCGCGATCGACCGGAACGACAACGTCTATGTCGGCGATCGCTCCAACGCTCGCATTCAGGTGTTTGACACAGACGGCAACTTCTTGCGCATGTTTAGCGTGGCCACACCGATCGCGCCGGGCTCCAAGGCCGTGAACGGCCGCACGCCGACTGACCTCAGCAACGTGGCCGGCAATGGCGCGCCCAACTCGCTCTGCATTCCGCCGGGCAGCGACGTCATCTACGTGGGCGAGAGCACGTTCCCGGGGCGCATCATCAAAGCGACCCTCCAAGGCGAGGTGCTCGGAGTCGTCGGCAACGCTGGGCGAATGCTTGGTGAGTTCTCAGGGGTGCATGGACTGGCTTGCCCCACGGAGGACCTGCTCTTTGCTGCGGAGACCTCGAACTCGCGCGTGCAGAAGCTGATTCTGAATCCGCGGCGTTAGGCGTCGCTGCGACCCCATTCTCGGAGAGCCATCATGCGTTTCGTCGTGCCGCCCCACCTAGTGTCTACGGCCCTGGTTTCCGCCCTGGCGTTGATTGGCGTAGAGGCTGCGTCAGCGCAGGAGTTCGCAGGTCGCGACAAGCTCTTCGCACACTCCAACGAGTTCCTCCGGGACGTGATCCAGGTCACCGACGGGGTCTATGTGGCCGTGGGCTTCGCGCTGGCCAACGTCATTCTCGTCGAAGGAGACGACGGTCTCCTCATTATCGACACCACCGAGGGCATGGGTGCTGCGCGCGAGGTTCGGGCCGAGTTCGACCGCATCTCGACCAAGCCCGTGCGCGCCATCATCTACACGCACAGCCATCCGGATCACGTGCGGGGATCACGTGCGTTCGTGGGCGATGTGGAGCCGGAGGTTTACGCCCATGAGAAGCAGCTGCGCGAGAATCTTCCGACCGCGGTGGGACGCGCGGGGCGCGACGGCGGCAACCAGTTCGGCCTGGCCTTGCCGGCGGAGAGTCGACCCAACGCTGGAATAGGTCCGAGCCTGGTGCTCGGCGGAGGGGATGGGTACATGCGCCCGACGCGGACCTTCTCGGGCGAGAGCTACAGCTTCGAGGTGGCCGGCGTGAAGGTTGTGCTCGGCTATGCGCCCGGTGAGACCGATGATCAGCTTTTCGTGTGGCTGCCGGAGAAGCGGACGCTCCTGCCCGGGGACAACTTCTATCGTGCCTTTCCCAACCTCTACGCAATCCGTGGTGTGCCGCTGCGGCGGGTCGATCATTGGCTGGAGAGTCTCAGCGACATGATCGCGCTCGAGCCGGAATACCTGGTCCCGAGCCACACAAGGCCGATCATGGGTCGTACTGCAGTCGATGCGGCTCTGACCGGGTACCACGCGGGCGTGTCATCGGTCCTGCAGCAGACTCTGGCAGGGATGAATCGGGGGTTACGGCCGGACGAGCTCGTCGAGCAGGTCACGTTGCCGCCCGAGTTGGCCGACAACCCCTATCTGCAAGAGTTCTACGGGACGGTCGCGTGGTCCGTGCGCTCAATCTATACCTTCCATCTCGGTTGGTTCGACGGCAACGCCACCAGCCTTTTTCCGCTATCCAATCGGGATCGGGCAGCCAGGATCATTCGCTTGTCGGGAGGTGAGGCGGCAGTTCTAGAGGCTGGCCGTGCCGCTCTGGCCGCAGGCGACTTCCAGTGGGCTGCGGAACTGGCCGACTACGTGCTCGCGGGCGACAACGACCACGCCGAGGGACGGGAGCTGAAGGCCTCGGCGCTAGCGGAGCTGGGGGAGCGTCAGATCAGCGCCAACGCCCGGAACTACTATCTGTCGACGGCGCAGGCGCTGCGTCAGGGGAGGTAGCGCGTCGTTGCGGGGTACGACACCGGGCCCCACCATGCACGCCCCGTTCCGTTCGTCTTTCGGAGTCCAACCGACATGCGTAAGCAATTCCCAGCCATCGGGGCCCTCTCGGCCCTTTTGGTAGTGGCCACCTCGTCCCCCGCGGCAGCCCAGGACCTCTTCGACCGCGTCGAGCACCACTACGCGGATTCGGACGGCACGTCCATACACTACGTGACTCTGGGCGACGGCCCGCTCGTGGTGATGATTCACGGCTTCCCGGACTTCTGGTACACGTGGCGGGACCAGATGGCGGCGCTCACCGCCGCTGGCTATCGCGTCGCCGCCATGGACACGCGGGGCTACAACCGCAGTGACCAACCGGAGCGCGTCGAGGACTACGCGATGCCGCTTCTGGTGGGCGATGTCGCGGCGGTGATTGCCGACCAGGGTGTAGAGCGGGCGATCGTCGTGGGCCACGACTGGGGCGGCATGATCGCATGGTATGTGGCGATGCTGCGGCCTGATGTCGTCGACCGCCTCATTGTGCTGAACCTGCCCCACCCGAAGGGTTTGAGCCGGGAGCTGGCCAACAACCCCGAGCAGGAACAAAACAGTGCGTACGCCAGGAACTTCCAAGCCGAGGGCTCACATGAGAGCCTCGGTGCTGCAGGTCTCGCCTTCTGGGTCCGAGACGAGGCCGCGCGTGCACACTACGTCGAGGCCTTCGAGCGCTCGAGTCTTTACGGCATGATGGCCTACTACAAGGCCAACTATCCCCGGCCTCCTTACCAGGAGATTCCAGACGCAGACGTCATCCGCATCGGCGCGCCGGTTCTCCAGATCCACGGACTGGACGATCAATACCTGCTGCCTGGGGCGCTCAACGATACATGGAAGTGGCTCGACGCCGACTACTCGCTCGTGACGCTTCCGGGCGTCAGTCACTTCGTGCAGCAGGAGGCGTCGCAGGCGGTTACCGAGGCGATTCTGGCCTGGCTCGAGCGGTAGGCGCCTCGAGCGACAGACGGAGACCTTAGCGGCCGACACCCCGTGGCATCGCGGGGACCAGCGTGGTCCCGCTTCTCCACCCGCGCACGTCAATGGTCCGCGAGCGCGCTGCAACCTGGCCGCTGACCAAGTCTCTAATCGTGACCGTGAAGAGGTAGCGCCCCTTGGGCAGGGCCGATGCCACACGGCGCAGCTCCGCCACGGAGCCGTCCTCGTCGGCTTCGGACTCTCCTGAGAAGAGTGCGCGCACTGCTCGCTCGTCGCCGCCGGAGTCGTCGATAGGCTGGAAGGCGAACTCGGTCTCGTAGTTGTTGCCCGACGGGAGATTGTAGATCTCGTAGTAGACGTCGAAGGAGCTTTCGGGGAACTGACTCGTGGGCAAGAGGGCAAGCGTAGCGCCGCGCCGCGTCCAGCCGGTCTCCGAGCCGGGTAGCCCGAACGCGATATCGCTGAGCATCAGCTCGGTGCCGCTGTAGTCGGGGATGAGGAAGGGGGTGGTATAGAGTTGGCCCACCCCGGGCCGCGCCGCGTCGGTCACGACCACGCGCTGCAGCGTCGCCTTGGACGGTGGCGCTTCGACTTCGACGAAGGTGTGCAGCAGGTGCTGCCTCGCTAGCGCCCGCGGCATGCTGACGAAGACGGAGTCCTCTGTGTGAAATACTTCGAGGCGCGCGGTGTCGGCCAGCACGAACCGCAAGTCGAAGCGATAACGGACCCGGCGGTCTACCCTCTCCGCGCGCAGCCTCCTCACCGGCACGGCGACCGCGGCAACGACCGTGGTGCCGCCCCGGTCACCACGGAACGTGTAGAGGTCATAGAAGAACGGAAGAGATGCAGGGGTGGCGAGGACCGCCGGATCGCCCACCGCGCGGGCGCTCGCAGCCTCCGAAACCGCCCTGTGCGGGTCGGAGTCGCTTCCGTTCCCCGCTAGCGTTGCAGCCAGCATCCAGAGGATGGGTATGAGGCCTCGAAGCATCACTCCTCAGTTCTCCACAATGATCGGTCGGCTCGTCACCACCGGTGATCGACCGAAGAGATCGAGTTGCAGGTGGAGAGTGTACTCGCCCGGCTCCAGGTCGGGTAGTTCCAGCTCCATGGAGCGGAATACGGTCTGCACGCGGTCGGGGCCGGTCTCGTCGAACGTGATGTCCACTCGCTCTTCCGGTTCGAGCACGCCCAGGAACTCTCCCACCCGGGTAAGGAAGGCCGGACGACCCTTGCTGAACCCGATGGTTACCTGAACTGGCTCTAGGATGCGAAGCCCGTAGACCTCCCAGACAACCGGGAATCGATCGCCGGCCCTGAGCCTCACGCCCGGGCGAACATTGGGCAGGGCTTCGTCGAGGGACTCCGGCAGCGGCGTGCCTTCCTTCAGGATCATCAGATCAGATACGTCGACCAGACCCTCGACCATGGGAAGTTGTACGATGCCCTGCCGAGCCCGCCACGCCTGTCTCCCATCCAGGTCGACGACCTCGAGGCCGCTCACGTACCGGCTTGGCAGGGCCTGAATGGTCAGCACGCCTTCAGGGTCGCTGCCTCGGACGGAGAGAGGCGGGTCTCCGTTCTCGGGAATCAGGAACAGCGCCGTGTGTGCGGGTCCCTCCAGACCACCATCGGGGCTCCATGCCGCGACCACCGGGCCGCCGGTGCCGCCCTCGGAAATCGTGGGCCGATAGGCACCCACGACCAACATCTGATCGCCCCGCCGGAAGCGGCCGACCTGCGTCTCCAATGCACGCATGTCGGGGGCATAAGGCGGCGCGTACCAGGTCCTCGCTTCGCGCGGCGCCGTGATCCAACTCTCCGGCGGAATGTCCGAGGGCGACTCCACGAAAGCCTCAGGGAAGAGGTACCCTCTGCTCTTCGGATGGTGATGCCCGACCATCCTGCGGGTGTCCTGCAGCCCACCCCCGAAGCTTCTCCCTGGGTTGTGCGTGCGGCTGTACCCGGTGTTCCTCCCGTAACGGATCAGGGTCTCTTCCATGTCCTCCTCCCACTCCAGCCCCAAGGGCACGCCGGAGTCCTCACGGTTCTTGGCCACGACCCAACGGGCGAAATGGTCCGTCAGGCGATCGTTGCCCTCGAACAGGAAGAGCGGATCCGACAGCCGCCAGTAGAGCTCCCACTTCTGGTCACGCTCCGTCGGAGAAGCGCTATTGAATTCTCTTTCGGCATCTCTGCTGAAGATGTATCGCGGTGTCGTCCATTCCTCCCATTCCTCGTCCGGCATCGCAGCCAGCGCTTCACGAAAGGCGGCCTCCGCGGGCACATAGCGGGTCCACACATGGAGCACGTAGCCGAGAAGCGCCGAGCACCACCACGTTTCCTGGATTCCGCACTCCGTCGCGACCCGCTCAGCCTCCCCCATGTTGCGACTTTCGACGAGGTAGTTGACCCACTGCCCGATGATCCATCGATCACTGACTTGCTCAAAAGCTTCGGACAAGGATCGGATCAACTCGATGCGGGCCTGCCCCACCTCGCGAAACTCACCAGGAAAGGCCTCCTCTTCTTCGCCACCGAACCAGATGCAGATGCGACCGATACGCTCGTCGCAGTATCCAGCACCGGCTCGCTCCATCTCGACGGGGATACGACTCTCGCGATAGCGCTCAAAATCTTCCTGCAGGTCATGCATCTGCTCGAGAACCTCGGTGGAGTCGAGGGGTGCGGATTGGGAGAGGACGCTCGCCGGCGCGAGTAGCAGAGCGAGAACGATCCCCGCGACCGCGATGACCTGAGCGTCACGGGGTCGAATGGAGGTTCGCATGGAGTCTCTTGGCCTAAGAGGGCGGCACGGTCCTGACACTGTGCTATGACGTGCGATACACCGCAAATCGCACGTGCGGTCCTGGACATCATCGCCCGCCGTCCCGAAACGATTTGAACTTCTACCGCGTAGTGGTCGGAGGATGGGCGAGGGCTCGAGAGCCGGAGCTGGATCGATGCGGAAGACCTTGAAGTGGGTGGCGCTGTTCGTGGTGATGTTGCCCGTCCACCTGATTTTGGTGTTGGCGGTTACCGGGGTGCCGAGACCGCCGGCGATCACCGCTGAAGGCGTCGGGCGGGTGGCGTGGGGACCGGTCCTGGACGATGCCGCCAGACTCTGGGAGTCCAGGGAGCGAACGATCCGCGCGTGCCCGTGGGTGAGTCGCGACAGATCGTCGAGCGCGTACGCAACAACGGTCTCAATGTCTCCTATATGGAAGGCGCCAACGAAGGACACGGCTTTCGCCACCCGTGGAATTCGTTCTATGCCGGGCTAACGCAGCAGGAGATGGTCGGAGATTGCTTGCTGGGGGGTTAGTAGCCTTTCGCGCATTCAGGGGAACCGCCCTATCATTGATTGGGCACACGGGGCCGGATCGCCTGCTGTCACTCCCGTGGGCACTCTCGAATGGAGGTCGACATGACCGGTCGCGTTGCAGTGGCCCGCCCGGGCCTGAGGCTCACCGTCCTGCTCTCTGCCTTTCTTGCCGTAACCGCAACCCCGGGGGCGGTCTCGACTGGCGCAGCGCAGACCAATGGGGACTACGTGGTGCCTCGCACCGCCGACGGCCATCCAGACCTGCAAGGAAACTGGACCAACGTGACGCTCACTCCGTTCGAGCGGCGAGAGGGCACCGGGCCGGTGTTCACCAGGCAGGAGGTCGCGGACATCGAACAGATTGATGGCGATTGTCCCGCCAGCCCGGGCACCGTCGCGTGCGGGAGGGCCGAGAGGCCGGGTCAGAGCAACGAGGCTCGACTGTCCGGCCAGGAGTACAACGAGGTGTATTGGGACCGGGGTACCCGGGTGGCAATCGTCGGTGGCGAATACCGCGCGTCACTCGTGACCAATCCCTCCAACGGCCGCCGCCCGGCACTCACCACCGAGGGCGAGCAGCGCCTCCGGGCGAGCAGGGAGTTTCGGAGCCAGTTCGGTCAGTACGATCACCCGGAGCTGCGACCGTTGGCGGAGCGGTGCGTCGTTTCGTTCGGCTCGAGCGCTGGACCACCGATGATGCCCAACACAGCCTACAACAACAATTACACCATCGTGCAGAACGCCGACCACGTGATGATCCTGGCCGAGATGGTGCACGACGTGCGCATCATCCGGCTGGGTGAACCCGATGAGTTGCCCGAACAGCTCCGTCCGTGGTTCGGTGACTCTTGGGGTCACTGGGACGGCAACACGCTCGTCGTCGAGACGACGAACTTCAATCCCCGCCACCCGTTCCGGGGCATCCCGCCGACGGACCAGCTGAAGGTGACCGAGCGCTTCACCCGAGCCAGCGCGGGCACGATCCTCTACGAGTTCACCGTCGATGACCCATCGACGTACACCGAGCCGTGGGGAGGCGAGATCCCGTTCAATAGGTTTAACGATCTCGTCTATGAGTACTCCTGCCACGAGGGTAACTACGCGCTCGGGAGCGTCTTGAGCGGCGCGCGCTACGAGGAGAGGGAGGCGGGGCGGAACCAGCGCGACTAGCCGGTCGCCGCTTTCCTGCCTGCGCGGCGTGCCACGCGAATCGATCCGATGGTGGCGTTGTGCGCGGAGTGACGTCTTCAGTTCTTACCCGCTGTGGCTACCTCGCGTCCGCTAGTTCCCACCTTCACGTTCTTGCGCCCGCGCCCCGCTCAACACCGCGGAGAGCGCGTAATTGCCCTCGTGGCACGAATACTCGTACACCTGCTCGGCAAGTGCCTTGAAGGGCACCTGGCCACTGAAGGGGCGCCTGAACGTGCCGGGATCGTCGACCGTGAACTCGTAGTTGATCGTATACTCATCGACTCGCGTGAGACGCTCGGTCACCTTGGCCCGCGCGGAAGGGCTGAACGTCGCGCCACCACCGACGATTCTCTGATCGGGATGCATGTTGGTCGTTTCCACGACGAGCGTCTCTCCCTCCCAGTGGCCCCACGAATCGCCCATCCAAGGACGAACGTTGTCGGGCAGGGGCCGGGGCGTGCCGAGTCGGATGATGCGAGTGTCGTGAACCATCTCGGTCATGATCATCACGTGGTCGGCGGTCTGCACGATGGTGTAGTTGTTGTTGTAGAAGTAGTTGGGCATCATCGGGGGCCCGGCGTTCGAGCCGAAGGACATGATGCAGCGCTCGGCTAGCGGCCGGTTCTCTGGATTGTCGTACTGCCCGAATTGCGCCAGGAACTCCCGACTCTCACGCAGGCGTCTCCCGGCCTCCTCCGTGTAGGCTGGTCTGCTGCCGTCGGGCGGATCCACGATCAACGAGCTACGAGCTTCGCCATTGTAGATCGCGATGTGGTCGCCGCCATCGATGTAGAACTGGTTGTACCCTCCCACCGCACCCGCGCCCGCGTCCCACCGAGCCTCTCCGGTGAGCTGGCCACCTACGGGTGGCGCGCCACGGTTGGGATCACTATCCACGAGATCTGCCTCGATGAACTCGGCCCGCCCGCCCTCGAGTGCCCGCACCTGCTCCGGATTGAGCACGGGCCCGACTCCGGCTGGGCGCACGACCGGCGTCAGCGTCGCATTCGACCAGTTGCCCTGCAGGTTGGGATGACCGTCGGCGGTTCGGGGAGCCACCCACTGGCGCGTGGTCTGTTGCGCCTCGACAATGGGGGCCCACGCTCCGGCGAGACCGATCGCCAGCAGGACGAACAGCGAGGCCCTACGACGAGGAAGCATCATCCGCGCCGTATCATCCGATGGGGATCTCACGAAGCGCTCCATAATCGACTCCTCTCCGAACTCGACACATTTTCCACTGGCCCAGATCATAATGCCCCGACTTCCGCGTGCGCTCAAGGACTCCTTCGATTCATGACCGATTTCCCCGCTTCAGAAAAACGTCCCTCTCACGGGCCGTGCTTCGTATGCGGCCCTGACAATCCGTGCGGAATGGGCGTGCAATGGTACGTCTCCGGCGAACGGATCGGCACCCGCTTCACGTTCTCCGAGGCCCAACAGGAGCCCTCCCGGCCACGCGCATGGTGGCGCCGTCGCGGCCATCCTGGACGAGGCCATGGGCGCCGCGGTCTGGCTGGGCGGGCATCAGTCCGTAGCAGCCAACCTGAACGTCGACTTCGTCTCACCCATCCCGCGTGGCGTCGAGGTCGAAGTGGAGGCGTGGGTCACCCGAGTGGAGGGCCGCAAGTCGTCGGGGAAGGGGCGCATGGTGCTCGCGGCCGGCGGTAAGATTCTGGCCGAGGCGACGAGCCTGTTCGTGGCGGTTCCGGAGTTCTTTGAGGGTCGCAGGGAGGGCTCGTAGGGCCGGATGTGTATAGGAGTCGTGGCCGTGCCCGGCCTTCTCAATACCCCTCGAGCTTCGGAAACAACTCGTCGTCCGGCAGCGGCTGCACCCCGAGCGCATTGAGCGTCATCGACACCATGCGATACCGCCCTACAGTTGCGGCCACGCTCATCATCTGGTGCGTGTCGTAGTGCTCGGACAGCCTCGCCCAGGTCTCATCCGCGATCATCGCATCGCGAAACATCTCGTCCGCGGCGTCGATGAGTGCCCTCTCGTAGTCGGACCAGCCGGGGGCATCCTTGCCCTGCGCGATCCAGAGAGGCTCGAGACCCCGATCACGGGCGCGCCCAACGCTGCCGACGTGCTTCGCCCATTCGTAGACCGCCTGCGCGTTCCATCCGGTGCGCAGGATGAGCAATTCCCGGTCGTGCGGGATCATTCGCGTGCGTTGGGGATTCATCACGTAGCTAGAGCCGCCAGCGTGCGCAGCCATCGCAGGATGCTGCTGGAAGGTGCGCGAGACACGCAATCCCCGGCCCTCCAACGGCTCGACTCGAGGCACTGTGAGTCCTGGCTCCCGATCCGGCACGTCGATGAAGTACGCGACTTCGCCCATGGGGATGCGCGCCGTGGCGTCCTCGTCGGGCTGGATGCCGAGTGAGTTGAAGAGGATCGCGTGCGAGGTGGTCTCGTTCACGGTCGCGACGGCGTCCATGAGGTTGTGCATGTTGTACCGCGTCGAGAGTACCTGCCACGTCTCGTCGGTGACCGACGAGTTGATGAAGAGCTGGTCGGCCAGTCCGAGCAGATGCGACTCGAACTCACCCCAACCCGCGGCGGGCCCTTCGGCAAGGTGCAGCACTTCGTTAGCGGTCAAGTCTGAATCGTTTGCCCGACTCGCGTGGGTGGCCCAGAGGCTGGCGCTTTGGGCGAGCCAGGCGGTACGCAGAATCAGAATCGCACGGTGCCGCGGAGATAGCGTACTCTCCTGTGCGAGGTAACGCCCGAACGGCAGGATCTGATCGGCCAGAGCGGGCACGCGCAGGATCGTGCGCAGCACATTGTCGGAGTGACCGTCGCCTTGGTGCCGCTCGAATGCCGCCCGCTGATCCTCGGTCCACTCGGCCTCGGGCAGCGGTGGCAGTCGCGGCTCCGTCAGGCGTCCGGCGGCCGCACTCGTGCTTGGCGGGGCGGTGATCGCGTTGGCCGGCTCGATGCGTAGCAGCGCTCCGTCGTCCTCGTCCGTCAGCAGGTAGAGATAGCCATCCGGCCCCTGCACGACCTCGCGGATGCGTTGCCTGAGGTCGGTCAGCAACCACTCACGCCCGACCTCCTCACCCCGTCGGTTGAAGATGATTCGCTCCAGGTGTCCCGTTCGTTGCATGCGCCCAACCATCATGGAGCCGACGAACAGGTCGCCTTGCCACTGCGGAAAGTGCTCTCCGGTATAGAAGGTCAGCCCGGTCGGGGCGATCGACGGCCACCAGAGGATTTCGGGCTGCTCAAATTCCGCGAGCCATGGCGTGTCGGTCACGGGGGCACCGTTGTATTGACGGCTGTAGGACGCGACCGGCCAGCCGTAGTTTCCGCCGGCTCGAATAATGTTGGTCTCGTCACCCCCCTGAGGCCCGTTCTCTGTGACCCACAGGTCTCCGGTCTCCGGATGGTACGCCAGCCCCATCTGATTGCGGTGCCCCAGCGAATAGATCTCAGGCAGATAGTCCGCGTCACCGAGGAACGGATTCCCTTCTGCGGGCCCACCATCTGCGTTTAGCCGCAGCAGCTTGCCGAAATGCGTGCTCGGGTCCTGTGCGTATTCTCCGGTGGAAGCGAACACGTAGGAGCCGCCGACGCTCATGAAGAGCGTCCCGTCCGGAGCGAAGTGCAGCTTGGACGCTGCGATGCCGAGGTCCCACCCGTCCGCCGTGAAGATGTCCTGAACATCGGTCAGTACGCCCCCCTCGAGGCGACCCCGGGCGAGCGCTACCGTCAGGCTATCTGATCCATCGCGCTCGAACGACTTGGTGTAGGTCAGGTACACGATGCGGTCGTCGTCAGGGTGGACCGCGATGTCCATCAGTCCGGCGCGAAGACTACGCGAGAACACTTCCGGCACACCCGTGATCTCCCGCTCCAGCAGCCGTCCGTCGCGAATCACGCGCACGGTGCCCCGGTCGCGTTCCGTCACCAGGATGTCGCCGTTGTCCCGGAACGCCATCCCCCATGGATGCGAGAGGCCGGTGGCGATGGGCACGACGCGAATACTGGCCTCGGCCGTTGGCAGCACTACTTGGTGGTCCAAAGCTGGTAGTGCCGGGACGCCATCACGCGCTTGGGCGGTGGCGGACCCGCCGAACAGGGCCAGGGCGAGTGGGAGCGCCAGCAGACGTCGGGCGCAAGTTGTGTAGCTCATGGCTCCTCCGATTGGGACCATCAACCTACGGCGCACGTCGCGGTGGCGCGCCTGGCCACGCCCCGCTTCCTGCCACGCCACGTTCTCCTTGTCTGCCACTAGCGTGCTTCCTACTGTGCCTGGAGTCTCGATGGGAGAAAAGATGAGCAGCCAACAGAAGTCTCGCCGGTCCTTTCTAATCGATTCGGTTTCCGGCATGGGGGGGGCTGGGTCGCGGCCAACTACCCCGCCATCCTTGCGGCCGAAGAGTTCGTGCTCGCGGGTGCCGAAGCGGAGGAGCCGGCGCAGAGCGGGGAGGTCTGACGCGTAGCGTGAGCACACCTCCCGAGCTTGAGCCGAAGCTGTGGTTGTCGCTCGAGGGGCGAATCACCAGACGGACGTTTTGGCTCTACTTCGTGGCACCGATCTGGGCCTTCGCGCTGCTGGCCGCCGGTCTGGATTTTGCGATGGGGGCTGCGCCCACAAACGCGCTCGCCGAGGCCATTCGCTCCAATTTCGGCGAGGCGGGCCTGGCCTTCAGTGCGTTTTCGGGGCCCGCCTCGAATGTCGCGGCACTCATCTATATATGGCCGGTGACGGTCGGATTCGTGAAGCGCCTCCACGATATCAACTTCTCCGGCTGGTTCTATGCGGCGGTCTTCTCCATCACTGCCGGTTCCTGGGCGTTTTTCTTGATGTCCGCTGGATCGGGCTGGTCCATCGCCATCGTGGTTTTGGCCTATTTGGCGGCGGTTCCGCTCAGCATCGTAGTGTACGTCGTCAGGGGAACGGCGGGGCCGAACACCTACGGGCCTGATCCACTAGGGCGAAGCGCATCAGGCGATTCGCCGCCCGATCCGTCGTCGGCCCCGACCAGCTGAAGCCCGAAGCCCTCCCGACCCTCAGCGCAGGTCTACGTAGGCGGCCCTCACCCAGCGCTCCGTGCCGGCTCCCGGAGGTGCGAAGCCCTGCGTCGGATTAGCGGCGACGACTTCATCTTCCGACATCCCCTCTGCGATCTGACCGAGCATCCTGTCCCGGATGGTCACGAGCATCGAGCGATATTCGAGCAGATCCGTGCGCGTCGAGAGTTGGCCGTGGCCCGGGATAATCGTCGTATTGTCACTGATCAGACCGGCGACGCCCCACAGGACGTCGATCATCCCGCTGAGCTGACCTCCGTTGGGCCCATCGATGAACGGCAGCCCGTAGCGCACGAAGACGTCACCCGTGTGGATGACGTTCGCATCACGGAAAAACACCACGGCGTCGCCGTCCGTATGTGCCGGTCCGAAGTGCACGATGTCGATCGCGTTGTCGTTGTAGTGGAAGCGAACGGACTCCCCGAACGTGATCTTCGGCAATCCTTCCTTCGAGTAGGCCTCCTGCAGCCGGCCGTTCAGCGAAATGATCTGGCTCGTCTCCATGCGGCGTCGGCTGTTTTCGTGGGCAATGATCCGCGCCCCGGCCCGCCCGAAGTTTTCGTTTCCGTCGGTGTGGTCGTAGTGCCAGTGGCTGTTGACGACGAATTCGACGGGTTTATCGGTCAATTCAGCGATTGCGGCGACGATCTTGTCCGTTAGCGGCGCGAACTGGTCGTCGACGATGAACGTGCCGTCGTCCCCGATCGAGACGCCGATGTTTCCGCCGCTTCCCTGAAGAACATAGATCGACTCCGTCACCTGCAACGTGCGAATCTGGACGTTATCGAAGTTCTGGGCCGAACCCAGCGCGGGGTAGACCAGGAGCCCGCAGACTAGGAGCCCGAGCACGGCAGACGTCGTGCGCTTCATGATCATTTCTCCGGTTCGCACGTGTTCCTTCTCTCTCGCAGGGCAGCATAAGTGCGGCCCACCGGCATTCTGAGCTGCGATCTTAGTTGGCGCCAGGCACGTGCGTGGTGGTCCGTGCGACTGCTTCTGTGTCTTTGCACTGATCCGAGCCGGCACCGTACGTTGCACACGTAGTACTCGACGGCGCTGATCTTCCCGGCGATGCCCAACTAATCGGCGCACCTAGCTGTCAGGATTATCGACCTCAAGTAGGCGATCCGGACCACGTAGCCAAGACGATCATGACCAACGACAAGTGCTTACGCCCATGGCGTCTGTCCTCCTTCATCTCGCTCTCAGCGGCCCTCGGCGTACTGCTCTCGGTGCCGTCGGCAGTCGCTGCACAGGGACCGGGGACCGAAAACGCCGAGTGGACGTTCCTAGGCGGAGACGCGTGGCACACGCGCTACACGCCGGCGACCGAAATCACGGCCGACAACTTCGGGGATCTCGAAGTTCTCTGGGAGTGGAACGCGGAGAGCTTCGGTTCGAGCACATCACGTGCGACGCCGACCATGGTGGACGGCAAGCTGATCACGGTCACGGGATACCGCCGGCACGTCGTGGCTCTCGATCCTGCGACCGGCCGTCTCCTGTGGAGTTTCACGGAGCCCAATACGGCTCGCTGGGAATACTCCATGCGCGCCGGTTACGGAAAGGGCATCGCGTACGGAGAGATCGACGGCAGGGGCGTCGTCTACATCTCGACGCCTGGTTACTTCCTGCACGCGCTGGATGCGGAGACCGGTCACCCTTTGGAAGGCTGGGGCAAGAGCGTGCCGATCCCCGGTTTCCCCAAGTCCGGCAGCGTGGACATGCTCGCAGATCTGATCCAGGGCTGGGAGCCGTGGGAGAGCCTGAATCAGGAGTACGATCCCTACGAGGGCATTCCGTTGGAGATCGGGTACATCACCACTTCATCGCCGCCCATCGTGGTCAACGACGTCGTGATCGTCGGGAACTCGGCCGAGCAGGGCTACAACCAGACTCGGGTCGAGATGATCCCGGGTGACATTATGGCATACGACGCTCGCACCGGCGACCTCAAGTGGAAGTTCCACGTCATCCCGCGCCCGGGTGAGTTCGGCCACGAGACCTGGGAGAACGACGCCTGGGAGTGGACCGGCGACGTGTCGTCGTGGGCGCCCATGGCTGCCGACCCGGAGCTCGGACTCGTCTACATCCCGACCAACGGCGCCACCATGGACTTTTACGGTGGCTTCCGTCCGGGGGACAACCTCTTCAGCACGAGCCTTATCGCGCTGGACGTCGAGACCGGCGAACGGCGTTGGCACTACCAATTCGTGCATCACGACATCTGGAACTACGACACGCCCACGGCCCCGATCCTGATGGACGTCACGGTCGATGGCGAAGAGATCAAGGGACTGTTCCAGGCCACCAAGCAAGCCTTCCTCTACGCGCTCAACCGCGAGACCGGCGAGCCCATCTGGCCGATCGAAGAGCGAGCGGTGCCGCAGTCGAAAGTGCCGGGTGAGACGCTGGCGGCCACGCAGCCGTTCCCGACCAAGCCGGCTCCCTACGACCTGCAAGGACGGACCGAAGACCAGCTCATCGATTACACGCCCGAGATCCGACGACGGGCGCTAGAGATCGCGCAGAACGCCAACATGTTCGCGCCGTTCTTTAATCCACCGACTCATGTGGGCGATCCAGCCGGGCCTGGCCGGATCTGTCCCGGTGATACCGGTGGCGTGAACATCACCGGCCCTGCCGTGGCGGACCCCGTAGAGGGCGTGATCTTCATCACCTCGCACAGTGGATGTGGGTCTGTCACACTGGCCCCCGGCGTCGAGTCGCCATTGGACGGCCCCGAGCAGACGGGCGTGACCCATTCCGATTGGGCTCGGAGTCGCAGTGGTCGGGGTCGCGGTCGAGGGAGGGGTGGTGGCCCCCCGACGAGCCTCGACGGCCTTTCGGTCTTCAAGGGGCCCCTCGGGCGCATCAGCGCGATCGATCTGAACACCGGTGAGTACTTGTGGGTGATCCCCCACGGTGACGCTCCGGAGGATCAACAGGAGCGTATCCGCAATCACCCGCTGCTCCAGGGAGTCGAGGGCGTTCAGGCGAACCAGGGCAGGCGAGGGCACTCGGCGATGGTGGCGACGCCTACGCTGCTCTTGGCTTCAGGCCAGATCAGTGACGGCACGCCTAACCTGTTTGCCATCGACAAGCGCACAGGGGAGCGTGTCGGATCTGTGGAGCTGCCGGGTGGCACACGCTACGGCATGTCGAGCTGGGTTCACGAAGGCAAACAGTACGTGGTCATCCAGCTCAATGACGGCCTGGCGGTGATGGGCCTACCGGGCTCCTAACGGTGCGGTTCTAGGGGCGTTGGACTCTCCCAGCGCCCCTTTAGTTCCGCGCGATTTCGATGCCGAGCAGTCGGGCGCGAAGGTCGAGTTGGATCCGCAATGGGTAGACTTGCGATCGCTCCTCATCGAGTTCGCCGTGGACCTCGAGGGCGATGTCGGTAGGGACCTGGCAGAACATGTAGTGGCCTCTGGCGTCGGACGTCGTTTCCAGGCCGGACGAGTCGCCGCCGAAGAGCACGAGGCGGTTCACTGTGCGCAGCTGATAGTCCGTCCAAAGGACACGTACACTCGCCCCTGAGACCGGGCGGCCGCGGGCGTCGATTACGCGCCCGAGCAGCACCACCGAGGTTTCGGGACGCGGCTGTCCCCTGCAGGCGTCGAACAGGACGTCACCCACCGACGGCAGGTGATGGTCGAGCGTGGTCATCTCGCCTCGGATGACGTCACGCGCGAGCAGATCTGACGCGAAACCGTATTGCTCGAGCACCGGATCCACGAAACGCACCTGGAAGCGACCCGGGTTGAGGCCGGTGATGCTGTAGCGGCCCTCGGCGTTGGTGAAGACCTCCTGGCTGGAACCGACCACACCTACGCGAACCCCCCGCCTCGCCATGCCGAGGCTGTCGACTACCACGCCCTCGACACCGCCTGTCTGCACGCCCAGTGCGAGACTACGACCTCCGGCTTCTCGTGCCTCCAGGACGCGTCCCCCCGTCACATGGAAGCCGTTCACGGAGCGACGTGGGTTTCCCTGGAAGTCCGTGCCCAGCGCGACGACCGGCATGCGGATCCACCACTCGGGAACGATCCACATGCCACTCGGCATCCTCCGAAAATCCACACGGCCACCGACGTCGCTCGACGAGATGGCCCGATCGAGGTACTCGTAGTGGAAGTCGAGCCAACGCAGTTCGGCGGTCTCTCTGTCGATCCACATCGTGCCGGCGATGTCCACCACGCTCTTGTCGTCCCCGGTGGGTTCGAAGGCCAACCCGATCAGGCCTTCGCTCGTGCCGTCGTCGCGCGCCAATCGGAAGCAGTGCGAATCCAGAAAGGCGTCCGATAGCAGCACCGTTGCGTTGGGTGCGTAGTAGACCTGATCCCGACCATCGGCCTGGACGAAGCCGTTGTTCATAAGGTCTTCAGCCGGACGGCTGTCGAAGGGCGTACGCATATAGCCTTCGCGGTGCGTCTCTTGCTCGCTGAGGATCGTGTAGGTCGTATCGAGTCGACGGTCGTAAACCATCGTCTCGTAACGGTACGCGCCCTGCTCATCCGTAAAGGCTGCCGCGCTGAGTGCTTTGCGGGCCTCGTCCCACACGACAGCGATCGCCAGCCCTTCTTCCTGCGGATGTAGCGTGCAGCGTCCACCATCCAGCTCGACCGCGATGCCTTCGAGTTGGATCGCGCTCGACTCGAGGTTGATGTCCTGCGACAGGGCCATGCCATCGGCCACCTCGAACACTTCGCTCTCGCCGGTCGTCATCCCGATCATCTCGACGCGCACTCGGTAGATCGCCGGCGGCATGCCGATGAAGAGTGCGCGGCCCCTCTCGTCGGTGAGTGCATTCTTAACGATGGAGCCGGACGAGTCGACGAGGTGGGTGAGCGCTCCGAACACGGGAGTGGCTCCCGGCCCGCGCACGCGGACTACGACGGTCTGGGCCGACACGGCCAGGGGCAGCAGCGAGAAGGCCGCGGCCAACACGTACAGCGCGCGCGATTGGTTCATTCCTGTACGGACCCGGCTGGTACCGGTCCTGTTCCCAAACGTGATGGCGCTCCCTATTCTTGCACGAAGAACCCCTGAGCGGCGTTCTCGTCGCAGGGGGATCAAGACGAGGTGGCAATGCGCTCACTCCCAACGTCCGTCGGGTTGATTCCGGCCGTGCTCTTGGCGGTCATGATCGTCATGACGACCGGTGCCGAAGCCCAGAGTCCCGCCGCTTTCACAAACGACATCCGTCCCATCATGGAACGGAGTTGCTGGGACTGTCACGGCGAGAGAATGCGCCGTTCCGGTCTCGATCTGCGCACGCGCGAGGCCGCGCTGAGAGGCGGCAGCTTGGGCGCGGCAATCGTGCCGGGCCGCGCCGAGGAAAGTCTCCTCTACCGTATGGTTGCCGGGCTCGAGGAACCCATCATGCCCAGGGACGGCGATCCGCTGACGGTGGCGGAGGTCGCGGCGGTTCGAGCGTGGATCGACGAAGGCGCTCACTGGGACGATGGGCCGACGGCCTTCGTGGACAACCCGTCGGACGTGCTCGCTGAGTCGGAGCTGCCGCCCGGAGCAAAGGACTACTGGGCGTTCAAACTCCCGGTGCAAGGCCCTGTGCCGGTCTTCGCGGACTTCGAACATCCGATCGATCGCTTCCTCGAGCAGACTCGACGCGCCAACGGCGTGACCGCGGCGCCGCGAGCCGATCGCAGCACGTTGCTCCGGCGCGCTCACCTCGACCTGACTGGGCTCCCGCCTACGCAGGAACAGACCGCAGCGTTTCTGGCGGACCCGGACCCCGGGGTGTGGGAACGACTGATTGATCAGCTGCTCGACTCACCCCACTACGGAGAGCGTTGGGGTCGACACTGGCTCGACGTGGCGCGCTACGCGGACTCCGACGGCTTCGAGCAGGACGTGGATCGGCCCAACGCGTGGCGCTATCGCGACTACGTTATCGACGCGTTCAATCAAGACAAGCCGTTCGATGAGTTCATTATCGAGCAGGTTGCGGGCGATGAGCTGGACGAGACCACCCACGAGACCCTGATCGCAACGGGTTTCCTGCGTGCTGGCCCGCGCGTCAACTTCCGCGAGAAGGACAATCCGGAACGGCGCTACGAGTACCTGGACGACGTCATCGCCACGCTCGGCCGCGGCATCCTGGGCCTGACCGTTCAGTGCGCGCGCTGTCACTTCCACAAGTTCGATCCGATTCCGCAGACGGACTACTACCGTCTGATGGCGTCGATCTATGGATACGTCGAGACCGAGGTTCCGCTGGTTCCCCCTGTGGAAGCTGAGGCGTACCAGAGGCGCATCACGGAGATCGATAACCAACAGCGCACGCTGAGGGACCAGGTCGCGGAGATCGAGGATCCCTACCGCGAGCGACTGCGACTCGAACGCCTAGAACGTGACTTCCCACCGGACGTCCTGCGTGCGGTGCTGAAGCCGGAGACGGAGCGCACGCCCGGTGAGCAGTTGCTCGCTGCACAGGTGCTATCGCTTGGTGTGCCCAGGGCTCAGTTGACGGCGGCTCTTACGGCTGATGAGCTCTCTCGCAGGAAGGCGCTGATCGATCGCATCGCTGAAGTGGGCGAGCAGCGGCCAGAAAAGCCGCCCATGGCCGAGATCGTGACCGACGGAGACTACCGCTTCACCCCCGACGGAGCGGGCGACAATATCATCGGTTGTCCCGAGTGCCGAGTACCCCCGGACGTACAGGGCAGTTTCCTGCACGAGGGGCCCGGACGGTACGAAGTGCCGCCCAGCCACCTGCTCATCCGCGGTGATCCGTTCAGGCCGGGGCCCGAAATGTCCCCGGGGTTCATCTCGGTGGCGACCTATGGGGATCCGCCCACTGTGATCCCGCGGAGCGACGGTCGCACCTCCGGACGGCGTCTCGCGCTCGCGCAGTGGCTGGCGTCAGCGGAGAACCCGCTGCCCTCGCGCGTGATGATGAACAGGATCTGGCACCACCACTTCGGGCGCGGCATCGTCGCGACGCTCGACAACTTTGGGACGGTCGGCGACAAGCCAACCCATCCCGAGCTGCTGGACTGGCTCGCCGTCGAGTTCGTGAACCAGGGCTGGAGCATGAAGCAGATGCACCGGCTGATCATGACGTCGGATGCATACCAGATGGCATCGGCATACGAGGACGCCGACAACTTGGCTAGCGATCTGGAGAACCACTACCTGTGGCGCTACCGCACGCGGCGACTCGAGGCCGAGGCGTTACGTGACCTCATCATGGCCACGAGCGGCGGCATCGACCTCACGGTCGGAGGGCCGCCCGTGTTCCCGAACGTTCCGAAGGAGATTCTCGATTCGAGGCTCTTTGGCCGGTGGGACGTGCATCCCGATGGCCCGGACGTCTGGCGCCGCAGCGTTTACGTCTATCGCATGCGGTCGATCGTATTTCCGTTCTTCGAGACATTCGACCTTCCCGACCAGGGCGTCACCGCGGCCGCCCGCAATGTATCGACAGTGCCGACTCAGGCGTTGACGCTGCTCAACAATCCGTTCGTCGTCGGGCAGGCCGAGCTCTTTGCACAGCGGGTGCAGCAGGCCGCCCCGAACGACGTCAGCGGGCAGATCGACCTGATCTACCGCATCGCGTTGACGAGGCTGCCCACCGAGGAAGAAGCGGCGATCGCCCGCGAGCTCGTCGACGCGCGATCACTCGTCGACCTCGCACACGTGATGTTCAACCTGAACGAATTCCTGTACCTGAGGTGAGGGCATGAGTCACCATTGTCATGCATGTCACAAGCACGAGAGGACGTTCTGGTCCCGTCGTGACTTTCTCATGCAGTCCGGTGGCGGCATTGCCGGTCTGGCCCTTGCGCACCTGCTCGACCGTGAAGGGCTGTTGGCAGCCGAGCCGCAGTCGTGTAATGAGCCGTTCCCGGGTGCTCTCGGGCCGCGGCCACCGCATTTCCAGCCGCGCGCCACTGCGGTCATCTCGCTCTTCATGAGCGGAGGCGTCAGCCACGTCGACACCTTCGACCCCAAGCCGGCGCTCACGCGGTACGCCGGAGAGCCTCTGCACGGGAAGGTGGACGGAAACATCGCCGTGCGTCAGGGTTTGCCGGGTCCGTTGATGCCGAGCCCGTTTTCCTTCCAGAGATACGGGGAGAGCGGCATCGAGGTCTCCGAGATCTTCCCGAATCTGGCGCAGCACGTCGACGAGATGGCCTTCATGCGCTCGGTCTTCGGGCGCTCGAATGACCACATCCAGGCAACCTACGAGATGCAGTCGGGCCAGATCCGCATGGGCTTCCCGAGCGTGGGTTCGTGGGTGACCTACGGTCTCGGAGCGCAGAGCTCCAGCTTGCCGGCGTTCGTGGTGATGACCGACCACAGAGGTGGACCGCTTGGCGGCCCCAACGACTGGAGCGCTGGTTTCATGCCCGCGACCTACCAGGGCACACGATTCCGCTCTTCGGGCGACCCCATCGTCGACCTGGAGCCGCCCGAGGGCATGACTGCAGAAGCGCAGCGCGCTCGGCTGGACGTACTGGCGAAGCTCAACGAGAAGGACATGGAGAAGTATCCCGGCAACTCAGAGTTCGCGGCGCGCATCTCGTCCTACGAGCTCGCGTACCGGATGCAGGGTTGTGCTCCGGAGGCGATCGACACGTCGTCAGAGTCCCAGCTGACCCAGAGGCTCTACGGTCTCGACAACGAAATCACGGAGCCGTTCGGCCGGCAATGCTTGATGGCGCGCCGGTTGATCGAGAGAGGCGTCCGCTTCGTGCAGCTTTTCCATGGCGGCGCGGGCAATCAGAATACCGACACGTGGGACGCGCACAGCGACCTCGTGGAGAACCATTCGCTGCACGCTAAGGAGTCCGATCTTCCCATCGCCGGACTCTTGACGGATCTGAAAGCGCGCGGCCTCCTGGACTCGACGCTCATCGTGTGGCACGGGGAATTCGGACGCATGCCGATTTCGCAGAGGGGCGTGGGTCGCGACCACAACCCCGGCGCCATGACGGCGTGGATGGCCGGCGCCGGAATCCGTGGCGGGCAAGTGATCGGCTCGACCGACGAGTTCGGGTACAAGGCGATGGAGCAGCCGATTTCCGCGCACGACTTGCACGCGACCATGCTGCACCTGCTCGGGATCGACCACGAGCGGCTTACGTACCGATTCAGTGGCCGCGACATGCGCCTCACTGATGTGGCCGGGACGCTGATTCCGCAGATCGTCGGCTGAGCGAGCGCGCTCTCAGCACGAGAGAGGACGGTGAGTACGGCTTCTGTGGACTCGCTTATTCGGGTCGTGAACGAGCGGCTTGGCCCACCGATCGGCATCATCGGAGCCGGGCCCGGCGGCCTCTCTGTGGCGGCTGCTCTGCGGGCCCGAGGGATTCCGTTCGAGATTCTCGACGCCGGCTCCCGCGTCGGCGGGATCTGGGATATCGACCGGCCGGACTCGCCCATGTACGAGTCGGCACACTTTATCTCGTCCCGGACGCTCTCGGGGTTTCCGGGATTCCCGATGCCGGATTCCTACCCGGACTATCCGCGGCACGACCAGGTCCTGAGGTACATCCGGGACTTTGCCGGTCATCACGACCTCGAGCGCCACATCACGTTCGACACGCGCGTCGAGTCTGCGACGCGAACGGAGGGTGGGGGATGGGCTGTTAACCTCGACTCGGGCGAGGTTAACACCTACGACGGCCTCTGTGTCGCAACCGGCATGAACTGGCACCCGAGGGTCCCGGAGCTGCCGGGTGAGTGGGTCCGAGAGTCCTACCACTCGTCCCGTCATCGCTCAGCGGACGAGTTCCGAGGGAAGCGAGTGCTCATCGTCGGCGCCGGTAATTCGGGCTGCGACATCGCGTGCGACGCGGCGCGGAGCGCCGAGCGAGCCTTCATCAGCGTCCGGCGAGGATACCATTTCGTGCCGAAGTACGTGTTCGGCAAGCCGAGCGACGTGTTCGCACACACGGGCCCTGCGCTTCCCGCTTGGCTCGAGGAGCGCGTATTCGGGTTCCTGATGAATCGCGTCCTCGTCGGAGACCTGACACGCTACGGTCTGCCGGCGCCGGACCATCCGATCCTGCGTTCTCACCCGATCATGAACACCCAGGTTCTCCACCACCTGCGGCACGGTGATCTGCAGGCGCGACCTGATGTGCGCGCGCTCAGGTGGCATGAGGTCGAGTTCACGGACGGGTCCACGGAGGAGATCGACTTGATCGTGTGGGCTACTGGCTATGAGCGCGTCTACCCGTTTCTCGCGGCGGAGGATCTGGACCTGCGCGAAGGCGCTCTCGACTTCTACCTGAATGTCTTCCACCGCCGCTACCCCGACCTGTTCGTCATCGGGCTGTTCGAGACCGACGGGGCCGCGTACGGACTCTTCGGTGCGCAGGCGGAGCTCATTGCTGCGTATTTGGAGGTGCGGAGCGAGGGGACGGCGGATGTGTTCGACCGGCTACGTATCGAGGATCGTCCTGACCTCAGGGGTGGGAGGAAGTACCTGTCGAGCGCTCGGCACGCGTATTACGTGAAAGGCGACGTGTACGAGCGGGCCTTGCGGCGGGCGAGGTCGCGGCTGGAGTAGGGGCGGGGTCCTCTCGGCGCTCCCTTACATGTCACTGGCGCCTGCGGCACACTCCTTCTCACCACCGTCGTTCGGCTGCAGTATGCACCGCTCGCCTGATTGGTAACCAGACGCCCTACAACCCAGACAATGAGCGACCCTATGCAAGCCATTCGTTGCCACCGCTTTTCAGGACTGGACGAAGACGGGAAGCCGGTACCGACGCCAGACCCGCTCAGAGACGTGCTGTCGCTGGATGAACTACCAGCGCCCGAGTGTGGCGAAGGGGACGTCCTCGTTTCCGCACACTACGTGGGAGTCCAGTATCCCGATGCGCTCCAGGCGCAGGGCCTGTACCAGGTAAGACCACCGCTCCCCTATGTGCCGGGCATGGACCTGACGGGCACGGTGCTCGAAGTCGGCGAAGGCGTTGAACACCTGCAGGTGGGCGACAGAGTGATCGCACAAATGGGTATCGGCGCGATGGCTGAGGTCGTGAACTGTGATGCGCGCGCGGTTTGGAAGGCACCCGACAACGTCCCGTTGTCACACTGCGCGAATGTCGGCCGCAACTTCTTCGCGGCCTATCATTCGCTGAAGGTCATCGGCGAACTGGGTCCCGGGGACCTGGTGCTCATCGATGGCGCGTCGGGTGGCGTCGGCATGGCCGGAATCCAGCTTGCCAAGGCGATGGGCGCTCAGGTGATCGCGGGCGTCAGCGTGCCGGAGAAGCAGGAGTATCCGGCTGCCGCGGGCGCGGACAGGGTGCTCTGTTACGGTCGGGACCGAGAAAGCCATCGTGCCTTCAAGAAGGACGTCAAGGAAGCTGCGCGCGAACTAGGGCACCCCGATGGTGTGGACTTGGTGCTCGACATGGTCCAGGGAGATCTCTTCGAGGGGGCGCTAGTGTCCTCCGTGAGACCGCTGGGCAGGATTGCTCTGGTGGGATTCACGGCAGGACAGAAGCCAATCCGACCAGGGATGCTGCTCATCAAGCAAGCGGCCGCCATCGGCAGCCTGTGGGGCCCGTGGGCCAACTCGAATCCGGACCGACACCAGGAGAACGTCGCCGAGATCCTCGGCTTCATGGCGTCGGGCGCCGTGGAGCCGCGCGCCGATCGCGTATTCCCGCTGGACCGATTCGTCGAAGCGTTCGAGCTCTTCGAGAACAACGAGGGGCGCGGCAATACGGTGGTGGCCATGAGGGAAGAGGAGGCCTAGCCAAGGAAGACGAGGCCTAGCACCCGAGTCGGATGCCCCGGCGCCTGCGGGGTGCTATGATGTGGAGTCGGACCAGTCCCGTTTCATCAGCATGCCGGCTGCGCCGGCCTAGGGGGATGTCATGTCACTGACGCGTCGCGGCTTCGCTCGCACGGTCGGCCTGGGTACGGCCGGCGTTCTGTCCAGCTCGTTCATCATCGGCAGGGGTCGGGAGGCGGCAGCCTTCGAGCCGGAGTTGGCGGACGATCCGGACGACGACGGCATCATCCGCATCAGCTCGAATGAGAACGCACGAGGTCCTGGCCCGAAGGCCATGGCGGCACTCCACCAGACCATCACAACGAGGACGGGCCGCGGATACCCGCCGGACCACACGAACGAACTGGTAGCCACGATCGCCGAGAAATACAGGGTCGAGGAGGTCAGCGTCGTTGTCGGTACGGGCTCGGGTGGGCTGCTCGAGGGCGCGGTCCGCGCGTTCTGTTCTGCGACCAAGCCGCTGGTTACGGCTGCGCCGACCTACGGCACGCCCGATCGCATGGCGAGACAGATCGGTGCACCAGTGAAGATGGTTCCGGTCGATGGCTCGCTGGCATTGGATCTCGATGCCATGGCCGATGCCGCCTCTGGGGCGGGCATGGTGTTCTTCTGCAATCCGAACAATCCGACTGGCACAGCACACTCGGCGAGCGCCGTGGAAGGCTTCGTGCGGCGGGTGATGCGTGACTCGCCCTCGACGAAGATCCTGATCGACGAGGCGTACATCGACTACACCTTCGACCCGGACGTGAAGACCGCCTCCCTGCTGACGCAGGAGTTTCCGAGCGTGTTCATCACCCGGTCGTTTTCGAAGGCGCACGGCATGGCGGGTCTACGCGTCGGCTACGGGATCGGGCACGAAGAAACGCTCGATGCGATAACCACGGCCTGGAATCTCGGCAGCATGAACACCCTGTCCGCCGCTGCCGCGATTGCGTCGTTCAAGGATACGGGGCACATCGACGACGAGCGGCGAGAGAACGCACGGATTCGTGACTTCACGCTCTCCGCGTTCCGGGACTTGGGATTCTCTGCTGCTGACTCCCACACCAACCACATCTTCGTCGATCTCAAGCGACCGGCGAGTGAGTTTCGCGATGCGTGTCTGGAACAGAGCGTGCGCGTGGGCCGGGATTTCCCGCCCATGGAGCACACCCACTGTCGGATTTCACTCGGCACGATGGAGGAGATGGAGACTGCTGTCGGCGTGTTCCGCGGCGTCTTGAGCTGAGGACGCCCTGCTCCCGTCGGTCCTTCATCAAGAAGGCGATCATCGCGGGACCGGTTGTCTCGGGAGCGGGCACTCTCGCTGGTGCGTTCGGGGGAGCGGCGCAGCCGACCGGGGAGGCCGCGCCGCCGACTACTGCGGCGGCGCAGCAGGCCGGCGGCATAGGCGTACTCGACCACGTCGCGATCCCGATCCAGCGGGTCGAGCAGATGGTCGAGTTCTATCGGGCGTTGGGGTTCACCGTGAGCGAGGTCGGGCAGGAGATCTCCGTCCACTTTGGCGACCAGAAGATCAATTTCCACGTTCCGGCGCGGTGGCAGAACGAGAGATTCACGCTGCGGGCGGCCGAAGCGATCCCGCCCTGCGGCGACTTCTGCTGGGTGTGGGAAGGCACGCAGGAGGCACTGCGAGCTGTTGTGCAGGCGGCCGGGGCGGAGATCGAAGCGGAGGGCGAGCGGCGCGGAGGGCGTGACGGCGGAAGCGCGATCGGTCAGAGCGTGTATATCCGCGATCCCGACGGGAATCTGCTCGAATTCATCAGCTACCCGTAACAGCGCTGGGCGGGAAGCCCGCCGTTGGGTGACGGCGTCGTTTCTATTGCTTGCATCTCTCCCCGGCGTGTCGGATGTTAAGTGGACTGACCCGCCATCAAGGATATGCGGATGTCTCATTCGAGTGACTGTACCCGCCGTGGACTCGATCGTAGAGCGTTCCTACGGAGCGCCGGAGGAACCGCCATCCTGGGCGCTGTCGGGGTCAAGCCCGCTCTTGCGGCCAACGTTGTCGACAGTAAGCCAGCCCTTGGACCTCAAGTCTTCGACTTCGATGAGATCTACGACCGCGTAGGAACCGACAGCACCAAGTGGGACGGTGCCATCGCGTCGTACGGGGAGGGGATCGAGGTCGGGATGGGTGTTGCCGACCTGGACTTTCGCGCGGCGCCGTGCATCACCCGAGCTCTCGCAGAGCGCTGTGAGCACCAGAACTGGGGATATCTGCGACGGCCGGCAAAGTACGTCGATGCCGTGGTCGACTGGAACCAGAGACGTTACGGACTCGAGATCGATCCCGAGACGATCCAGTGGACGGCTGGCGTGCATCCCGCCATCATCGCGGGACTGCTCACCTTCGCCCCGCCGGGCACGAAGGTTCTGCTGACGACGCCCGCGTACAACGGCTTCTACAGCGACCTTCGTTTCACGAAGACTGTAGCCGAAGACTCCGAGATGAAGGTGGTCGATGGGCGGTATTCCATCGACTTCGAGGACTTCGAGACGCGTGCGGCCCGCGCCAACGTTTTCATTCTTTGCAACCCGCAGAACCCTACCGGCAACTGCTGGTCACCGGAGGATCTCACACGTATGGGTGAGATCTGCCTCAAGCATCGTGTCATCGTCTTCGCCGACGAGATCCACTGCGACTTCGTCATGAATGGCCAGACATACACGCCGTTCGCCAGCCTCCCCAATCGCGACATCGTTGACAACAGCGTCACGTTCAAGGCCGCAAGCAAGACCTTCAGCCTGGCCGCGATCAAGGTCGCTTGGTATTTCTCGACCAACCCGGACCTTCTGGAGCGGATGAAGGCCAACACACGCACGGACGTCACGACGCTGGGCATGGTGGCGAACCACGCGGGGCTCACCGAAGGCGAGGCATGGCTGGATCAGTGCCGCGCGTACATCGACGGCAATCATGACTTTGTGGAGTCCTACATCCGCGATCGCATACCGCTCTTGAAGTACAGGAAGGCGCAGGGCACCTACCTGGCCTGGCTCGACGTAAGCGCGGTCGTCGAGAGGGTCGGTGCGAAGCAGATGGCCGCTCACGAGAGCGAAGCCTCCGTCAGCCCGGTCACGCCCGAAAACGTCATGCAGCGCTGGTTTGCCGAGAATGCGCGAGTCTACCTCAATCCCGGATCGAGCTTCGGAACCGGGGGAGCGGGCCACATGCGCATGAACATCGGCACGCCCCGACGCATGCTAGAGCATGCGCTGGACAACCTGGCTGCTGCGCTGGAGCGTGTCTAAGGGCGTTCGCCTCTACGCTACCTCGATCGACCGGTAGAACAGCTCGTTGTTCTCCCAGCGAGTTCGTTTGAGGTCGAGGTGCTCGGGCTGAGTGCGTCCCGCGCTATCCGTAGCGCGTGACACCAGCGTGTGCTCTCCGGATGGCAGCGCCGGAATCTCGAGCGTGAACCACGTCCAACTGGTGGGATCGTCCGGCCGCTCCAGCTCAGCCGAGCGCCAGGCGCCGTCGCCTACTTGCACCTCGACCCGATCCAACGGAGTGCCGTCGCTCCAGGCCACCCCATGGATCGTGAAGTTGCTGCCGCTCCGAGTCACGCGGGCGATGGCGGACTTGGGCCGCTGGCGTGTGACCGACGTCTCGATCCACTCGGTGCCGCCGTCCACCTCGCGCCCCATGAGCGTGACGTAATCCTTGGCCATGAAGCGGGTCATCAGGCGGTCTGCACTCAATTCGATCTTGTTCATCCACTTCACCTGAGAGACCCCATACCATCCGGGCACGATCAGGCGCACGGGGAAGCCGTGCTCCAGAGTGAGAGGCTCGCCGTTCATCTCATACACGACGATCGGGTTGGTCTCTCTGATCGCCTGCATCGACATCGAGCGCGCGAAGTTCTGCTCGTACTCATTGCCGCGGATTTCCTCCGTGCCCGAATCCGCCGCCCAGAAGTGGACCTCCCTGGTGTCCTCTAGCGGGCCTGCTTCCTCAAGCAACGGTATGAGCTCGGTGCCCGTCCATTCGGCATTCCCCACCATGCCGTGGAAGATCCGGGACGAGTTTCCGCTGCACTCGAAGACCGTCGTGCGCTGCACCCGGGGGCGGGACTTGATTTGGTCGAGCGTAAGCGTCATGGGCCGTCGAACGAGTCCGGTCAACGCGAGCCGATACGTCGAGGCGTCCACCTCGGGGTAGCCGTAGTGCCCCACCTTGAAGAAGTCTTCGACCGGTGTCGTCCAAGACGAGAGGTTGCGCAGATCTTGTGCGACACGGAGTCCTCCCCCAGCGCGGAGGCCGTCGAAGCCGTCTGGAACGTCGGTGAACGGGACGACCGCATCCTGTGAAAACCACGGCGCCGGCCACCCGGGCACGGGCGTTACCGCCAAGCCGACGGTCACGATGCCCATCTGACTCAGGGCCTTTCGGCGGGTCATGAATCCATCGTTCGTGGTCGACGAGCGGCGTTCTTTCATCGGAGCCCTCACAGGGAGAGAGAAGGTGCGCAGGGTAGGATGGGGAGTCGTTCTCGGCCCACGCAAGGGCTGCCAAATCGGGGCGCGCCCGCGGGACGTTTCTCTTTGACTGCGGGCAGGGAAACAAACCCGGTAACTTCCTCGTCTGAGCATACATACACATCGATGGCAACCAGGACGCGGGAGCACCGCGGATGTTGATCGACGCACTGAGTTGGTACGCCCAAAGCATCTCCGCCTTCTGGGTCAGCCTGGCTGGTGGCGGACTTGTCAAAATGCTCATGATCTGGTGTTTCATATACTGGATCGTCTGCCGCCCGAGGCGGCGTGGGTTCCGATGGCGCTGGCGCCACCGCCACCGTCACGACTGTTGTGGGTGGTATGGCGGTCACTGCGGCTGCCACACCGGGCACGGCGAACACGGCGCGCAGTGCGAGTGCACCTGTGGCGGGTGCGGATGCGGAGCTAGCGAGGCCGAAGAGGCGCCGGAGGCTGAGGAAGCCAAAGACGCGGAAGAGGCGCCAGCCGCGGGTTAGCCTACATTCCACGCGTGATCTACCTCATTCGCCACGGAGAGACTGCGCTCAACGCCGCCGCCGTGGTACAGCCGGCTGATACGCCCCTCAACGAGCGCGGAAAGCGTCAGGCGCAGCTGCTCGCGAACCGCCTGGCCGAGCTTGAAGTCACACACGTCGTGGCCAGCGACCTGGCGCGCGCAGCCATGACGGCCGAGCCGATCGTGCGTGCCACGTCTGCACAGATCGAACACACGCCGCTGCTGCAGGAACGGAATTTCGGTGACATTCACGGCACTCCGTACGCCCAGCTCGACTTCGACATTTTCGCGCGGGGCTACCAGCCGCCGAACGGTGAGGACGGGGACGCGTTCGACCGTCGTGTGTTCGAGGCTTGGAACCACGTCCTCGAGGCCAGGCGCCGACTGAAGGGAAACCTGGCCGTCGTCACCCACGGGCTGGTCTGCCGCTCGATCCTAGAGCAGTTCCTGGAGTTGCCGCCTGATATGCTCCCGCCCGAGCTCTTCTCCAACTCAGGCCTGACGATCGTGGAGCAGGCAGCCCCGCATCGCGTGCAGCTCATCAACTGTGTCGCGCACTTGGACCAGACGACGGCAAATGAAGGTTCGGTTTCGGCGCAGGTTTGAAGCGACATTAGCGCTGCCCTTCTCCTGCGGGTGCTTCTTCCGCTACTTTGTCCACTGCGGGATTCCTACCTAATGCTCCCGGTTCCGGGAGCCGATACTCGCTCTTAGATCTGCGCCAGCTTATCGAGCCGGATGTTCCGGCCGGCCTGCGGCGCGCTTACACACCGGACAATCAATTGGCTTTTTCTGCCCTAGAGTTACACCCGACCCTCCTGCGAGGCGTCGAAGATCTTGGTTTCGTACGACCTACTCCTATTCAGTCGCATGCAATCCCCCACGCTCTCGAAGGCCGGGACCTACTGGCCTGTGCGGCCACGGGAAGCGGCAAGACGGCGGCGTTCATCCTGCCCATCCTTCACCATCTGATGGATCGATCACGGGGCACGACCCGCGCGCTGGTCTTGGCTCCCACCAGGGAGCTGGCGCTCCAGATTCGGGACGACTTCATCGGGCTCGCCCGGCACACCAGGCTCACCGCAGCCGCTGTGCACGGAGGCGTGGCGATGGGCCCGCAGGAGCGGGCGTTCAGGAAGGGGGCCGATGTCATCATTGCCACTCCAGGGAGGCTCCTGGACCACTTCCAGTATGGTTACGCGGCCATGTCAGGGCTCGAGTATCTGGTCCTGGACGAGGCCGACCGCATGCTGGACATGGGCTTCCTGCCCGACATTCGGCGGATCTTGCGGCACGTGCCTTCCCCGAAGCAGACGTTCTTCTTCAGCGCCACCATGCCGCCTTCGATCGAGGCGCTGACTCGCCAGATCCTCCGGGATCCCGCGAAGATTGCCCTGCAGCGTCGGGCGGCTCCGGCCGAGGGTGTGAAGCAGGCTGTTTACCCGGTGCCCACGAGCCTGAAAGGCGCGCTGTTGGTGGAGCTCCTCAACAACGGTCACGTGGATGATGCCCTCGTCTTCACGCGTACCAAGCACCGGGCAAACCGTTTGGCCACGCTCCTGAATCGCAAGGGCATCAAGACCGAGCGCATCCACGGGAACCGGTCTCAGGCCCAACGCACCAAAGCCTTGGCGGGCTTCAAGGCAGGGGAGTTTCGGGTCCTGGTGGCCACGGATATCGCCGCCCGAGGCATCGATGTCGAGGCCCTGGGCCATGTCGTCAACTTCGACGTGCCGGCCGTCCCGGACGACTACATCCACCGTGTGGGACGCACGGCGCGCGCAGAGTTGACCGGGGAAGCTTTCACACTGGTTGCGCCGGAGGACGAGGGTGACCTCAAGCGTATCGAGCGGGCTCTCGGGTCGAGGATTCCCCGGGTCCGTCTGGAGGACTTCGCCTACGATGCGACTCCTGACGGGCCTCTGGAGGTGCCGCGCGGCCAGCGTATTGCAGCCATCCGTGCCAGGAAGGCCGAGGATCGGGCGCGAGCTGCCGCGAAGGCGGCGAAGAAGGGCAACGGGGCCACTCGCGGTAGCGAGCAGGAAAGCTCTCGGCCACGACGCCGCCGTTACGGGAGGCGTCCTAGCCGCTAGTCGGTCCGGTGTCGGAGCACTCGCCGCAGGAAGCCACCTACGGCAACGAGTTCTTCAAGGCAGACCTCGTGACGCATCGGGTAGGTCGACCACTCGAGGTCGTAGCCCGCAGCCACCAGCTGGTCGCGGCACGCCTCGCCGCGCTGGACCTCCACCACCGGATCCAGACTGCCGTGCACTTGGAAGATCGGAGTGTCCGAGTTTGCCGCAGACCGCTCCTCATCGAGAGTCTGTTCGAGCACCAGGTAAGTCGATAAGGCCATGACGCCGGCCAATCGTTCCGCGTGGCGTAACCCGACGTGCAAAGCGATCGCGCCGCCCTGAGAGAACCCGGCGAGCACGATGCGCTCGGCGGGGATGCCGCGCTCCTTTTCCCGCGCGAGCAGACCCTCGATTTGCCGAGCCGAGAGTCGGATGCCGTCCTCATCGTGGCGCGTCGAGACGTCGCCAGCGCGGATGTCGTACCACGCGGGCATCACCATGCCGCTGTTGATCGTCACGGGGATCGCAGGGGCGTTCGGAAACACGAAGCGAACCGCCAACCTGTTGAGATTCAGATGGGGCAGTACTGGAATGAAGTCATTCCCGTCGGCGCCGAGGCCGTGCAGCCAGATCACGGAGAACGATGGATCACCGTTCCCGGCCACGCGCTCTTCACAGGAAAGGATGGCGGATCGTCCTAGTCACCAGTCGGTTCGGTGGCTGGTTCGATGCGCACGGGACACACCTTCAGCTCCGCTGTATCGGTCACGGGGTCGTAGCCCGAACCGGTAAGGACATTCACAGGCACGTCGTTGAACGAAAACGAGCTGAACACGGTGCCGCGAGGCGAGCGCGTGGTCGACTCGATCCTGATGCGTACCGAGCCACGGCGGCTCGACATGTTCACCCACCCGCCATCGCTGGTACCCCAGGCGGCGACATCGTCGGGGTGGACTTCGAGTGTCTCGTGGGGCCGCAAATAGTCGAGGCCCTCCGACCTGCCCGTTTGCGTCCGTGAGTGGTAGTGCGCCAGGCGCCTGCCGGTCGTGAGCCAGACAGGGTAGTCGTCGTCGATGGTCTCTGCCGGGTCGCGGTAGCGGATGAGTTTGAAGACGCCGCGGCCGTTGATGAAGCTGTCCTCGTGAAGTCGGGGTGTGCCGGGATGTCCTTCTTCGGGAACCGGCCATTGGTATTCACCGAATTCCACTCGATCCCAGTTTAGGCCGGCATACGTGCCCGAGAGCGAGCATAACTCGTTGAAGACCTCATCGGCCCCGGAGTAGTCGAAGCCCTTGAAGTTCATTCGCTGCGCGAGCCGTGAGATGATCCACCAGTCGGGCTTCGCCTCGCCCGGAGGTGGCACTGCCTTTCTCAGCCGCTGCACCCGTCGTTCGGTGTTCGTCTGCGTGCCGTCGGTTTCGCCGAATCCGGTGGCGGGGAATACGACGTCGGCGAACTCGGCGGTCTCGGTCATGAAGAGATCGCACACCACGAGGAAGTCGAGGGACTTCAGCGCTCGCTCACAGTGCTCACGATCGGGGTCGGTCACGACGGTGTTCTCGCCATCGATGAACATCGCCCTGATCTGTTCGCCGGCCTGCTCGAGCGCGCGCACCTTGGTGATGCCGTTCTCGTGGTCGATCTCACGGCCCCACGCCTTCGAGAACTTCGCCTGGTTGGCAGGATCCGTGACGGCTTGGAATCCTGGATAGTTGTTCGGGATCGCGCCGACGTCGCCGGCGCCCTGGATGTTGTTTTGCCCGCGCATCGGATTGATGCCGGTGCCCTCGCGGCCGATGTTGCCGGTCATGAGCGCGAGGTTGCACAGGCTCTGCACGTTGTCGACTCCACAGATGTGCTCCGTGATGCCGAGTGTGTAGTAGATGGCGCCACGCTCCGCGCGTCCGTAGAGCAGCGCGGCCTCTTCGATGAGCTCTGGCGCGATGCCGGTGATTTCTGAGGCCCACTCAGGCGTGAACTCCTCGATGTGCTTCAGGAACTCCTCGGCTTCGGTGGTGCGGTCCAGCATGAAGCCCTCGTCGACCAGGCCCTCGCGGTGGATGACGTGCGCCATCCCCAGCAGCAACGCCGAGTCCGATCCCACCCTGAGCTGGAGGTTGATGTCGGCCAACTTGCTGAGGCCGATCTCTCGGGGGTCGGCGACGATCATCTTGGCCCCCTTCGCGATCGCCTTCTTCAGGCGGGTCGCGGCCACGGGGTGACACTCCGTCATGTTGGTCCCGATGCAGAAGATCACATCGGGTTTTTCCATGTCCTTGAGTGGGTTCGACATGGCGCCCCTACCGATGGTTGCCGCCAGACCGGCGACTGTGGGGGCGTGTCAGGCACGGCTGCAGTTGTCGATGTACGAGGTGCCCAGCCCCGCCCTCACCAGCTTCTGCATGAGGAAGCCGGCCTCGTTGGGCGCGCGTCCAGAGGCGACGGCGTACAGGCTGTGACGCCCATGCTCGTTGACGGCTGCCAGGAGTCCTGCCGCGGCCTTGTCCAGCGCCTCGTCCCAACTGGCGGGCACGAGCTGTCCATGATCGTTCCGAACGAACGGTGTCTTCAGGCGATCGGGATGGTGCACGAAGTCGAACGCGAACTGGCCCTTCACGCAGAGCGCGCCTTCGTTGGCCGGGCCGTCCATGGCCGGCTGGATGCCGACGATCCGGTCTCCTTTCGTCATGATGTCGACCGCGCAGCCAACCCCGCAGTACGGGCAGATCGATCGTGTCTTTTCGACGGGTTCTTCGATGTCCTTGGCCCGAAGCGCCTTGATGTCCGCTAGCGCCCCCGTGGGGCAGGTCTGAATGCACTGTCCGCAGAAGGTGCAGGCGGAGTCCACGAGTAGCCCGCCGAACTCGGTCGTGATCTGTGTCTCGAAGCCGCGATTCATGACCGAGATCGCGTAGTCGCCTTCCTGCTCGGCGCACACACGCACGCAGCGATAGCACGAGATGCACTGCTCGTAGTCGCGCAGAATGAACGGATTGGGGTCGTCGGGGCGCGAGGTACCGGACTTGCCTCCGGCAAAGCGACCCGTGCGGGCGTCGTAGCGGTCGACGAGCGTCGTCATTTCCTGAGATGCGTAGCCCGCCAGCTCGTTTACGTCGACCTCACGGTTCTCCGACACGACCATCTCGAGCAGTACCCGGCGGTGCATCTCGAGGCGTCCACTCTTGCTCGTGACACGCATTCCCGGTTCGGCCTGCGTCGTGCAAGAAGCGACGGGTAAGCGCGCGCCTTCGAGCTCCACGATACACAGGCGACACGCGCCGAACGCCTCCAGCCGCTCGTCGTAGCAGAGCGTGGGGATGTCCTTGTGGTGCCGCTCCGAGACCTGGTAGAGCGATTCACCACGTGTGAAGCCGACCTCTTCGCCGTCCAGGAAGAGCGTGAGTCCGCTGTTGTCACTCATCGTCAAGCCGTCCTGCCACGTGGGCGCGCACCACTTCAGGAAAGTAACGTACCAAACTCTCGGTGATGAGCGGGGCGGCCTGACCGAGGCCGCACGCCGATGTCTCTTTCATGGTCAGGTTGAGGTCGGCGACCTCGTCCAGCCACTTGGTGAAGTCCGCCGGCCCGGCGTCCCCTGCCAGTCGCTCGGTGAGGCGTTGGGTTCCGATCCTACACGGGAAGCACTTTCCGCAGGATTCTTCGGCGAAGAACTCCATGGCCGAATGGGCCACTTCGATCATGTGGCGGGTCTCGTCGAAGACCATGATGCCGCCGGCTCCCAGAAACGAGCCCTTCGAGCGAATCGACGCCTCGTCCAGTGTTACGTCAAGGTCGTCCCCAGCGAGGAATCCTCCGGAGAGACCCGCCATCGTCACTGCTTGGATGGCATACCCGTTGCGGATGCCGCCTGCCCACTGCTCGATGAGCTCCGAAAGCGGCAGGCCGAGAGGCACTTCGTAGTTACCCGGCCGGTTCACGTCGCCGGACAGGGAAATCACCTTGGTGCCCGCGTGCTCACCCATGCCGAGGTCGCGATACCACTCGGCCCCGTTCGCGACGATAGGGGGCAGAGACGAGAGCGTCTCGACGTTGTTCACTGCGGTCGGGGTGCCCTCGTAGCCGTGCGTTACCGGGTAGGGGGGGCGATTGCGTGGGAAGGGGTGGGCGCCCTCGAGCGAATTGAGAAGCGACGTCTCCTCTCCACAGATGTAGGCGCCGGCGCCGCGGCGAAGGTAGATCTTGATCCGACGTCCGGATCCGAAGGCGTCGTCGCCCAGGATGCCGGCGGCTTCCGTTTCGGCGATCGCGACCGCTAGCCCGGCGTCGGTCTCCGGGTACTCGTATCGCAGGTAAATGAACGCCCGGTCGGCGCCGGTCGCGACACATGCGAGCGCCATGCCCTCGAGCAGTGCGTGCGGGTCGTGGTCCATGAGCGCCCGATCCTTGAAACAGCCAGGCTCGCCCTCGTCGGCGTTGCAGACGACGGTCTTGGGCCCACCCTCGGCATCCAGGACCGCTCGGAGTTTCCGACCGGTGGGGAAGCCGGCGCCTCCGCGGCCGGCCAGGCCACTGTCATCGATGACGCTGATCAGCTCCTCCGGGGTCATCGCACGCACGGCCCTTTCCAGAGCCACGTATCCGCCGGTAGCGCGGTAGCCCTCGAGCGTCTTTCGAGCCGGGTCACGGATGTGCGCGAAAACACACTCCTCGACACCGTCGGCCGATGGCGGTGGTACGGGAGTGTCGCGAGGCTCGAGCGCGTCGGCGCTTGTTCCGACCAGCGTCTGCTTGCCGCGTAGCACCGGGATCGGTTCGTCGCAGCGGCCGCTGCACGGCATTCCCGTCGCGCCGTCCAGGCTCGCCAGCAGCTCTTCGGCGCCGTTCATGCGGCAGATGAAGCCTGTGCAGACGCGTGGCGCCAGGTGTCCGCCAGGCTCGCGCGCGAAGTGGTGATAGAACGTGACCGTACCAAAGAGCTCCGCTATTGGGATCTTCAGGCCGTCGGAGGTCGCGCGTAGCGCCTCCTCACTGAGGTAGCCGTCCCGTTCGTGGAACGCGTGGAGTAGGGGCAGGAGGGGGGCCTCCTGACTCGCGTACTCGGCAATGAGTTGTTGGTTGGTCTGCGCCAATTCAGTCCCTGCTGTCCGCTGCGCTCAGAAGCAATAAAGTACGTAGGGAGGTCGGAGCGCGGTCAAGCCGGGCCGGAAAGAGACCGTCGTGGGGCGTGGCTCCTCGCTGTTGGGATCTTCCCCGCTGACGCGGTGTCTGCGTCTCGGCATTCCTGGTTGTTCGTCGGTCGGACAACGCCCGAGCCCGGAGCAAGGCGCACGATGAGATATGAAGGCAAGCTCTACAGACCACCCTCCGAGGGGCGGTCGTATATCCTTCAAGCCACCATCGGGTGCTCGCACAATCTGTGCACCTACTGCGACATGTACCGGGACAAGACGTTCCGCGAACGGGAGCTGGCGGCGGTTCTCGAGGATGTTGCGGAGGCCGGTCGAGTGATGCCCGGTACCGAGAAGGTCTTCGTGGCCGATGGGGACGCGCTCATCATGGACGTGCCGCGATGGCTCACGGTCCTCGAGACTCTGCGGGCCACCTTT
>Ga0208879_1000373_pt1 | contig 46417 bp, 40 predicted proteins | sample Knorr_S15_td_Bot_FD_185605 | JGI IMG/M metagenome (GOLD analysis project Ga0208879, IMG submission 185605) | Marine microbial communities from Southern Atlantic Ocean transect - Knorr_S15_td_Bottom_ad_5009_LV_A (SPAdes) (version 2) | ecosystem: Environmental > Aquatic > Marine > Oceanic | place... | reverse complement strand
AAGACCCTACCAACGGCTACGCCGAGGTCGATGCCGGGCAATTCCAGAACATGACTGTGCGGATTATGAACGAGAACGACGACCCACGCGAATTCGAGCTGGAGGTGCTGAACGCGAGCGACCTAAACAGCGAAGGGCTGAAAGTATACTGGACCCACAACGGGCAGGAAGAGCTGAGCGGGAACCCGACCAAGATTGTGGTCAGCGTCTCCGACAACTCAGAAAGGGGCGGCATCCAACTCACGATCGAGGCCAACCCGAACGCGCTCTACGGAAACTGGCTCATCAGCCTGCGCGCGCACGACAAGGACAGCACGGTCGACCCCGACCAGCAGAATCGCTACCTCAACCTGACGATTCACGTCAACGAGAAGCCCGGTGTGACCGTTTCCGTTTCCGACTCGTCCTCGACCGACCTCTCGGTCGATGTCGATAGCGAGGCGAGCTACACGCTACGGGTGCAGAACACCGGCAACCGACTGGACACCTTCAACCTGGACGTTGGCGGCGGCGACTGGGACTACACGCTCGACACCGAGCAGGTCACCCTTGACCCCGGCGCGAGCGAACTGGTCGGGCTGGCCATCGAGACGGACTCCGACGTCGACTATGGCGACAGCGAGTCCATCACGATTGGTGCCACTTCGGTCAACCGGCCGACGACCGGTGAGATGGATTCGACGGTCTACATTCGTGTCTTCGAAGGCGTGCTGCTCGACCCGGTCACGAGCGAGAAAAGCGGCGAGCCGGGCGCAATGGTAACCTTCGACTTCACCGTGACCAACAAGTGGTCGGAGGAAGTCATTTTCACGCTCGAAAAGAAGGACTGGTACATGGGCACTATCGAGAACAAGCCCAGCAACTGGGACTTCACCGACGCCTCGAACGATAACACCATCGATGGCTTCGGGACCGTTACCGCCCGGGCACGGATTACGATTGCGAGCGACGCTAACGCCAACGACGTCGTGACGATTATCGTCAAGGCGTACGTCGGCAGCGGCGAACCGACTGAGACTGAAATCGACGTGCGGGTCGAGGGCGATTATGACCTGCGGTTCGAGCCGCTCGAAATCAGCGAATTCGACGTCAATGTCGGAACCGAGATTTTCCTCTCGGCGTTCCTCGAGCTGACCAATACCGCCAAGGTGAGCGACGAGGTTCTGCTGGAGGCGGAATGGACTATCGGCGGCGACGACTGGGACCTGAACATTGCGGGCGGCTCGAGCTGGAAATACTTCGCCGCGGGAGAGACCAAGAAGGTCTACGTCTCGGTCAAGGCACCGCCCGACTCGGAAGGCGACATCACGACCCTCAGGATTACCGCCAGCTCTGGCGGTGACGGTCTCAAGAAGGATAACGTCGAGCTGAATTTCCGTGTCGCCGCAATCAGCGGTGGCAGCGGCGGTAGCGGAACCATCAACGTCGGCGAGGAGAAGGAACTGCCGATACCCATCGAGGTGCTGGTCGGGACCGTGCTGCTCATCGGCCTCGGCGCCTCGTCACTCTTCTTCCTGACGCAGCGTTCGAAGAAAACGGGAGGTGAAGAGGGGGCGCCGGACGGTGCCTACTCCGACGAGTGGGGGGGCGTCGATACGGGCGCAGCCGCTGCTCCGCCAGCGACTGCGCCCGCGGCACCAGCGCCTCCACCGGCCGCGGCTGCCGGCCCCGTAACAGTGGCATGCCCCGGCTGCCAGACGCAGCTGCAGATTGCCGACCCGACGCGGCCGCTGACCGTCAAGTGTCCCACCTGCGCGACGCCACTGACGCTACAGGCGACCGCGGGCGCAGCCCCACCGACTGCGCCCGCACCGCCTCCGGCCGCCGCACCAGCACCCGCCCCGGCAGCGCCGCCACCGGTCGGGCCGGTAACGATTAGCTGCCCCGGCTGCCAGACGCAGATGAAGATAGCCGATACGCGGCGGCCGCTGACGGTCGCCTGCCCCGGCTGCCAGACGCAGCTGAAACTCACCTGAAGCAGGCGTGGTCTAGTGGTATGACTGTGGCCTTCCAAGCCACCTACCCGGGTTCGAGTCCCGGCGCCTGCACCAGCGCGGTCAAGCCTACTGGTTGTGACGAAGGGTGAGCCTACCCCTCGAAAGCGACCAGTATTGCCACCATCAACGCGATTACGCCAGCCTCCGGCTGCACAAAGTAATTATACTGGGGCCAGCCCCCTGCGGCGCAATGCGACACTTCGCACTGCTCATCGGGCTGCTGCTGCTGGCGTCAGGCTGCCTCCACCCGGGCGACGGCGAGGCGAACCAGACCCCGAAGGCGAAAGCCGATACCGAAGGCGGCGGCCGCACCTTCGCGCCGGACGCCGAAATCTGGTTCACCGGCGCCGGCTCGCGCGACCCCGACGGGGCATACCTGGAATACTTCTGGGACTTCGACCGCAATGACCAGCACGACAAGATGATAATCGGCGACGTCAACAACAACGGGCGCGCCTCACACACTTACCCCGACGAGGGCGGCTACACCGCGACGCTCACGGTGCGAGATGTCGACGGCGCCGAGGATACCGCGACGGTCACTGTCACCATCAAGGACGAATCGACCTCACTGCGCGCCATCATCACCACCAACGACGAAAACGAGGCGACCTACCGCCCCGGGCAGCCGGTCGAGGTCGACTTCAGCGCGGCTGACTCGACTGCCGAAGGCAGCATCACGAAATACGAATGGGATTTCTCGTACGACTCAAGCGTCGGCTTCGCGGCTGACGAAGAGGGCGACAGCGACGAGGCGACCCGCGAGTTCGAGTCGGGCGTCTTTGTCATCGCGCTGCGCATCACCGACTCGCTCGGCGAGACCGACGAGGCGAATGAGCCGGTGCGGCTCTACATCAACTACAACAACACCGACACGCGCGTCATCGGCTCCGGCACCCATGAGCACGACCTGCCGGTCAACGACCTCGGGCTCTACGCCGGCGGCAACCTGCGCTATATCCAGCTGCGACTGGAATACGACGCTGGCGGCTCGCACGGGGCGGACCTCGACCTCTACCTCTACAACCTGACTGGCGAGGAGGTCGCGCGCAACGAAACGCACGATACGTCGCAGGCGGAGCAGGTCAACACAATCCTGCTCGAATACCACAATTCGACCCACAATCAGTGGTTCGACGAGGAAGGCGAACTCGGAGACTGGACCGTCGAAGTGGTCCACCAGCGCTCATGGGGTGCGGACCCGGAATACACCCTCTGGATGGATGTAATCTACTGGGAAGAATAGGCTCAATCCCGCCCAGTCAGCACCGCGCCGCGGCCAGCCCTGCCGTCAAGCAGCACCTGCAGCGGCTGTTTCAACTTCAGGTGGCGCACCGGCCCGTCTTTAGTGGCCGGCTTCTGCGCCTCGAGCCAGTTCCAGTCGATAGCGCTGTGCGGGGCGGTAAGATAGCCGACGCTGAACGAGACAATATTCTGGAAGAAGTGCGTGCCCTGGCTCGGCTCGACCGGCAGGTCTGCCAGCTGGCACTCGATAATGGTGCGAGCGCCCGAAATCTGCGCCCAGTTTACCGGGATGCCGAGCCACGGGTCGGAAGAACCCCAACGACCGGGGCCGATGAGCAGGTAGGGGCAGCCCGCGCGCGCTAGCTTGCGGTTCAGCTTCTCGATGATTTGCGCGGCTTCGCGCGTCTCGGCGCGGTCGAGCCGGTCGGGGTGGATGTAGATGATGTCACGTATCTCTTGGATGACACCATTGCCGAGCGCCTGCGATGAAGTGCAGAGCGCCCCCTCGACGCTATCGAGGTCCACCTCGACGTCGACCGACTCCCACACCAGCGGCCGCGCCTGCAGGAATACGTAGCGGCGGACGCCGGGGGCGATGATGACGGCGAACTCGATTTCCACGGGGCCGCCCATTCCCTTCTCGGCCTGCGCGAGGAAGAGCTGCGTCAGCCCGGAGAGCGGGAACTGCGCCTGCTTGGTGACGCCGGCGAAGGTCACCAGCCGTACGCCGGCGCGCGCCAGCCCGTCGTAGATGGCGTCATTCTCGGCCGAATAGACCGACCCGATGGGGTGCAGCTGCCGGTCCATTTCGGCGCGCGCCAGATCAAGCTGCACGAGGCTTGCTTCGGCGGCACGTGTCGGCCGCTCCTGCTGCTTCGAGAGGTCGAGCGCCCAGAACTGCCGTTGCGACGACCGCAGGTAGTCCTTGATCGACGCGAACTGGAACTGCTGCCGCGGGTGCGCCGGTGAGAAGCGGAACATCTTCTCGCCCTCGACCACCGCCTTGCCAAGGCCGAGCGCGACGGCGACGACTCCATCCTCTGGCGCGGCGTCGCCGAGCGGGTAGAAGTTGCGTGACCGTGCCACGCCCGCGAAGGTAGGGTAGAACGCATCGCCGTGCGGGAGCCCCGCCATTTCCTGAATGACTACCCCCATCTTTTCTTCCTCGATGCGGTTGGGCGTCGCGGCGATATACGCCTTCGACGCCCGGTAGAAAGTGGAGGCGTAGACCAGCTTGATGGCGTCGCAGAGGTGCTGCAATCGCTGCTTGGGGTCGGGGTGGTTATTACTCAGCATGTAGGTCTCGTAGACTCCCGCGAAGGGCTGGTGCTGCGAGTCCTCCAGCAGGCTTGACGAGCGCACCGCGAGCGGGTATTCCACCTGCTCCACGAAGGTCTTCAGGTCGTCATAGATTGACTCCGGAAACCGCGCCTCAAGGAATGCCTCCGCCAGCGCGTCGTCCTCCAGCTCCGAAGTATCCGAATACGCCAGCTCGCCCAGTTCGTTCGACTCGAGGAACTCGTCGAAGACCTTCGTGCCGACGACCGCCGTGCGTGGGATGCAAACTTCGATGTCGCCAAACTCCTCAAGGTCAAGCGTCGGCAGCAGCGCGTGGAAGTATGCCAGCGAGCGCCCCTTGCCGCCCAGCGACCCGCCGCCCAGTCGCACGAAGTCGCTCCCCGCCTCCAGCGCCTGCGACGAGTAGTCGGCCACCTCAGCCTGCCGGCGCTGCTTCTCGAACGCCCGCAAGGCGTCGAGCAGGAACTGCCGCAGCTCCTCGTTGTCGGTGAATTCGGTAACGACGTGCGGTCGCAGGCTGGTGGCGAGGTCGAACTCGGTGCGTGCGCGGAACCACTTGGAAAAACCGTGGCGCAAGGCGTGGTAGCGCAGCGACTCGCCTGGCACGTCGGGCAGCAGCTTGCGCATCTCCACAAGATCCTGCGCGCGCCCCACCTCTTTCCCGTCAGGCAGTCGGAAGATGAAATCGCCGAAACCAAGGCTCTGGCGCATAAAGCTGCGCAAGCCCTTCAGCAACGACTGGTCTGCCTTGTCGATGAACTCGACCCCCAGCTTCGCAGCAACCTTGCGGTTCTCCGGCAGCGACGATTGCAGCATCACCGCCGCGTCCGGGCTTTCGCGCTGCACCTGCGTGATGAACTTCTTCCCGGCCTGGGGGTCGTGGCTCCCCTCGCTCGGGAAGCCGGCGTCGCTGATGACCCCCAGCAGGAACGGTGCGTAGCGGCCGTACAGCTCCTGCGCCTGCTCCATGTCGGTCGCGAGCAGGATTTTGGCGCGGGCGCGCATCCGCAGCAGCTTGTGGTGCAGCGATAGGCCACCTGCCATCAGGCTCCCGGTCTGCTTCATCAGCTCGGAATAGAGCTGCGGCAGGAAGAGCGAGTAGAAGCGGGGCGAGTCCTCGACCAGTATCAGCACCTGCACCTCGCCGGCCTTGGTGTCGTGGTCGACGTTGCGCAAATCCTCCACCAACTTGACAATCGCCAGTAGCACCCTCGCGTCGCCCGACCAGACAAAGATGCGGTCAATTGCATCGCCCTCGTGGAACAATGCCAGCTCACGCGTGTTGTAAGCCAGCAGCACGACCGGGATTCCGGGCTGGATTTCCTTGGCGCGGCGGCCGAAGACGTGCACCGCCATCTCGCCGACGCGTGCCATCGTGATTACGAGGTCAAACGGCCGTTCCTTCAGCAAGACGAGCGCCCGCTCACCGGTCGCGGCGTGGGTGATGCGCGGCGCGTAGGAGAGGTTGAGCTGCTGGTAATCGACCAGCAGCAGCTCGTTGAGCCGGCCATCCTCCTCCAGCGTGAAGTAGTCGTAGGGGCTTGAAACCAGCAGGATATCACGGATGCGGTACCGCATCAGGTTTTCGAACCGGCGGTGCTGTGCGCCCCACGTTGCCATTGCCCTGCAAAAAGGAACCTATTTTAACCACGCATGTTAACGTACAGTGTGAAAGCCATCATCATGCTCAGCGGGGGCATTGACTCCCCCACCGCGGCACACATGCTCCAGCAGCAGGGCTGGGAGCTGGTCGGACTGCACATGGACAACCGCCCCTTCACCGACGACCGCGAAACCGACAAGACCCGGGCGCTGGCGAAACACCTCGGCATCCCGCTCTGGATGGCTCCGCACGGTCCCAGCCAGGTGAAGATTGCGCGCAACACCGACAGCCACCTGCAATGCCTGCTCTGCCGCAGGATGATGTATCGCACCGCCGCCGCGCTGGCAAAGCAGGTCGGCGCCGACGCGATTATCAACGGCGAGTCGCTGGGGCAGGTTGCGTCGCAGACGCTCCCCAACTTGGCGGTGATTGATGAGGTCTGCGACATTCCCATCCTGCGGCCATTGATTGGCCACGACAAGGTCGAAATCGAGCGCGTCGCGCGTCAGGCGGGGACCTTCGACATCTCGACCCTTCCCAGCCTCTGCTGCACCATCGTCCCCGAGAAGCCGGCCACTGCGGCGTCGCTGCCGCAGGTCGAGAAGTGGGAGGCGCAGCTGCCGCTGGAGGAAATGGTCGACGACAGCGTCAGCGGACTGGTGCAGGTGCTGTGAGCTTCTACCTGCTGCGCCCCTGCCAGAACTCGGCCGCGTTCGAGCTGAAGCCCCACAAGACGGCGAAGCTCGATTTGCAACAGGCGCTGGAGTGGCTGCGGAAGCGCAAGTTCCGTAAGGTTGTGGACGCCGGCGTGATGGTGATTGTCGAGCGCGAATGCATGGTCAACCTCTACCCTTCGGGACGGATGCTACTCCGCACCAACGATGAAAAACTGGCGGAAAAGCTGGCCGAGGAAGTAGGATTGCTGCTCAACGGTGCCACTTAACTACCGATCGTCAAGAAAATGGCGACTGAACCTTTTGTCTCGATTGTCGTGCCGACCACTGGCACTGTGGGCTACCTGCACGGAATGGTCAAGTCAGTCGCGCGGCTCGACTACCCACGCGATCGCTTCGAGCTAATCCTGCTGGGCGATGCCGAAACCCCGCTCCTGCAGCGGGCGCGGGAACTGGCGCAGGAAGGCGGGATTGCGCTGCAAGTTATCCTCGACCCGGTCGCCGCGGGTGAGAAGCGCAACCGCGGCGTCGCGGCGGCGCAGGGAGAGTTCATCGCCTTCACCGATGACGATACCATCCTGCGCAAGGACTGGCTGCGCGCCGCGGTGCGGCACCTCGCGCGCAATCCCGATTACGCCGGCGTCGGCGGGCCGAACTTCACCCCGCGCGAGGGGCTGCCGTTCGCGAAGGCGGTCGGACGCATTTTCGGCTCCAAGTTCCTCTTCCGCTTCCGCTACACCTCCGGCCACGACGAGCCGCGCGAGGTGGACCACAACCCCACCTGCAACTACGTCCTGCGGCGCGAGGCGGTCGCGGGCGTCAAGTTCCACCCGACGCTCTGGCCGGGCGAGGATGTCGAGTTCGACATCCGGCTGCAGCAGGTGGGGCATCGCATCCTCTACGCGCCGGACGTGGTGGTGTGGCATCACCGGCGCAGCCGGCCGCTGCCGTTCCTGCGGCAGATGTTCAACTATGGCGTCACCCGCGCGCAGGTGACTCGCATGCACCCCGGCAGCTTTGACCCGCGCCACTACGCCTTCATCGGTGCCTTTGTTGTTCTGATGTCGCTCTACGGCCTGGCGTGGCAGCAGCCGACGGCGGTGCCGTGGCTGTTGCCGGCGGCGCTCAACCTCGTTTACTTCGGTGTGCTCGGGCTGGCGGGGCTACTGGTCGGCACGCAGACGCGCTCGTTCAAGCAGGCACTTTACGCGCCGCTAGTGCTCTTCATCCAACATTTCGGCTACTCGCTGGGACTGCTCGTCGGCCTGCTGCGACGGCCGTAGTCCTTTTGAGGCGGGTGGCCTGCGCCAGAACGTGGAACTGGACTACGACAAGCTGCTGAGCCGCGCCCGCGAGGGGCTCGAGGACGTCATGACCGACGATGCCCGCTTTGTCCCGCCCGAGCCGGAAGTGCTCTACGAGGGCAAGCGCACCATCCTGCGCAACTTCAGCGACATGGCCGACGCGCTGCGGCGCGAACCAGACCATTTCTCGAAATACCTAGTGCAGGAACTCGGCACAGCGGGCAACACCGAAGGCCGCCGGCTGGTGCTGCAGGGGCGCGTCCCCGAGAAGAAAGTCGCCGAGCGCGTCCGGGCTTACCTGAAGGCGTTCGTGCTCTGCGATGAGTGCCACCGCCCCGACACCAACTTCCAGCGACAGGGACGCACGCTGGTGCTGCAGTGCGAAGGCTGCGGCGCCCACCGACCCATCCGCGCCGGCTCCGCCTGAAGCGGCCGCAGCGGACCGCATAAATACCGCGCCACTTCGGCGGGCCGATGCGAAGCATCGCGCTACTGCTGGCATTGCTGCTGCCGCTAGCAGGCTGCCTCGACCTGCTCGACAGTAGTGACGACAGTCCCAACCAGCCGCCGACCGCCTACATCACTATGCCGGGACAGGGCGCGGTGGTCGAGGTGGACCAGCCATTCCAGCTAGTGGGCTACGGCGAGGACCCCGACGGTGAGGACTCCCGGCTGGGCTACGTCTGGACCCTTTCAGGACTGGGCGCAGTCATCGAGCTGAGCCGCCTCGCGAGCGACATGGTCACCGTATCGCAGACCGGCCCCGACCTCGTGCTGACGCTCACCGTGACCGACCCGCACGGCGCCAGCGCCAGCGACGTGAAGCTGATTACGGTCGCGCCGGGCAACCGGCCGCCCACGGCAGTCATCCGGCTCCCCGTAGCCGGCAGCTCCTACTCGGAGGGGCAGCCGGTGCAGTTCGACGGTCGCACCAGCAGCGACCCGGACGGCGACACGCTGCAGTTCCTGTGGGAGCTGTCCGAGGGCGGCGGGGCGACCTATACTGCCTCGCAGCAATCCAGCTTCGAGCGCGACCTGCAGGAAGGCGACTACACCGTCACCCTCACGGTCAAGGACCCCGAAGGCGAGGGCTCGACCGCCATGGCCAGCTTCAGCGTCACCAACCTGCCACCGGTGGCGGTCGCCGGCGCCGACGCGACGACCGTCTTTGTCGGTGAGGAAATCGCTTTCGACGGCGACGACTCCTACGACCCCGAAGGCGACGTACTCGACTACAGCTGGAAATTCGGCGACGGCGAGACCTCAACGCTGCGGTCGCCGAAACACGCGTGGGATGCGCCCGGCAGCTACACCGTCAACCTGACCGTCGAGGACGGGCGCGGGCAGCAGGGGAGTGCGTCGCTCAATATCGAAATCGAGACGCTCGGCCCCGACGCGCTCTTCAGCTTCATGCTCAGCGGCGACGAAGTCAGCGAGGTGCGCGCCGGGACCAACCTGACGCTCGACGCCTCTGCCAGCAGCTCGCCTAACGGGGCCATCACCAACTACAGCTGGAACTTCGGCGACGGCGCCAGCGAAACCGGCGATAACGAAACCGTGCGCCACAGCTGGAGTGCGGGCGGCTGGTTCAACATCACCCTCACCGTCAGCGACACCGCCGGTGAATCGGCCGAGATGGTAATCCAGCTGCGCGTCATTCCGGAGGATTTCCAGGTCGACTACTCTGGCGGACAGGCCATCATCCTCAGCAACAGCGACGACCAGTATGATTTCCCGGTCGAGGTGTTCCTTGAAGCCATTTACCTCAACCTGACGGTGAGCTGCAACACCGGCAGTATGAGCTACGAGCTTAAAGTGCTCGACGCCAGCGGGGCTGAGCTCTGGGCCGAGAGCGGTGCCCTCGGCGGGGGCGACAGCAAGAATTACCCGGTCGCAGTTTTCGGCAACGCCACCGGCGACTACACCATTACCATCCAGGTCGACAACGGGGGCATCACCCCCACCGGTGCCAACTGGGACTTCCAGGGCTGGGTCCGCTACAGCTAATATGGCGCGGCTCTTGCTGCTAGTCCCGAGCACCACCTACCGCGCTGGCCCGTTTACCAACGCGGCGCGCGCGCTGGGCGTCGACGTAACCATCGCCTGCGAGGAGCAGCAGACGCTGATGGGGCTGCTCCCCGGGGCGTTGCTGACGCTGCCGTTCGGCGATCCGCAGGCGGCCGCCGCCGCTGCCGTGGAGTTCGCGCGCGAGCATCCGCTCGACGCCGTGCTTGCGGTCGATGACGGCGCGACCGAGGCGGCAGCCGCGATTGCCGTGGCGCTGGGGCTGCGCCACCACCCCCCGGTAGCGGTCGCGGCAGCGCGCGACAAGCTGCGCTGCCGCGAAGTGCTGTCTGGCGCGGGGCTGCCGCAGCCGCGCTGCTGGCTGCTCACCGATGGGGATGCGCTGGAAGCGCCACCGTTTCCCTGCATCGTCAAGCCGCGCCAGCTCTCCGCCTCCCAGGGTGTAATGCGCGCCAACGACGCGGGCGAGCTGCGCGACGCGTTGGCGCGGCTGCGCGCGCTGCTGGCGCAGCCAGCGGTAGCGCGGGTCGCCGGCGAAGGGCTGCTGCTCGAGGAATACATCCCCGGCCCGGAAGTGGCGGTCGAGGCACTGGCGCGCGACGGCGCGGTCGAAATCTTAGAAATCTTCGCCAAACCAGATATGGGCGAGGGACCCTTCTTCCCTGAAGAAACGTACGTCGCGCCAGTGGGGCTCGACGGCGAGCAGTGCGATCTGATCGCCGCAACGACCGCTCGCGCTGCCGCTGCGCTCGGCCTCAACGAGGGCGCCATCCACGCCGAGCTGCGGCTCCATGACGGGAGGGCGTGGGTGATTGACATAGCCGGCCGCTCGATTGGCGGGCTCTGCGCCAGCGTGCTGAGCTTCAAGGGCGTCTCGCTCGAGGAACTGCTGCTGCGCCATGCGCTCGGGCGCAAGCTGCCGTCGCTGAAGCGCGATGGCGCTGCGGTAGGGGTGCGCATGCTCTACCCACCGAGCGCCGGCACGCTACGCTCCGTTCGGGGGCTGGCGGCCGCAGAGACGGTCGCGGGCGTAACCGGGCTGCGCATCACCGCGCACCGCGGGCAGGAACTGCTGCCGCCGCCCGAAGGGGGCACCTACCTCGGATTCATCTTCGCCAGCGGAGAAAACGCCGCAGAAGTGGTCGCGGCGCTCTCTGAGGCGGCAGGGAAACTCGATATCCAGGTTGACGGGCAGTCTTAATAATTGTAATATATCAGCAGTAAGGCTTTACATGGACGCAAGCGACAACGAGGGGACGGCAGAATCAAGGCGCGTCGTGCAGGGAATACAGGATTTCCTGCGCGGACGCAGTCGCGACACGGTGCTCTCCGCGCTGGCGCTACTGGCACTGGCGTGGGTCGACCTGGCGGTCTGGCGCGTCATCGGGCTGGCACAATTGCAACTGGCGGGCGTCGCGCTGGGCGCGCTGCTGTTCATCTGTGGCGGGCTGGGGCTGGTGCTAATGCTCAACCTGCACACTGGGCGGCGCGAGCCGGGCGACACCCTCACCGCTGGCATCATCCTCTCGCTGGGCGGTGTTGTGGCGGCCAGCATTGGCATCTGGCTCACGCTGGCGTGGGCGGTCGCCGCGGCGACCGGCGTCGGCGGCGTCGGCGTCATCCTGCTACTGCGGGGAATGGGGCTGCTACCGCAGAGCCAGCTCACCCTCGGAATCTCGATGGCGCTCGGCGGCGGCGCCATCCTGCCGCTGGCGGTGCTGCAGCCCGAGGCGGTCTGGATGCTGCTGCCGCTGCTGCTGCTAGGCTTGGGAATGGCGGGGCTCCACCACCATCGCTACCAGCTAGCGGGATTCGTGCTGGGCTGCTACCTCGCCGGCCTCGGCTGCCTCGGCTGGCTGGTCTCGCCCGAGATAGCGGCGGGCGGACTGCTCGGCGGCGGCCTGACGATGTCCGGCAGCGGGATGCTGTTCCTACTGCGTCGCAGCGACCGCGAGGCGCGCCGGGCAATGCTCGACGAGGTCGAGACCGCACTGGCGGAGGGCCACCCTTCGGCGGCGCTCGAAAGCGCCAACCGCGTGATGCGCCGCGCGCAGCAGGATGGAATGCTGCTCGAGGACTACCGGCTCTGGGCGTCGAAGGCGCGTGCGCTGCTGGGGCACCGGCAGTATGACCGTGCGATTACCTACTTCTCGATGGCGCTCGAGATTGCGCCGCAGGACGAACAGCTCTGGTTCGAGAAGGGCACGCTCTACCAGCGGCTGGGGCAGTGGCCCGGCGCCGCCCGTTGTTTCGCACAGGCGACCGAGCTGGAGTACACCTTCCCCGAAGCGTGGCTGGCGCTCGGCCTCGCGCGTGAGCGGCTGGCCGAGCTGGAGCCGGCTGAGGAGGCGTTGCAGACCGGCCTCGAGCTGGGATGCGCACCGGCGGCCGCCTACCTCGGGCTGGGGCGAGTGCTGGCCGGGATGGGGCAGGTGCGCGACGCGCTCAAGGCGCTGGAGCAGGCGACTGCGCTCGAGCCGGAAAATCCAGACCCCTACATGGCGCGGGGAGATATCTACCTCAGCCTGAAGGATTTCGAACGCGCCTGCGAGAAAGGCTATTCACGCGCGGTGCAGCACCAGCCCGACCTGAAGGAGGGGTGGTGGAAGCTGGTCGAGGTCTACCGGCTCCAGCAAAGCCCGGAACTGGTGCTGATGGCACTGACACGCCTCCTTGAGGCGGACCCCGACGATGCGCGGGCGCTGTGGGAACGGGCTGACCAGCACTACCAGTCGAAGCAGCTGGCAGACGCGATGGGCGACCTGCACAAGCTGCTGGCGCTTGACCCGGGCCACCGCAAGGCGCGCCAGTTCAAGGCGCTCATCCTTGAGAAGCTGGACGGCGAGGGGTGGAGCTGAGTGTTCCGGTTGCGCTTGCGCAGCCTGGCGCCCGCACCCGGTAGCGAGCGTGACGCGCTCGCGAGCCAGTTCCTCGGGGCCATCGGATTCCTCGGCAGTGACAGCCCGCGACACGCCGAACGGCAGCGCGCGCTCGTAGGGCGGCGGCTCTTCACCCGCTGCCTGCTGCCGCACCCCGAGCGGGGCTGGACCACCGGCGAACTAGCCGAAGCCCTTGAGGTGCCGGTGCAGGCGGTCTACCGCCATCTCCAATGGCTGCGCGAGCTGGGGTTACTGACCGAGGATTTCCCGGGAAAAGCGGACGACCCGAAGCGGGTGCGGCTCTGGCACCACTCATTGCCACGTGCGTGGGAGGGGGTCGAACTCCACGCACGCGCCTGCCTCGCCGGCTACCGCGAAGCCGCGCAAGCGCTCGCCAGCGAATATGGTACGACCGACGCGACACTCCCGGAGGGGATGCTGGCGCTCGAGAAGGAGGACCGTTTCGACATCGAGCTGCGCGAAGTCCCCCCTTCAGGTGACGCGCCGGCGGAGCTGCTGGCACGGCTGGGCGAAGGGGTCGGCTACTTCTCAACACACCACTACCCGATTGCCGACTCGATGCCGTTCCGCATCCTCGACGGCTGCTTCCTGCAGCGGCCCGAGCGTGCCTGGACAGCGGAGGAAGTCGCGGCCTGGGCCGAAACCACGCGGCCGACCGCCTACCGCCACATCAACAATCTGCTCTCACTGGGAATGCTGGCGCGCTGCCGCGCCTCCGACGGCGGCCCTCCCGCGAGCGCGTTCCACCTGCGTGGCGGCTCGCTCGCCACAGCATGGCAGGCGATTGAAACGCGCGTCGAACTGGTACTGGATTCTTATAGTCGCATCGTGGAGAAACTGGCATGAAGCACCCCGCGCGCAACGTCGAGCAGCGCAGCCCCGCCCTCGCCGGGCGCACCGTCTGGCTCGCCGTCACCGGCTCGGTCGCGGCGGTGGAATCGGTCGGGCTGGCGCGCGAACTGCTGCGGCACGGGGCGGAGGTGCATATCGTCGCCTCGCCGGCGGCGCTCGAAATCGTCGGTCGGAAGGCACTGGAGTTCGCGTGCGGGCGGCCGCCGGTCACCGAAATCACAGGACAGGTCGAGCACGTGACCGCGGACGCCGACCTGCTGGTACTGGCGCCCTGCACCGCCTCATCGCTGGCGAAGGTAGTGCACGGCATCGGAGATACACCTCCAACGCTCTTCACGCTGACGCTGCTCGGCAGCGGCGTCCCGCTGCTGATTGCACCGGCAATGGACAGCCGCATGGCCGAGTCACCCGTCGTGCTGGATAACCTGCGCAAGGCACGCAAAATCGCGACCGTGCTCGACCCGCTGCTCGAGGAGGGAAAGGCCAAGCTGCCGTCGCGCGAAGTCATCGCGGCGTGGGCCTGCCGCCTCGCCGGCCGGCGCGACCTCGCGGGACAGCGAGTGCTGGTGATTGGAGGCGGCACCGCCGAGCCGCTCGACGATGTACGCGTGCTGGGGAACCGCTCCAGCGGCCGCATGGCGGTCGCGCTGGTCGAGGAGGCGTTCGCGCGCGGCGCCGAGGCCGAGCTATGGCTCGGCTCGGCGACGGTTGCCCCTGGCGACTGGATCCCGCTCGAGCACTTCACGACGCTCGCCGAACTGGTCGCGCGGGTCGAAGAACTGGGCGAGTGGGACACGGTCCTGCTGCCAGCCGCGCTAGCCGATTTCCGGCCGCCGCGCACGCCGGGCAAGATTGCCTCCGGCCAGCGGCTGAAACTCGAGCTGGAGCCGGCGCCAAAGCTGCTGCCGCTGCTGCGCAACGCGCACGCCGGCAAGCTGGTGGCGTTCAAACTTACGTCCGAGACTTCCGACGATGAGTTAATAAAGAAAGCCAGGGCACCGCTGGAGTATGCCGACCTCGTCGTGGCGAACAGTGCCGACGCGATGGAAGCCGAGGCGGCGCGGATCGTGCTGGTCTCGCGCGACGGCACCGAGCAGGCGAGCGGGAGCAAGCGCATGCTCGCGAACGCCATCCTGGACCGTGTAGCGAGCTAGTTCTCGAGCTGCTTGAGCTTGCGCAGGTTGACTCGCCAGAGGGTGTTGCGCGTCGTGTCCTCGGGCGCTTGCGAAATCAGCTCCATCTCGGTCAGTGCCTCGATGACCTTCGAGCCAAAATAGGTCGCCTCGCGGGGGCGGTAGCCGAACTCGCGGATGAGGTGGCGCTCGATGACCCGCTGCGCGGTGGTGTGATGACCAGGGTAGTAGATGGCCCTGAGCATTTCTATTACCGAATCCAGTCTTTTCTTTTCGTCAGGTTTCATGAATCAGGCCGCGCGCAGTTCTCTTGAATACGACTCCTGCCGTATAAGTGTGCCGGTCCGCCGGCGGTCCGCAAGCCTCTAAAGCGCGAGTGAGGTGGCGGCGCCGCGCCGAGGTCGCATAGCCCGGAATTGCGCGGGCCTGGAAAGCCCGTGGGAATTTTCCCTCGCGAGTTCAAATCTCGCCCTCGGCGCCATTGACGCTGAGGGCGCCAATGTAATACCGTCATTTCCACAACCATTTCGCAGATTGCTAATGATCACGATGTTATGTTTTGGTGGACGTTCTGCGGCCAGCAGAGCTGGCCGACAAAGGATCTTGGTGCTCCCGCCGGAATTCGAATCCGGGTCCTCGGCTCGAAAGGCCGAGATGATGGGCCTGACTACACCACAGGAGCACAGGCCCACCGTGGCGGGCGGGGCTTAATATTAATCACCTGCCGGACGGCGCAGCCACCACATCGCACCAAGCGCGCCAGCGACCGCCAGCGTGCCGGTCAGTAGCAGTGCCACCGGGACCCTTTCCGGGGCCGGCGCAGGGGCAGCCGGCCCCGGCACCCAGCCGCTCAGGGTGACGGAATTAATGTGCACTTCGTAGAGCGGGCGGTCACCAACGCCGGTCCCGACGCGGGGGGTATCCTCGCCACCGGGGTCGTTGGTCGTCGGCACCGCGGCGGCGGCGCGCACCATCTCGAGGCCTTCGCGCACGATGCCGAAGACTGCGTAGCCGGGGTCGTCGGGCAAGGTGCGGTTACCGTTGTCGAGCTGATGCTGCGGCTCGTCGCAGATGTACCACTGACTCTCAGCCGAATCAGGGTCGGCGCCGCGCGCCATGCCAATGGCGCCGTTGACGTGCGTCAGATTGGCATTCGACTCGAAGGGGATGGTCTCGCCGCTGCCGCCTTCGCCACAGGTCGGCACGGGGGTGTAAATCACAGTGGCGCGGCAGGTGGGGTCGCCCGACTGGATGACGAAGTCGTCGATGATGCGATGATAAAAAATGCCTTCGTAGAACGACTGGTTCACCAGCCCGAGGAAGTTACTGACGGTAATCGGCGCCCAGTTCAGGAATAACTCGAGCACGATTTCGCCCTCAAAACCGTCGCCGCCGCCCGGCCCGGGGTCGTAAGTGATGTTGATGATTACAAGAGGGTTACCCGCAAACGACGTCTCCATCGGGCTCGGCTCCGCCGCCGCGGCCGGGGCGAGAATTAACAGAAATAGCACCGAGATTACGGCTCGCATTACCTACGCAGGATTTGGGGGCGTAAATAGCTGCGCCGCTAATTACTGGTGCAACTCGCGCCGCGGGTCCGCCTCGGTGCCCCACACTTTTACGAATTCACTCGTCTTCTCGAACATCTGCTCGAACGAGTCCCACAGGTAGAGCATCGGCTGGTATTTCGTGACGTCGTAGGGGCGCGTCTCGATTTCCTCGAAATCAGGGGTACGGTACTCGATTTCGGGGTCGCAGACGCACGCGTCCTCCTTGCCGCAGGCAGCGCCGGCGGTACAGGCGTGCTCGATTTCCCCGAACGAGGAGAGCATCCCCGGCCCGAACGCCTTGATATCGCCATTTTCGCGGCAGGCGCCGAACTCCATCACGAACCAGAAGACGGTGCCAAGCCGCGTAATCGCGGCTTCCGACTGTGTGCGCATGTCCGCCTCGCCAAAGAGGGTGTTCAGCTCAGCCCACTCGGGAACGGCGAGCATCGCGGTGTGGCCCACCAACTCGTGCACCACGTCCGGCTCGGGAGTGTAGAATGGATGTGAAGAATGGCGGATGTACTGCGTCGAGAGGAACACCTTGTTCGCCAGCGCGGTGTGGAATGTCTTGGGGTGGACCAGTCCCCCGACAGGCTCCTGCCGAAAGCCGGTGAGCGGCTGCAATCGCTCCGAAATCCACTGCAACTGCGGGATGCGGTCGCTCGGCAGGTCTAGCTGCGCAGCGTGCTTTAGGTACTGCCGGCAAGCGTACTTCTGGTGCATCGGCTGCATGCGCTCCATGATGGCGGCCCATACACCGTGTTCCTCGTCGCTATAGGGCGCCTCCGGGATTTTCTGCGTACGGCGCTCGGCCATCGACATCTCGTTCCACTCGATGGCGATTTTCGCGATTTCGTTGCGCCGCTCACGGTAACCCTTGTCCTGGAAGCCGGGATGGTCCGGGTCGAGTTCCACGAAGACGTTGCCGCCGACGATGCGTACCGTCGAGTTGGCCTCGTCCGTCTCTTCGTTCACGCCAGTTTCGGGGTTATGCATCGGGCTTCACCTGCCCCACCCCACCAGCGAAGGCAGTAAAACCTGTCGGTTGGCTCCCGCAGTTACAATGGATTCCCCGCAAGGCGAGGAGCGGACGCTGCGCATCATCATGCTGCTGGCGCTTGTCGGCCTCGCGGACTCGCTCTACCTGAGCTACCTGCATTACCTCGTCGCCGGCGGCGGCGGCTGCCCGACACAGGACCTGCCGGGGCTCGATTGCGGCGTAGTGCTAGCGAGCGCGCAGGCAACCCTGCTCGGAATTCCCGTGGCGTGGCTGGGCGTGCTCGGTTTCCTGCTCATCGGGGGGCTGGCGCTCGACCGCTTCCTCAACCTCGACCGGGAGCGCACGCTGCTCAACCGGCGGCTGCTGCCACTGGTCGGCCTCGGTGGCTGCGCCTTCGGCAGCTGGCTGACTTACGCCGAGGCTTTTATCATCCACCAGTGGTGCCCGTTCTGCCTGCTGGCGTTCGGGCTGATGCTGGCGATGACGGGAGTCGCGCTGCGCACCTACGCAGATGACCTGCGGGCAATGCTCGGAAAATAGATGGCGTCAAAACGGAGACGGAAGCAGCAGCAGAAGGAGGAGCGCAAGCTGGATCACCGCATGGACCGGCGACGCGAGGCGTTCAACGACATAGCGCTCAAGCTGGCGGCGACGCTGGTGGTGCTGCTGGTCGCCGCGGGGGCAATCTGGTACCTAGTCTACTACGAGCCCGGGCCCGACATCGCCGAACCGTGGCGGCTGCAGGACAGCGACAACCCCGATAACTACCACGATTCGGCCGACTACTACGAGTCCGGCCGGCCGACGTTGCTCGAGTTCTTACAGACCGATTGCCCGCACTGCAATAACCAGGTGCCGACGATGAATGACATCCACGGCGACTACCTCGGACGGATAGACCTGCTCGCAATCGGCGGCTTCCCGCTGGGCGGGAGGGTTGACAGTCTGGCGGACCTGCGCGACTTCAAGTCAAAACACCAAGTGTACTGGCCGCACCTCTACGACTCCACGGCCGAGCTGATGAGCGACTACGGCTTCAGCAGCTACCCCTCATTCGCGCTGGTCGTCGACGGGCAGGTCGTCTGGAAAGGGAGCGGCGAAATCTCGTACGACAGCCTGGCGGGAGTGCTCGACCAGTACGTCGAGCCGGAAGAGTAGCGCCAAAGCGACAAATAGCAGCGGCCACTCCAGCGCTGATGTTGCTCGAGTTCAGCGAAACCGGGGTCGTGCTCCTCTCGCAGGAGTGGGGCTGGCTCGACATCATCCGCATGCTGGTCTCCGCTTTCCTCGCCGCCATCTACCTGCAATCAGGGATTGACAAAATCGTCGACCGGCAGGGGAACCTCGATTTCATGGGCGAGCACTTCTCCGGGACCATACTCGCCGGCAGCTTCCACTACGGGCTGGCGATCGTCACCGCCACCGAGTTGCTGGCCGGCGCGCTCTCGGCGGCCGGCGTGGCGTGGCTGCTGCTGGGGTGGGGGATTGTGCCGGGAATTGTCGGCGCGCTCTTCGCTGCCGTTTCGTCATGCATCCTGATGGCGGGCCAGCGGCTCGCGAAGGACTACATCGGTGCGACCGCACTGGTACCTTATTTTCTGGTCGCGATTATCGGGCTCTATCTCTACCAGCTCTGAAAGCCGGGAGCCGTCGGCTGCGGCCCGCGGCCGCAGCCGACTTCAGAGACCGGTTACGGAGTGCCAGTCATCGGTCGCGCCGGGGCTGGTGAGGCCAATGGCGATGAAGAGCACGATGAGGAAGAATATCGGCACGGCAGCGGTGCGGGTCGCCAGCGGAGGGTCCCAGCGCAAGTGCATAAAGAATGAGGCGATGAACCATACCTTGACGAAGGCGATGCTGAAGAGGATGAACATCGTGGCGCTGAAGCTGAACTCCTGCAGGATGGCCATCACTTCGATGATGGTGAAGAAGACCAGCCAGCCGAAGACCGCTATGAAGCCGTTCGCGTAACTCGGGAAGGTATGCTCGTCGTGGTCGTCGTGCGCTTCTTCCTCGACGCCCTCTTCGGGCGCTGCGTTATCGGGGTTTTCGTCGTCGCTCATAGTTCAGAAAAGATAGAGGAAGGGAAATACGAAGACCCACACGACGTCGACGTAGTGCCAGTAGAGCCCGAACAGCTCCAGCGTGTCGTGATACTCCGAGTTGTAGCCACCCCGGTTGGCCTTGATAATCAGGTACGCCAGCGCGATTACGCCGACGAGGACGTGTGCTCCATGGGTGCCGGTGGTGACGTAGAAAGTGCTCCCCTCGAGGCTGGTGTTAATCCAGAATCCATGCTCGTACTTGGGGTCGATGCAGTGGTTGGCGATATCCTTGACGGTGCAGTTCTCGCCCCAGAAGTGGCCGTTCTTCATCTCCCACCACTCAAAGCCCTTGATGACCAGGAACAGTATTCCCAGCAGGAAAGTGCAGCCGAGGAAGCGGGTGGTCGCCTTGTGGTCGTTCCGCTTCGCCGCGTAGAGCGCCAGCACCATCGTCAGGCTGCTCAGCAGCAGTGCCATGGTATTGATGACGCCAAAGACGAGGTGCGAGCGGATGATGTCGGCGGCCGGTACCCAGTCCGCCCCGGCGGCGGCGCGGTAGCGCAGGTAGGTGCTCAGCAGTGTGCCGAAGACCATCATCTCGGTCAACAGGAAAATCCAGGTCCCGAGCTTACGTGTCGAGAGGGTTGCAAAAGCAGGGTGGTATGTCTCGATTTCCTCATTCTCCTCGGAGGTCATCGGGTAATATTCGGAGAGCCACATGATGAAACCGGTCACCAGTACGAACAGCCCCACCAGGAAAACGAACCAGAACGAGGGATAGCCGTTCACTGCCAGCGTGAGGCCGAGCATGATGCCCATCAGTCCCACCGCCGAGACTATCGGCGAGGCGGTGCCATGGTGTTCTGCGTGCTCCGCATCGCTCATGATTCAGCCTCCTCGTCAGAAACATGGAGCGTCGGGATTTCAGCGAAGCTGTTGGGCGGCGGTGGAGAGGAAGTGGTCCACTCCAGCGACCAGCCGCCCCACGGGTCGGCGCTCGCTTTCTCGCCGCCGTTCCATGAGCGCAGGATGTTCCAGACCAGCAATAGCTGAGCTGCGCCAAAGATGAAGGCTGAATAGGAGACGAATACATTCAGCTCCGCCAGCGCCGGGTCGTAGGTGGCGTAGCGCCGCGGCATCCCCATCATCCCCAGAATGTGCATCGGGTAGAATGCAGCGTGGAAGGTGATGAACGAGAGGATGAAATGCAGCGTGCCGATTTTCTCGTTCATGAAGCGGCCGGTCACCTTGGGGAACCAGTAATAGATGCCGGAGAAGAAGCCGAAAATCGTGCCGCCAATCAGCACGTAGTGGAAGTGCGCGACAATGAAATAGGTATCGTGCAGGTGGATGTCCATCGGAATCGAGGCGACGACGATACCGGTGATACCTCCGATGGTGAAGGTCGCAATCGCCCCCAGCGAGAAGAGCATCGCCGCATTGGTGGTAATCGAACCCCCCATCAGCGTCGCCAGCCAGTTGAAAATCTTGACCCCGGTCGGCACCGCCACCAACATTGTCGTCAGCATCACGATGAAGCGGAACAGTGGGTCGGTCCCGGCGGTGAACATGTGGTGGCCGTAGACAATAAACGAAATCAGCCCAATCGAGACCATGGCGTAAACCATGGATGTATAGCCGAAAATAGGGCGCCGCGCGAAAGTGGCGACCACGTCGGAGATTACGCCGAAAGCGGGGAGAATCAGGACGTAGACCTCGGGGTGGCCGAAATACCAGAAGAGGTGCTGCCACAATATAGGGTCGGCGCCCGCTTCCACCGAGAAGTAGAGGGTGCCAAAGGTACGGTCGGCGTAGAGCAGGATTAGCGCTATCGTGAATACTGGGATTGCGAGCAGCAGCAGGAACACCGCTACCGTAATCGACCAGGTGAAGAGCGGCATCCGCATCAGAGTCACGCCGGGCGCACGCATGCGCATAATCATCGTCAGGAAGTTGATGGCGGTCAGCGTCGAGGACGCCCCCAGCATGATTTGCCCCGCGACCCACAGATCGGTCCCCGGCGACGAAGAGCGCTCACCCGACGAGTAGGGAGCGTAGCCGGTCCAGCCGACATCGCCCGCCCCGCCCGCGAAGTAGCCGGCGTAGACCACCAGCGCACCGGTCGGCAGCAGCCAGAAGCTGAGCGCGTTCAGCCGCGGGAAGGCGAGATCGCGCGCGCCAATCTGCAGCGGTACCAGATAATTGGCGAATCCGAAGATAATCGGCATTCCGGCCATGAAGACCATGGTCGTGCCGTGCATCGTGAAAGTGGAATTGAACTGGGTATTGGTCATGAAGTCATTATCGGGCTCGAGCAGCTGGAGCCGCATCAACATCGCCAGGCTGCCAGCAATGAAGAAGAAAAAGAGCCCCGTCCCGATGTAGAGCAGGCCAATCCGCTTGTGGTCGGTGGTTGTCAGCCACGGCTTCAGATAGCCCCAGAATTCTCCGAAGACGTCCTCAACCGACTGCCCTGTCGAGACCATGCGGTTCCCCACTACCACTGCGCCGAGCGTGCCAATCACAACTAGGCTGAGGTAGAACACCTTGCGCGAGTCCGAGATTTCCTCCGGCCCGACCATGGCATTGGCGCCCGGCACCGCGAAGGTAGCGCGGTTCCACTGGTCGCTGCCGTCGGTGTCAGGTGCGCCGTTGCCGTTCACCGAATTGCCGTAGAGCGTGAAGTCGGCGATGCGGGTATCGTCGGCGGGTGCGGTCCAGTTAACGTTCCAGCTGCGCTGGTCGTTACCCGCTGCGGTATGAGTCATGTAACCATCAATAAGTTGCGTTGAGTCATCGGTGCTCGCCAGACTGCCCTGCGTAGTGCTGAGGAAGAAGCCACCCTGGTTTTCGCCGTCAGTCGTGACGGCGCTCTCCATGGTGATGGTGAGCGTGTAGATTTCGCCACCGGTGAAGTTGGCTGGCACGTCCAGCGCCAGTGCGACGCTGGAGCTGGCGTCACCGCCGTGGCAGTTGCAACCATTAACCGTGACCGAGTCGCCAAGCGAGGCGGGGATTCCGTCCTTCCGCGAAGTGGCGTTCGGCACCAGCGAGGCGCCGACCAGTAGCGCCACAATGGCGAACATCAACGCCACGTTGCGCAGCTTCATGCCGCCGGCTCCGTGATGATTATCTGGCCAAGCATCTTCGAGTGGCCGTCACCGCAGTATTCGGCACAGTAAATCGGGTAGGTACCGGGGTCGACCGTGCCGGTGTCGAACCACATCGCGGTAGTGGTGTTGGGGACAATATCCTCCTTGAGGCCGAAAGCGGGCAGGAAGAAGGCATGGAGCACGTCCACTGACTCCATCTCGAACTTGACGCGTGTGTCGGGCGGTAGCTCAACCGTACCGTAAGTAGTGTTGCCGTCAGGATAAGTGAAGGCCCACGACCACTGGCTGGCGTTCACCTCTATCGTCAGCTCGTCGCCGCGGTCGACGTCCCAGTAGTTGTCGAGCGGCGCCAGCGAGAGCCAGGTAATCCAGCAGACCAGCAGCAGCGGCCCGATGGTCCACGCAATCTCGATGGTGTGGTTAACCCGCTCGCCCGGGAATACGCCCGCAGTGGGCATGTCTGTCGGGTCGGGGTCGCCCTCCTTGCGGCGATACCGATAAACAGCGTAGAGCAGCCAGCCGAAAACCAGGATGGTGATGAGCACTGACCAGTAGAACACCTGCTGGCTCAGGCTGAGAGGGCCCTCACTAAACGCTTCCCAGCTGGTGGGAATCGGCAGGCTCAGCAGGTCTCCAATTAACGACATGGGGTTAGTTCCGGAACAGTCTGGCGGCGCGATTTGAACCGGGTATAAAATCTTTCAGGGAGATTGCGATCGGGGTGATACATCACCCTACCCAGCCAATATCAGCTATAATCGCGCCGAATAGCAGGAACAGATACGCGTTGGAATAGCCGAAAACGGCCCACGCCGCCGGTTCCGTGGGCGTGCGCTGGAGCGCCAGCGCCAGTTGCACAAAGCGGCCGCCGAGCAGCGCGGCGGCCGCAAAGTAGGGGTAACCGAGTCCCGCCTGCCAACCTATGGCGAGCGACGCCAGCAGCAGCGCGACGGCGTAAGCCGTGATGTGGCGCCGCGTGGCCGCTTCACCTGCCGTTACTGGCAGCATTGGGACTCCCGCCCGCGCGTACTCGCCAGGGCGCGCCAGCGTCAGCGCCCAGAAATGGGGCGGCGTCCAGAGGAAGATGATGGCGACCATGCCCCACGGCAGCAGCGCCAGCGGATCGCCCCCGGTGGCGGTCCAGCCGACCAGCGGCGAGAGCGCGCCCGCGAGGCCGCCGATGACGATGTTCTGCGGGGTGCGGCGCTTGAGCCACATCGTGTAAACCAGCACGTAGAAGAGCGCACTGAAGCCCGCAATCGCGCCGGCCAGCGGGGTCGCGAACTGCGCCAGCAGCGCAACGCCCGCGGCGCAGACGGTAACTCCGTAGGCGAGCACCGCGCCCGGCGCCAGCTCGCCTGACGGGAGCGGGCGCTGGTCGGTGCGCGCCATCAACGGGTCGATGTCGCGGTCATACCACATGTTGATGGCCATCGAGCCGCCCGACGCCATCGAGCCGCCGAGCAGCACGACCAGTGCAGTCACGAGCGTATCGGCCCACGAGCGCGGATCGTTGCCGAGAACCATCGTGCGCAGTAGTTGCCGGTCGGTAAGGTCGTGCGCCAGGATGGCGGCAATCGCGGTTACCTGCAACAGCACCACCACACGCAGCTTGAGCAGGCTCAGCCAGAGCCGCAATTCAGCCACGCAGCGGCTCCACGCAGAGCAACCACGCCACCGCTAGATGCAGGAAGGTCACGACGCCCAGCAGCAGGTGCAGCAGCGAAAGCCAGCCCGGATAATCGGAGCCGGAGGCCAGCACGAGGTAGAAGCCACCGACAAACAGGTTCAGGATGAACGCCCCCAGCGCGCCGTCGACCAGCCGCGTCACGACCGAGCGGCCGCCGTTGTTGCGTAGCCACTGGCCGCCCCAGAATAACGCCGCGCCGACCCCCACCGCGAGGAAGCGGTGCAGCATTTGCGCCACGACCCCGGCGTCGAGCCCGGGAAACAGCGTCCCTTCGCAGAGCGGCCACGCTTCCCAGCCGCCGCCGCACGCGCCGCGATGGTAGCCGGTCGCCAGCCACGCCCCTACCAGCAGCAGTGCCAGCGCCGCCAGCGCCAACCCGGCAACTGCCCGGGCCTGCTGCTCCGCCGCTTCGCGTGGAACGCGGAGCCGCTCCGGCAGTGCCCCCGCAGCGAGCTGTGCCAGCAGCGCGACGCGCGCCAGCGCGGTCACAAAGGCGAGCGCCAGCAACAGGTGCAGCGCGACGCTCCACGGTGCGTTGTCGAAGCCGACCGTAATCGCGCCGGTGGCCGCCTGCATCACCAGCAGCGCCGTCGCGTGCAGGTGCGCTTCGGTGGCGCCCGGCAACGCCGCGCGCCGCTGCCAGACCGCGAAATGCGACCAGAGTAGCGGTAGCGCGATGAGCCCCACCAGCAGCCGGTGCAGCCACTCGCTGAATATCTGGTCGGTCGTGTAGGCAAAGTCGGGGTCGTCCAGCCAGCGGCGGTCAGCTTCGCCCGGATGGTCGGTCCACCACGCCTGCTGCTCTTCGGGCAGGACGTCAAAATGGTAGCCGCCGAAACAGGCGGGCCAGTCGGGGCACGACTCGCCCGCGTCGGCAATCCGTACCCAGCCCCCCGTCAGGATAATCACCAGTGCCAGTGCCGCCAGCACCAGTGGCAGGCGGGGGTTCCACGGAAGCATGGCGCGCGCGACCCCGCGCGCGATAAAAGCCTTCGGCGCTGACGCGAGGCGGGTGCGGCATGGCCGCTTCAGTGACCCAGGCTGCGGCATCCTTAAATCCGGCCGGAGCGGGGGCAGCGTATGCGTGCCATCATCGCACTCGCCGCCCTGCTCGCGGGGCTGGCACTACTCGGCTCCGCCCAGGCGGAAGAATATGAAATTCGTATCGATAATTTCGCCTTTGACCCAAACAATATCACCATTGCGCTGGGAGACACTGTGACTTGGACAAACTATGACAGCTCCAAGCACACCGTCACGGAAGACAATGGTGAATTTGATTCAGAGGACCTCGACACCGAGGACAGCTTCAGCTGGACCTTCGACGTAGCGGGTAACTACAGCTACCACTGTGGCCGGCACTCATCCATGACTGGCATGGTCAACGTAGAGGATGAAGAACCAGTTGACACCGACGGTGACGGCGTCCCGGATGTCGACGACTGTGATCCCTACGATGCTAGTGTTTACCCGGGTGCTCCGGAGCTCGCTGACGGCCTTGACAACGACTGTGACGGCGTTGTGGACGAGGGCACCGACACCTTCGACGATGATGGGGATGGGTACTCCGAAGATGAAGGCGATTGCAACGACAGCGATGCTAGTGTGAATCCGGGGGCCGTCGAGGTCGCAGATAATGGCATCGATGATGACTGCGACGGAATCACCGACCCTGACGATGGAGGTGAGGAAATAGAATTCGACCCTATATTCACCGAGCTGGAGATAGTCATGGAGACCGTCACCAACGGGGAGATGACTACAACGGCCGAGCTTGGGGGGGAGGCGGCCAATGAATTGCGCTACGGCCTCTGGCGGTTATACGAAATGATGACCGGCGGTGAGATGGACGAGGCTAACGCGACCATCAATGTAACCGTGGTGGCAGCGTTCATTACCTTAATGTCTGGGGGGCAGGAGGAAGTGGATTCCGGCTTCCAGCTCAATGGAGTCAAGGGGACGGTAGTCCCGGGAATACCCTCCATCTCCCCGATGGACGCACTACTCGGGTCGCTGGTCGAGAACCATAATGAAAGCATTACAGTTACGATGTCACAGGAGCTGAGCTTCGACGTCGAAGACCCCGGTGACTCGCCAGCTTACTTCTTTGAGGGCGATGGCACTGAGGATAACGAGACCATCCCGGTGGATATAAATTATCGCTTTGTAGCACCTGACGGATGGGTTATTGCCTCCGCCGAAGTCACCGATGGCACCATCGATATCGATGGCGGAACTGCCGTGTTTGTGCTACTGGCTGGGGAACTGCTGCCTGATATGACCATCACGCTTGGGCAACCGGCACCGCCACCACCCTATGACTGCGATGACGCGGCGACCTACTGCGTTATCATCAGCGACTACGCCTTCACGCCGGCGGAGCTGGCGGTTGGAGTGGGTGACAGCGTTGTATTTGTCTGGGACGAGACCGTTGACGCACACAACGTGGCGCAGGTTGCCGACGCCAAGGCAATCGCGTGGAACAACGGCTTCCGCTCCGGCGAGGTCGTTTCCGGCAGCGGCTACTGGATGCTTCCGGCTGAAGCGACCGTTGCCGATGCGACACTCTACTACGTCTGCAAGCCGCACGCCAGCATGGGCATGCGCGGCAGCATCACTGTCGGCGACGGCGGCGAGCCAGTGGACGACGGCGGCAACGATGGTGAACCACTCGATGACGATAGTGGGCTGCCCGGTCCGGGACTTGTACTGGCGACCGGCGGAATTGCAGCGGTAGCACTGCGGCGGAGACGCTAGGCACATTCCAAAATAGCCCCTGAGTCTAGGGATGCATGCACACCCATTGCCTGGGCCACGTCGTGCTCTATGTGCGCGAGCTGGATGTGTCGGTAGCATTCTACCGTGACCTGCTCGGACTGCGCGAGATGGGGAGCTGGCCGGGACAGGCAGTCGCGCTCTCCTCGGGGCGCACACACCATGAGGTGCTACTGATTGCCGTGGGTGACGCGCCAGGGCCGCTCCAAGGGCGGCGGCTGGGGCTCTACCACATCGGTTTCAAGGTGGGCGACTCGACCGCAGAGCTGCGCGCGGCACGAGACGATCTAGAAGCAGCGGGCGTCGTCATCGAGGGGACAAGTGACCACACCGTAACGCAGGCTCTCTACCTGCGCGACCCGGATGGCAACGAAGTCGAGCTATACGTCGACGTTAGCGATGACTGGCGCAAGCAACCAGAACTGGTAATGGCGCCTATTAAGCCCCTAGATTTGGGAGATGGATGAGTGACTGCCTCTTCTGTAGGATTCGCGACGGGGAAATCCCGGGCGACATGGTCTACGAGAGTGACTCGGTACTGGCGTTCAACGACATCAACCCGCAGGCGCCGACGCATGTGCTCATCATCCCGCGCGAGCACATCGCGACGCTCAACGACCTGGAGTCGGCGCACCGTGAGCTGGTGGGCGAAATGCAGCTCGTCGCGCAGAAGATAGCGCGCGAGCGGGGCCATGCAGATGACGGGTACCGCACGGTCTTCAACTGTAACGCCGCCGCGGGGCAGACCGTGTTCCACGTCCATCTGCACCTGCTCGGTGGCCGCAACCTGGGCTGGCCACCCGGTTAAATAGCGGTCGTCAAGAACTCAGGCTAGCCCGCCACCCATCTCGATGACGCGTTCCCAGTGCTCATCCGAGACTGGCATTACTGATAGTCTGCCGAATTTCACGAGATGGAATTCGGAGAACTCCGGCTGTGACTTGACCTGCGCCAGCGTTACTGGTTCCTGCAACGCGGCCTTGCGCGCGACATCCACCACTGCCAGGCGATCTTCCTTTTCAACTCCGCAGTCGCAGCCTGCCTGCCAGTGCGGGTAGGGCTCACTCTCGACAGTGACTATCCCGCGCACGCAGCGGTCGCTACCCGTATGGTAGAAGAACGCCTCGTCGCCCGGCTGGCACTGCCGCAGGAACTTGAGCGCCCAGTTATTGCCTATCCCAGTCCAGCGAATGGTACGATCGCGCTCCATCTGCTCCCAGCTGTAGCTCGACGGTTCAGTCTTCAGCAGCCAGCGCGCCATTCAATCCTCATCAACCGGAGAGTATTCATCTTCTTTTTCTTCAGCCGAAGCCGCCGCCGCTGGGGTTGTGGCTTTCATCGTAGTCGCTGCCATCGTCGTCGTCCTCATCATCGTCCTCAGAATCTGGTACTCTGGGCCTTTCGTCCTCAGAATCTGGTATTCCATCACCATCGATGTCACCTTTACCACCTTCTTCCAGAGGTCCTTCAACTTTATCTTCACCAGAGTCTTCCGCTGCGGGCACGCCCTCGGCAACGCCCTCGTCAAAGGCGGCCTTGGATTGCCCCAGGCTCTTCGCCAGCTCGGGCAGCTTCTTCGCGCCGAAGAGCAGCAGGATGATGCCGCCGATGATGAGGGCCTCGGTAGTGCCGAACATGGCACGCCAGCCAGCGGGGGGTGATTACGGTTTCGGGCGCAAGCGCTAAACTGCGCGCAGGCTGGCAGCCCGTGGACCGCGACACGTGGGTGACCGCCGCCGGAAGCGTACGGCGACACGCTGCGCTGCACCTGCTGCTGGCTGGCGCGCTGTTCCTCGGGGCGTTCGAGCTGGCGCCGGCGCTGCTGGCAGAGCTGCGCGACCGCCTCCTTCCGCAGGACGCGACGCTGGTCTACCTCGCCCCGGCGGAATACCTGCTGCTGCGCTTCCGGCTCGCCGGCTACGCGGCGCTCTGCGGGCTGGCGCTCACCGCCGGCATCGACGCGTGGGTCGCCTTGCGGGGTCGCCTTGCGGCAGGCAGCCCCGGCGTCGCCCGCGTCACAGCAGTGCTGCTGATGGCGCTGGCACTCTTCGTGGCGGGCATCGCGTATGCACAGCTGCTGATGCTGCCACTGGTACTCGAATACCTGCACGGCGACGCGGCGGCCGCCGGCTTCGCCTCGACCTACTCCCTGAGCGCATTCTACTCGTTCGTGCTGCTGCTCACAGTTACCTTGGGCCTCGCGTTCGAGCTGCCGCTGGCGGTGCTGCTAGTGCTACGGCTCGAACTGGCAACCGTCACGCAGTTGGCACACTACCGGCGGCATCTCGCCGTCGGCTTCTTCGTGCTCGCCGCCCTTATCACGCCACCCGACGTCATCTCGCAGTTCCTGCTGGCCGTGCCACTACTGCTGCTGTTCGAGCTGTCGTTGCTTGCAGGTCGAGTCTCCGGCAAAGACTAAACTCACCATAATGCTGCGTCTTCTGGAGTCCACCGATGAATACCCACCGGGGCATCGGAAGGAGGTATGAAACGGAAATCCGATATCGCTACGGAATTTGAAAACGTCTCGACGATAGACTTCAGGGCGAAAAACGAGTAAACATTAAAAATGGTAATTAATGGTAAATTAGTGGCAAACTAATCACAGTTTCAATAGGAATCAATACAGCAACCTACCATAAGTAGGTTGACTATTATAGGGTATTTTCTCCCGGAACTATGATGTCCCGGCGAGGACCGGCGCCGAGAAAACCCTAAACCCACCCGGCAATTGCGGGCTCCTTGTCCACGCCGATGATGAAGCAGTATTACTCCATCAAGCGCGAGCATCCCGATGCACTGTTGATGTTCCGCATGGGTGACTTCTACGAGACCTTCGGCGAAGACGCACGCACCGTCTCGCGCGAGCTGGACATCGTGCTCACCGCGCGCGACAGGAAGTCGAAGAACCCGGTGCCACTCGCCGGCATCCCGTATCACGCGCTCGACAGCTACCTGGCGAAACTGATTCGCCGTGGCTACCGTGTCGCCATCTGTGACCAGCTTGAAGACCCCAAAGCGGCGCGTGGGCTGGTGAAGCGCGGCGTGACGCGCGTCGTCAGCCCTGGCACCGTCGTCGAGGGGGCGCTGCTGGGGGCCGGCCACAATTTCCTCGCTGCCGTGCTCGAGAGCGACGGCCGCTACGGGTTGGCGCTGCTCGATATCTCGACAGGAGACTTCCGCGCGGCGCAGTTCGCCAGCCGCGACGGCCTCGAAGCGGAGCTGGTACGGCACGCGCCCGCCGAAGTGCTGGTCGCGCCAGTCGCAGATGCGACCGACAGCGGTGGCGACGCTGGCCTTGCGGGCTGGCTCCGCGCGCACGGCCTCGCGGTGACGGAAACGGAGCTGGCGGGCTGGCTACACCCAGTCGCCGCGAAGGCGCTCAAGGGGCGCTTCGGCGCGCTCGAGCTGGAGCCGCTCGCGACGACCGCCGCCGGCGCGGTGCTCGAATACGCCGGCGCGACGCAGTTCTCCGAGCTGGCGCACTTGCGCCCGCCGGTGGCGCTCGCGACGCACGAGCAGATGATACTCGACGCGGTGACACTGCGTAACCTCGAAGTCGTCCGCGCGGTCGGCGACGGCGGCGTGCGCGACTCGCTTTTCGGCCATATCAACACGACCGTCACGGCGGGCGGCGGCCGCACTCTGCGCGAATGGCTGCTGCGGCCGCTCGCAACGCTCAAACCGCTCGCGGCGCGGCACGACGCGGTGGGCGAGCTCGTCGGGAAAACGCTGCCGCGACGCGAAATCCGCGACATTCTCAAGGGCTTCCAGGACGTCGAGCGGCTGCTGTCGCGCGTCGGCCACGGCTCGGCCTCGCCGCGCGACCTCGCCGGGCTGGGGCAGAGCCTCGCCATCGTCGGCGAACTACAGCAGCTGCTGACGGAAGAGCCGCTCGAAGCGGCGCTGCTCGCCGCGACCGCGGGCGAGATTGACCCCCACCCTGAAGTTTCGAAGCACCTGGCGCAGGCGCTGGTGGAGGAACCACCACTGGTCATCCGCGACGGTGGCATCTTCCGCGCCGGCTTCTCCAGCAAACTGGACCAGCTACGCGGGCAGGCGACGCAGGGGCGCAAGTGGGTCACCGCGCTGCAGGTGCAGGAACGCAAGCGGACCGGCATCGCCAGACTGAAGGTGGGCTACAATCGCGTCTTCGGCTACTACCTTGAAATCCCGAAAAAAGATGCGAAGAAAGTCCCCGAAAGCTACCACCGCAAGCAGACCGTTGCGACCGGCGAGCGCTACATCACCCCCGAGCTGAAGGAGCAGGAGTCAGCCATCCTGCGCGCTGACGAGCGCGCCACTGCGCTGGAGGGCGAGCTGTTCCGCGAGCTGCGCGAATGGGTGCTGGCGCGACTGCCGTCGCTACAGGCGACCGCGCGCGCCGTCGGCCAGCTCGATGCGCTGGCGGCGCTGGCCGAAGTTGCCGGGACGCGCGACTACTGCCAGCCCGAAATGTCCGAAACGGGCGCGCTGCACATCTCCGACGGCCGCCACCCCGTCATCGAGCGGCTGCGCGAAGGCGAGTACATTCCCAACTCATTGCACCTCGACGACGCGCAGCGGCAAGTGATGGTCCTCACCGGCCCCAACATGGGCGGCAAGTCGACCTACATGCGCCAGACGGCGCTCATCTGCCTGCTGGCGCAGACCGGCTCATGGGTCCCCGCTGCGTCGGCGCGGCTGCCGCTGGTCGACCGCATCTTCACCCGCGTTGGCGCGCACGATGACCTGGTCCACGGCCACTCGACCTTCATGGTCGAGATGCTCGAGCTCGCCAACATCCTACAGAACGCGACGCCTCGGAGTCTAGTGCTGCTCGACGAAATCGGCCGCGGTACTTCGACTTACGACGGGCTGGCGATTGCGTGGGCCGTTGCTGAGCAGCTCCACGCCGGCAAGGGCGTCAAGACCATGTTCGCGACGCACTACCACCAGTTGACCGACCTGGCACGGCTGCTCGACCGCGCCTTCAACTCGCACATGCAGGCGCGTGAGGAAGGCAACGAACTGCTGCTGCTCTACCGTGTGGCGGAGGGGCCAGCCGACGCATCGTTCGGCGTCCACGTCGCGCAGATGGCGGGAGTCCCCGACGCCGTGACGGCACGCGCCCGCGAAGTGCTCGGCAAGCTGGAGCAGGACGCGACCGTCGAGGTCTCGACCGCGGGCGGCCCGGTGCAGGCGGTCTTCGATCTGGCACAGGCAGCTGCTGCCGAACAGAAAGCGGACCCGCTGCGCGACGAAATCCGCAAGCTGGATCTGATGAACATGACGCCGTTGCAGGCGCTCGAGAAGCTGCACGACCTACAGCAGGAATTGCTCTAGGCGATGTCGAGCAGGAAGCTGCGCTGCTTCTCGTTGCCCGCCACGTCGAACGCGGTGATGCGCACGGTGTAGCTGCCGGTATCGAGCCCCTCATCTAGCAGGAAATACCAGCCGTAGCTCGCTTCGACGCCCCATGCGTTGCCGGCCGGCAACAGCTGCAGCCGTCCATACGCGGCGCCGTCGAGTACCAGCCCCGCCCCGTCCTTCTGCAGCGCCAGCCGCGCTTCCGTGACTTCACGGTTGTCGCGCAGGTCGACGACGAAGAGTAGCGGTGCGTCGTGGTCAGGGGCGACGGTGGCGTTCCAGCCGTCGTCGTCCTCGATGTAGAAGTCGAGCCCGCCGACGCGCGGCGGGGCGATGTCGCTGAAGGGGGGATTCGAGAGCAGGATGAAGACTCCCAGCCAGGCGAAGAGCGCCGTCAGGATTGGGCCGGCCCAGCTCTTGCGCTCGAAGCTGCTGGTGTCGATAATCAGCGGCAGGATTTTGATAATGGCGAAACAGGCAGCGAAGCCGAAGAGCAGGCCGTAGCGCGCCTGCCCCGTCGCGAGCGAGAGCTGCCAGCTCATGAGCCCGACGAGCAGCGCCCAGGCGACGCCGATAAGCCCCGCCTTCGAGTCGCGCACCTCCTTCTCGAGCCATTCGGTACGGTTGAACTCGGGGAACACGAACGACGGCTCCGCCTTCTCGCCCTTCTTCTTCTTGGCCATAGCGTCGCGCGCAGCGCAGCAGCCTACAAATAAAGCCCCCCACTCGCGCGGCACCCGTGGCCAGCCTTCCCGATTTCAGGCAGATCTCCGACAGTGTGCGCGCGCTCGACCGCAGCCGCGTCGAGTCGTTCCTGCAGGCGCACTGGCGGCTGCTGACGTTCCTGCTGGTGCTGCTGCTGCTGGGCGGCTTCTCGCCCTCGTCGGGCTACACACGCTTCGCGCTGCTGGTCGCCGTGTGGGTGAGCGGGCTGCGCTGGGCGCAGAACCGGGGGCAGCTCGAGCCGCTCGGCCTCGACCTCATCTGGGGCCGCTCGTTCCTGATGTGGCGCACCGGGCGCGGCAAGCTCTTCATCGAGCGCATGGCACAGTATCCCACCGTCTGGCGCCGCTTCGGCGACGTGGGGCTGGTGATGGTCTTCGGAACAATGGTGACGATGCTGTCGCTGCTGGTGTGGCAGGCATTCCTCGTCTTCGATATTCCCAAGTCGGCCGCGGTCTCCCCCAAGCTGATGCTGGGGCTGCCCGGCCTCAACCCGATTATCCCGCTCTGGTACGGGATTGCCGCGCTCGCGATTGCGATTGTCGTGCATGAATTCTGCCACGGCATTCTCGCGCGCGTCGCCAACGTGCGGCTGAAAGCGCTGGGGCTGCTCTTCTTCGCCGTGCCGGTCGGCGCCTTTGTCGAGCCCGATGAAGAAGAGATGATCGCGATGCGACGGATTGACCGCATGCGGCTCTACGCCGCCGGCCCCGCGTCGAACCTCACGCTCGCGTTCCTCTTCGCGCTGCTCTTCTCGTGGGGCATGGTCGGCGCGCTCGAGCCGGCGCACGACGGCGCGCTGACCGCGTCAGTCGTCGCCGACTACGCCGGCGCCGAAGCGGGCCTCGAACCGTGGATGCTCCTCACCTCCGTAAACGGCACCGACATCGAGAGCGCCGTCGACTTCGGCGCGGCACTGAACCAGACCTGGGCGGGGCAGAACGTGACTGTGCAAGCGCTCGACGAGGGGCAGCCACGCAGTTTCGACGTCACGCTTGACGACAAGGGGAGCTACTACCTGCAGTATTACCCCGATTACTACGAATCGTGGATGTCGGGCAAGGGCTTCCTCGGCGTCGCGGTGACCGACCAGTCGGTCATCACCGAAGGGCTAGCGCATCCGGCGCAGGACGGCTGGAGCCTGCTGCGCTACATCACGCTGCCGTTCCTGAAGCTGCAGCCGTTCCCCGAGCATTTCACCGCACTCTTCGAGCCGAGCGGGTTGCCGGGGCTGCTGCCCGACGGGCTCTTCTGGATGACGGCCAACCTGTTCTACTGGATTTTCTGGCTCAACCTGATGGTCGGCATGACCAACGCGCTGCCGGCGGTCCCGCTTGACGGCGGCTTCATCTTCGGCGACTCGGTCGCCGCCATGCTCGACCGGCTCAAGCGGCCATCGCTCTCGGCGGAGCGCAAGGAGCAAATCACTGACCGGCTTGTCTCGCTGCTCGCTATCCTGGTTATCTCGCTGGTCGTCTGGCAAATGGTCGGTCCACGGCTGGTCGGGACCGAAGTGGCGTTCCTGCAGGCGCGGTTTGACGCGAGCGGTGACGAGGGGTGGAACGGTGACAGCTTCGATTTCGACGCGTCGCTCTCGGTTGGCGGCTTCGTCGAGTGGGAGTGGGATTTCGGCGACGGTGCCACCGCCAGCGGCAAGGAGGTCTCGCACACGTGGGACGCCGGCGGAGCCTACTACGTCGTGCTGACCGCCACGGCCGCGGATGGCCACCAGAGCCGGGCCTACCAGCCAGTGGTCATCGACCAGCGCGCACAGGCGAGCGGCGATGTTGATGTGCTCGACAGCGCGACCGAGACAATCGCCACCAGCCCCTACATCAGCGAGGTCCGCACCGTGATTACCGTGAGCGGCGAGACCCCGCTCTTTTCGACCGACGTCACCGTCACGCTCACTTCGCCTTCCGGGGAGACGCAGCAGCAGACCGTCACGGTTTCCCAGCAGTCAACGGTTGAGTGGCCCTGGACTGCCGACGGCGAGGTGGGTGACTGGAGGGTCGACCTCGAATCGGAGGATTTCGAGTTTAGCTACGAAGTGGCGTGGGAGCTGGATTACCGCCTTGCGGCCTGATTAATCGCACTCATCGCGCTCATAACTAATATTAAGCCCCCCCCGAGCCCTGCCGAGGCAGGATGAGCGAAGACCCGATTCCGCTGAAAGCCATCCACCACGTCGAGTTGTGGGTCGGCAACGCCAAGCAGGCCGCCTACTACTACCGCCACGCCTTCGGCTTCTCGCAGGTCGCCTATTCAGGGCTGGAAACGGGCGTGCGCGACCGCGCCAGCTACGTGCTGGGGCAGGGGCGCATCCGGCTGGTGCTCTCGACCCCGCTCGGCAGCGACAACGGGATGACCACCCACCAGGCGCGGCATGGCGACGGCGTGCGCGACATCGCGTTCCACGTCGATGACGCCAACGCCTGTTTTGCAGCGGCGGTCAAGCGCGGTGCGAAAGTGGCGAGCGAGCCGCGGACGCTCAAGGACGAAAACGGGTCGGTGCGGCACGCCGCGATTCACACTTACGGCGACACGCTGCACTCGTTCATTTCGCACGACGACTACGACGGCCCCTTCCTGCCGGGCTACCGCGCCGCGGAAATTGCGGGCGAGTCGGTGGGATTGCGGTTCGTCGACCACATCGTCGGCAACGTCGAGCTGGGGAAGATGAACGAATGGGCCAGCTTCTACGCCAGCGTGCTCGGGTTCAGCCAGCTGATGCACTTCAGCGATAAGGACATCTCGACCGAATACAGCGCGCTGATGTCGAAGGTGATGGAGTCGGACAACGGCCGCATCAAGTTCCCCATCAACGAGCCGGCCGAGGGGCGGCGCAAGTCGCAAATCGAGGAATACCTTGACTTTTACGACGGCCCCGGCGTCCAGCACATCGCACTGCTCACCGACGATATCATCAAGGCCATCGACAAGCTGCGCGCCAACGGCGTCGAGTTCCTGCGCGTGCCCGACGATTACTACGACACGCTGCAGCAGCGTGTCGGCGCGATTGACGAGGATATGGAGGAAATCCGGCGGCTGCGCATTCTCGTCGACCGCGACGAGGAGGGCTACTTGCTGCAACTTTTCACCAAGCCGGTTGAGGACCGGCCGACGCTCTTCTACGAAATCATCCAGCGCAAGGGATCGCGCGGTTTCGGGCAGGGCAACTTCAAGGCGCTGTTCGAGGCCATCGAGCAGGAGCAGGCCGAGCGCGGGAATCTCTGATGCACCGCTACCACCGGCTGGGTGAGCTGCCGAAGAAGCGGCACATGGCGCTGCGCAAGCCGGAGGGCGGCATCTATTACGAGGAGCTAAAGGGCAACAAGGGGTTCGTCGGACCGTCGTCGCTGCTCTACCATCTCCACCGCCCCACCGCCGTCGTCGGGACGAAACTGCTGCGCGAAGTGAAGCTGGAGGAAGACCCGGACCGGCGGCTGCGCATGCGCCACTTCTTTTCCGGCCGGCTGAAGCGCGGCGGAAGCCCGGTACTCGACCGCACAGCGATTATGTTCAACAACGACGTCACGCTCTGGATGGCGTTCCCCGACGCGGAAGACGAGTTCTACTACCGCAACGCGCAAGCCGACGAAATTGTCTACGTCAGCGACGGGAGCGGGACGCTCGAGACCGCCTTCGGGGAGCTATCATATTCGCAGGGTGACTATCTCGTCATCCCACGCGGAATCCTGCACCGTTACCGCTTTGGCAAGGGCGAGCAGCGCTTCTTCATCACCGAATCTAAGGGGGAAGTGCGCACGCCGAAGCGCTACCGTAATGAATACGGCCAGCTCATCGAGCGCTCGCCCTTCAGCGAGCGCGACTGGCGCGTGCCCGAAAATCTCAAGACGGTCGACAAGCAGGAGCCGACCGCCATCATCGTCAAGCAGCGTGACCTGCTGACCGAGGTTACGCTGGCCCACCACCCCTACGACGTTGTCGGCTGGGACGGCTACTACTATCCCTACGCTTTCAGCATCCACGACTTCGAGCCGATTGTCGGCCGCTACCACGAGCCGCCGCCAGTGCACCAGACCTTCCAGGGCGACAATTTCGTCTTGTGCAGTTTCTGCCCGCGCCCCTACGACTTCGGCGAGGATGCCATCCCGGCGCCCTACAACCACGCCAACGTCATGTCCGACGAGGTCATCTACTACGCCAGCCCGAAGTTCATGTCGCGCAAGGGCATCGAATACGGCTCGATCACGCTCCACCCCGACGGCCTCACCCACGGTCCGCACCCCGGCCGCTATGAGTCGAGTATCGGCGCAGAGGCAACGGATGAGCTGGCGGTGATGGTCGATACCTACTACCCGCTCAAGATCGCGAAGCCGGCGCTCGAAATCGAGGACGGAGACTACGGCCGCTCTTGGCTCTCCGACGGCGAAGGCTTCGAGGACGCACTGGGGACCTGAAGCGAGCGTAGCCGTTTACATGGTGCCCGCTGAATCCCGCCCGGAGCCATGAGTCCCGCCGATGCGCTGCCGCCGTTCCTATACGGCACTGCCTGGAAAGAGGAGCACACCGGCCCGCTGGTCGAACTAGCACTGCGGCAGGGGTTCCGCGGCATCGACACCGCCAACCAGCGCAAGCACTACAACGAGGCGGCGGCGGGCGAGGCGGTCTCCCGCGAGATTGCCGCCGGCACGGTCGCCCGCGAGGAACTGTTCCTGCAGACCAAGTTCACCCACCGGCCGGGGCAGGACCAGCGGCTGCCGTACGACCCGACGGCGCCGGTCGGCGAACAGGTGCGGCAGTCTTTCGAGAGCTCGCTAGAGCACCTACGCACCAGTTATCTGGACTCGTACCTGCTGCACGGCCCCAGCCAACGACCGGGGCTGGCGGAACAGGACTGGGAAGCGTGGTTCGCGATGGAGGCGCTGCACGCTGAGGGGCGCGTGCGGGCGCTTGGCGTCAGCAATTTTGACTCCGAACAGCTCGAGCTGCTGCTCGACCGCACCACCGTCAGGCCAGCCTTCGTCCAGAACCGCTGCTTCGCCGCCACCGGCTGGGACTGGCAGGTGCGGCAACTCTGCCGGGAGCACGGCATCGCCTACCAGGGCTTCAGCCTGCTGACCGCTAACCGCGGAATCTGGCTGGGGCAGCGCGTCGCCGAAGTCAGCGACGCGCATTCGCTGACGCCGGCGCAGGTCATCTTCTGCCTAGCGCTAGAGCTGGGGATGCTGCCGCTGACCGGTACGAGCGACACGGCGCACATGGCCGATGCCTTGGCGTGCCGGACGGGGGTACTGGCCGCCGCCGAGGTCGCGGAACTGGAGGCAATTGCCCTGCAGCAGGAGTAATAATGGGACAGCACAGCCTCGGCGTGCGATTCCTGATGCTGTTGATGGCGCTACACCTGAAATAAGAAGAAATAATATAATTAGATTACAATCATAATCTTTTTATAATACGCTAACTCAGCCATTCCATGAGCGAATGGAACTACAACCGCTGCTCGAAGCCCTTCGTATCGGTCGAGGAGGCACTCGAGTTCATGCAGGCACGGAAGTTTGCCGGGCAGGTGCTGAAGCGGACCGACGGCTACACTGCGGTCTGCTCGACCTATCCCGAAGGCTACTACCCCGACGCGACTCCCGCCGCTTCGTACGAGCCGGAGAGCGGGGTGACGCTCGCCGACGTTGATGAGGCTGCGGGCGAAGACTACGGGTGCGGGTGCTAGGATGGGGCGCCGCTCGCGCTACTCCATCACCAAGGTCTCGGCTGACCTGCCGGCGGCGCTGGTGCAGCAGCTGGACGGCTGGAAAGGGGAAATCCAGGGCATCAACCGCTCGCGGCTGATTTCGGACCTGCTGCGCTGGGCACTCGACCGCGGGGCGGTTGACGAGCTCTACCCGGAGTGCGAGTTCGACCACAAACACACTGACGCTGAGGCAGATTGCGGCTGCCACTGCGTGACCTGCTAGCGATGGACGACCAGACCATTATCTTCCTGCTGGCGGCCATCATGTTCGCCGGCGCGCTGGCGTTCGGCTACATCCCGCTCGGCTTCCGCTTTTCCCACACGCGGCTGGAGCAGTTCATGGCGCTCGGCGCCGGGGTGCTGGTCGGATCCGCCTTTCTGGTCATCATCCCCGAGGGGCTGAAACTGACGCTGGGCGCGGCAGTCGGAATCGCGCCGATGTTCCTCGGCGGCGCCATCCTGGCCGGCTTCACACTGATGCTGCTGCTCGAGTTCTTCGGGCTGCCGCACGCGGTCCACCACGAGAAGGACCGTGAGCTGTTGAGCCTCTCGGCGACCATCGGGCTGGTCATCCATGCCTCGGTAGACGGACTGGCGCTGGGCGCGTCGGTCACCAGCAGCACCGAGACGGGGCTGATTGTCTTCGCCGCCATCATGCTCCACAAGGGGCCGACCGCCTTCGGGCTGGTGTCGTTCCTGGCGCACATCGAAACCGGGCAGGCGCGGTCGCGGCTCTACCTGCTGCTCTTCGCGCTGACGTCGCCGCTGGCGGCTATCCTGGCGTTCTACGCCCTGCGCGACAGCGCACTGGCGAGCGACGCCAACGTCGGGCTGGCGCTGCTCTTCTCGGCCGGGACGTTCCTCTACGTCGCGACGGTGGACGTCCTGCCCGAGGTGCATAGCCACGACCACGACGGCGAGTCGCCGACCAGGTTCGTCATTCTGGGGATGCTGCTGGTACTGACGGTGGCGCTGCTCGGGCCGGGCCACTAGGGGCTGATTGTCTGTACCATAGCCTTCAGGTTCATCAAGATGAAGATGCCGGACGCCGAGATTACCTGGACCGCAGGCATCCTGTTCTTCCTGCTGATGACCGGCGGAATCTGGATGGCCGATTAGCACGGCAAGCAGGACTAGAACGGCCGCCTGAAAGCCTAATACCGGCCGCCTGAAATCGGCGCCGATGCAACCCGCACGTGCGCTGCTGGCCGGGATGGTGGACTACGCCGGGCTCTTCCCGCCGGCGCAGCTTCCGCTAGAAGCGGCGGTGCGCGAATACAGTGCCCACCTCGGCGACGCGGAAGCGTGGATGCTGGGGCGCTTCATCATCCCGGCACAGCGGCTGGGCGAACTGGAACCGCACCTCAGGGCGTTCCCGGAAACACTGCGAATCGTCGCGCTGGGGAAGGGCGGTCGTTCCGAAGACAAATATTTAAAGAATCTTGACGCCGACCTCGCCGCCATCGAAAGCTTTCGCGCTGCGCACGGCGACGTGGTCGCGGTCGAGAGTTTCGAAGCGCGGCTGCCGCCGCTGCCGGTCGCCGACGCGTTCATCGCGACGGTCGCCGAGCGGCTGCGTGGAGCGGAGCTGGCGCAGTTCCACGAGTTCGCGGTCGATGATCATCTCAAAGCAACGCTGGCGGCGCTCGCGGCCGCGAGCGCCGGGGCGAAGTTGCGTTGCGGCGGCGTAAGCACTGACGCGTTCCCGGCGCCCGAGCAGGTCGCGCGCTTCATCATTGCCGCGCGCGACGCCGGAGTGCCGGCCAAATTCACCGCCGGGCTGCACCATCCGGTGCGGTTTTACGATGAAGGCATCGGAACCGAGATGCACGGCTTCCTGAACATCTACGTCGGCGGGATGCTGGCGCACACCACCGGCCTCAACTGGCAGGAACTGGCGGGCATCATCGCCGACCAGTCACCCGATGCATTCGCGCTGACCGGCGTCGGCGTCGAGTGGCGCGGGCGGCTGGTGCGCGCCGAAGATGTGGCGCGGCTGCGCGAAAACGCGCTGCTGGGGCAGGGGAGTTGCTCTTTTGCCGAGCCGGTGGCTGACCTGCACGACATGGGGTGGCTCTGATGGCTGGCGACGCGAATGACCCGAAGCTGCGGTCGTGGGTCGAAGTCGCTGCGGACTCGCATTTTCCAATCCAGAACCTGCCGTTCGGGGTCGGTTGCCCCAAGGCAGGTGGAGAGTTGCGCGTCTGCTCCGCCATCGGCGATTTCGTGCTCGACCTAGCGGCGCTCGACGAATCCGGCGCCTTCGATGAGACGCCGGTCGCCGGCACCGAAGCGTTCCACGAACCGACGCTGAACGCCTTCATGGCGCTCGGCCGCGAAGCGTGGTCGGCCATCCGCCAGGCGCTGAGCCAGCTGCTGCGCGACGACTGCGGCGAGCTGCGCGACGACGCGGAACTGCGCGAGCGGGCGTTGCTGCCGGCCGACGCGGTCGAGCTACAGCTGCCGGTCGACGTCGGCGATTACACCGACTTCTACTCGTCGCGCGAACACGCCACCAACGTCGGGACCATGTTCCGCGGCGCCGAGAATGCGCTGATGCCGAACTGGCTGCACCTGCCCGTGGGCTACCACGGTCGTTCGTCGTCGATTATCGTCAGCGGCGCCCCAGTGCGGCGACCGCAGGGGCAGACGCGCCCCGACGACACGCAGCCGCCGGTCTTCGGCGCCAGCCGCATGGTTGACTTCGAGCTCGAGATGGGATTCTTCATCGGCCCTGGCAACGCATCGGGCGACGCAGTCCCCGTCGGGGAAGCTGAGTCGCACATCTTCGGGATGGTGCTGGTCAACGACTGGTCGGCGCGCGACATCCAGAAGTGGGAATACCAGCCGCTCGGCCCGTTCCTCGCGAAGAATTTCGCCACCACCATCTCGCCCTGGGTCGTGACGCTCGACGCGCTGGAGCCGTTCCGCTGTGCCGGCCCCGCGCAGGAACCGGCGCCGCTGGAGAACCTGCGCGGCGATGGCGACGGCGCCTTCGACATCGCGCTCGAAGTCTGGCTCGCGCCTGACGGTGGCGACGCAACGCGGCTCTGCCAGAGCAATTTCCGCTACCTCTACTGGTCGATGGCGCAGCAGCTGGCGCACCACGCCTCGGGCGGCTGCAACCTGCGCACCGGCGACCTCCTCGCCTCCGGCACCATTTCGGGACCGACCGACGACAGCCGCGGCTCGATGCTCGAGCTGGCATGGCGCGGCGAGCAGCCGCTGACCCTCGACTCGGGCGAACAGCGCGGATCGATTCAGGACGGCGACACCGTCACACTGACTGGATGGTGCCAGGGCGACAGCTACCGCATCGGCTTCGGCGAATGCAGCGGAAAGCTGCTGCCGGCGCACTGACCCCTCGCGCGCAAGGCGCGTTCGAGATAGCGCTTATATAAACCAGCGAGTGGCGCCCCCTCCGTCCTTCGTTCTGGAGGGCATCCAAGGACTCAACATGGCTCGAAGCACGCGCAGGCGCCGTGATGGCATACGCAGTCGCCCGCTACAGCGACCCAGCGCAGCTGCCGCCATTGCTCCCGCTGCCCCGCAAAAGCGACAGGCCGAGTCGACGACAGTCCACTGGCCCAGTCTGCTGGCGGTGCTCGGGATTTTCCTGCTGGCGCTGACAATTCGCTCGGCCTGGACGCTGGATGCCGCGACCGAGGATGGGTTCAAGCTCACCGGCGGGAGCGACCCCTACTACCACAAGCGGGTCGTTGACTACGTCATGGAAAATGGCGAACACCTCGTCCGTGACGAGATGCTCAACTACCCCTACGGCGCCAACAACAACCGGCCGCCGCTCTTCGACTGGTCAATTGCGATTGCGGGGCTGGTACTGGCGCCCTTCTTCGGCGACGCCGCGGAATCAACCTGGTGGGCGATGGAAGTGCTGCCAGCGGTCTACGGCGCGCTGATTGTCTTCCCCGTCTACGCCATCGGCCGCGCGCAGTTCGGCCGCGGAGCGGGATTGCTCGGGGCGCTCTTCATCGCGGTCAATTCCGGCCATATTTCCCACTCGACTATCTCGCTGGCGGACCACGATTCGTACGTGATTTTCTTCGGGACTTGTGCCTTCTTCTTCTTCATGCGCGCCCTCACAGAAGGGAGTGACGCGCGCTGGGTCGCCGACTGGCGCTCCGCCGAGAGCATCAAGCGCGGCTTCGCCGACTTCCTGCAGAGCGAGCGGCTGGCGCTCGGCTACGCGGGACTGGCGGGGATGACACTGGTGCTGGTCGCGCTGAGCTGGAAAGGGTTCCCCTACCTGATGGTGATTCTGGTCATCTACCTAGTTTCCCAGATGGTTATCAACCAGTTCCGGCGCGTCGACAGCCTGACGACCGCGATGCTCGGAATAGTCGCGCTTTCGCTGCCGATCCTGCTCGCGCTCCCCTACTACTGGAGCATGGACTTCATCAGCCCCTGGTGGGACGCGCCCGCCTACATCCTGCTCGCCTTCATCGGCGCCTCGATACTGCTAGTGCCGACGCGCGACCTACCGTGGCTGCTGGTGCTGGGCGGCACCGTGACGGTCGCCACGCTGGGCTACCTGCTGCTCACCTACGTTTTCACTGACCTCGGCTTCCTGCTCTTCAGCGGACAGGGCTACTTCGTGCGGACCAAGCTGTTTGACACTATTGCCGAGGCGCAGCCGCCGACGTTCGCGAACTTCGTTTTCTCCTTCGGCCTCGTCTCGGTCTGGTTCGGCTTCTTCGGGCTTATCTGGATGGCGTGGCAGCTTTTCGCCACTCGGCTCTGGAAGAAGGACTACCTCCTCATCCTCATCTGGGCGGCCGTCGCGCTCTACATGGCACAGTCGGCAATTCGCTTCATCTTCAACGCCACGCCGGTCATGGCGCTGCTCTCGGGCTGGGTCACCTGGCTGCTGATTGAGCGCGCCGGCTTTGGCGACGTCCTTGAGGTGTGGCGCCACTACTGGGGCCGCCACGGACCGACCATCCTGTTCCTCGCGCTCGGGTCGCTGCTGGTCGGCTTCCTGACTTTCTTCACGGTCGGCCCGCTAGTCGGCTTCCTCGTCGGAATCCTGCTGCTGGCGCTGATGCTCTCCATCGGCCACATGGCAGCGGGCGAGGACCAGTACAGCCTGCGCGACCGGCTGGGCGGATTGCGCCGCGCCTTCGAAATCAAGCGGCCCGCCGTCGCGTTTGTCGTGGTGGGGCTGCTGCTACTGCCCAACGCCTTCTACGGCTACGATGCCGCGGTCCCCTTCGATGACAAGAAGGACCACGACACCGGCGTCTACGATTTCTTACGCTACTCGCTGCTGCGGCCGGAGGAATACCAGTACAACGAGCGCAGCAACGTTTCGCTCTACCCCGACGGCGTTACCGGCATGTACAACCGCACGGCGAGCGGCCAGCTCTGGTATATGGGCATCACCGGCCCCTCGTTCCCCGCCAGCTACTGGATAGACGGGCTGGAGTGGCTGGCGGAGCAGGATACCGAGTTGTCGCAGGAGGACCGCCCCGGCTTCATCTCGTGGTGGGATTACGGTTTCTGGGCCATCGACATCGGCGAGCACCCAACCGTGGCCGACAACTTCCAGTTCGGCTACCAACTGGCGGGCAACTTCATCACCGCGCAATCGGAGGAGGAGGCGCTGGCGCTACTGCTCTACCGCCTCACCGAGCCCGAAGTGGACCGCGAGAGCGAACGCTTCTCGCCCGCGATTCGCGAAATCATGCTCACCTACTACTCCGAGGACAACGTTACGGCGCTCGAGCAGATTATCGCCAACCCCGGCGAACAGGTGCCGGAGGGTGAGGACATCAACAAGCGCAACGCGGCGATTCGCGCCGGGCGCCCCATCCTGACGTCCGCCTCCCTCACTGTGCTGGCGGACGCAATCTACGATGTCGAGCAGGCGACCGGCCACTCGATTCGCTACTTCGGCGCCGATACGCGGCTGATGCCCTACTCGGCCGAAAACACCGGCATCTTCTACGCGCCAGTGACGCTGGCGGACTACGAGCTGAACGACTTCGTCGCGGTGAGCCTGGGGCTCTCCAACGGCCAGACCGTGACCTACGAGGAGGCGGACGAGCTGCTGCGGAACGACCCCACTCTCACCGTCACTTCGCAGACGCTGGACTACAAACCGCGCTTCCTGAACAGCATGTTCTACCGCGCCTTCGTCGGCTGGTCCGGGCCTGATATCGGCCGCGAGGCGACCGACGGCATCCCCGGCATCAGCGGCGAAATCGGCGCCGACACCAGCCTGCCACCGCTCCCCGGTTGGGGGCTGAAGCACTTCAAGCTGGCGTACGCCAACAGCGGCCTGCGCATCCTGAAATACTACGACGGTGCGACCATCAACGGCGTCGTGCAGACCGAAGAGGGGGCGCCGGTCCCCAACGCGACCGTCACGCTCCTCGACGAGGGCGGCACGCCGCACGACTCGGTCGTCACCGACGCACTGGGGCGCTACAGCGTCGTCGCGACGGCCGGCAACCACACACTGACAGTCTCGATGGGCGAGTTCGGCTCCGATTACGAGCGGCTGCGCCTCACCTCCAATAACATCCTCGCCCGCGAGGTGGGCATCCTGATTTCGGAGGCGCAGGCGACTCGCGCCACGCAACCGGAAATCCGCATCGACATAGAGGTCGAGGCGGCCAGCCTCAGCGGCGAACTCTACTGGGACGCCGGTGAACGCGAACCAATTGCCGGGATTCCAGTTACAGCAACCCAGACCGCGACGGGGCGCGAGTTCAGCGTCGACAGCGGCGCCGACGGCAGCTTCGCCTTCGACGCTATCGCGCCGGGCGAATACCGCGTCACGGCCGACCTGAACGGGCACGAGCTGGAGCTGGCGAACTACGAGGGCGTTGCCGGCCTGCGGGCAGACCAGTCGCTGGAGATTGACGGCGCAGTCGTCCCCGCCAGCGTGCTGGGGCTGATTGACCCCGGCATAGGCTACATTCCCGGAATGGTCTCCTTCACGCTCGAGGACCACACCAACGGCACGCTGATGCAGCGCGAGGCGCTGACCGGCTTCCGCTTTGACAACCTGCTGCCGGGCAACTACACCCTGCGGCTCGACAACGACAACAAGTTCAGCAAGTGGGACAACAACACTGTCGCCTTCACCCTCGCCGCAGGCACGGAGAGTCACCACAACACCACCCTCACCGAGGGCACGCGCATCAGCGGCGTCCTCAGCTGGCAGGGCAAACCGGTCGCCGACGAATATCTCTCAATCACCCACGTTGGCGGTCGGCACGCGACCGAAGTCGCCAGCGACGCCAGCGGCTACTTCACAACCATCCTCCCCGCTGGAACCTACGACCTCTACGCGCTCCACTCCGACGCCACCGCGGCGTGGCTGGCGCGGATTGACAGCGAGGCGCCGGGCGGCCTGCTCGACGCGGCGATGCAGCCAGCAGGCCGTATTACCGGCCTGC
>Ga0208879_1000372_pt1 | contig 46448 bp, 55 predicted proteins | sample Knorr_S15_td_Bot_FD_185605 | JGI IMG/M metagenome (GOLD analysis project Ga0208879, IMG submission 185605) | Marine microbial communities from Southern Atlantic Ocean transect - Knorr_S15_td_Bottom_ad_5009_LV_A (SPAdes) (version 2) | ecosystem: Environmental > Aquatic > Marine > Oceanic | place... | reverse complement strand
CCTCATCTTCCCGGTATTGTTGCGCTGGCCAGTACGCCGGCAGCGCCTCGCCGGCGACGTGCGGTTCTGAAAAAAGCGGGAATGGCTTATTGTTTTTCAACGTAAACCTCCTGTACATCGTTGCTGCGATGTGCGTAGTCCACCAGCTGCGGCGTGGACAACGGTAAGTCATGGATGGCGGCGTATTTGTTGAACTGCTCCATAACGAGAAACGGTGTTTTAGCCAGGTATTGTCTCGCAGTACGGGTGATGCGCGTTTTCGGCACTTCCTCAATGTAAAAGAAAATGGATACGGTTACCGCGTAATCTCCTGCAAGCGTGATGTTGTGCTCAAATTCACGGTTTTTGTTAACTTTGCACTCACTGTCATCGAATGTTGCTTTTTGGACGGCGTCAACATAAGCGCGGATGCGGTTACGGTACTGGCTGTATTCTTTTTCGCGATCAGCCGGTGTTTTTCCCTGCCAGGACAGATAGCCGATATTCAGATCCCACCGCATGCGGATACCGTCCCTTGATCCCATTTTGCTCAGATTGCCGATGCGTCCATTGAAAAGCTGGCTGTTGCGCATCAGTACCCGCTGGTTATTACGGATGTTAAACAGGACGGTGTAGACAAAATTGACTTTGTTGATAATAAACTCGTCGGTTTCGCCTTCAATGGTAATGACGTCGCCGTCGTCAAGCATTTTGCTGTTCAGGATCATCATGCCATTGTAAATGTCCGGGGCCCAAATCTGGTTAGTCAGGACGATGATACCGGCCACGATCCCGAGGAAGCCTGTCGTCTCAAGCACGCTTTTCAGATCCCATATAACGATCAGTATGTACAGCGTGGAGACCAGCAGCAATACACCGGCGGCAATATCCATTAAGCGGGAGTGATAGGTGTCCTGATAAGTGACACTGCCGTCCAGTGACTTTTTATCACCGAAACGTTTGCGGCTCAGATAGGATACGACCTGAAAACTGAACATGCTCGCGTAAACGGCCAGCAGGGAATACCCCATATTGAGCAGGATGTTCTCATAATCAGGGTGAAGTTTAATCATGATGATGTCAAAGGCGTGTACAAAGAAGAACAGGATATTGAATGCTCTGAATACTTTTATCTGCGGTACCTGATCTTTGCCTTCGTGAAATTTCCCGATGATGGGCTTGGCAAAAACAAAAAGACAGATATTGATCGCCAGCAGTGTGCCATGCAGCCACCAGTTGATGTCAATGCTTATGCCGTCGATAAAAGTGAGTGTCATCAGTTTACCTTCTTCATCTTTTTTGCAGGCGTTTTTTGCCTGTCGTTTTCGTATGTAGTGAAGATTAGATTATGCCTGAATGACATTTAAGATACAACAAAAATGTTTAGAGAGGCATGGTGGTGTAGAAAATTTATCTTTTTTTCACAGGGGTTTCGCGTCCATCAGGTGCCCGTCTTTTTTTTTGGCAATAGTGCGCAGGTGATTGTTTTTTTTTACAACAAAAAAGTTTTATTGTTTTTGTTTATGTGGTAATCTGTTCACTCATTAAGAAGGAGAACCATTTTGACATCCTACGTAACTGAACAAGAATTTAAACAAGAAGTTTCAAGAGGCAGAGACTGGCTGGAACAGGCGAACAGGAAAAGCTTGAATGCAGCTTCGTGGTCGGGGGTGATGTCAATGTTGCTGTTTTTCGTGGCATTGCTGATGATGAAGAATCAAAGTCCGTGGTATGTTGCCGGCGGCATTGCGATGCTTCTTTTGGGTACCGTGATGCTGTCATTTAAAATTCAACAATACCTGAGAGGAAAGCAGTTGGCTTGCCGGCTCGAACCGGTGGCGTCTCAGCCTGCTTTATGGGAATGGTTTACGTTTTTCAGAAAGAGTTACTGGGTCTCCACGATGAATCCGTTTACCGGCACCATGGAGCTGTTGTTTCACACGTCAATAGCGGTGATGACAATATCGGCAGCCTCATTAACAGGTGAGTTGCGTTTTTTAGAATTTGTTCTGATCACAATTATCGTGATTTATTCGCTATATATGGAAGTCAGCGCGTTTACTGCCGCGAATGGGCACTGGGAGAGAGCGTATGATGCGCTTTTGAGAGCAAAAGACCACAGCGCAGAAATGGAGCAGCAAAAAAGTGAACCGGCACAGGAAGGGGCATTATGAGTAATAAAACAAACTGTTTACCAGCGGGGATGATGGTATCTGACGCCTCGGAAGACGGTTCAGTATTTTGCTTATCAGGACCGGGCGGGCGATGCGCCGACGTACGCGTTGTTGATAATGAATGCTACATTACGCCGCTTAACGATGCCTCTATGTATCCGCTCCCGGAAGATGGTGTGCCGGAGTGGATGAAAAAGAGTTTGCCTCTGGCATCAGAAGACAAGCCGTCGCCTTCCCTGCTCAGAGAGAGACTCATTGCGCTGGGTAAAGGCGAAGCCTTGGCCTCCGTTGATATCCGCTCACTGATTGACAGGCCCATGTACTGGATACAGGTGGCTGAACTGGATGATGAAAGTGACGACGTATCATTGAAAGACGAAGAATGCCGGGTGAACCTCGGGGCGATGGCAAAAATCCGGTTGCGCCGCCAGCGGGAGAAGCTGGAAAAAGATATGCGTGATCAAACTGTACGCTCGTACATTGATGTGCGTGAAGCAAGACCGGAGTTGAACTTAAACCCTGCGTTCACCATGGATCCGGATTTTTCCGGCTGGCAGTCAGGGTGGTTCCTGGTGGTAGAGGGTATGGATGGTATCCTGTGGATGTGGGACAACACAATGGATAGCCCGTTAATATATATGGGCCCGACCTTTACGAAAAAAATAAACGAAGCGGGGCTCAAGAGAAAACTTGGTGAAATACAATGGAAACCAGAATAAAACATCCCAGTACACCGCACTTGCCATGGTCGCAAGAGGTGGCGGGAGACGATAAGAAAATTACTACCCTTGCGCCTTTTGCCGGACGCGAAATATGGGTGAGTGAGAAAATGGACGGCGAATCGACAACCGGTTATTACCCCGGGATCATGCATGCGAGAAGTCTTGATAGTGCACATAATGAAACCCGTGACTGGATAAAAAGCATGATGACCGGTATGGGGTATCAGTTCCCCCGGGGATGGCGTTTTGTTTTTGAGAACGTAGCGTATTACCACAGTATTAACTACCGGTCACTGCCGAGCTTTGCTTATTTACTGATGATTTGGAATGAACAAAATGTCAGGCTGGCTTATGATGATATCTGTGAATGGGCAGACAAGCTTGATCTTGCCATGCCAGCACTATTGTACCGCGGGGTCTTTGATGAAGACGCCCTGAAAGAGATTGTGAACAACATGGATTTAACCCGGCAGGAAGGGTATGTGATAAGCGTTACCGATCCGCTGCCATTTGCTGACTTCAGCCGGCTTACGGCCAAGTTTGTCAGAAAGGGGCATTGTCAGCCTAATAAAGAGGGAGAGGCAGTGTCGCACTGGTTGAAAAACACTTATCCGAATGAACTGGCCGATCCCACGAATGTGAAACCGGCTTTTATGGCACGACAACGATAGGGGTTGTCGGGGGAGGCGTTATGCACGAATTATTACAAAAAAGATGGTCGTTGCAAGACTGCATTGCGCACTGCGGTGACACCTGCCCGTTACTGTTGAAGTTTGCCGATACGGAACAGGATCCCCAGTGGCACGCGGAGGGAAACGTTGCGATCCACACTGACATGGTGATGAAAGAGGCTTACGACTTAATCGAAGGCCCGCTTTCTCACTGGTCTGAAGAGCAAAAGGTAATGTTAGTCCTTGCCGCTCTTTTTCATGATTATGCAAAGCCGGTATGCACAACGCGCCGTGAAATAAACGGCGTTGAGCGCGTCGTTGCGCCTAAGCATGAAGGTGTGGGAGCCTCTTTGTTGATGCACTGCCCTGCTCCCTTCGGGCTGACATATGCACAATGGCGTGATGTGATAAGCCTGACAGCGTATCATCACATTCCGAAGTTGTTGGTACTGAAGGATGCAGATAAAGCCGCCTATTACCGCCTTGCCAGGCAGGTGCCGTCGCTGGAGGCGCTGTATTATCTCGAAATCGCTGATATGCGGGGGCGGACTTGTGATGATAAGCGTGAGCAAATCGAGCTGATGGATTTGTTTAAAATGTTTGCGGAAGACGCAAAGTGTTTTACAGCGATGCATTACCCGGATCTGGCAGCAAAGGTTAAACTTGCCTTTAATGTTGAAGATGATGATATGGTGCGGGCAGGTTTAGCGCAGCGGGTACAGGATACCGCCATGATCCATATGGAGGAAGGGCGTATCTATGTTGCTGAAGAAGAAATTGCTCTCGCGTTCAACTACCGTCAGCAATCTCATGTGATCGTGCTGTGCGGTGTTGCAGGGTGCGGGAAAAGCACATGGGCTGAACGTCTGCCGGCGTCATTTGAAAATATTGAGCTTGATGAAATACGTGAAAGCCTGAAAGCGGGTCGTGCAGGCCAGTCAGACAATGATGCGGTATTACGCATTGCGATGGAGCGATTGCGGAGTGCATTGCGTGAAAAACGTCATGTGGTGTGGAACGCAACGGGTTACCGCCGCGATTTCCGTACGCGTGTCATCGATCTTGCTGTCGCTTATGGTGCCTATACCGAAATCGTTGCCTTTCACTGCGACAGAACAACGCTCGTGGCGCGCAACAACGCACGAAAATTCCCGGTGCCGGAAGATGTATTGAACAGTATGATAGAAAAATACCAGTGGCCAGAGGTTGGTGAGGCTCACCGTCTCACCTGGGTAAACGGTGAGTCCCGCTAAGGGAACCCGCCCATTCTTGCTATTTCAAGATAAACCGGGCGTTTCTTTATGTTGTGCCATTTCGCATCCAGACAAACATTTCCTTTTGTTGCACACAAACGCCCTGACCAGCAATGCCTGTTGTTAGCGTCGCGCACGCTGCCAGTGGTTAACAGTTTGACAGGGAACGCGCGCAACAGCGGATGCCCGCTGTTTCCTTTTATGCTGACCTGGTAAGCGTCATTGCCGGCGTGTACGATCCAGTCCTTATCAAAACCATGGTGGCTTTCTCTCCCGCTGGCCACAATATTGCCTCGTGAAAATTCAGACCAGTGCAAAACGTCCGCCCGGGCGGGTGATAACAGGAAGTAAAGAAGAATGGTTGTAAGCCTGTATGCGGACATGATTAAACCTTCTTATCAAGAAGTGTCTTATCTTTAATAAGGCACAGGTAGTCGTCCGTACAGGGCGTTCTCGCCGGATGGTTGGAGGCGAACTCAACACACGCATCAGCCCATTTTTCAAAAAGGTCCCACGACCGGAACCGGGAAGCGAGCATTCCTGTGGCCTTCGCGATGTTTATCATGACTGGCGTCAACACTTCTACCTGATTATGGTGCGAAGCGTCGGTTTTATGCTCAGGCGACAGCGAAAAGTATTCGGGTAAGTTTGCAATTAAGTGGATACGACCATGTTCGCTTGAAAATCTGATGTCGTTCAGCCAGGCGCTGAGGTAATGCTTTTTGTAATACTTGTACGCCCCCATCAGCGGTGCGTCGGGTTTGTTGTCGAACGTTAACGTATGCAGGTTGTGAAGATTGGTGCCGTCGGGTGCACCGGGAATGTTTCGGGCCATCATGGCGGCTAATTTATTGGGGCTGATACGGATTTCACCCCGGGAGTTTTCTTTCATGTCGGCCGCCACGGCGGCAGCCCACGCGATCAGCATATCGTGATTAACATCAAGCATAACATTTCTCTCTTTGTGCGTAATGGTGACTCCGGTTTACACCTTGTGCACGATAAAAACGTTAGTTTGAGTTCACGTTGTGCAGCAAGCTTCCCAGTTTACCAACCACACTTAAGTGTGCCGGAGTATTGCGTGCGTAGGGGCGCGTCGCTGACGGGCGGCATGGTCAGCCGCTGGCCATAATTGCGATGCGGTGATGTTACCACAAAAAAGAGTTAAGATTAACCATTTTTGTTGAGTTTTTTATCGACATAGCGTTGTGCATTGTCCCTGCTTTCCTGATTTGACGTGTGGTCTTCACTTGAAACCTCCGACGACTCATTAAAAGAATAGGGTCGCGGAGTTTTGCAATGTTTTTGTTAAAAGTTTTCACAGGAAAAACATTATTTATTCATATCATCGGATAATGAGGGTGAGATATGGTCGATAGCAGAGATTATGCTTTTTGCTCTTAGTTCTTCTTTTGATTTTTTATCTTCCAATATAGCCTGCTCAGACGCGCGCTCAAAACGTTTGGTCATCGCTTCATTGACCAAGAGAAGCCTGACATCTTCGTTTTTTTGGCCCTTTTTCTGTAGCCCAAGAGAAAGTTCGTTTGCTTCCCAGTATGAATCCCACCAAACAAAAAAGGTTCGTGCGTGGTTGGGCTCCCCCAAAAAATTGATGGTTAAAGAGCTGCCGCTGCCATATTTTTCTTCGTAACGGGAAAGTAGCGTGTCAGAGAATCCATTAAATCTGTTCCCATAAACAGAAATTTCACCTTCGATACTGTAGATGATGTTAGTGCCAGGGATGAGTGTGACGTCCGTAGACGTTTTCATGTCTCCTTCATCTGCTTGAAGCTTAATGTAAAGCGGTACGCCGCTGTCGTTAGTGTGAAGGGTGTAGTTTTTATAAAGGAACCCCTCTGCCTGGTAAAAATAGTTTTCAGGAGGGGAACCGGGTGCCGGGCGTGATTTGTTCATGATGGGACGATTTGATTGGCGCTCAATTAAATCATCAATGTCGACTGTGTCGCCAACACGAAAACCAAGCAGTTTGTTCTCAATAGGCACGTCAGGATTGCTGCATGCAGAGAGGCTGGTGATTAGTAGCGCAGCAATAAATGCCCGGAATGCTCGTGGGTATGACGTAGCGTTCATAAAAATTATCCTTGTTTTTTTACGTTCAGAAATTGTTAAACATGAAATGCATGGCTTCCATTGATGTCGCAGATTGCAAGTCGCGCGACAGGCTCAAAGGGGTTTCACCCGGCTTTCCGAAGCGCCAGAAACGGTTTACAGTGTATCTACCCTCAGTGTTAACATAAAGGACATTCATTGTGAGGGACTGGTAGTCGCTCAGTGATGCGCCGCCTTCTACTTCAATTTTAGCTTGCAGCATGCTGAGCCCGGTGGATTCGTCCGTCAGCTTTTCAACATCGTCATCAGATAGGGTGATCTGATTTCTCAATTCATCAATGGCAGCATCATTCATGCGCTCTTTGGCGCTTTTGCTATCGGAGTTGGGAAATCGCGACTCTTCACGAAAAAGGTTTGTTGTGCCTATCGGGCTGTCCCATACGCCTGGTTTATCGCTTGAAATAAGGACACTGCCATTGGGAAGTGTGCTTGCCCAAAGGGCGCTGTGGAGCATTGTTTTTTTCATATGGATTTCTTCCGTAACGTTGTTTGACGGTGGCCCGTTACCGGGCCTGCCTGATTAAGCTGACTGTTCTTCACGTTTTAAGACGCGGGCCACATATTCATGCGGAAGTGCGTGTGTAGGTTCTGTTGAAGAGCCGGTGGAAACGAGGATCCCGTTTTTGCGGGCGTTAGGGTTAATCCCGCGGATGGTCCACATTTTACCGGCATAAGTTATCTGTTTGCCGAAATCATCAGGTTTCAGGCCGAAACGCTTGGCATGGGCGTCGAAAATGGCTTTCGCCTGGTCTTTCTGGCTGACAGAATTGTCGCCGGCAGTAACCATGTTGAGTGAGGTTTTTGCTGTATTGTCAGTGAATGAAATGTCGTGAAAGGAAAAGGCTATGCCTAGCTTTTTGCCTAAATCATCAAGTGTGGATTCAAGCTCACTGCGGACTTGTTGCATAGTGGCTCTAGTAAAAGTCTTAACTGTCATAATGTATTCCTGTGTTGTGTTAATACACAGGTATAGTGGCACGATCGGCTTTTATTTACAACAAAAAAGTTTTAATTTTGAGAGGAAGGTCGGGCTACGATGCAGCCCGAATGCAGGTTAAGCTTGTTTTGATTTTCTGCGTGATGCAGACATAAAGAAAAGCAGAGCACTTAATGCAGCCAGTGACACAGGGGCATTGACATTGGTAGCAAGATTGTAATCGCGACCCGTGATGGTTGTGCCGCCGTCAGCGACAAGCCAGATACCGTAGTCAGAGCTGAAATTTTTGTTGTAGCCGTAAACCTCATGGTTCCGACCGACCTGGATCTCAAGGCTCCATGAAGACAGGCGGACGCCGTACGCTCTTGCATCAGCATTCTCTGTTGAACCGTCCTGGGTAGCAAAACCAACCGCAAAGCTCGCTTTCGTTGATGAATTCATGTAATCCATGAAAAAGCTAAGTTTGTCTTCGTCTACTTCGCTGCGATCGGCTGTCTGATGATCGTTTGACGCAGGATCGAAAAGCGGTATGCCGAAACTGTTGTTTATCATAGTGATAATTTCACTGTCGTCAGGAAAGCGCCATCCTTCAAACTGTCCACCGGCACCCATCATGGAACTGATTTGCTCCATGGTCATACCGCTCGTCTGATTAAGCTTAAGCCACTCTTTACCTTCATCAAGGTCAACAACAGCCAGACCGTCACCTTCCACTTTCCAATCACCGGCAATGATTTCCGCATTCGCAGAGAGTGGTAGTAAGAAAAGTAACGCGCTGAAAATAAATCCTTTCATCACATTCTCCATTAGATAATTAATTTCATATCAAAGCAATAAGCAGGCCACCATTTAAAAATGGTATTGCCTGGTTGCCGGGAAGAAATTGTAATAAAAGTCGACAGTGTTTGTTTTGCGCTTTTTTTTGTCTGATTATTTATCAGTTGGGAAGTTGCGATGAAGAAGCGGGTCGCAAGGTAACCCGCTTCTTTGTGCGTTTTCTTACATGAACGCTAATGACAGAAACGGATGGCAGGAATGATCCTGTTCAGGATTACCACTCTCTTTTGCTTTCTTGGCCAACACGACACATCGGCGGTATGTATCGCGCCAGCCGCCACCGGTGTCCTGATAAGTGCAGTTGTCCACAACACGGGTAAATTCATCGTCGACAAACTTCACTCTACCATCAGGATAGGTTTCACATGTCAGCGTGAAGGGCCCGTTATTTTCTATTTTGACGACCACCATTGTGTTTTCGCTTTGTAATGCGGGATGATTGTCCAGATAAGGCAGGTTATCGATCGCTTTTTGTGACGCTTTGATAACCTCGTAAGGTAATGATAGCGACTCGTCATCGAGAGGTACAGAAACCGCTTCCAGAGTCTCTTTAACCATGCTGCTGAGCAGGTCGTGCATATCGTCTTCTGTGTTTTTATTTCCATCCGAAAGTCTGGATATGGACTGTTCAGCAATTGACCGTAACGATTGAGATAATGTTGCGATGGCTTCTTCGAGGCGATTCTGTTCGCTCATGGGTTTTCCTGTGTGATTTATTTGTGATATTTCAATGAATATTATCAACACAGAGGATTATTTACAACATAAAAGTGAAGCTTGCATAAAAAAAGCCGCCAAAAGGCGGCTTTTACAGGATGTGCGCAACTACCTTACGGTAATTCAGGTGCAACCCGTGCAATGATGGTCAGCGTGTCGCTGTAAGCGTCAGGGCGAACGGCGGCAGCATCATCACCGGTCATACTGAAAGTTAAACGGATGTTTTCTTCCAGACCAGATGATGAGTTACAGTTGTTATCTACATAGTAGCTGTCACTGTAAGAGAAGTTACCGTAACCGGCTTGCTTCATTGCAGACGGTGTCATTTGTGTGTACGTAAACGCGCTGTTGAAATACTCACCGAATTCCAGTGCAACGTTGTAACCCAGAGATTCACCGTAGGTGCCACCGATCATGGTGAACGGGCCGGCAGCGCCACCGTTGTCAGATTCGAATGCCAGGGTGAAGCCGGTATCCGCGTTTGAGAAAACGCAGAAAGATTCAACCTGTTCGATGCTTTCACCCAGCGCGATAGTCACACCCGGGGTGTGAGAGCCAAAGCTGATGTCGTCAAGACCGGTAATGGCCACTACAGACGACAGGTCAACAGAGACATCCATGGTGCCGCTGGTTTCATTTTGCGCCGTCGGGCCATCAGTAGCCGCCAACGCAGGGATAGCTACAGCGGTAGCCAGAACAAGCAGTGCACCTTTCATTGCGCCTGCGATACGTGATTTGTGAATTTGCATGTGTGTTCTCCAATAGTAAGCAAATTGTTCACAGATAAGAGGGTGCATGTGACGTCGCCGGCACGAATAACACCCTCACCTACTAACGCCTCAACGGCGATAAATCCACGCTCGTCCGTATAGGCTTCCGCCACGCCGGTTTTTACGAGAGTGTTGCTGACGGGTTTGCCGTCAACGGTTACCCTGCCGACAACATACGTTACCGGCGAGATTTGCCAGTCAGGACGAAATACATCACCCTGACGAAGATGGATATGCTGGGTGCCACCAAGAACGGCGACCCCTTTGCTGTTGCTGCTGGACAGTGCGACACGGTAGTCAGCGTCAGGTGGCAGTGGAATAATATGCCTGCGTCCGCCTGCGAGGCGGTGGCGTTGCCTGTTAACAGTAAGCTTGTAATCACCTGATGGCGCATCAGACAAGTCAATGATGAGCCCGGTACTGACCGGTTTGGTGCCGGTAAAGGTGACGCCTGTCCGGTCGATAAGTGCACTTGTGCGTACCGACGTAGTGACATACGGGTTATCCACCCCTTCAATCATGCTGATCTGCGCGCCGTATTGTCCGTAACGGCTGTCATTGATGTTGCTTTGGGCAAAGTAGCTGTTGTTATCATAGCTGGTCAGCATGCCATGCAATTTCGACTGTACAAGCCCTGATGCGTAACGGTAACTGTGATCAAGCGTGTGCTGTTGTGCGTCGTTGCGCTGATTGTCCAGATAGGAACTGAGACGGTAGCGCATGTTCAGCGAGTCAAACTTTTCACCATAAGTAAGGCGCAGCCCCCAGACCACTTCATCGCCGAAGTTGACCGACGTGGTCAGCATCAGGTTGTCCAGTGACCCGATGTTGAAGGCCGTTGAATACATTAACTGGTAGCTTGTCCGGTGACGAAGACTGCTGTTGTAGTACACCGAGCCGTACAGGTTGCCGCTGCTTACCTGGTGCTGATGCGTTAGCGTAACGGTGCGGGTTTTAAATTCATCGGCACCAAGCGCAAAATAATCAAGGTAGGTTTGTGCGTTGCCATGATCTACGTTGAAGCGTTGTGCAAACTGCCAGTAGTCATCGGTCGTGAACCGTCCCTGGAAAGATGCGTAGAAGCGGCCGGCATCGTATCGCATGGAGGGTGAAAACGTAAACCTGTCATCGTCGTAGCTCAGTTGCGCTGTGGACGTAAAGCTGTCGGTATTGTAACCGGACAGGGAAAGGCCCACAAAAGGGGTGTATTCATCCGGCAGTTGCGGGCCCCATGAGGTATCACCCTGCACGCCGGCGATAGCGCCGAGAACGGACCAGTTCTGTGCGCTGCTTATCCGTTGTTGTCCACTCGATAAAGTGCGGGTTTCTGTTCGTCCGTCAAGGTAGTGAATAGTCGCGGTTACCGGGTAGTTGCCCGCCGGGAACGTTGAGGTGTCAATGCTGTGTGAGCCTTCCTGAAGTGTGACGCTCTCAAGAAGTTGTCCGGCATATGTCAGGACAACGTTAGCAGGCGCGGTAAGCAAAATATTCAGCGGCTTGCGTTCTGTGGTGCTACCCCGGTTGAAGTCAACACCCACGCCGGCAACGATGTTGTTTGAGCTGCCTGCGGCGACATCTGTCTGGGGGATGAGACCGGCAAGGTAGCGGGTGTCATCGTTGTCGTGTGTGTAGTATGCGCTGAGAACCCGTGTGTCGCTGTCAAGCTGCTGGATAGAAACCGTTGCGCCGTTGTCCCCGCGGGAATAACGGTTGTTCATTACCATTGTTGTCCGCGTACTGTCGCCAAACTGCTGATGAATGCCGTTCAGAGAGGTGCGCAGTGCACCGCTTCCGCCAAGCTGGATCATATCAGGCCCTTCCTGGCGCTGGTAAACATCGATACGGTTATCCTGTGCATTGCGGGTAACGACATAGGATGTGTCGCGGTAGATTTCCCCGTTACTGTCCCGGTGAGAAACCAGCGCTTTCAACACCGCATCAGGTAATGCTTCAGGCAGGCGGTCGGTGCTTTCTCCGAGTGTGGTAGTGGCGATCCGTCTGCCGTTAAGGTAGATGTCATTTAAAAGCAGTGTTTGTGCAACGGCCTCAAAGCCGGGTGGTGGCGCATCGGACACCGGAATGTAAACAGGCGCAGTGTCGTCGGCCTGCGCAAATGCGGCCATAACTGCGAGCGCTAACACGCCGGGGCGAAACATTAGTTGCCGCCCTTGTTGAGCGTAATGTTACGGGGTTCCTGACCGCGCATGATGAGACGGTACCGGGCAAGCTGCTTGTCTTCGTCAAACGGGATCCTGGCTTCCACGCCGGGATACAGGTACCACTCCGGCAGCGTGGCGCAACGCTTGCGGCTGTCACACTGTTCACCGTCAAGCATGACGAAATGGGTGTTGCCGGTGTTGGTGAGGTAAACGTCGTCACCATCGTGTCTGACAGAATAGGTGAACACAGGTTCATCAGGCTGAACATGCACAAGAATGTCGTATCCCAAGAGTACCTTTAACTGTGCGTCAGACACACTGTCAACACCGCCGACGACAGGCTTTACATCGACCCGGTAGACACGCTCCTTTTCAAGATGAGGGTTGATGTTTACAATCGTGACAGGGGATTGTCCCTGGTGAGGGCGAATGGCAGATTTGTTTGGCGTAACAATAAGGCCGGCTGTCACAGGATCGGTCAGTTCAACAAGCGGACTTTTCGCCCCTTTTTCAGGGTTAACCACTTCCTGAATGCGGGTGGCGAAATAGGTGGTGTTTTGCGGACGAAGATTGAAGACGTCAACGGTCTGTTTTCCGTTTTCGTTATTGTCGAAATATACTTCGGTTTTGGATACAGCTATCTTTTCAGCATGAACAATGCCGGAAAGGGTTAAGGCAGCCAGTAGTAATAAGCGTTTCATGTGTCACGTTCCCTGTGTATCGCCCCTCATTCCTTGAGTTGCGGATGACGAAAAGCAAACTTTATAGTTACGATATTATCACAAGCCGGTGCGAGAGTTTTTCACAGGCAAAAAAAATCCCGCCGGAGCGGGACTTTTCAATGTTGACTGTTTAGCGTCTGGCAAACAGGGCTGAAATATTTTCGCGCTGCTTAATTTTCTTTACGATATCTGCCTTACGCAAACCTCTGATCAGTGCATCATCGACATGATAGGCGTCATAAGTACCAATAAAGATCAGCTCGCTGTATTTGAAAACCATGTATTTAGCCTGGCCATCGGCAACAGGGAAAGAAATGATTTTTCCGGCATCAGGGCAGCGTGGTGATTCTTCCTTGCAGAACTCCGCCAGTGATTTTTCGAATTGCTCACAGTCTTTTTGGTACTGATTGAAATCGCTGACGTTAAATTCCGGACAAGGGATGTGTTCGGGTGGTCCAAAAAGTTTGGCCATGGTGTTTCTCCTGTGTTGTGTTGAGTGGTTATTGTCTCAATAAAACAGGGTGGAGTCAACATTTTTGTTGTATTTTATAATCGTGCAGGCATAAAAAACCCGGTTTGAAACCGGGTTTTCGTTGAGTTTTGTCACGGCTTTGGGTCAGGCCGCTTTGGAGACATCGATCTTTGCATCACTGACATCAAAATCCGGAAACTTTCTGGCAACGCGTTCAAGGTGGCGGCTGGCTTGTTTCTTTGTTGAAAACTCGCGGGCTTCTTTTGTTGTTGCCGTGATCTGTGGAGCACCACTACACTCTTTAAGGTAGCCTCGGTTTCCTAATGTGATCAGATGCATGTCGTTATATCTCCTGTATATGTATGTTTCGACAATTTGATTATCTCAATAGTAGCATATTGAGTCAACAAAAATGTTGTAGTACGTAAAAAATTTTAGTGCATTAACATTTTTCGAACAAATTTCATTCGATTGTGCGCATTTTTTGTCGCGCTCAGGCATATTGTGATAAAACCAATGTGGACAGAACAAAGAGGGAGGTGTAGGATGCGCCCGGGAAATGCATTAAAGGAAGCGATTAAAAGCATGGATGATTTATCAAGACAACTTCGCGACAACACAGACAGAAAGGTAGAAGGGTTGATCGCCCGTTATCAGCAGGGTATGGACTTTGATTCACTGCTTGCCGACATGGGAATGGTCGACACCAGCTATGACCGCCGCATACTGACACAGTCCATTGAGCGGTTGAAGAAAGAAAGGCGTGTTATTCAGGCGTCAGGGCTTTACCGGCTTCCTGCACGCCTGGTAAACGCTGGTTAACGTAATCTTTGTATTGCCTGCTTGGTGAAGTCGCTGTCTTCAAGCTCGACACCAAAGGTGATACTGTTCGTGATAAGCTGCGTGCTCTTTTGTGTCTGAACATTGGACATGTGGCTTATCATAGGACGCCAGTATTTATCTTCAAAAAGACGGTAGTCGGACGGTACAAGCGTTTTCATCAGCTCCCCTTTCCTATCAAAGAAGTTGATTTTCATCACTCTGAAATGCTCCTGATCAAGCCACACAATCAACTTGCTGTAACCGGAGTTTTCATAGGCCGGGTATTGCGCCAGCACATAGACTGATTTACCACTATAGTGATCATCGCGCAGATATTCGTAAGTGTATTTATCAACCTCAAAAGAATTCATATCTTCGTAAGCAAATTCACTGCCCATAAAAGGACCGGACTGGTTACTGGAGGATATGCGCTTTACCCTTTTCAGTGCGGGGAGAAATATCCACTGGTCGTCCGGAGACGTGGGGTGAGAGTGGCTCAGGAACGTGGTGCCTTCCACATCTTTGGGTGATTGGAAAAGTACGCGGGATTTATCACCGTCATCACGGATCTCCAGCGTGTCAATCCGCATGTTTCGTTGCGCACTGTTACCCTGGGCATTTTTCAGTACCATTGTGGTTTGTGCCTGGGTGGTGGTCCAGCCTGAATCACGGGCTTTTCGTTCAAGTGCAATGGCACGCCCTCTTTCGCTGGCGTTATCAGTCGCAAATGCCGGCGCGGCAACGAGAAGCGCCATTGTCAGTGTTAATATTCGTTTCAAAGCAGACTCCTTTAGATGATAATGGCTTTTACGATACAGCAATGAAAATAGTGCATACGCATCAGACTTCTTTTACCACGGATATGTCAGACAGTGATTCCTCTTTTGTGTTCACAGTCATCGTGTTGTACCCATTGTTGATGCTGTCAAAAACACCTATCCAGTGTCGCTCCCGTCCGTCGATAAAGTTTTTAACGTCACGGACATCATCAGGGATCTGAACCTGTTCAAGCAAACTGAATTGCCAGTCTGTCAGTTCGAAGCGTTTGATCACTTCATGAAATGGCGTGCCTGAACTCTGATAGAAGTGCTGGTACCAGCGAAGAGTGAAAGCCTGCCGGGTTTGCCCGATATAACATTTATCCTCTTTGATGTTATATATCCGGTAAATAAAAGCGGCATGCCGGGCATTTTCTTCGGAAGACGGATCAAAAGCGCGATGTCTTTCAGCATGTGCGGATTTACACAGGTAAGAGCAGAATTCACGGCCACCCGGATGATTATGGTCGTCATTGTAAATATCAATCAGTCGGAACCGGGAGTCGCACTGAGGACACGTTTTTTCCTCAAACAGTTCGATGGTGCGTTTGTCATCCGGCATGATTTCCCGCAGGTTGAGCAAGAAGGGGTTTTTATCCCGGTCTTCCCGCTTTACGCGAAGTGGAAATTCACGCTCATGCATATCGTTGATTAGCGTTCGTGCTTCTTTTTTGTCTTTCGCTGTAACCTTTCCGGCAACCAGTGGTGGCCAGTGCCAATCAGAGCCGCCGTAAGAATCAGCCTTCCGGCCTTTTATTTGATAGTAAAAATCAGGCATCCCGTGTCCTTGTTTGATTTAACAAATATGTTTTATTTTACCTTAATTCACCGGCAATGTCCTCCGGTTAAAACATAAGATTTTATTTATATACAACGCCGTTGTTAATGGTTATACTTCATCTGCAAGGAAATGATGATTACAAGGATGAAGTATGACAGTTTCAAACCACGTAAAAGCAAGCACTGCCGGTAATGTGCCGGTGACAGTGCTGTATTATCTCGAAAACGAACTCTCCGCGCTCTACCACGCCCATCTTTATGGCACATTGTCAGACGGGGGAAGAGTGCTGCTTGCCGCCAGTTTTCGTGACGGCAAGGTGATTACGGCTGTTGTGGAGGGTCATGTTAATGTGCTCAGTACGCTCGGAGAACGCCTCCTGAGTGCAGACGCATAAACCGCCGTTATTAGCCGGGATACACCGGCACATTGCCGCTGAGTGCAATCGTTGCGTTGTCATATGCGCGATCGGATGACACATTGACAGCGCGCCATGAAGCAGGAGGGACAGGGTGTTCGGTGCCCTCACAAGGAAGCTCGCACTCAACCTTAATTAAAGGTGCAGGATAGAGCACGTTGTCCACTTCCCAAAACAGCCCTTCGCGCCCTTCCACAGCAAAGGTGTAGCGGTTTTTGACGATGCGGTTTTTCTCCGTCATTGTCATCAGTGAGGTTATCACGCTTTGGTCCCCCACGGTCACATTGGCTTCGGCGCGTCCGGTAGACGTACGCCCCGGGCCTTTAATGGTAAATTCGCAATTAATTACCTGGTAAGTGTCGCCAGCCGGGCGCTTATAACAACGGATGCGGGCACAGTATTTTTTCGGTTCGTTAGGCAGCTCGCAGGCGCGGGAGCCAGGTTCGATTGCCGGCATTGCATTGACAAACTCAATGTATTTATCGTCGCTGAGCGGGATGACAGAAGAACCGCCGTTTGTCGCTGAGCCGAGAAGAAGCATGGCGGGTTGTGTCGCCGTCGCGGGAAGCAACACAATCCTTACCTCATCAAGGTCAACATAATTCTGCTCAATGCGAACATAGTCATCAGAGTGACATTCAGGAGGCAGAGAAGGAAGCGCAAAGGCGATTTCTATCTCGTCCTTCAAGGTGTTTTCAGTTGGCTGTTGCATAGTAGTACCATATTGTAAATGTGGAGTCATTATAACGACAAATCACTCGATTACAACAAAAAAGTTGAAAACGTCTGGCGTTGTGATATAATACATTTAGTCAATTGTGACTTACACAGGAAAAAATAAATGAGTAATTACAACAGCGGTTATGCCGACAGTTCGATGTCAGTGAGTGTGGACAAAGTGTTGCGTAACACCTATTTGTTGCTGTCAATGACGTTGCTTTTTAGTGCGTTTGTATCTTATATGACGATGGGTATCAGTCCGATTGCCGGCCTGATCTGTATGCTGGTAGCGTTTGGTGTGCTTTTCTTGCTGAAAGCCACTTGTGAGAGTGCGGCGGGGATCCCTGTCATGTTCTTATTTACCGGGTTGCTGGGTGCAGGCATTGCGCCGACGATTAACCACTACGCGGTAAACGTGGGGCCGGATGTGATTTATCAGGCGCTGGGCGCAACCGCCTTTATTTTCTTTACACTGTCGGCTTACGTGCTGACGACAAAGAAAGATTTTTCCTTCATGGGCGGATTTCTCTTTATTGGTTTGTTAGTTATGGTCGTGGCAGGTATTGCGAATATTTTCTTTGCAATCCCCGCTCTGAGTCTTGCCCTGAGCGCAGCCGGTGTCCTGATTTTCTCAGGCTACATTCTGTATGACACCAGCCGTATTATTCACGGCGGTGAAACAAACTACATCATGGCAGCAGCAGGATTGTACCTTAACATCCTCAACCTGTTCCTGGATCTCCTTCATCTGCTTGCGGCATTCTCTGGTGATGACTAATCGTTAATGTTTTCGCAGACAATTAAAAAAGCCCGCTATTGCGGGCTTTTTTGTTACTCTGAAATGTCAGCTTGCTTTAATGGAACGTAGGAGCAACCCAAATCCACCAAAAGCGAGAAAGAATATCACGATCAAACCTGATTATGAATTGATTTTGTTGTAATTTTAAGGCATATTTGTCTGATGAAACTTGCATTCCAAACTGCCCTGAGGCCCAACAATAAAGAGCGCACACACTTGATGAAAGCGTGCGGCGTGGCGCGATTTGCGTTCAACTGGGGTCTGGCGGAGTGGGAAAAGCAGTACCGAGAGTTTAAAGCCGGGGAGCGCGATAAAAAACCGAATGGTATGGCGCTCAAGAAGCAGTTTAACGCCATCAAAAAAGCGCAGTTTCCGTGGGTTTACGAGGTTACAAAATACGCCTGCCAACAGCCATTCATCCATCTGAACAAAGCGTGGGAACGGTTTTTCAACAAGGTTATCGTCAACGGCAAGCCGGCCGGGCGGCCCAAATTCAAGAAAAAAGGTCGCTGTATCGACAGTTTTTATGTCGGCGGCGATCATGTTTCTGTCCGGGGTAACCGGGTCAAGGTTCCGAATCTGGGGTGGCTGAAAATGGCCGAACCGCTGAAATACGGTGGCAACATTACCAGCATGACCATCCGGCGCGAAGCCGACACGTGGTTGGTTTCTTTTCAACTTGATGTCGAAATGTCATTCCTGCGGCGCGATAACCAAGCGACTGTTGGCGTGGACTTCGGGATCAAGCAGCTGGCCACGTTAAGTCGTGGTCAAAAAACGGTGTGGGAGAACCCGGCACCGCTCAAATCGGCGCTCCGGCGTCTGGCCAGGATGCAGCGCAAGCTTTCTAAGAAAGTCCGTGGCTCAGGCCAGTACAAAAAACTGAGTATGCGTATTGCCCGGCTTCACAGACGCATCGCCAACATCCGCAACAACACACTCCATCAGCTGACCAGCTACCTTGTTAAGCACTTCAGGCAAATCAACATCGAAGATCTGAACGTGCGTGGCATGATGGCCAACCGTAAGCTGGCCCGGGCCGTTGCCGACGTTGGTTTCTACGAAGCCCGGCGGCAGCTAACGTACAAGTCTGAGTGGTACGAGCGGATGCTGGAAGTGGTTGACCGGTGGTTCCCGTCCAGCAAGTTGTGTTCAGGGTGTGGGTGGAAACACCCGGCCTTAACCTTGTCGGACCGGGTATTTCACTGCGGTGGCTGCGGCAGCAGCATTGATCGCGATGAAAACGCGAGTATCAACATTGAAAATTACACTACGGCAAGCTCTGCCGGAATTTACGCTGCGGAAGAAAACGGCCCTGTACAGCCCGCTTAGCGGGCTGCGCAACCAGTTTCGTTGAATGCAGAAATTATCATCAAGCCTGAATGATCAGGTTTGTATAAGAATATTAGAGCGGCTCAAACCCTAAAGACAGCCTGGTGAGCTGATAAGACGACCAGATGAAAAGCCGGCGTGATGCAACCGCCGGCTTTTTTGTGCTCTGTTACGGGCTGACGCTGAACGCGTCGTTCGCTTTTTGCTTAAGATCGTCTTTCTTTGCGTTTTCTTTTGCAAGATGCTTCGGGCAGTGTTTTTCCATGGTTGACATCAACTCCATTACATCCATCAGTGTTGAATCGGGGCCAACTCCCCATGATTCCGGTTTGTGTGTGCAATCCTCAAACGTGTAGTCATTGATCTTCCTGATTTTAAGAGTTAATTCGTCTGCATAATCACTCTCAAGCTTGATGTAATGCTCAATAATTTCCTTTGCCGTTGCTGCACTGTGATCGTTGGTGTAAGCGTCAGCAAGCTCCATATCCTTAATGGCCAGGCTCATAAGCGTTGCACTGTTTGTGATGTTACCTTTGACAGAACGGTAATAGTCATATTCCGGATGGTGGCTTGATAGTGTATAAGGAAACAGAAATGCTAGGATTGTTACCGTGATGATGTCGGGGAGTCTCCTTACAAACCAACTGCGCTTATGGTTAACAGTTACGTTTTTTGAATCAGAAACAGGTTTGCCTGATGTGTCGCTGCTAAGATCGGATAAAGTGTGTTTTTCCAACTTTAACGCAATGGCTTCGGCTGTCGACTGAGAGGTGGCGTGTCCCTTTTCGATACGCTGAATGGTGCGTTCAGATACGCCGGCGAGTTCAGCAAGAAGTTCTTGTGTCAGGTTTTCTTTTTCTCGCGCCGCTTTTAGCCCGGGCAATTTTAGTGTGCTACTCATTGATACATTCCTTTGTGTGGATTTCCTGACGAGCAGTATAATGAGACCGGCATGCAACACCACGACATAGGCGATATTTCAGGTGACACATTAGTATTTACAAGGCTTTCTGCGTGGTTCATGATGTTATTTTTAATGTCGTGACGTTCATTGTTATGTTTTGACAACCTCGTAATATGCATAATGTTGCAGTGTAAACCGGTTAAAGTGGGTTAATTGGCGTTGACCAGTTCTAGCCCGGATTCGATGTCTTCCGGTTTATAAGTCCCGTTGCTGCTCCTGTGTATGATGACATCGAAATGTTACCAAAAACACTCATTTTTAACAACAAAAAAGTTTTGCTGTTAATGTGAATATAGCGTAAAAATGACGGCTCTGAGGTGAAATCGCGGTGCCAGAGAGGTGACACGCAGTGTGTCACCTGCTCTTAATGACTGCTTTCAGGCGTCCATGTTCAGGTAAGGAACGAAGAAGGGGGTCTTTGTGTTCAGTCCGGGGAAAAGGCGATTGTATCCCGCAATCCACTCTTCACTTGTGCCATCACGGTCCACGAATCCTAAATAGGCATTCGCATAGTCAAAAAACATATCTTTTTGCATATCAAAGATAACGACGGAGCCAATGATGCACATCGTGCTGCCTTCAAGCATACCGGTTTCCAACGCGAAACGCTTATAAATAGCGTCATGTTGATCGATGTTGACACCGTCTTCAGCCGCTTGCTTTATGACGTTATTGATAAAGTCAAAATCAAGGTGAAGGATGGTGCCTTTTTCCGTTTCCTTTTTTACCAATGGCAGTTTTAGTGGCGGAAGAATTACGCCGTCAGCCTGCACTTCATTCGGAGCCAGGATGCCGGGAAATTGTGACAGTGATTTGGGGGTAACAAAGGCATTTGTCAGCATCCCGTTACGTTCACAGTCAGGCTCAAGCGCGACCACACCGATAGAATAGCCTTTGGCTGGCATAACGGGTGGTGCCGGAGAGAAACAGCAAACACTGTGCGCTTCTGCTCTTGCGGGGATGCTGAGATCCCAGTTTTCTTCTTTTTCGCCTGCATGATAAACAGTGAAGCCAGTCAGGCCGGCATTGCGCATGGCGTCCTGAATGCCTTCAACCCATTTTGCTCCTGCGTCGAGATTAAACGGCGTGAGGGTGAAAGAAGCCAGGCGTCGTCGACCCTTGAAGGCAGAGAACGAGTACAGGGTTTCCATGCCATCGCTGTGACGAAGATAAGAGTAGTACGTCAGGTTGTCAGCACCAATGGAGGACATCCATTCGGCGAAGCCACCGGGACGAGCCATCATCAATTTCAATTCCGCCATGTCGTGCTGATTCCACCAGTAATCCCCGAGTTCATACGCCGGCACGGTGTCATCGTTAAGCGCCTCAATCCAGAGATTATCCTGCACTTTTACGACCCCCATTTCATAACTGTGGGTGAGTTCGACGTAAGCGGTACCTTCCAAACCCAGCATGTCTGCAAGGCTTTCTTTGATGTTGACATAAGCGACATGGAAAAGATATTCGTCACCATTGTAGATGTGCCCGGCCATTTCGGGCATGGTGATGGTATACGAGGCGGGGTCATCGTTTTTGCGAGACAGGTGTATTTTAACCTCTCCCGCTTCCTCTGCGTAAGTCGCAATATCACCTTCATGGTCATTGTTGAGAATGCGGAAATAGGCGTAGGGTGAGAATGCGGCTTTGCGTGCCGCTTTGCGGATATCATCCACCCATCGCTCAATTTCTGAAAATTTATGATCATCGTTGCTTTCGCAATCCCAGTCATCAACAAAATTAACGCTGGTGATACTGCCAAGGTGTTCGAGTGTATAGTCGTATGCGTCGTCACTGAACGTTTCTTTGTTGTATTTGTCGAGCGTTTCCTCTGGCAACAGGAGGAAGATGATGTTGGTGTTCAGTGTGTTTTCGAATTCGCAGTCAGCGTAGTGCGTCAGGGTAAAAGACGCAGGCTTTGACGCCGTCATGGAAAGGTAACCTCTGTCCCCTTCTTCGCAAATTTCTTCCTGATGGTACAGAGCGTCAAGGTTTACAATGTCAGCATTTGTCATTGCGTCATACAGCAGCTCGTCGGCACTGCCATCAAGCACTTCCACATCAGTCTTGACGGGCGGCGCAGGATAGTGGCCTGAATCAACGTCTTCAACCAGGAAGCGGTAACAGGCGTAGAGTGAGAATGTTGTAGGTTGTTGATTTTTGTTTTTGCTCATGTTGGTTCCTGAGTGATCTGTTGAAGCCTTGCAGCTTAAATATTTTCAAGTTTGCCTGGTGGTTATTTGTTGTGCCAGCAATTGGCCATAAAAATCAATACGTCGCCTTGTTCGGTATCCATGGCTACAGGCACAACAGAAGAGCTGCCGTGTTCAGGGTAAAATCCCGCTGGCAGGCCAGATCCCAGCATTATTTGCTCCATGCTATATGGATTTAGTTCGTTGTACTCTTTTGCAACCATGTCAGAACGGTTCCAACTGGCATCGAGCATAATGTTTTTGCGCCACGTTGCCACCCCCTCAATGGCAGCAGTGAAGGTGTCACCACCTTTGGTTAGCCAGATGCGAGGCGTGAGTGCCAACGATTTGCGCTCAGAGCCGTCAGGCATCGTGACGAAGTCGGAATACTGGATTGCAGAGAGAAGATTTGCCCCTTCCGCCCCAAAAATGTCTGTTTTTAGTAATATGTCGCGGGCTGTGTCACCAAAGTGCCCAAAGGGAACCGGGTTAAACTCTTCGTTAGCCATCAGCGCTTTGTATTCATCCTCAGTGAGATATCGGAATAAAGTTTTCACTGAGTCTTCGCAATAGATGAAATCGCCGTAAGGATGCGTTGCGGGCGCTTTTTGAGGAATGATGTTTAACATGATGTCTCCTGAGTGGCGTTTTTCTTCATTTCTTTCAGCTGTTTCAGTTCTGAATCAATATTCGGCATTTGACGATTTTCGCGTTCTAAAATTTCTTTACGTGCGGTTTCGCCAAGTAATACGATATGTTTGTGCAGCTTTTCATCATATTCGTTTCGTTTCAGGTAGTCTGACGCGAGAGTGAAGAACGAGTAACTGAGCGCCTTGGTATTGATGACGTATTTGTGATCATCAATTGTCAGGAAAAATAAGGGGGTAAAGTCCAGACCTAAACGCAATGTGGTGCCAGCAGGCATATTCGCGTTAACGAAGTCAGTGATGAATACAGTTTTGCCCTCATTGACATCAAACACAGTCATGTCGTTTTCAGAAATGATCAGATCCGCTTCGCTTTGAAGGGCTTCACCAACCATGCGGGCGTCAACCTCATTACTGGCAATAAGTCGCTCGGCAATTGTGCGCGTGTTCTTATTCTTCGTTTTAGGGAGGATGGGCTGACATATTGCCTTGTATAACACAAACGCAATGTTGGCGTTGGAACGAATTGAATTCATGTCCAAGTCAAGAATCATAGAGGGCAACATGTTGCCGTTTTTGTCTGTCATATTTTCAAGCAGAACAATCATTTTTTTTACCCCAAGCAAGAATTCTAACAATGCTTGCCATCTAATTGAATATTATGTTCATAATACCATAAACAAACGAAAATCTAAACATTTATGTTGTATTTTTATTCATGCTTTGTGGAATAAAAAAGCGCCCCGAAAGGCGCATTGATGTCGATTGGGCGCAGAGTGAAAATACACCTCACCCGTTGACGTTTATGCAAACAACGGCATCTGTGAGCCTGACTTAAACATATTGGCTACACTGCGGATGTGCTTGCTCACACTGTCCATGATGGCATGGTGCAGCTTACAGCAAATGCTCTGACCAATGATTTGGGCTGCCTTATCTTTAGGCATCCAGTCAGTGTTAAAACTCTCAGGAAGCGCGTTGAGTTTAGCTTGCACACTGACAGGAACGCGGTAGTATCTCCCATCACGCTCAATCATTACTGCGTCTTTGGTGTCCTGCCCCTGCGCTTTCATCAATGTAGGTGCGTATGGCTTGCCTTCGCTGATGACACGAGCCCATCCTGTCGCAAGAGCGTCTTTTGTCACCTTAAGATCGGTAATGTCCGCTTTGTTTGCACCCGCGATTTCATCCCAGTTCGGCAAAATGATATCGTTCCAGACATGTAGTCCTGCGCGCTCTTGTTCGGTCAGTGGTTTAGGCATTTCAAAAGGTGCATCTAACGACGTTGCAACCATGTACATGCGGCGACGTGACGTGTAACCACCATAATCACGCGCATCAAAAATACCATCATGGACGTTGTATCCCTGACGACGCAACTGCAATTTGAATACGTCATAAATGGCGCTCGGGTTGGCTTCAGTACCCATAAAGCCCGGTACATTCTCAACCACGACAACTGGCGGTTTAATTACGTTGATCATGTTGAGTGTAGGGATGAACATGTCCATGGTAGAGGACATGTCCTCAAGGCTCTTGCGCACAGCCTTTGAACCCTTAGATAGGCTGAATTCATCGCATTGAATACTCGCATGCAACACGGTGATTGGCGTGTCACCAATAAGCTGGGTGAGCTTGTTCATATCCAGACGGTAAATGTCTTCGTTACACAGCACACGAGGCGCACAGTTTGCCAGTGCAGACAGTGCTGTCATTTCGGTGTAATCGGCTTTGTCGCGTTTCTCCTGAGGGCGATACTCCACCACGGTGTCTACGCGAAAACCGCCTTGTTCTAACACTGCACAGTCGACACCACCCGTCATCGCAACCAGTGTGTTGATCATGTCATCTTGTGACAAGTCTTGCAGCAGTTTGCGATCAGCTGTGGTGATAGGGACGAATGTGATTTCGCCATGACGGAAAGTGATGTGGGCGTGCTCTGCGTCACCCATTGCTTCTTCGATTAAACGCTGCGAGGATGTTTCAATCAACTGCTCAACGCGTTTAGCGTCAGACTTGAGTGGGTTGGCGCTGCGTGACTTGTATTCACGCATGTACACTTTTTTTGTTTTGGTGTCGCTGTCGTTAGCGAGGCGCACACGGAAACCTTCGCCGGGTGCAATCACCTCTTCAACAACCTGAGCGTCGCCGTGGAAACCAAAGAGAGGGAGCCAGTTGGATGACACGGTAAAAATGCGCTTGTCGTTCGCGCGTCGTGCTTTTAGCACTTTGGTGGCCACTTCTGGCACGTTCAATTTTAACATGCGTGGCACAACAGATTTGGTGTTCATTTTTGTGTCTCTGAGTTTGTGTTAACTGGTAAAATAGTATCAAAACAACCATATTATTACAACAAAAAAGTTGAACCATTGAATGCATTTAACAATCCCAACAAAACGTTAGTTGCGTTTATTTTGTGATAGAATGGGGTACACTTATAGATTGTCGTGCGAAATAAATTATGGAACCTATATTATTCACTGTTTTTGTTTCTTTTGTAATCGGTTTCTCTGTTACCGCTGTGATATCAATGAAGATGAGGGTGTCTTCTTTAAGACGCTTGTTGTTGACACTTGCAATCGCTTCAGCAGTAACGTTGTCAGCGGGATGGGTTGAGTTCACAGTGTCGCCATCAAAAAATAATGATACTTGGTATGCGTCAAGATCTCTTTTGTTTAATGCTGTCAACCCTGTGGCCGAGATGATTGATAACAAGATGGTCCCGGGAGTGATTTCTGAACTTAAGTATCATGCTCGCGACAGGGAGTATTACGCGACTACCTTAAAAGGTAGAATGAAGGCTGCTGCCATAAACGTGTATGCAGGAAAGGTGTTTTATTACGTAGCCGCGTTTTTTATTGTTCTATATGGAATAGCGCTAACTTTGTTTTTTAGACGCAAAGCAGTTGACTCTATTCGGGTTTAAGGTGGCGCTGTAAATCGTATGTTACGGTAGACTCATGAGTAAAAACAAAATAACAACAGGTTTGTGTAAGCTTTGCCTTAAAGATGCTGAACTTAAAAGGTCGCACATCATACCCAAAAAGTATTTCAATAAAATAAGAGATCAGAATGGTGCCTACTTCGAGGTGTCGGCTTCTGGTTCCAGAACGTACAATTACGATTACAAGGAAAGACTTCTGTGTGGTGGTTGTGAAAAGTTGCTCAACGAAAACTACGAAAAGTACGGCAACCATATGTTTGAAACACCACAGCCCTATCGTCATGGCTCAGAGCTAAGGATAGTAAACTACAACCATGATAAAGCCTATCTGTATTTTTGGTCGATATTTTGGAGAGCATCTGTTTCAAGTCATGAAATATTCAAAGATATAAGAGATATATTTCCACCTCTGTTGAGGGAAGAAGTTCGTCGCGCTTTGTTGTTGGGGAGAATACCAACCATCATCCAGTTTGGTCGCCTGGACAAGGTTGTAAAATTGAGGATCTTTAAGATTGAAATTAAGGGGGTTAACCGTGTGTTTGAACAAGTTATATCTCAACCTTCGACATCGAGAAATGGGATGTGCTTAATGCTTCTTGGTTATTTGATTGAAATTAGCTTTGATAAAAATCAAAACGGGCGGGCATTGTCAAGGATGAGTAGCAGGGTGGATGTTGTCGGGGAAGAATTTATTCTTTCACACAAATACCTGAGAGCAGTGATTGTAGAAAGTAAACTTGGTAACATTCGTTTGGAGACTTAGATGCATGTTGGCAGGTGTAAATAACATATTTCTAATCATGCCAATCTCTGGAAACTTAGGGGTAAATCATCGCACTGGATGGAAAAATGTCCCACCGTGATAGGGGTTGAGCCAACAATCTCAGCCAGACGTTGCGGGTTCAGTTGATAAATATCTTCATTGCACAGCACGCGAGGCTTACTGTTCACCAACGCAGAGAGTGAAGTCATTTCCGTGTAATCCGTAGCGTCCCTTTTTTCTTGGGGCCGGAACTCGCAGATAACATTTATGTTGTAGCCGCCCTGCTCAAGTACTGAACAGTCCACACCACCGGTCATGGCAACCAAGGTGTTGATCTTATCGTCGGTGGACAAGTCCTGAACCAGCTTATATTCAGCGTTACTGACCGGTACGAAAGTCAATTCGCCGTAACGGAACGTGATGTGCGCATGCGTTGCATCACCCATCGCTTCGTTGATGATTTTCTGTCCTGCGGTTTCCACAAGCTGTTCAACACGTTTGGCGTCAGCTTTTAATGGGTTGGCGCTGCGTGATTTGTATTCGCGCATGTACACTTTTTTGGTTTTGGTGTCACTGTCGTTGGCAAGGCGTACGCGGAAGCCTTTGCCGGGTGCAATCACCTCTTCAACAACCTGTACGTCACCGTGGAAACCAAACAATGGTAGCCAGTTCGATGATACGGTAAAAATGCGCTTATCATTGGCGCGGCGTGCTTTTAACACTTTGGTGGCCACCTCTGGCACGTTAACCTTTAACATGCGCGGCACAACAGATTTGATGTTCATTTTTATATCTCTGTGTTTGTGTTGACTGTTTAAATAGTATCAAAATGATCACTATTTTACAACAAAAATGTTGTTTATTGGCGCATCAAAAGATGGAGATGAGGAATCAAAAGGTAAACTCAAAAATCTTCTGAAGAAAAAACAATAGAAGGTGTTGTTGGTTCTTCAATTTCAGGTCTTTTATCTTTATTGTGATTGAGGCGAGTATGCTTTAAATTATGAATAAAAGAGTGGGGTAAGCCCACTCTTTTATTCAATAACAAGTTTATCGCTCAACCGTTTCATCAAGCTCTTTGATTAACTCGTCTCGCCAGGATTGTCTTTGCTCTACAGACAACATGATGGAACTTGAGTTTTTCGCGCATTTCTCGGGAGGGTATTTCTCTTGAATCATGCTGATCATCACGTCGGTGACATCGCCAAACTCCGTGTCTTCTTCAACAAAGCCCGTGAATTCCGACACCTCATCAATTTGAAACGCGTCATTGACTTGCGTTCGTAATTTTTTGTATTCGCGCTTGTTGATAAGATCGATACAGGCCAAAGGGTTTTCTTTGGATTGACCGAATATAGGCTCCCAGCCTAATATAATTTGTTCTAGTGATATTTCATTTTTATTCATGTTGACCTCAACAGTGTGTTAGTTAATTGAATTATTCTTCATTTTCAATGTTTAAGCAAAAGTCATCGAAAGCGTCTTCTGGAAATTCGTTGTCTGTAAAAATGTCACGAGTTCTCGCTAGCACACCAGAAAGCGCTGCGGCGGTGAAGCGATTGCCTTTGCCTGGAGTGATGAAGTCACGGTACATGTCACGCACTTCGATAAACTCACGCACTTGGTGCATACTAATTAATACGAGCGCGTAGAACCAAGCGATTTGCTGTTCTTTTAAAGAGCACTCTTTTGTGAGTTTATGAATAAATGCAGGACGGTTTCGATTGGTGCGGTTGATAAACTCGCTAATGTCGTCCGAGATTTCGCTCAAAAGTTTTGCAACATATTCTGGGTCTTGCCGGCAGCGACGCCCCTCGCGCACAACCTCAACAGCAAAATCTTTACCATGTTCATCAATGATCATTTGGATAATATTACGCATATCATTCCAGATATGTTGAGAATATGAAATCATGTTGTTGGCAGCCATAAGCAACTCCTGAGTCTGTTTTCTAATTATGCAGCTTTCTGGAAACTTAGAGGTAAATCATCACATTGTAGGCTTACGTGCGCCACGGTTATCGGTGTATTGCCGATGAGGCTTGCCAGCCTGTGCATGTTGAGGGTGTAGATATCTTCGTTACACAATACTTTAGGTGCACAGTTTGCCAGCGCAGACAGTGAAGTCATTTCTGTGTAATCAGTGGTATCTCTGCGTTCGGTCGGCCGGAACTCGACCAAACATTGAACCTTGTAACCGCCCTGTTCGAGCACTGAGCAATCCACGCCACCGGTCATGGCAACCAAGGTGTTGATCTTATCGTCAGTGGACAAATCCTGAACCAGCTTGTATTCAGCGTTGTTTACCGGCACGAAAGTTAACTCACCGTAACGGAATGTGATGTGCGCATGCGTTGCGTCACCCATCGATTCGTTGATGATTTTCTGTCCTGCGGTTTCCACGAGCTGCTCAACACGTTTGGCGTCGGCTTTCAATGGATTGGCACTGCGTGACTTGTATTCACGCATGTACACTTTTTTCGTATTAGTGTCGGAATCAGTGGCAAGGCGGATGCGATAGCCTTTGCCCGGCGCAATCATTTCCTCAACCACCTGCGCGTCGCCATGGAAACCAAACAGTGGTAGCCAGTTGGATGATAGGGTCATGATCTTTTTATTGTTCGCTTTGCGGAGTTTTAGCAGCTTGGTTGCCACTTCTGGCACGTTCACTTTTAACATGCGTAGAATGACTGATTTGATTTTCATGCGTATTTCTCGCCTCCTGTGTGATTAAAAGTATCATACCAAAAAAGGTTAAAATTACAACAAAAAAAGTGAAATTAATAGATGGGGACGGATTATTTGAACCGGTGTTGAACGCAACCTCTGGAAACTCATTATCCCGATCGCACAAGTCGCAATGGTGATTTTATTTCTTTTCGTTTGGGTATCGATATTGCATTAGATTTTTGAGTTTTTTTGATGGATTTGAAAATGAAATGTTTTAAGCTTTTGGCAATGATGGCCGGTGTTTTTGTCGCGAGTAACGTATACGCAGAACCTTTGAGTGGTTCGCCTGTATGGACTAACACGAATGACGGTATCGATTTTTATTCGACCGATTTTTACAGTGAAGGTGATGGTCTGGCAACGCTGGACTACAGCACAGGTATAGAATGGATGGATGTTGGACTTACGGCAGGCTTATCTGTCAGCCAGGTTGAGGCGATGACGCAGACAGGCGGGATATACGAGGGATGGCGTCTTCCTTCTTATCAGGAGGTGACGACGTTTTTCAACAACTGGTTTGATTACGACACGGACGGGGAAACTGAAAGGACGGGAGCGTGGGCCACATTCAGTTCGTCAGCATCATGGACAAGCACTTTTTCTAATGTTGTTGGCAGGACTGAGGGGACAAGATCGTACGGTTTGTACAACGGCGTGAATGGTCGGCCACTTCTTTTTGGTGTTGCCGAGTTCTCAAACGACACCATTTTCTTTAACTATCGTGACAGCGGAATTTTAACAGAAAATGACGCCAATGATTTCTATGGTGTGTGGCTGGTTTCCGATGGTGGAGATACGTTGAGTTCGAAGCAAAATCCGATGTTGAATATCAATAATGAGAATTCACCGGTGAACAGTGTGCCTGTAGTGGGCCTTGCGGCCCTGTCTTTATTCGGCATGGGCATGGGTGTACGCAGGAGAGGGCGTTGCTTTATGCGCTAAGGCATCGGATTAATTAATCTGTCATGATGTAGCGCGCATTGCCTGGTGGCGCTTACCGAAGACCCAGTGAGTGATGGATGTCGCCAACATCTTCCGGAGAATAGGATGACTGCTCTTCCCACTCCATGCTTTTATTTGTACTTGGAATTTCTCCCCAGATCCGCTTAGTCGCGAACTTACCGTCGTCGTCTTTATACGAGATGTGCACGCTCCCTTTAAGACCTTCTTCGCCAAGTGCTGCCCGCGTGTACCGCTCAAGGTTTCCGCTTTTTACGTAGCTGCTGTTGGCTTTAAAGTGAGAGCTGTGCCGGCCAACGCTGCGATTGGTTAGCTCGAAAATTTTATCCTGTTTTTCTCGCTTAAGATGCTCGTCGTTCATCTCCTGCGGTGTCAGGCTTAGGCTGCTGGGGACATTGTTTTTATCGGCCACCCTGCGAATCATTTCGTTGAGATGGTTCGCCTGTTTTTCAGCTTCTTGTTGAGGATTGTCAGCATCAAGATTGAGTTCGTTATTGAGAAGACTTAACAGTGGTGCTGTCAGGGGGATCTGGATAAGCGTGTGGCGCGCGCCTTCGCTCATATTAAAGTAAACATCACGCAACGCTTTATCATTGCCGGATGCAGAAAGACCTAAAGCTTGTACGGCGGGATTATTGTGCTTACTCATACTTGTCAGTATGGCGTCGGGTGTTTTCGGGTTTGCGGCCAGGCAGGCTACGCTGTGTATGTTGTTGCTGTTCTTGCAGGCAGTATAGACTTGCTTGATGCTGCCGGCAGTTAAATCGTCCCGACGCGCCAAAATGGCTGCGGTGCGGCGCGTGCCATTCTTTATGATTGTTGGGATCATGAAGTTTTCGAGTTTTGGGTGTGAGGCAACCATGTCGGTGACGCGGCGAGTGTCTAACTGTGAATCAAAGGGGAGTGAGGCAATACGCATGAGTCCGGCTGCGTCCATGTCATCCATATCCATAGCATTCTTGATGTCAAACCATGGATCGAAACCGTCGGCTACGGTTGATTCTATGTCTTCAATTACTTTTTCGAGGTCCGGGCTCATGGGGATATCCTGCTTCAGTGGTATATTTTGATAGTATCACAATAAAATCTCACTATTTTGTTGTTAATATGATATTCTTCCGGCTGAACAAAGGATTTTATTATGTCTATTTACGCATACCTGATCGATAACAGTAAGAACCACCAAATCATTTTTAATGCAGCTTTGTATTTTGAGCAGCTTGACGATTCAGAACTTGAGTCTGAAGTGATCAAGTTGACGATTAACGGCTTTGATGAAAATGCGGAAGTCGATAAGCTTGCCCATTTTGTCTATGGTCTTCCGGCGGAGATTAATGTCGATGGCAAGGGGGATCTGGATGTATACTTCGACAGCCTTGATGTCAGCAAAACAGATGACACCCCTTACTCTGTAGCGCTGGAGTTTGATACTTTACTGAATTGGATGAGAAAGGAACGCAAGGTGGTGCTTGACCGGCTTGTGGCGAATGGTGCCATCTATAACGTGAGCCAGGATAAGTTTGTATAATCCCTTTTGTTAAGCTTTATTCCGGAGTGTCAGCTGCCATATGTTAAGTGGGATGTAGAAATCGCAGTCTTGTAAAATTACACATTGATTCTGTTTGGGATGGTGTTTGAGGCGTCATCGACTAACCCCTTTATGGTAAGATTGACGACCTGAGAAATTTATTATTTAGCGATATATAATAAACAGCCTGGATATTTAATATAGTTCCAGGCTGTTTTGTAATTGTGATATTTAATCAAAGTAATGACGTGGCACAATAGATTACTAAAGCGAGAACCTACCCACCCTTCCTGTACCGTTACAGAAATTGGTGGATAAAGCAAAGGATTCCCCCTCCTTTGATGCAACGTGCTGGTAATCATTGAAAATCGATGATGCTTGGCATTCATCTCCATATATACACCAAACTTTAGATTTAAGACTAACATTGGTAATGCCGTTAAAGTGTGAAGCGTTAACCATCTCCCCATCCTTGGCAGGCATAATGGAGTTGATATAAAAGTCTCTTGTTACATATTCTTCGGCTTCTTTATCGTAAACCTCACAGCTCCCAGAACCAAATACGGAGGTGTATTTATCAATGAAGTTGACTTTTAACCGCCCACTACCTCTGATGTAAGAGTAAGCTTTCTGGATGTGCTTAGATGTGTAATAGATTTGACCTTCAAGCTCTCCTGGTCGGTACCAGTCGGGCCCTCCATTTCTCGCTGGGTAAATGTTCGATATTTTATTATTTTCATGTCCGTATTCAACTATGGTTGTTTGAAACAAACCGTCACGACTCAAGATGTCAGCCAACTGTCCCGTAAGAAGATAGTCCGAACCTATTCTGGACCACTCCTGAACAAATGGTCGATAGATAAATCCATGACCCATATCTGAAAACCTTTTTTGATTTTGTATTGATTTTATAGAAATCAAATCATCGTTTATATAAAAGTCAGAAGGTGTTACATTGTCGACCCATTTAGAATAGGATGGGGGGTATTTTTCCTGTGATGTTTTCAGCGCGTACAACAACCTGTTTGCGATGGCTTTTCGAATGCTTGCTTTAAAGTCTGCGTTGTTTGTGGAGGTGTGAAGGTTGTTTTCGTCATAAATTGCATCAACTCCAAAAGATGCACCTTTTATCTGAGATATGCCCCACTGATACTCGTCAACCTCAATTTTTTCTATTGGGAATATCACATAGTTTTCATGATCGCTTTCGACAAAGTATTCAAAAGGTATTTTTTTTGAAAATGATTTGTGGTGGATACCCTTTTCATTACCGAAAGACGCTGTGAATGTGGCGAGAACTTTTCTTGTTCCTGCTCCAAGTATCATGATTTTGTTTTGTATAGGGGTGATTTGAACTGTCTTGCTTGAATAAGGGGGAAGGTTTATTCTTTCAATAGGTTCAAACATTTTGCTTGATAGATTTATAGACAAATTAGCATCAAGAGGGGTGTTGTTGCTTATCGTAAAATATTTTCTATCTTCTACAAAATATCCACCATCAATAACCATGGTGTGAGGTGATTCTAAAATCTCCAAGTTAGGATTCAAACAGTCATCTTGGTTGCTTTGGTGGCTTACGTAATCATCAAAAAAAATATCCCTTTTCAGTAAAACACCTATCTCGTCTTCCCTTGAAATACTCCAGAAGTCGATCTCAGAAGTTGCGCTAACTTTTACGTTTAATCCAGGAACTTCAGAAAAGGGGCAAATACCATTTGGGTCAAGCTTATTCTCAAGAGCCTGAAGTTCTCCTTTGGTTGATATTCCAACAGAAAAATCAACGATACCTGGTGGGTTTTCTATGTAAACACCAACCTTAACACTTCCAGAGGACATTGCTCCTGAAACGCTGGATTTATAATTTGATTTTTTTAGAAACTCTCCGTTGGAGCTTATGTAAGAAAATCCAGTCACACTTTCATTGTGGAAAGTTATTTCTTCAGAAACGTTGTATGTGACTGAGAATTTGTCAATATTTGCACTTCCGATAACTTTAACGGTGGGGTTTAGAAGTGGGTTTTTAAGTATTTGAAAGCCAGCGCTACCTTCAAACTGAAGCTCTGAAGTACCCTTAAATGATGCGGGAGTAGAATACTCGGTAATGGTTCCAATCCTCTTTATATTTATTTTTCCCACACTAAAACTAGACCCATCAAACATACATAATTTAGCTTGAAAGGAAGCGCTAAATACTCCTTTTAGCAGTTCGGGAGATTTCGAAGTTTTTTGATAGCATGTTTTACCGGGCTCTGATAAAGAATAAGTTTGGATTGTTGCAGGGGAATCACTGGGGACGACTGTAAACTCCCCCATAACAGCTTTATCATATTTATTATTGGAAGTAAAAATGGCCGTCCCAGTTTGTGAGGAATCATCCCAACTTATAGGAAGTATAGAGCCGGGCTCATAAGGGTTTTCCCTGCCCATTAAAAGCTCCCAATAATCAATACTGGTGGACAGGTTGTACTCTACCGGTCCATCACTTGAAATTGGTGTTATGTCAATTACGTAATCTTCAGGAGGGAAGTTTTCACCGGGATTAGAAACGCTTTCCACAATAAATCTTCGACCTCTCTTATCAAGTAATATATCTCCTGAGGATAGAGATGATAAAAAGTTGATGTCACGTGGTCCGAAAGAGCTTTCTCTTAAGCCTTTGATTTCATTTCCTGCAAGAGCAAAGTTTGTGTCGTCAAAAAAAACATTATTTTTAGTCCCAACATTATTAATAGGATCGAATAAAGCAATGACTTCATGTGCATTTTCGCTAACTTTACATTGCTCTAAAGCAGCGCTATTGCAACCTTTTAGCCATTCAAGAAAAGTAAATCCATCAGAAGCGTGAGGGGTCAGGGTGACACTCTCATTGTTACCATAAATAATTGTGGGGAAGGAGAAGAATACACCTTTTTCGTTAGAGACAGGATTTATAACATATTCACTTGTGAGTGTTTTTGTGAAATCCTCATTTATAATGAATGTCTTTACTGTAAAACTTCCACGATGAAATGACTTTAAGTCTAAAGCTTTGCTTGTTAGATGTTCAGGGCTTATAGGGCCCCAACCAATAAGTCCAAAATATTTGCTGAGCCCATCATATTGTGAGTCACTGTCGATGTGCATTAAATCAAAAAGTTTGTATTGCGTGCCAGTGATTTTGCGCGTAAAAAACTCTTCCCGGTCGACACCAAAAGCATCTTCAAGCTTCACTTCCTTTTCTGGACTTAGGTAAGATGTTTCATAGTCCCACTCACTAACGTTTTCATAAAAAGTCCTTGTTACCCTGTTGAGATTACTTTGGTATATTCTCTTGTAGTCTTCCGGTGAAATGCGTGTTTTCTGTCCATCTACAGCAAGGAACGCGGCGGTTGTCATCATTGATATCGTTATGCTACCGCGGCTAATACTATCTGATCGAACGATGGCAGCCATACGATTTGAAGCATCACGATCAACATAAAGAGCTTTTCCGCCTTTAACCTCAATAAGAATAAAGTTGTCATCCTTATCCACGTTTGGGATTTGAGTGGATACAATTTCGAACGCTCCGGCACTGTCCGTGCGTGTGGTGTAAAAAACATCCCCAGTGTCAGGGTTGGATATCTCGACAATGCCGTTTATGACCTCAGGAAACGAGGTGAAATGCTTCGTTACGCTACCTTGAAGATAAAAAGTTGCTGGCTCCTGTTCATTATTGATTCTCCATTCCATAAAATCACCTGAATCATTAAAGAATCGGTAAATATGGTATTGGTTGTAGGGAAGATTTAACGATGAGGTTTCAAGAGGAAATTGAGCCTCAGAACGCAGAATAATCTCTCCTTCAGGAGATATAACGTTAAAAGTCATGTTTTCATAATCAGGAACAAAAATTCTGTTAGATGCTTCTGCTTTAACGCAAAACATCAGAGTGATGAAAAGGATGATAATTGCACGCATACGAGACCTTTTGAGTTTAAATGTTTATTTTATCAAGAAAACAACATAAATGTAGTTTATTTATAATTTTAATAAGATGGGAAACCTTATTTCCCGTGCCACAGGTAACAAGGTTTCACGCCAAAAAGTGCGTAACCGGAACTACCAACCATTCCCCAGTCATCCATGTAAATCAAGAAGCCAAGCGTGTTATGTCCATCATGTTCGAGTTCTTCACACCATCGATCAAACTCGGTATCCCCGGCCTGCTCGGTATCCATCCACTTGCGGATCACATTGGCGGTATCCTCTGCACTGAGACCTTTAAAATCAGTTTCGCCAGGCGTTGCAGAAAATTCATGGTAATGAACTCCGCCGGGGAGTGTTTCGGGGGCTGACCAATAGAAAACCAATCCTGTTGCGGGCGAAAAGGACCAGCCTGAGGGGCGCATTCCATTTTGTCCGTCAAAGCCGTTTTGCCGAAGTGCAAGCTCCACGGTGTTGAGAAGAAAGTCGAATTTACCTTGTTTTTTGAGTGGGCCATTAACCCGGAATATTGCGTTATCCATTGTATTTCCTGCTTATTCAGTTTTGGTGGCAGGCAGAGTGCCGCCCAGCCTGGTTAATTCATCAATAATCTTTAATTGCACCTTAATTGACAATTCTTCGATGGTGTACCCCGTGCGAACGTACTCACCACTGCCGCGGTTGTCTAGTAAAAAGGCGACGCATCCTTCTCTTTCATCGCCGGTAGAGGCGTATTGCCAGCCGGTTTCATCCGGGCAGGCAAACTTATGCATTTTTTCAATTTCATCTTCGTAAATAATCACTGAATGCGCTCCTGCTTAGGTTTATTTCTATTTTGCCGGCTTCATGTTTGAAAATGATAAATGCGCAGAGGAACAGAGAGGCTCCATATACGCCGCTTGAACTTATCATCATTAAGAATGACGCCGGCCGGCAATGAAAACTCACCGTCTTGATCTGAAAACGAAATGGGCATATCAGGATCTTTAAAGAATCGGATAGTGGACGTAACGCGTTGCAATCCATCCAGCAAAAAGCAACTGCTTTTATTGTCCATACTGCCGATAGCGTAAAAGATCAATGGCTGGACCTTCAGGCCAAGCAGGATGTTACGCATAAAAGCGGATTGCATGTCGGCAGTCCACTTGTTGTTATCCCTTTGGAATTCGGGGACGCGCTTTAAAATCTCCTGCTCAAACATGGCAGGATCTGCATCTTGCTCCAGCGCTTTCGCCTGTGCGCGGTTAAGGAAGTTGAGCATACCATGAAGCAGCGTTTCCAGCTCAAGATCGACATGGTAGTAAGGCAGGTTAAACGCGTTGCTGTCGCATCGCTGAATAGCGCGATCAAGGTTGCTACGTTTCATGATACTTCTCCAAATCACAAGGGCGCATTCGCGCGCCCTTTACTGTGGTTGATGGGTTACTTTTTGTTGCCACCGAAAGCGACGGACACAACGTTGCCATCCTGCGAGGTTGCGGCCGGCTTTTCCACCGGCGCGGTTTCGGCAGGTTTAACGGTGTCTTCTTCAGGGTAGTAAGGCATGAATGCTTGAAGTCCCTCGCCGGCAATAACGCCACCGTCAGGCGAGAGGGCTGACACGCTAACAATCAGGCTGTAAGGGATGTTGAGCTGTGTTTCGCGTCCGCTGAAGCGCATGCTTACCTGTAACTCGGTTTCGCCGAACACACGGTAGCCTGTGGCATAATCACTGACATTAAGTGTGATAAACCCGTTGTTGATGTGCTCCAGAGGGGCGTCCCAAAAATGAATTTTTTCTTCAGCATTAGGGTCGTATACCATGACGGTAATGTATGTTTTTCCATGCTGCGGAATAGCCTCAATCGCTTCGATTGCTGCGCAAATTAAGGCTTTACGGACACTGTGCATGGCTTGTTGTTGATTCATCTTATTCTCCTGTGAATGAGCAGGTATTCTCTCACACCTACCAAAACATTACAACAAAAAAGTTGATTTCAGTGTGATGTGCGTGTAACCTGCTTATTCACTTTACATTGGAAAACTTTATGAAAAATATCGCCAGCGCACTCTACGTACGTCGCAATCTGTTTGCAAGAATTAACGACATCATAAAACGCAATAAGGAATGTAAACTGCTTATCTGCATGCTGTCAAAGCGCGCGGATGCCTTTGTGGCTCTTGTTTCTGCAAATCTAGGTCAAGAACCATACATGTCACTGGAAAACTTTTTGTCACAATACAACCTTGAGATGCGTAAGGTGGATGGTGGCATTCTGTTCGCTCGTAAGAATGACGCGTCAGAATTGCCGCCCATACGTATGATGGAAGAAAATCTGGTGGCTGAAATCGCGCCTGAGACAGCCAGGAAGTCGTTCCGTATTGGAATGGATGTGGCGATGTTTTAACTGAAACATGTTGGCGGTGTTGTGAGCCGCCTCCAAGGCTACTCTGAAACAAAGACGCCAATATCCTTCCATCCATTAGGCTTGATGGTCAGTGTTGGTGATTCGCGTTTTTCGGAGGTGTCAAAGTTTACCCAGGTTACATTTTTTCCGGTATGACTAAGGCTTAGTGTGGCTTCGCCTGAAAAAGTGAAGGGCAGGTATTTTTTGCTCACTTTATTCAGTACTTTGTAGATACTCAAAGGTTGACCATTAATCAAAACATCTGCCCCCACGGTATGTTCACCTATAAGCAGGATATCAACCTCAGGCCCATCCTCCTCTCGGGAGAATGAATTTTCATAAATTTGAAAGTCTTTTACGGAGGTGACTTTGCGAAAGTTTTCATCAACGGTGACAGTTAGCCCGTCATCAAAAAGCTTGCCCGCATCCTTTCCGTAAAAGAAAGAAGCACCTCGATAGAACGTCTTGTTCTTACTGAGTACTGCGAAGTCTCCGTCAGAGGTTTCTGTGGACTCGTCGTAAACCATGATGCCACAGCCTTGCGCGTCTTTGAGGAGAGGAAGGTCTTTTCGGGTTATGGTGATGCTACCGTGGTAGATGTTTTTTTCGAATTCAAAACGATCGGCATCTCCACCGCAGCCGATATTGACGACGGGTTTCTTCATCGGGAGAACCTGAAATGTGAAGCCAGACTCGCCGGCGATGGTGAGCGTGCTTATTGATGCTAAAGCAAGAAAAAGAAGAGTGCGCATTCCATTGTCCTGAGTGTTCTAATTGCCACTCATAGTATCATAAACACCTGCCGCGGTTGCGGCAGGTGATGAAATTCAACGCATCGATTCGTTTTCACCATCCATCAGTGCCTGGATGTAATTTGAGTATTCGACATCCAGACCCGGGTGATTGTTGCCCATCCACTCAAAGACAAAATTGAGTCCGCCGAAAAGTGCCGCATCGCGACTGTCGTAAGGGCCGTCATCCTGTATGATGGTGTCACAGAAACCGGCAGTGTTGCAATCGAGAACAGTGGTCAGGTACCAGCCATCACGTCCTTCTTTAGCATCGAAATAAATGATGTCTTCTTCGCCATCGACGCTCACACTCGCGTTCTCGCAGTCGTCCCAGTCTACCTCACAGATAAAATCGCTCACAGGTGACCCCCTTTAATCAGTATTTCTTCAGCATCCGTTGGCTTTGCAGCCCAAACCAGCACTTCGTGCTCTTTTACCGGGCAGCCGTCATTGACCCACTTTACTGCATCAGATTTTCGGCTAAAACAACCCATAAAGTTAACCGTCTTGCTTTCAGTGCAAAAAATAAACGGCTTCTTGCCCTCAATAAGGTGGTCGCTGTCCTTCTGGATATCCCATCGCGCGCGTCCAACATTTCGATAAAAATACTGTGGTGAATCGCTCATTTTGTTCCCCTGTGTAATGAATTATTATTATACTACACACCGCTGTACAATCAAACTAAAATGTTGTAAATTATACAAGTTGGTGTCGCCTGAATTTTAAATTGGGTGGCGAACAGAAACCGTTAACACAAGGCTGAAGATAATGAATATTGCCACACTGGCTGAACAACTACACAACACAGAGTACCCCATAAATATCCCGCAGGAAATTTTGGTTGAGGCCAAGGCAAATCGCCTTGTTATCCTGTGCGGTTATTCCGATGACATGATGGACTTTAGTGGTGCCATCTCGGACGAAGTTGACGCTATGAACGGCGGAACCGCCATAGTGCATCCGGGTGGCCTGCTGGGTTCGCGGGATGACATCGATGAAGATGAAGCCATGGAAGCCTGGCTGAAAGCCAAAAAGCAGGCTGTTGAGATTGAGGCGCTATGGTGTGAAGAAGATGATTACTCCTGGACGTACCGTACAACAATCCCTCATGCCACCTTCGACGTTATTGAGGGTGATGAAAAATATTGCCGGGGTATCGTGTTTAGCCTCGATGATTTGCAGGCGCGCAACGAGGAACAGTGATGCTGTCTGAGATGTTACAGGATGACACCGGGTTTATTGCCAGAGATTGGGTTGACGGCGCGTTACTTGTGACACCAATCAAAGGCATGTGTAACCGTGACTTTTCGGCGAGAGGGATAAACAAGCTGCTCTCGCCGCTTGATATAAAGATTTCATGCGTCAGTTACGTCAAACCAAGAGCGGAAGCGCCTTGCTTATATGGTACATGTCACATATTAGGGGAAATCATCAGTGTTGAGTCGATGTTTTCATGGTCAGACTTAAAGCGGATGCGCCGCGATGGTGCCGGGTTGTTCATGGTGTGGATCACGATGGAAAACGACACTGGCCTTGGTCCGAGGTTAGTATTGAGTTTTGAGGTGGAAACGGAACCCATGCGGGTGGTGACAATGTCGCCAGTGCTGAACATTATCAAAGCGAAAAAAGAGCAGGGTGACTAAGGTGAGAGGGTTGTCTTTGTGAGTTGGCGACAAAGGCAATGTAATTATAGAAGTGTATAAGGAGTGGCTTGTGGGCTTAAAACAGCGCATAGCAACCCAGTTCTTCGGATTGTTTGTACTTATTGCAGATTTTTTATATGTGGCATATTTGTCATATTATGGAAAACTGGATTTCAAAATGTCACCAATGAGATTGCCGCGATGTTCATGTTGGGCTCATTCCTGGCATGGGTGCCCATGTGGAATTCCGAAGGCTCGTAATGACAGAATGGCTGCCTTGAAAACTTTATATCAAAGAGAGCAATGAGATGGTTCGGAAACGTGAAAGTTCAGTTAAAACATTGTTTTTCAATGGTTGTCAGGTTGCTGTCGGGTCGCTGTCGTGGAAAAAATACGGGCTGAACATAGTATGAAAAAAACAAAAACTCAACCCGCAAAGGAATGTGAATAATGAAAAGAGTGGAATTGACCTTACTTAAATATCAACGTGAAAAGTGCGACTGGACACAGGAAATGCTCGCAGAATACGCCGGATTGTCAGTGAGGACCATTCAGCGAATAGAGTCAGGCGGCAATGCGTCTGTCGAGACGGCTAAGTCCATCGCGGCGGCCATGGAATTACCGGATTATACGCACCTTATTGAGAGTGATGCTCCAAGGAAAGATCAGGAACAACGGGGAGAGTCCTCAGCCTCTACTTCAACACCCAGCCATGGCAATGTGGCTACGGACGAATGTGGTGCTCATGCGCTGCCAGAGGGTAGTGTCGTGATGGAACAGCAGGATGCGGATTTCGTAAAAAGTTTAAGGCGTACCTTTAGCGTCACCGGTTGCATAATGTTGGTGTTTGTTATCTTTCGAATATTAACAGACGAAAGATCTTATCCTTATCTGATAGGGATGGGTAAGTGGATTGCTGGCACTGCTGTTGTGTTTGTTCTGCTTAGAGCGCTAGGGCACAAAATGCTGGCTACCGCAGTGGGTGTCCTGGCGTCATTCATTATTATTTTTGGTGGAATGTCAGCATATACGGGGGAGGTTGTTGAAGATTTTGCAGTGCACGGCAAGGTGCTTCGCCTTTCTGATGTGCTTTATCGCATGGGGAGCTGGGGCCAGGTGCAAAATCTCACAGGTGAAAAGCGGGATTTGTTTGACGAACTTGATGTGCCAGAAGATATGATGGCTGACTTTCATTATGCGATGGAGGGGATTGGTGATCATGACGCGCTGAAAGAATGCGTCGGAGAAATCAACCTGAGCGTAAATCCGAGAGAGCTTGGATACATAGCTGACCGCATCAAGGAAGAGTGCGTGCCATAGTGGCACACAAGAAAAAGGCGTCTTTACGACGCCTTTTTTTGTTTCTGCCGAACGATTTAAAGAAATCCGCAATCGCCGGTATGTTCATCAATGAACGCAGGGCGTGCACTGATGATGTTGCCTTCTGAGTCGACGTTGGCAGGTCCGCTCTGAACGCAGTTGCGCATCCGGATGCCATCAATATAAAGCGTGACATCTCTGGAAGAGCGCGCTTCGCCACGGCCTAAAAGCGTATAATTCGCTTTCACTTTCCATGGCCCATATTCAATACTCTCGCGTTCTTTTTCACCATCCGCCTCAGAGGCCATCGCTGGCAAAGAGGCAAGCGCTGTCGAAATTAGCAGGAGCATGATATTTTTATTCATAAGTAAGTTCTCTGTTTGATTAGATTGTATATTGCTTGGTTTAACGTAGCAGTAAACTTAAAGCTGTGTAAAAAGCTCTTCGCAAGCAGCCTGTTCTGCGGCTTTTTTTCGTGCTCCGGAACCGGCACCTGCCATTTCGACACCATTGACGGTCAGTGATACGTCGCAAGTGAACCCGGCACCATCCGGGCGCGTGTTAAATGTCGGGAATGGCAATTTGTTTTGCTGGCAATAAAGATTCACCGCGGACTTGAAATCTTTTCCGGCGGGCCCGGTGTTAACCTGGGGAGCAACGGGAGTGGCGACCGGCGCGGGAATGTCAGGCAGGTGCTTTTGCAACAAAAAGAACAGCTTTGCCTCAGCAGCCTTTTTGGCTGTATCGGTTGCACTGAGATCGGACGGCCACTCAGAGGGGGAGGTTTGTTCAAATGACGCAACCCACACGGGCAGGTGGGGTTTCCCTTTGTTGATCATCTTAACACCGGGCGCGGTAAGCTTCAGCTTTTGAAGGTGTTCAAGCACAGCACCTTTGTAATTGGTGCCGGGAACGTAACCAGCAAACATGTTGTCTTCAGTGTTGTCGTACAAGATTTTTCTCCTTTCTGCTTCCTGTTCATCAACACTACGACGCTGAGATTTTTTATTGTCCTGCGCAGATGCGTTAGGTTTATATTGCTGCGGTGTTTCACCAAGGGATGTGGCCAGTAAGAAGCGCACTTTGTCTTCGCAGTATACGCCATAGCTGTTATCTTCAGGTTTAATGCCCATGGTGAGATGAATAAAGTCCCAAATACCCCGGCTCAGGCTGACGCCGTCATAGGCGTTCATCAACTTGCCGCGAAGTACCTTGTTGACAGGGAATGGGTGTGTGATAAGCGTACCCCATGTTGCGCTGCTGGCGTGCAGCTCTGCGTTTTCAACGAGGTGGTAGCACGCTCTTATTTTTGCAGAAGGGCTTGGGTGTCTTTTTATGATCTGAGAAAACTGGTTGGCCGTTACTTTGCCGGTTGTCGAAAGCACTTTCATCGCACTGTAGCCGGCCGATGCTTTGCTTGCCTCGCTGCGTTCTGATTTGATGCTTAACAGGGTTTTGTTTATAGCTTCGCAACGTGCTTCAGACAGTGTAGGAACAGGGCGTCCAAGCAGTTTGCCAAGCACGACGTATTGGTTGTGCAAATCCGGGTAGCGGCGCAGTGGTGATGAGAATGTGCCGTAAGCATTAAGTCCGAGTCCGAAATGCCCTTTGTTTACGGTGCTGAACTTCGCAGGCTGAAAAAGATGGTTTTTCATATTATTGATTTTCTCAATATCCATCGATTTATAAGCCTCATAAATTTCAGGATGACTGTCTTTCATGTCTGAAATATCGATAGGTTCATGGTTGCGGTAAAGCACAGGCAGTTTATTGGCTTCAGCCCATAAGGTCATCAGGTGGTTGTTCAGGATCATGAATTCCTGCACAACGATCTGACCGTGGATCTCACGAAGGCTGACCGTTCGAACCCGTCCTTCCTCATCTGTGTAGGTGCCGGCCTCTTCATTAATAAAAGAAAGTGTGTCGCCGCTCAGGGTGCGGTTGTAAAAAAGGCGTCGGGCGCAATCTGTGGCCAGTGTGGCGATGTTGTGGTGGGCATTATCTTTGTCGTTGAGCGCCTCACCGAAGCTGATGTATGACATTTTCTCCCGGCTTGTCACCGAAGGCTCAAACACGGGACGCTCGGCGACGGCCTTGCCATCATCCGAAATCAATATAGTCAGCCGGACAGCCGGTTTTGCTTCCCCGGGCAACAATGTACAGGTGTCGTTAATGGTTTCATCGTCAATCAGAGGACGTTTAATCCCTTCTTTGCCAGCGTAAACGGTCAGCAGCCGCTCTTCGGCGAGCTTTACTGCGGGTGCGTTATACGGGAGAAGGTAAGCGGGGGCTGCTATGTAGATTGATAGTCGCCAGCCGGCATTGTGCTTTTCAATGGAAAAGGCGTCATCGAGATCGCGCGATGATTCACCGTCGAGTGTGATAATCGTTTGCATAGTCTTCCTGTAATAAATGGTAATGACATCAACCGGCTCTTACCAAACCGGTGGATGTCTTTGTCATTAAGAACACTATACCAGAAAGAACGCTTAGTGAAACAAATTTGTTGTTATGCGTATTGAAAAAACAGGTGGGTAGCCAGCGCAGGGATGGCAACAAGGTGCAGTAACCACTCCGCCTGTCCGCTGCGCCAGAGGTTCAGGGATATGCGTTTGTGTGGTAGAAGTACCGGTATCCCCATCGGATTGGGTATATCGAGCAGGAGGTGGATCAGGCCGCCTATGGCGTAGCCCGCGAGAATTTCACTGAGCACGGGACCAGGGGTGAATACCCCCTGTGCCGGACCCAACCCTGTGCCACCAAGGCTGAATGCCAGTAGCACCACCCAGAGAGGCACGTAATGAGTGACCGTCCGGTGCGGGATGATACGGCGTCCACTACGGAATCGACACTCAAGGTAATCCGGAGCCTTTGCACCAAGCAGAATGCCGATGGCGAGCAGGTAACCGGTGAGTCCGTAGGTGACAGCAAGGGGGTAGGCAGCAATTGCCGCGTACCCGCCGAAAAGCTGATGTCCGTTGCCGGTCATGCCTTATTTATCCAGACCAGCGGTGATAAAGATGTTGTTGAACGCATCTTCCACGGATTTTAGCACCGCAATACGCTTACTGGCGATATCTTCTGGCGTTTGGCAGTCTTCCGCTAAAGCGAAGAGTTCCATGTCGATATTTTTCAGTTCAGGGATATCACCGGTATGGACAGGGTTTTTAACATAATGCACGTTGGCAAGCAACCACTTCTGTCCTTCCGACAGTTCGTACTCGCTCTCGCCGTCCAGCACCTGGTCACCGGTGTCCAGCTCACCACTGTCGATAGCGGCGGCAATAATGTCTTCATGAGAATCGGAATCAACACCTTCAGGAACCGGCAGGTCACGCACATCAAGTATGTCATCACCTGTTACATCGAGGCTGTACAAATAGGTCATCGGATCATCAACAGGATAATCCCATTCTTTGTAGTTATGAAAAATGGTGATACCGCGGTGAACCATGAATACGGCAGGTTGAACATTAATAGTTGGCATACTTAACTCCTGTGTGAATGAGAGGTAAGTATGCCATTGCTCGAAGTATTTTACAACAAAAAAGTTTAGCTTTTGCGGTAATTACAACAGTACGACCATGGCGGACAGTTCAACGATAGCAAAGGTACCAAAAGCCATGGAGAACAGCGGTGGACGGATGTTGCCCATAATGCCCATCGCGGCGTCAGCGCGTTCTTTGATATCTTCAGCTTCATCAGACAGTGATTCAATGATCGGCATAATGCCGGCAAGAATGCCGACACCGGTACTTAGTACCGTGGTGAACATTTTTGTTTTCTTTCCTGCGGCCGCCTTGAGATCGTCACGCCCTTTGGACAGAGAGCCGGCAATTTTGTCTTTTTGTTCAACGGACAGGGTAATCGCTTGTTAGAAATTACACGATCAAACCTGATCACAGATTGATTTTGTTGTAATCTTCAGGCATATTTGTCTGATGAACCTTGCATTCCAAACTGCCCTGAGGCCCAACAACAAAGAACGGACGCATTTAATGAAAGCGTGCGGTGTGGCGCGTTTTGCGTTCAATTGGGGCCTGGCGGAGTGGGAGAAGCAGTATCAGGAGTTTAAAGCCGGGGAACGCGACAAAAAGCCGAATGGCATGGCGCTTAAAAAACAATTCAATGCCATCAAAAAAACGCAGTTCCCGTGGATTTACGAGGTCACAAAATACGCCTGCCAGCAGCCGTTTATCTATCTGGACAAAGCGTGGAAACGGTTTTTCAACAAGGTAATCGTCAACGGAAAACCGGCCGGGCGGCCCAAATTCAAGAAAAAAGGGCGCTGTATCGACAGCTTTTATGTCGGCGGCGATCAGGTATCTGTCCGGGGTAACTGGGTCAAAATCCCAAACCTTGGCTGGATAAAAATGGCTGAGCCGCTGAAGTACGGCGGCAAAATTA
>Ga0208879_1000371_pt1 | contig 46489 bp, 34 predicted proteins | sample Knorr_S15_td_Bot_FD_185605 | JGI IMG/M metagenome (GOLD analysis project Ga0208879, IMG submission 185605) | Marine microbial communities from Southern Atlantic Ocean transect - Knorr_S15_td_Bottom_ad_5009_LV_A (SPAdes) (version 2) | ecosystem: Environmental > Aquatic > Marine > Oceanic | place... | reverse complement strand
GAGACACAGGACCTCAAAGGCGAGTATCAGCCCGATTTCACGGACATCCAGGGGTATCTGGGTCTCGAGCTCTCCAAGGGCCATGAGCTCGAGTTTCTGGGGATGTTCGCACAGAACGAATTCAAATTGGATCCCAATTCTCGCAAGACGTTTTTCGGGACATTGAGCCAGAACGAGCTGCTTGCGCCGTCAAATCTTCAGTCACTCTGGATACGGTTTGATGAAGGTAATAATGAAACCGACGCTTACACGACCATCTTTTCCGGACTTCGTCTGAGCGATCAACTCACCCCGAAGCTTCGCATCGAGCACGATGTATCGCTCTACGACACCCGGGAGACCGAACGTTTCGAACTTTCTGGAACCGCTGTTCTCTTCCAGGTGAACCCCGGATCGGATAACCCGCAGGACGGAGAGGGACTCTTCCCTACCGGATCGAGTCGACAGGAAGACAACGCTGATAATCGCATCGACGTTCAAACGATCTCCGGTCAGGGTCGATGGTACTACACAACTTCCCGGCACGCGGTGGAGGCAGGTTGGACGGTGCGTCGCCTCAGGTTCGATGACCGACTTGAAGAGAAATCAGTCGTCGTGGGACGCGCAACGACCGGTGACGTGGTCCGCATCGTTGCGGACAGTCTGAACGATGCCGCATCATTCAACGCCTGGCAATCCGCGTACTTCCTGCAGGATTCGTACGATGTGTTCACTGATGAGCCCGGAAAGCTACTCATCACCGCCGGACTCCGAGCCGACCACTACTCGTTTACCGACGAGTGGACGATCTCGCCGAGGGCCTCCTTTACTTATCTGGCCAATCCCATCACGACCTATTTCGGGTCTGTCGGCCTCTACTATCAAGCTCCGACGTACCGTGAACTGCGGGGAAAACCCGAGGTCGGTGAGACGATTTTGGGTGCTCTCAACAAGAATCTCAAATCGCAGCGCTCGCTTCAGATGGTGTTTGGCGGCGAGTATTTCGTCCCCTCAAAAAGAATATTCCTCAGGGCTGAGATCTACTTCAAAAAAATATCGAATCTGATATCTTACGATATCGACAACGTGCGAGTCCGCTATTCGGGTGAAAATAACGCTCGCGGAAGAGCCTACGGAATCGACCTCCAACTTCGCGGCGAAATGGTGCCTGGCCTGGAAAGTTGGATCAATTATTCCTTCCTGGTCGCCCGCGAAAAGTTCAGCGATGACTTCGAGACCCAGCGCAATGCGGGGTTGGTAGCTCGGCCTACGGACCAGCGGCATACCGTTTCGATCTTTGTCCAGGACTACATTCCTTCTGATCCCACGTGGAAACTGCACTTGCGAACCTTGTACGGCTCGGGATTACCCTACACTCCCCCCGTTCCAGGCGAGCAGTTGGGTAACCTCGTCGTTCAAGAGCCGGGAGATCGCTTTTCAGCCAGATACACCCGGTTTTTTCGATTCGACATCGGTGCTACGAAGGAAATATCAGCCGAAAAGAATGGAACACCGTTCGCAATCGAACTCACCGCGGAGATCCTGAATCTGTTTGATATGATCAATACGGTCAGTTATTCCTGGGTACCCGACGCATCCGGCATCTGGCAGCGTATTCCCACCAGATTGACCCCCCGGACGCTGAATATCCGGATCGGGCTGAAGTTTTAGCCCTCGCGAACCGAATATCTTCCCGAAAGTTGGCCGCTCCACACAGCGCGATGTGATCCTGACGTGATGAAAGGCGCGAAAACAACCGTTATTATTACCGAATGACCAGCGCTAGCCAGAAATGAAATAGTGCCAGGCAGAAATAAAGCATGACCGAAGGGCAAAAACATATCTTGATTGTGGAGGACGACCCTGAAATTGCCTCCCTGCTCGAATTGCACTTTACCGACCGAAATTACCTCGTTTCGAGGACAGAAAGCGGTACAGAAGGGCTACGAATGGCCCTGGAACAGGATATTGACCTCGTTATACTGGATCTGATGCTGCCGGGAATGGACGGAATGGAGGTCTGCAAAGGCATCCGGGCCGCAAATAATGCCCTGCCAGTACTCATGCTGACTGCTCTGAGTCACATCGATCGCTCTCAGGATGGAGAATCCCTGGAATTCGAAGCATTCGGTGGGCAGTTTGCTTGTCAGCAAGTCTAGATCGCTCGGATTGTCGGAGATAAGCTGGAGATCGTCAGCGGTGAGCTCAGGTTTATCGCCCGTCAGCACGATGCGTACGAACTGCGTGTCGATTGCGATGCGATGAAATCGAGCCAGTCCGTTTTCCGGATCCAAGGATTCGATTACGTAGGAATGCTCCACGTGCTTACCAACGCCGTAGAACGTTTCAAGAATGACGTTGAACGCGGCGAGCGTTTTGTGCACTCCCAGATCCGCCTGAGCGATCTTGCCAACTGCGGTGGTGAAGGAACTGTTGTCGGGATCCAGCACCTTCAGATCCGAAAATGCCTTCGTTGCAAATATCGGAATCAGATTGAACGGGACGAATGCCGCCGCAATGCTGTCCTCCCGGATGATGTCGGGATGACTGCCGTCATGAGCAGATCGATCAATTCCCAGTGCTCCTTGCTGTCTTCCACGCTCACTTCGAATGCGCGAAGAGGGTGGTCTTCAGGAATGAATTCGAATACCTTCTCGGCGACTGCGCGGCGCGCAGCAGAATCATTTTCGAGCTCGCGCTGCCAGAAATCGATCAGATGCTGGAAGCTGAGTCTGGTATTGAATAAAAAATCGTAATTTGTATCTTTTTCGGCCATTTAGCCCCTTTATTGACTTATTCCCGCGCTTGCGGCTCCCTTGGACGAGTCGTTGGGTGTTGAGTTTCGCGAAATGCATGGATGTTACAGGCCCTTTTCGCAGTCCGAGCGCAGAAAATCCGACCGGCGCCGTGGACTCCCTGCCGTGGATTTGGTAGGTTTCGGTTAACCCACCAAACGGATCTTCCATGCGAATGAGAGTTGCTCTTGGAATCGGTCTATTTTGCGCAGCTATTGTGTTTCTTTTGCTCGTCTCCCTGAAGAGCGAGCGAACATCTGGTGATCTGACCGTGAGCACAGCCGTGGCGTACGACGAGTCTCCTCCCCTGTCAGAGATGACCTCATTCGCGCCCTTGGAACCGAGGGCGGTCTTCGCACCACCAAACTCACTTTCTCCCCAGAACAGTGCATCGGTTTCCGTGAGGGTTTCGGTGGCTGTGGACGCTCGTTCCCGTCTGATCGAACAGACGGAGATGGGATCCGGCGAAGCGCCCCATATTGCCGCCAGTTTCGACGGCCTCGGAGTTGGGTTTTCGGGACCTCAAGGCGTCGTGCCCGATTCGGTATCGCTCCGCAACCCGTCAGACAATTCGCTCGCCGTCGGTCCGAATCACATCGTTCAGATCGTCAATTCGCGCATGGCCATCTTCACTAAGAAAGGGGACGTTTTCGGCGAAACTGGCCGCGTACTGTACGGTCCGGCAGAAACACGCCACGTGTTCAGTGGATTTGGAGGCGCGTGCGACGAGCGCAACAACGGCGACACGGTAGTCCTTTATGACCAGCTCGCGGACCGCTGGCTGATTGTGATGCCCATTTTTTCGCGCATTCGGCCGCGCGAAGACGAACCTGCCGCGCGCAAGGATGGTGATCCGGCAAGAGAGAGCATGATTGGACAGAAGCTCCAGCCTGGGCGAGCCAAGAAACTTCAGCACCCTACCAAGGACGAGCTGTACGTGCGAGATTCGATTCGAACGGAGCAGCGCGCAGCACGACGCTTGAGCGAGGGCGGCTTCGCAATGTGCTATGCCCTCTCGACCTCCCCTGATCCATTTGGCTCCTACTACCGATACGAATTTGTCCGACTGCTCTTTCCAGACTACCCCCGCCCCGCAGTGTGGCCCGATGGGTACTACGTTCCGACCAGTACCGGCGACGATATTATCGAGAAACATGCCTGCGTGGTAGACCGTCACGCGATGTTGATGGGCGAAATGGCTACCGAGCAATGCCTGATTATCAATGACGTCAACTTCTTGAACAACGCCGGGGTCGACGGCTTCGAGACCCCGGATCGCGGCGCACCCAACATCATCATGGCCACAGGCGGCAGCCAGCTGAACGGCGTGCTTGAGGATGACGGTATCTACGCCTGGAAATTCTTCGTCAACTGGCGAGATGCCTCCAAAACTCGCCTTGAGGGACCGGAGAAGATCATGGTGACCCCCTATCACTATCTGTGCGGTGGCCAGTTGAAGGAATGCGTTCCGCAGCCCGGCACCGATCAGCGTCTCGATTCGCAGGGAGACAAGATCATGGCGCGTCTCGTCTACCGCCGTCGTGGCGACGTGCAGTCGATTGTAGCCGTTCACTCAGTGAACACAGCGGCCGGTGCGGGCGGTGTTCGCTGGTACGAATTCCGGATCAACGACGGGGGCGATATCGAACTGTATCAGGAGGGCACTTACGCCCCGGAAGGACAGTACCGCTGGATGGCCAGTCCTGCGATGGACAAGAATGGTAACATCGGCATCGGGTATTCCTTTGGCGGACTGCCAGACTACCCGGGCCAGCGATTCGCGGGTCGCCTGGACGGCGACCCCCTTGGTGAGCTTACGCTACGCGAAGCCGTGTTGGTCGAAGGCGAGGAGTCCCAGAAAAACACACTCAGGTGGGAAGACTACACCCAGACCGCAGTCGACCCGTCGGACGACTGCACTATCTGGTACGTGGGTGACTACCTCAAAGCAGGCGCCGAACACTATTCTACCCGCATCGGCGCATTTCAGATGGCCGGTTGTGGAAGCAGGGACTAGACCCCCTTATTCATATCGAATGCTGTCAACGGGGGCCGCGCGGGCCGCTTTCACCGCCTGAATTCTCACGGTAGCGAAGGCGATCAGGATCATAATGGCGCCGCTCAGGAGCAGCATTCCTGCACCGAATCGGGCCGTACATCACTTCCGAACTTCGTCCAGGAACTGCATGAGGACCGGTTTCACCCGCTCCTGCCAGGCAACAGAGGACGGCGCGATCATCTCGAAGTGGCTGGCATCGGGTATGACGGCCAACTGAACATCGTCCCCAGCCGCATTCGCTTGCCCAGCATAGGCTTCCACCAACGATACAGGGACCACGTAGTCATCCACGCCATGTAGAATCAGCTGCTTTGTGCCTGTTGGAAGCAGCTCAGCGGGCGAGGCGTGGGCATATCGCTCAGGAACTGCGGAAGGCTTGCCGCCCATCAAATCAGTCACCCCTTTTCCGCAGGGATTGACCTCTTGGTTGTAGTGCGCCCTCAGATCTGGAATACCGCCCAGACTGATAGCGCCAGCCAGTGGGAGCGGATCTTCAAAGTGGATTTCGCTTCCCTCAGGGACTTGCGACCGCGCTCCCGCCCAAATCGCGAGATGGCCGCCAGCCGAATGTCCCATCGTGACGACCGCGTCCAGATCCAGCTCGTACTTCTGGGCCACCTTTCGAAGGCGATCGATGCCATTGCTGACATCCTCAAACGTGCCCGTCCATCCTCCCCCAGCATCCGGGGCCTGGCGGTGGGACAGATTCCACGTTGCCCATCCTGCATCGGTCAACGCGACGGCCAACCGCTCTACATGCCTTGGCCGGTGAAGACCCTGCCAGCACCCACCGTGTAGCAATACGATGACTGGATGCGGACCGTCTCCATCCGGAAGTCGGAGATCGGCATATTGCAAATCATCAGCCCCGTACGAAATACGGGCATCGAATTCGATCAAAGGATACTCGAAATCTCCTGGGCCGAGGTATTGAGCAGCGCTGTCCACAGCACCAAGTAACAGGACAGCGGCCAAACATGCTCCTAAAATCGAACACTTTCTCGAAAAAACGCATGTCTGAATCATAGAATCACATCCTGTGCATGATGAAACGCGTGAAAAGGGCCCAGAGACCCGTCAATACAGCGAATCGAATACAATCGTCCGATTGTTGTAAAACATGATTTTGTCTTCGATGTGAGCATTCACCGCTCTGGCCAGGACCTGTTTCTCAACATCTCGTCCCAGTCTCCGCATATCCTCGGCGCTGTGGGAGTGGTTCACATGAACGGTTTCCTGCGAGATGATCGGGCCCATGTCAAGGTCCTCGTTCGCGTAATGAGCCGTAGCACCAATGATCTTGACCCCCTTCTCATAGGCCTGATGGTAAGGCTTCGCCCCCATGAACGCGGGCAGGAATCCGTGGTGAATGTTGATGATCTTGTTTGGGTACCTGCCCAGCACAAGCGGGGTGAGTATCTGCATGTATCGGGCCAACACCACGAAATCGACCTGGTGCTCCTCGAATAACTTCAGCGTGGCCTTTTCTGACTCTGCCTTGTTGTCCTTATTGACCGGCACGTGGAAGTAGGGAGTGTTGAAATCTTCAGCCAGAGATCGCAGGTCAGGATGGTTGCTCACCACCAGCGCGATGTCAGCGTTGAGCTCGCCGTATTGATGCCTGGAAAACAGATCCTGGAGGCAGTGATCGTATTTCGAGACCATCACGCCATTCGTTTTCGCTGATCCGAGTAGGTGAACGCGAAGACCATTTCCAGATCATCCGCGATTTGCTGGAAGTCCTCCTCCAACTTGTCGCGAGTCCCCTCGAGGTCCAGGGATCCGAAGTGAATTCGCATGAAAAGACGATTTCCCAGATCCTCGACGTGCTGGTGGACAGCAAGAATGTTGCCGCCGTGTTTGTACACAAACGCCGAAACGCGGGCTACAAGTCCCTTTTGATCGGGACAATGCAGTCTTAGTACAGCCGATTCCATCACGCCACTACCCCAATCGAAATGTTGGCTATTTGATGGTCAATGTTGCTTCAGACGAAGCATCGCCCTGGCTGATCGTAACGGTATACTCGCCTTCCGAGACCATTTCATCATTGGAGCCAATGAGATTCCATTCAACGGAATTGAGACCCACAATCGCATTCTCGGTCATGCCTCCCACCTGCTCTCCGTCAGCGTTGCTGATACTGAATGCGACCTCTCCGGCCTCAGGCACAGTGTAATAGAACATGGCCGGAAGGGATGGCGAACGAAATCCACTCGACCGACGGCCATCTTCCGGCGGGAGAAGGGTCAATCCACCCGTCGATTCGTCACTCAGTTTGTGAAGCGGCCGAATATCCATCACATAGATCCCACGTCCGTGCGTGGATGCGATGAGAATATCTTCCGTCGGATGCACCGATAGATCGCTTACAAACGTGGTGGGCAATCCTTCAGCCAGGGACGACCAGCTCTCCCCCTTATCCATCGATACATAGACCCCCAGATCGGTGCCCACATATAGAATATTGGCATCATTCGGGTCTTCGGTCACCACATTGATGGGCCCGGATGGGATACCACCCGCGATGTCTTCCCATGACTCGCCATTGTTCGTCGAGCGCCACAGGTACGGGGTGAAATCCTCGTCCCGCTTGCCATTCTGAGCCAGATATACCGTCCCCGCATCGTGCTGGGAAGCCTCTATCTTCGCAATCCAACGTCGTTTGGGGAATTTGTCGGTCAGTTCGGTCCACGTCTCTCCCGAATTGTGGGTTACGTGAACGCGCCCGTCATCTGTTCCGACGTAGATCTGCCCAAATTTGAAGGGCGATTCTGAAAGGGAGAAAATGGTCTGGTACTGAATGTCTCCCAACTCATCCAGATTGTTGTCAGTCAGATCGCCACTTATGGCTTCCCACGTCTCGCCCCGATTCATCGAGCGGAACAGGTAGTTCATGCCATGATAGATGATGCGAGGATTGTGGGGGGAGATGATGAACTTTGCCAGCCACTGCCCTCTCAGCCGAGAGTCTGGGTCGACTCGATCCGGCATGATCGATTCGCGAGTATTGTCATCGATGTTTGTTCGGGATATTGTGCCGTAGAACCCTGCCGAGTACACGACCGACGGATCCGTCGGATCGATGGCGTGGCGGCTCCCCTCTCCACCGGGTGCCGATGAGAACGACACGGCTGGAATGTTGTGACGGCCACGACTCAAGTCGATGGCGCCGCTGTAGCTGCCGTGGTCCTGCACCGAGCCGTAGACATTGAACGGCTCGTCCAGGTCATGCGTGACATTGAAGAATTGCACCAGCGGCAGGTTATCGATCATGCGTTTCCAACTCACCCCGCGGTCGTAGGATATGGCCAGCCCGCCATCGTTCACGTTGACCAGATAGTCTGAATTATCAGGGTCGATCCAGAGTCCATGATGGTCTCCGTGCATGCCTGGCAGACGACGAAACGTCTTTCCTGCGTCGTCTGAAACGTTCAGTCCCAGCCCCATGACATAGACCCGGTCCTCGTTATTAGGATCGACGCGCATCTGCCCAAATACCCATCCATAGGTCGATGAGAGCCTTTCCATGTACGAATCCTGCGCGCTCACACGGCGCCACGAATCGCCCCGATTGTCACTCCGGTAGAGCGTCGCGCCGTAGATGATGGGTCCCTTCGGACGGCCATACGAATCGGTTTCACCCTCTTCCGCCTCGCGGGCTGCTTCGTAATTGTCCACGAAGGCGTAGATCACGTCGGGATTGGATGCGGCTACATCGATTCCAATCCGCCCACGACTGACTGCTGGCGGAAGTCCTTCATTAATATCTGTCCATGTGGCGCCCGCGTCGTCTGATCGCAGGACGCCACTCTGGGTATAGTCAGCTTCGTTTCGAGGATCGTTCCACTTCTCGCGTACGCGCTGCCACATCGAAGCGTAGAGAACATCCGGATTGTCGGGAGACATCACCAGATCATTGGCGGCTGTTTCTTCGCCCCGATACAGGATTTTCGTCCAGGTCTCTCCCCCATCGGTGGTCTTGTAGACTCCCCGCTCATCATTGTGCCCCCACTCGTGACCCGAAGCCGACACATATACAATGTCAGGATTGGTGGGGTGAATGATGATGCGCGCAATGGTATGCGTCCCGGCCAAACCCATGTAGGTCCACGATTCGCCAGCATTGGTAGACTTAAAGACTCCAGCGCCAGCCATCGAGCTCCGAAAAATGTTCGCTTCTCCCGTGCCAATCCAGACGATATCGGGGTTCGATGGAGCGATTGTTACATCTCCGATTGAGGTGGACGGTCCGTGTTCGAACACCGGATCCCATGTCGTCCCTTCATTCGATGTCTTCCATACGCCGCCCGTGGCTCCAGCCACATACATCGTGTAATTATCCCCTCTGGGCTCCACTACAGCCACATCTGTCATCCGACCTGAAATATTGGTCGGGCCCACAAACTGCCAGGAGAGGCCAGAATATGGCGATGACTCTGTCATCGCCACGTGCCGCTCGTAACGTTCAAGGCGCTCTTCGGCAGACGTGTATTGGGCGGACGCAGTGCCAGTGGCAAACGCCAACAGGACAGCAACCACGAGAAGTGATCTTACGCGTAGGTGTGACATGGTGGGAGGTCTCCGATAGCGACGCCATCGTGGGTGGGACGAAAAGTGCGGCCCACAATGTATCTCGCGAATGATTGCGGCGCTAGAGGAAAGTCGGCCCTTTACTTCTCAGCCGGGTGGTATAGATCGATCGTCCCGTCCTGAATGTCAGCCCAAATGGGGCGAGCCGTCTCAACCAGCTCTGCCCGCTCGGTCGGAATATGGCCGGCCAGCGTCACTATGAGGGCGTTGTGTTCGGCAAGCGAAGCCAGATTTTCCCACTCGTGGGGATCATCGACCAAGTTATAAAGCTCCTCTCCCCCTTCTTCGTAGAGGATATAATGCCAGTCGCCTTGGATCACCGAATAGCGATTGTCACCATAGACAGAAACAACGGGCTCGTTCCACTCCGCATCCGGATTAGCGAGGAGAGGGACGATACTGCGCCCGGAAACTCCCTCTTTGGGCTCGATTCCGGCCAGATCCAGAAGGGTCGGAAGAACATCCAGTAGAGACACATTGCGGTCGCTGTCGCCACCCACATAACTGCCTTCTGGAAGGCCCTTGACCCCCTTCGGCACCCGAATCATCAAAACTGTGTTGAGCACATCTTCCCAAAGGGCAAACTTGCGCCAGTGACCCTTTTCTCCCAATTGCCATCCGTGATCTGAGAAGATGACTACGATGGTGTTGTCCGCATGCCCACTCGCTTCGAGATCCGTAAGCAGTTTTCCTACGAGATCGTCTGCATAATTGATAGAGGCCAGATAGCCCTGAACGGCTTCGTCCCATAGCCCCGCCTCGATGATGCGATCGTGGTAACGATTTCTCGCAATGCTTTGGCCTTCGGCGGGAAGATCTTCCGCATCCGTCTGGAGCAACTCTGGAAGCTGGACGTCTTCAAGAGGAAACTTGTCATAGTATTTTTGCGGCACATACCATGGAAGGTGGGGACGATAGATGCCCGCCGCGAGGAAGAATGGCTTGTCGTGATCCTTCTGCAATTGCTCCGAGACCCAATTGACCGATGAATAGTCGCCGGTTTCCTCCGTGGTGACCGGGAGTGGCGCAAAATCAAATGCCATATACATCCCCTGAAAAACCGGCATGGTGAAGGTCACGCGCTCGGAGCCATCTTCCCGAATCTCGTTGTCCGTGAGCGCGAAGCTCTTCTCGCCCGTTGCTTCGTCCTGGACAGGCAGCCAGTAATCCGGGAAGTGCTGGATTGAATCGGGGAAATAGGCATCCCAGGAGCGCGGATCCGGCATGTTATTGTGGTAGATCTTGCCTGCGCCACCTGTCGAATACCCAGCGTCCCTGAACAGCTCAGGTAACATCTTTTCGTCCCCCAGGACGTGCCTCCAGATCTGTGGATTGTTATAAACGCCCGTCACCCACGGCGCTTTACCGCTCATCATGGCCGTTCGTGATGGATTGCATGAGGGAGACGCCGTGTACGCGTTCTGAAACGTGAACCCGCTCAGTGCAAACGAATCCAGGTTGGGAGTGAGCGCCTGCGGATGGCCCCCCATCGGCCCAATCCAGTTGTTCATATCGTCCAGCGAAATGAGCAGGATGTTCGGCTGTTCTATCGTGGCAGGGGCTTCGCTTGAACAGGAGATAGAAAGAAAACCCGCGAGCAATAACAGAAGGGAGTTGAAGCGCATAGAGAGAGTTCGGAGTGTGGTGGGCTGGCACGCTCAGAATAGGAAAATATCATGGGCGGCGCACGGCGGCCGCATCAGGTCACGATGAGGACGAAGCACTCAACCCATTCTTCTGTGACTTCCCGCCATAGATCACGATCAGAGCCACTGCGGTCACCATGATGACGACAGCTACGATGATGCGTGTATCGATCACCTCGTCGGCCAGCCACCACCCCAGAAATACGGCCACCACTGGATTTACAAAGGCGTAGGAAGCCAATTGCTTCGGCGGAGCATGCGCTAATAGCCATACGTAGGCCGAAAATGCTCCCCAGGACCCAAAAACAACGAGATAGCCCCATCCCCACATCGATTTTGCGGTCATGGCGCTGAATTCGAAGCCGTTCAATTCCCCAAGCGCAATCCCAACCACTACAACACCCAACCCACCCCCAGCCATCTGAATGGCAGAGGACATGAACAGGTTATTCGGCATCTCGATCATCTTGCTTCGAAGCGAGCCAACAGACCACGCAATAGTGGCTACAAACACGGCCATGACCGACAGACTGTTTGAACTCGTAACCCCCGAGAGCACATCCGGTCCCACGAGAACAATGATCCCCACGAACCCAAGGACCAGGCCTCCAACAACAGGACGCGTCGGCGCCCCGCCTTTTAGCATCTTCCAGTCCAGGAGCACCAGCCACAGTGGAACAGCCGAGACGATGAGCGCAGCCAGCCCTGAAGCAATATGCTGCTCAGCCCAGGCCACGAGACTCGTTCCTAATCCTAGTGTCGTTACTCCAATCAGGGAGGCGTTCACTACCTGACGCATCGACGGCACCGCCTTTCCCCGGAGCCTCAGAAGGGCATACAGAGACAAGCCAGCAACGGCGAACCTTGACCCAACCATCAGAAAGGGAGGAATCGACTCAACAGCAAACGCTATCCCGAGAAACGTCGACCCCCAGATGAAATACACCGCCGCGAAGGCGAGGAGCATTTTGATTGGCGTTCTCGAATTACCGTAGGTCACAAATATTGGCGGTACGAGGCCTTATTAGGGCTCTTTTCTAATCAAGATTGATGTCGCGCCAATCTACCCGTGTTCTCACTGGTTGTTGCTGGAGTTCATCCCTTGAGGGGTGGTCGCCCAGTTTAGTCGTGAGCTGGCCTCAAAATCCGTTTCGATAGGTAGAGGACACGAACCGGGAACGACTTTCTCTTTTCTCACCGCACGGAAGCTCAATTAGCGAACCGAAAAAACCACCAAAAATATTTTTCGTTGCGAGTTGACCACTTACGTGCTCTATAGAACAGGCACCCACATACAAAACCTGTCAATATGAAAACGTTCGCCTACACCGTCATCCTAATCATTGCGATCATCTCGTCGGTATGGCTCCTAGCTTTCCAACCAGAACTCGCTACCAAAGATTCGTCTGGAAGCCAGATTCCGCCGTCAGAAACCACCCTGCTGAGAGCAGAATTAGCCCGAGAAGAAGCACGAATGTCCGATGCAGATTCCCTATTTGGTCAGACCCTATCCATCCTTCAAGAGCATCCTAATCCGAATATCGAGTCTCGCGCCCGCCTTGAATACTCTTCCCTACTCATCGAGCTAGGTAGATTCGACGACGCTGTAAACATGATCACTCCTTCGATTGTCAGTGATCAGTTCAACATCTTCTCTCCTCCTCAATTGGTAACAATGTCTTGTATTGAAGCGGAAGCACATATTCGAGGCGGGAACTACTCACTTGCTGAGAAAAAAATTAGCGAGTGCAAGAGGCTTGAGAAAAGGCTCGAGGCGAGGTCTCCTGAACTTCAAGCGTTCCAGGAACACCTTACCGGCTTTTTCCACCATGTTCAAGGGCACTACTCTCTTGCACTCGACCACTATCAGTTGGCTCTAACCATTCGCCGAAATATGTTTGGTGTAGAGAGTACACAATATTCGAACACCCTAAATAATATTGCGAACGTGCACTGGCGGCTAGGACAATACTCGAAATCGGTTAAATATCACAAAGAAGTCCTATTGATCAGAGAAGGACTGTTCGGGGAGGTACACCATAAAATTGCCGGCTCTCTAGGAAATCTTGGAAACCTGTACGCAGCGAAAGGTGATTTTGCGAAAGCATTGGATTATCATTTTAACGCAGCGTCAATATGGAACGAGCTCTTCTCTGGTAATCATCCCGAGCTAAGCTATACATATGATAATATTGGGTATGCGTATAATTCTCTGCATGACTACGCAAACGCTCACATCTATCTATCCCAAGCCCTGAGAATAAAAAAAACTAGCTTGGGAACTGATCACCCTTTCTACGCGACAACGTTATTCAGTCACGCGGTCACCCTTTTAAATCTAGGACGGCAAGAACTGGCATTGAAAAGTGTAAAGCATGCCATCGATATATATCAGCAGAACGATCTATTCCATCATCCAAAATATCAAAAGGCGCAAGGCATCTTAGCCCGAATCCTGTTCAACATGGGCGAGAGTTCAAACGCGATTAGTACCCTGAACGCTGCCATTGCTGAAAGTTCGAAGCTCGATCAGCCTTACACAATTCATCTCTTGAATGATCTCGCACAGTTTTACCTGACGATGGGAGAAAATTCTCAAGCACTTGAAAATATTCAGGCGGCCCTTAATCTAAACGTTGGGGTCGCAGCTACATCCACCATAAGCACGAATCCTCCCCCTGATTTGGAAAAAGATCTCCCTCAATTGCTAAGATCATTTCAAATCAAAGCGGCGGCATACAAAAGTTTATTTCGGCATAGTTCGGAAGTAGATGACCTGAACTCGTCACTGAAAGCGCTAGAGCGAGCTTTGGCGGTGGCCGCGTTTAGTAGGCAGTCGAGAACATCATCCTCATCAAAGAATGAAATCTCCAGAATGATTAGTTCGATTGCCCAACAGGCGATAAAGTTAGCCATTCAATTGTATCGATTGAACAACGATTCGCGGGTGCTGGAACGGGCATATATGATCTCTGATCAATATAAAAGCGGCCAACTTCTCGATGCACTGTTCGAGTCTGACGCTAGAACATTTGGATCTGTACCCGAGTCTCTACGATTAGAGGAACAGAAAATAAGAATGAAGATTACGAGTCTCGAACGAGCGCTCTCAAACCAATCACTCGCAAAAACAATTAGACAACCTGATTCAAGTGAGACATTAAGACAATCTCTCTTTAACGAGAAAAAGCGGTTGGCAACGATCATTGAACTCATGGAGAATTCCTACCCGAAGTATTACATGCTCAAGCATGGAGTAAAACACGCGACAGTACTTTCCTTACAAAATAATCTTCTTTTAGATGATACTTCCCTTATTGAATATGTTGATATTGACACCGATATATATGCTTTTATCGTAAACAATGATGGAATTTATTTCCGACATATTTCTGATCATGACACTTTGAATAATGCTGTAATTGAGCTTAACAAAGCTGATTCTACTCGAATATCGAGAAAAATTCTTTCGTCATCACATGCTATATACACCATAGTTATTGAGTCTTTATATGACGTTATTAAGGACGATAATTTAGTTATTATTCCAAACCCTATTCTGTCATCAATTTCATTTGAAGCTCTAATAACGGATCCTCTTAACTCGCGAGAGAGCCCTATTATTTATAGCCAATATCCTTACATGATTCATGATCGAATGATTAGTTATGGCCTTTCTGCGTCCCTCCTCCTTCAGCAGGTTGAAAATTCTAAAGTTGAATTTCGGAAGGACATCCTGGCATTTGCGCCTGTGTTTGATGGATCAGTTTCGTTTTCTCAGGATGTCACAGACTTTTTGAAGACGACTCTTGGAACGCGTGCTCCGGATCCACCGCGCTTGGCAAGGCTAATGGGATCAGCCCGGGAGGTGAACAAGATTTCGAAGATCATGAAACGAAAGAATGGCTGGCTCGCTTCCTGGACAAGTAAGGAGAGTGACATCTTACTAAGGAGGCGTTCGACTGAACATCAGCTAAAGACTCTGAATTTGAATGATTACCGATACATTCACTTCGCTACACACAGCTTTGCCAATCAAGATGATCCCGCGTCTTCGGGAATTATCCTGGAGACCAACGGGACAAATGGTGAAGACGGAATATTGTATGCCAGCGAAGTATTTGGATTGGACTTGAGCGCAGAGCTTGTTGTTTTGAGTTCCTGCGACACTGCGAAAAGTAGTGAGAGTGACTCCGGGGGACTTGCTGGATTTGCGAGGGGCTTTATCTATGCAGGGGCCCAAAACCTAGTCGCCTCTCTTTGGCCCAGCGACGATGTTGGTGCTAGCATCCTTATGGAGCAATTTTACAAAGAACTCGCGGACGGACATCCAATCGATAAGGCATTGCGAACGGCGAAATTAAAGCTCATCAATTCAGGAGGACCGATCGCGAAGCCTTACTACTGGTCAGGATTTATCCATATTGGAGCCCCCTCTAAGGGTGAATCTCCCGTATACGCGAGTAACTAACGGTTTCCGAAAGCCATATTCAGAGACCGCGGATGTGACTTGAGTCGCCGCATACTTATGATTCCAAGTAAGGGCCCTGGAATTAGAAATATGTAAGCGTATTCATAACCAATATTTGCGATAAGAGAGGGCATGATCTGTAGCGTCACCAGGGTGAGAAGGAAGCCAATCGAAGTTTGTACCTGTAGAGCGGTGCCCACGTAATTGGGGTCGGCCAGTTCTGACACGGCTGCACTGAATTGGGCCGAGTCCGCTACGACGGCAAATCCCCAGATGAGACAGATGGCCGTCAGAAGTATGGGTTGGTTGAAGAAGAAACCCACGATTGCACAGCAGATTCCTGAGACAGCGAGTGCGAGGGATGTGATGGTGGTGCGTCCAATCTTGTCTGCCCAGATTCCGGCGACGTAGGATCCGATGCCGCCGGCGACGAAAATCCCGAATGCGGCGTATTTGGCGAAGTGTTCTGGCAGTCCAGCATTCTGGTAGCTAACGAGGAGCATGATGGGTACCCACGCCCACATGGCGTAGAGCTCCCACATGTGACCGAAGTAGCCGAAGTTGGCCAGTCTGGTGGGTCTGTCAGTGAGTCCGGCTGCGGCGTGACGCCAGCTGAATTTGGATGCTTTTCCAAGGTGGGGGCCGGACGTTATCCAGAACCAGGATATGATCGCTCCGATGAATGCCTGAATGGATGTGCCGTAAAGCACGATGCGCCAGGATGGGATGCCTGTTGCGCCGGTCGAAAGTGCATTTAGCAGATGAGGCATTCCGGAGCCAATGACTACGGCTCCTACTAACAGTCCAATGAGCTTGCCTCGGTCCTTCGTGGACCAGGAAGCCATGATCTTCATGGCTGGAGGGTAGACACCTGCCATCGCGGCTCCTGTCAGGAAGCGGAATGTGAGCGCAGAGGTGGGCTCTGTTGATAGGAGTGGGATCAGCGCATTGACGATGGCGCCGAAGAGAGCGCTGACGGCGATGAGTTTTGGAGCAGAGTACTTGTCAGCCAGATTCAAGATGGCGCTGATGAGCGCTCCCGCTACAAATCCGATCTGAACCGACATCGTCATCCAGGCCTGCATGGATGAGCTGAGGTCCCATTCGAGGGTGAGTTGTGGAATGACGGCGGAGGCGGAAAACCAGAGCGATAGTGACAGGAGGGTCACTATCGAGAGAAGCGTGATGTTTCTGGTTTTCATTGACTCGGTTTGGGCTGGCCGAATCTACGGGATTGGGGGATGGGCAAAAAGGAAGCGGCGCGGCGATGAAATCGCCGCGCCGCTTGTGGTCTGATTGTGGATGGTGTTTAGAGGCCCGTTGGGCGCTGCACGTCTACTGTTGGCAGGGGTTTGCGAGGGAGTTTTTCATCGCGCTCGGATGTGTGATAGACGAAGGATGCGATGATGGTAGCAGCCTGTTTCAGATCTGCTTCGATTGCGTGGTCGAGGACGTCCATATTCGAGTGGTGCGTCTTGGGACTGTACGCGATGCGGTCCTGGATGAACTGGAAGCCGGGTAGGCCGACGCCATCAAAGGAGAGGTGGTCCGTGCCTCCTGTACCGTTGATGGTGAGCGTGCTGGCATCCAGATCCCGGAACGGGGCGAGCCACTGGCGGAAAATGGGTTCGACGGCCTGATTGCCCTGCATGTGGACGCCTCGGATGCGGCCCGTGCCATTATCCATATTGTAGTAGGCCGAAAACTTGTCGTAATCGTCGTGGAAAGTGGTCGGTGGTTGTCCGCGGCCGGCCGATTCAGCGAAGTACTTGTTCACGTGTGCACGAGAGCCGATCAGGCCCTGTTCTTCGCCTGTCCAGAGGGCGATGCGGATGGTGCGGCGAGGGCTAGTGCCCTTCTCAGCATAGACTTTCTTGAGGATGCGCATGGCTTCCATCATGGCCGCCGATCCCGATGCGTTATCCGTAGCGCCCGTTCCTGCATGCCAGGAATCGTAGTGGGCGCCAATCATCACCAGTTCATCGCCTACCTCAGGGTCTGTGCCTGGGATTTCAGCGATAAGGTTGTACTCCATTGGGTCGTCGGTCTTGAATTCGACATCGAGATCGACATTGATACGGACTTCGATTCCCTTCTCCAGCATGCGTGCGATGCGGTTGTAATGCTCGACGGCGAGCGTCATCTGGGGAGGTGTGTCAGGCGCGTCCAGACTCTGGGCTCTGGGGCCTCTGAATCCAGCTTCGGGATCGGAAGGCACGGAGGCGCTCGATACGAAGATCGTTCCATAATCGCCTTTGGAGCCTCGATCAAGAACTGCGAGGGGCATTTCGGTGAGAACCAGATTGCGAAGCGCGGCGGCGAGCTGACGATTGCCCCCTCCACCTCCTCGAAAGCGACGTCCTCCACGCGCTCCTGGCGCGGCGGGAGCAGAATTTGCCATGGTGAGAAGGGCCGAATCGCTGTGGCGGCTGGCGATAGCCTCGAACGGTTCTTCGATCTCGCGGATGTCCTGGATCATGACGACCTTATCGGATAGGTTGCCGCGATATTTTTCGAGGTCTTCTTCCGTTTCGGCAGATACAAGAACGACTTCTCCTTCCACGTGCCCGTCGGTGCCGGGCGACCAGGCTTTGGGATAGGCCGTGATGGCAAACATTCCGTACTTAGAGCTGCCTTCAATGTTAAAGTGTTTGAGCGTCCACCCTTTTCCGAACGGTCCCCATTCGTCCCGGTGAGCGTTTTCGAGACCCATTTCCTCGAAAGTTTCGAGGGCCCAGTCTGAGGCGGCGTCGAGCGCAGGAGATCCCGTGAGTCTGGGGCCGAATACATCGGTCATCCAAGACATGTACTCCATGACATTGCTGTTTTCGAGTCCTTCGGCCCTGATCATATCGACGGCTTCCTGATCGATGGGCTCCAGTTGATTCTGCGCATTTGCCGGGTTGTAAACAAGCATCATGACAAGGGCCATGACGCTCAGGCGGAATTTGTGGGACATGTCCGTTGGAGTTATGGTTTGAGGGGCGTTTATCAAGCGATCCGAGGTGTATTAGACGATTTGTGGTGGCATTCCATTCCCATAGTTGGACAGTATTGGGCAGTGTTGATCAATAAAAAACGGCGCGGCGATATGATCGCCGCGCCGTTTGAAGTCCTATAGAGGGTTAACTCTCTAGTCGTCGTCTGCATCCAGGATCTCGTCGATGCGGGCCGACAGATCTCTGAGATGAAGCCGGGTCATCGAGTCGCGCGTGCGTGATGCTGCGCGGTCGACCAGGACCTTCGTGGTTTCGAGTTCTCCGCGAACGAGCATCTTTAGATCCGAATTATTTGCACTTACACTCTGAAATCCGAACCGCCGCAACTGCGCCGACGCCGTGAAATTAAAGTCTAATAGACGTTCCATTGAGCTCACATATCCGCGCTGCAGATTGCGGCGGTAGGAATCGATGGTGCTGTTGCCGGAAAGCTCAGAGAACACGGCCCCGCGAACGTCTTCCAACAGGGCACTCACAGTGTACTCATCACTACCAAAGCGTGCTTCGCCGTCCATGAGCCGAGCCAGTTTCTGCACATCCAGCAATCGATTAAGGGCACCGACCTGATAGCCACGGATGCGGTTAACGGTACCACTGTTTTCGATCAGCTGAAGAATATCCTCCCGGATCAACCAGCTGGGGGTTGTGAAAACATGATCGGCAATCCACTGCACTGCCTCCTCCTGTCGTTCTCTTGGCACTGTCTGGTAAACAAGTCCATCCTGATCGGTCGTCTTAAGCTGCTCGTAGACACCACCAACATTGTTGGCAACATGGCCGATGTAGCGATTGAACTGACGACCAACCTGTGTATACAGCTCTTGAAGTTGCTGATAATCTTTTCCTTCCTCCTCGGTCCACTCGACCAGACTATCGAGAATGCGCTCAAGATTGAGGATGCCCAGGCGTGATGCCTCCATTTCATCGTTTGATAGGCTTTCCGTTTGAACGCGAGGATCTCCACGGCCGCTGCCAAACCACATGGTAGGATCGTCGGCTCGTTCCTTTACCCATTCATTTAAGACCAGATGCTCCTCATCGGGCGTCCGGTTACCATCAAACCATGAATACGCCCATTTAGCGGCCCAATCGTCATATTCTCCAACAAGAGGTCGGGTGCGTGTTACGCCATCTTCGGGTTGCGCCACGTAATTGTAGCGCGCATAGTCCATGATCGATGGTGCCGAACCGTGTGTGGACGTGAATTCAGGGTCACGCAATTGTTCGATGGTGTAGGCATAGGACGAACCCATGTTGTGCTGGAATCCTAGCGTATGCCCGATTTCGTGCGCACCGATCCACCGGATGCCTTCAGCCATGATCTCGTCCTGAGTATGAGGGTCTCGCGCATTGGGATCAAAAGCTGCGGTCTGAACAAAGGACCAGTTTCGCACCAAAATCATGGCGTTGTGGTACCAGTTGATGTCGCTTTCCAGAATTTCTCCAGTTCGCGGATCGTGCACGTGGGGACCTGATGCATTCGCGATTTCCGACGCGTAATAGCGAATAACCGAATACCGGGCGTCTTCTGGACTGAAATCAGGATCTTCTTCAGCGGTCGGTGCCATTTTACCGATGATGGCGTTCTTGAAGCCGGCTGCTTCAAAAGCTCTCTGCCAATCGTTAACCCCGTCGATGAGCGGCTGCCGCCATTGTTCGGGAGTATTTCGATCGATGTAATACACGATCTGTTTGACGGGCTCGACGAGCTCTCCGCGGGCATACGCTTCAGGATCGCTGGGTTCGAGACGGTATCGGGTCACGTAACATGTTTCCTCGGCTCGATGCTGCTGACTGTTGTAACCAGTGAACCGAACGCTGAAGAGGCCAACCCGCTCATCACACAGACGCGGAGTCATGGGTACTTCTGGAAGCGAAACCATCGACTGGGCCATCTCCACGGTAATCGTGTTAGTTGAACCATTTGACGGTGCCTCGGTGGCGACGTAGGTCAGGACGTGACGAACCTCAATATTGGTCGGAAACGACTTGATGGACTCGATATAGCTTCGCTTGGAATCGAGGCTTCGAACTTTTAGCGTGGTGCGACGAAACGCTTGGAGGCCTAGCGCCGGCACGTCGCCCGTGAAGAGGCTCGACACATCGATAACGACGCCGGTAGTGTCCTCGTTGTAGGCTTCGATGTCGAAGGCGCGAACGATGGGCGCAAGATTCGAATTGCGGACGGCCTGATAGATCGGATCATCTTCATCGGCTCTGTTTTCGTAGCCGACCACTCTCAGAAAGACCGAGTCGTTTTTTCGATCCCAGCGAACTACCTGAGTGTTGGCCTTCTGACCGCCATAGCCCACATTATCGGCCGTCTTGGAGATGCGCGTTACGAGAAGAAATTCCTTGCCAAGCTCTTCATTCGGAATCACGTAGTAAAAAGTCGCTTTGTCACGATAGACATCGAAGAGGCCTTCATCTTTGACAAAATCGTCTTTTATTACTTCCGAGAAGGCTTTGGGGCTCTTTTTCTTGTCTTTATCGTCTGATTTTTCGGACGAATCCGATTTTGACTGCGCGGAACTCGCGCCTTTTGATGATGCGCAACCGGCCAGAAGGAAAATGGCCATCGAAAGCATCAGTAATAGTCTGGGGATCCTCATGGGTATCAAGAATTGGGTTCAGAAAAATCTGTTACACGAATTATGTTACGCGGCACCGAAGGTGGGGGTCAACTTCCGAGAATTGTCACGGAACCGAGAACAAGGGAGCTAAGAATTTAGCCATCCGGGACGCGTTTTTCAATGCAGTTAACGCGTTCTTCTAGTTCGCCGGGATGGGCGCTTATCTATCTGGACAGGACGCCTTGAGCCGCAATCAGCCGATCTGTCTGAGCAGATATGTCATCGAAATAGATAAATGTCGTGAACATATTCTGAGTCTGGGGGATGCCGCCGTCGAGCGCTCGCTGCAAGCCCGCATCATCCACCATGTACCGATACTCGTGCTGTCCCTGTTTCATGTTGACCACACCCTCGTACCAACCTCTGCTCCCATCCCATTGAAGCCGGTTTTCTTCTATGGCTTCCCAGTTGGAGAAGCTTCCGACGATAAAGACTCGCCCCTGGACGCGCTGCTCATTTGGGGGCACTAGACGCAAGGTGACGTCGATGTATTCTCCAGAATAGTCAGGATCAGTCACCGATCGGACTCCTTCGCGCACGAGGGACTGCCCATTCAGAAACGGCGCAATGCCTGATGCGCCCAGATTGGCGTAATCCGGTTCGAGGGCGACGCTCCATGGGATGGAGTTCTGATCGACCCGTTCTATCCTACCGCCAGTGCGGATATCAGACAGATTGATGTAGTAATTCGCCGTCAAATGCCCGAAGGAGTTGCGTGGTTCGAGAAAATACTGCAGGTCCGGACGCACGTTCAAAGACGGTCGATCGACGCAGCGGCTGGCCTGATACCAGCTGTTCCTCAGAAAACAGACCGTGTAGTCGAAGACATTGGTGTTCAATTCGGGAGGGCTGAAGCGAACGAAGGGCTGGATCGAAGTGAACTGGCGGCCGGCCACCAGAACATTGTCCAGTCGCATATCGATCGGTGTCGATTGCTCGGTTACGAAAAAAGGTCGCTCGAACAGGACCTCGTCTTCCCTTCCCTGCTCCGTCACGCGCAGGATGTAGTTGCCGCTGAGCCGAAAGTCGATGACCGAATTGGGAAACTGGTACTCGTAGTGCACATAGTCCACATAAGTGGCCTGGCTCTGACGGTAGTCCATAATGTCATCGCGATGAAAGATGCTGAGGTACTCGGCCGCGAACAGATCTCGTTTCCAATTCCGGTCCGCATGATAGAAATACACCGTCAGTGGCCGGCCTCGGCTGCCCATCATATCGAATGCGAGGCGAAGGTGTAGGCCTGAGCCCATCTCAACGATGGGTAAGGAGGTCTCGCCGCTGCCCGCGTGCAATTGGATCGTCCGCGCATCGGGGTTGTCCACTGGCAGCGCCAGGCCCTCAGGCTCGGGGGGGCGGGGCGGGCGGTTTTCCGAAGCTTCCTCGGTAGATGCACAAGCAGACAGCATGAGTACGCCCACGAGCAGCATCATTCGAAATACTCTTGGAAAAGACTTCACCGATTGCGCCATGTGATTCGCTCCTTCCAATTGTTGATCAACTCGCTCATTGCAGGGTCATCAGCGTACAAAACTGCCACCGCGCTTGCAAACGCATCGGCCCGGGGAAGGTCCCGAAGTCCATACGCCGACTGCATCGCGAGAAAGGTGGCATAGTCGAGATTGCTGGAGTCCGGTGCATCTTTTCTGGCGATCAACACCGATTCAATAAGTGGAAGCGCGGCTTCGAATCGGTCTGATTCGAAATAGGCCGACCCCAGTACGTAATTAAACGCTCGGCTTTCGTCGGGGCTGAATTCTGCTGTGAGCCTGAGGGCTTCAAGAGATTCTATTCGGTCCGAGAGCGGGCCCGGCCTCGCCAGGATTTCGATAGTACCCGGCTGTCCGAGGAGCAATAGCCGGGCCGCGACAGCGGCCCGTGAACGGTGCGCGGACCTCGACAGCAGCTCCTGAACCTCGGCGAATGAAGCGCTCGCCTCTTTTTCATTGCGCGTGATGGCCGCGTAGTGACCGCTCAGTAGCCACTCTCTACTGTTTCTGATTGAATCGGGACGAGAGGAAAGATAGCGGGCCGCATCGGGAAGGTGATCCCCTTCAAGACTGATCTCGGCCCGAAGAAGAGTGAGCATTTCGAATGCCGGGTCGCCCTCTATCAACTGACCCAGCTGGGCCCGCGCTTCCTCGTGCCTCCCTTCTTCTGTGAGTCTGGCCGCGCGCAGCGCGGCCCTTACATCGGGCGGCGTGTAATGGGGACAGGTGGTTTCAAACAGGGAGAGAATAGAAAACTGCCGCGCTGCGCGCGAACCAGCGTCTGGATGATCGACAGTCAGGTGAAGCAGCATATTCTGCCACTCCTGGGCCAGTTCACCAACTGATTTTTGGTAGGCGTCGGAAAAGGAACCCGCCCGATACGCCTCTCTGAATGCGTCTGCACCGTACTCCTCGAGCAAAAAGTGGACAAACGAACCCGTTGTCGTGTACGAAACAGCGCCCCTTCCTCCCCAGAAGCCAAGAGCCGAAAGACTTTCTGTGACTCGCAGGCCAACGGTCCAGACAGAATCGCCCTTAGTGGACCGCTCATAGGCCGCAACCAACTCATGAGGCGTTGGCCTCCCGTCTGGCGGTTCGAGCGCAACTGCCAGGCCTTCCACGAGCCCGATGGACGTCGAGGCTCGAATGACAGGCAGACCGAATTCTCTTGAGAACACGTGCGCGAGTTCGTGAGCGAACACGCCATAAAACGAATCCATCGTCACGTGAACCTGTGGATCCGCCAGCCACACGGGGGCCACGCTCGTGTAGCGCGCGCCCGTCATGCGGGCGCGCGCCTCGACATCCGGATAGACGTAAGACACTACTCTGGAAGAGGGCTCCACCCCAAGCTTCCTCGTGAGCTCAGCATATCGGAATTCGTGTTCATCCAGGAGCCGCGCTAGAGAGGACTCCGACAGTGACTCTTCGTCGAAAAAAACTTCAAAATGATCCGTCGTGGCTACACCTGAAAACGAGCCCTTCAAATACCGGGAAGGAGTATTGATACCCAGTGGGCCCGACCATACGTACACCGAACCGATCGATAGAACGAGGACGAGTGCCCAAACCGTCCGCCGCTTCAACAGACATAGAAACAGGAGCGACCAGAGCAGAGTGAGGCCCCGAAAGACAAACAATCCCGGCCGAACTACCAGTTCAACGTCATATATCGGCCCCAGAATGCCTCCAAAAACATGATTGTAGGTGTAAAATTGAGGGTGTAGTCCGATATCGAACATGGGACTAAAAACGGCGATACCAACTCCTATCAGAACCAGCCAGAGCGCAGGCCGCGCTACTCGATCCTTGAGCAGACTGGCCAGTGAAACCGAGAAAACAACGGAGATCGGCGCGAAGAGAATAAAGAACCCCAGCCCTCTGAAATAGTCACAGTTAGGTGCCCACACCGCCGAGAGAGTCATTAGTCCCAACGGCAGAGCAAGCCAACTGAACTGCCTGACAAGTGACTTGGAAAATGTTGAGCCGGCTGGCGAAATCGTGCGCAGTCCGGCTAGGAAGAAGGCTACAAATGAAATGGCAGCTGCAGACTCGACATGCAGTCGGTCAAAGACAGGCACCAGCCACAATCCCAGACACAGAACACCATAGACGACCGACTCCACGCCCACAATTCTGCCGAGAGAGGTGTATTTCATCCCATCAAATGAAGGTGTAGGAGAATCCGATGGACAGAACTTCCTTCAGCTGCGCCCTATTGCTGATGTCATCGTCAAAAAATACGGTCCACTCGAAGTTGACGTTGAGCCACGGATTTACCTTCATGTTGAGAATACTCTCCCAGATGAAGTCGGGGCTTTCCGGCTTGTTGAAGGCTGCAAAAATCCCCAACGAGGACTTCAGCACCACATTCGTGACGATTTCCTTGTCAAAATTTGTATACGCTTCGATGCCCATCTCCAGCCGCATGCTTTTGTCGAGATCAACATTGTAGAGCGTACGGAGCTGCTCGATCATCACGACTGTCCCCTTCGCACCTATTCCCAGGCGCTGGCTCAGGTAGGGTTTGAACAAGTAGGTCATGCCAACAGACTGTGTGAACGTGCCGGGAGACAGAAAATCGGAGACCTTCACGGGAGGCGTTCGTCCGTCCTTGAACGGATTCTTATCAAAATTGAATCCTGGTGCAAACTGAGTTCTGGCGAGAAGGGCGATGGTGGGTTGAAGCCTCTTCAGGAATCCATCTCCCGTGTGCTTGAATGTAGTTGAGAGGCGAATTAGGTCTTCGGCTTTCCGGAAATCGAGGGTGTCCTGTTTCACCAGGCCGAACGAGAGGCGGACCTCATGCTTCAGCATCCAACCGTTTCTCGTGCGTTCTGCTCTCCCGTCCAGCCCAAGACTGAAGGCGAGCGTATTGACCCCACCCTCAGCCCAGTTCTGGAAGCCAGCTTGTGATCCCGCCAGCTTGCCCACAAGGAGGGGCTTCCATTTCGTCGGATCCACCTGCTCATTCTCTTGAGCAAGAACCTCGGAAGAAACGAGCGAGGTCAGAAGAACAAGAAGAAAGATTCTATTCATTTTTTGATCGTCACATGCCGCAACTGTGCAGGCAAAAATAGGGACCAAAAGAAAAGGCCGTACTAGAGCAGTACGGCCTTTTCTAAAAAACGAAAAACGGGTTTAGTCGTTCTTCATATTCTGGACTTCAACTCGAATTTCCTGAGCAAGAGATTTCATCTCTTGCATGGCTTTGCGGACTCTCGTACCCGCCGCTTTGTTGCCCTTATCATAGAACTTATTAAAGTCGTCTTCCACACCCTCTACGAAGCCTTTTAGATCGGCGAATCTACTCATTGCGATTCCTCTTGGGATAGATGTAATCTGTGTAACGAGGAGTGTGAAGTACACCTCGTGCTAATCAGTCCAAATCTAAGGGCATTCTGGGAGGCTGTCAAGAAATAATCTTCCTTTTTAAGCGTAAAAGGGCAATTACTTGTCCACATCTGCAACTTTGAGTAAAATATATTGTCGCTGACAATAGGCCCTAAAGCCAGAATTTACGTGAACTTCCAGCGTGAAAATCAGTGTATTTTGAGCCCACTTTGACTTCCGATCCAGGACACGTGAGAAACAGCGTATTTCTTGGATAGATCGCTGAAATCGTACCATCCCGGGATGGCGTTATCCCTCTTTAGCTCATTGGAAGACGTGGACTCAGCAGCAGAAACGGCTTCCTTCATACGCGGCGTAACATGTTGTGACAGATGGATTATCTGGCATTCATCCGACAAAGCACTTGAAACGATACGAGCCGCGTTGAGGGGCGAAATATCAACCGGACACCCCTGCTCACTTCGGCCGACGGAAGACACGACAAGAACCACTTGATCCGCCTCCCAGAGCCCTTTTTTGAACAATTTTGAGGCGATCCAGGCGTCATCAATATGCTTGAGTAGTCCTCGATCTGACCCCAGAAATCCGGCCGCAACAACGCCCTCATCCGTCAATCGCGTCACCGCACGACGATTTTCCTCTCTCATTGATATTTCGTAAACGCTGCCTGCCTTTTCGGAAACATGCAGGGCTCCATCCACTCGTTTTACGTCGTATCCGAGTGTCTCCAGCTCGCGTTCAGTGTTCTCAGCCGACCCAAGAACGAGACCAATCTGGACGTCTGAAATGCTCCTCGAAGCAAGGCCTCGAGCAAGCTGATCCCAGAACATGAGATCTCCCTGAACGTCGTGGTCGATGCAGATCAGTTCTATCATTTTACGGCGTACGTTGGCCACCCAGACTTACCAACAAGGATTGATTTTGAGCGGGGCGAAGTCGTTCTTTCAGCCTCCAATTCACGTTCCTTTTTCCGTCCATTCCTGGCGTTTCCAATACGCCAATCTCGTCTTTTTGATCATATGGATTTCTGCCATCTGCACTGTCACACACAGTACTCTCTTCTCGACGGTGCAGCCAGGATCAAACGACTTGTCGCCCGGGCTGAAGAACTCGAAATGCCCGCACTGGCGATAACCGATCACGGGAATCTCTTTGGTGTCCCAGAATTCTATACCACGGCCAAGCGAGCAGGCATCCGCCCCATAATCGGATGCGAGTTTTACGTCACCGCGAGCGGAATGGCGGACAAGTCCGACCGGGTTCGGTATCACCAGGTACTCCTCGCCAAGGACGAGGAAGGGTATCAAAACCTTATCAGACTCTCGTCGCTCTCCTATACGGACGGCTACTACTATAAGCCGAGGATCGATCTCGAGACCCTGAAAAAGCATTCGGGTGGTCTGGTGGCAACAACATGTTGTCTACAGGGACAGGTTCTTCAGGCCATTCTGAAGCAGGGCGAAGCAGAAGCCCGAAAGGTATTCGTATCCTACCTGGATGTGTTCGGGGACGATTACTACATCGAAATTCAGAACCACAACATTCCCGATCAGCACCGATGCAACGAGGTGTTGTTGCGCTGGGCCAAAGAGTATGAAGTGTCGATTGTGGCCACAAATGATGTGCACTATGTCGACCAGGCAGATTCTGCCGCACAGGATGTGCTGTTGTGCCTGCAGACGGGAAAAGATCTCTCGGACCCCAACCGGATGCGTTTCGAGAATGATCAGTTCTATCTGAAGAGTGCTTCGGAAATGGAGCTCGCGCTTAAAAACGTGAGTGATGCACAGGTCAAGGAGGCGCTGGAGTCGAGCGTATTGATTGCTGACAAGTGTTCGCTTGAGCTGCCGATGGGACAGTTGTTGATGCCTCACTACCCCCTTCCCACCGAGTTCGAAGAAGACACGGATGCTTATCTGAAGCACCTTGTTTACGAGCGGGCGAAGCAGAAATTCGGCAGCATATCTACGGAGCAGACGGAGCGCCTGGACCTGGAGCTGGGGATTGTGTCCCAGATGGGATATGCCGGTTATTTCCTGATTGTGCAGGATTTTACGACTGCCGCCCGTGATCTTGGCGTCACGGTGGGCCCGGGACGAGGCTCGGCTGCGGGAAGTCTAGTCGCATATGTGCTGGGGATCACCAATGTCGATCCGCTCAAGTACGGCCTTCTTTTTGAGCGCTTCCTGAACCCCGAGCGGATATCGATGCCGGATATCGACATTGATTTTGATGATCGGGGTCGGGCGAAGGTCATCGACTACGTCGTGGAGAAGTACGGTCGCCAAAACGTGTGTCAAATCATCACGTTCGGAACGATGGGGCCTCGCTCCGTAATCCGCGATGTGGCCCGCGTTCTCCAGATTCCGCTTCCGGAAGCTGATCGCATAGCGAAACTCATTCCCGAGCGTCCGGGAGTGACGCTGGACACCGCGTTCAAGGAGGTGCCTGAGTTCGGAAAACTGCTGAAGGATCCGAACGAGCAGATTCGGAATCTGATGCATTACGCCAAGGTGCTCGAAGGCTCCGCACGGCACACCGGAGTGCACGCAGCTGGCGTAATCATCGCTCCGGGAAATGTGAGCAACTACGTCCCCGTTTCCATCGCGAAGGGAAAAGGGGGGGCTGACGATATCGTAATCACCCAGTATGACGGAAAATGGGTCGAGTCGTTTGGCCTCCTGAAAATGGACTTTTTGGGGCTCAAGACGCTGTCTGTGATCGATGACGCCGTTGAATTGATCAAGCAGACGCACGACATCGACATCGATGTAGACAAAATTCCTCTGGACGATGAGCGGACCTACGAGCTGTTTCAGAAAGGAGAATCCATAGCCGTTTTCCAGTTTGAATCGAGTGGCATGCGGGAATGGCTCCGGAAACTCAAACCGACGGCCATAAACGACCTGATTGCGATGAACGCCCTGTACCGACCGGGGCCGATGGACAATATTCCGACCTACATCGCGCGGAAGCACGGACAGGAAGAGGTCAGCTATCCCCACGAAATGCTCAAGCCGATCCTCGAGCCTACGTACGGCATCCCGGTCTACCAGGAACAGGTGATGCAGATGGCGCAGGTCATGGGTGGATATACGCTCGGCGGCGCAGACATTCTGCGGCGCGCGATGGGTAAGAAGAAAAAGTCCGAAATGGTCAAGCAGCGGGCCGTTTTTGTCGAGGGTGCTTCAAAGCGCGATGTCGACGAGAAGACGGCCAACGAAGTATTCGACCTCATGGCAAAGTTCGCCGGTTACGGATTCAACAAATCGCACGCTGCCGCTTATTCGATTGTGGCGTTTCACACCGCCTATCTGAAAGCCCACTATCCGGCGGAATACCTGGCCGCCGCCATGTCGAACGATATGGGCGATACGAAAAAGTTGGCCATCGTACTGGAAGAAGCCCGTCATCTTGGACTCGAACTGCTGGCCCCCGACATCAACGCGAGTTCAGCGCGGTTTACGGTCGATGGTGGGAAAATTCGATTCGGCCTCCGTGCAGTCAAGGGCGTGGGATCGGGTGCCATCGAAGCCATCGAGGAGGAGCGCAACGAAAATGGTCCGTACAAGAGCCTGTTCGATTTCGCACGTCGGGTCAATCTGAAGGCTGTCAATAAAAAGGCCGTTGAAAGTCTTGCACGCGTGGGTGCGATGGATCGGTTGGAGGGGCACCGCGCGCAACTCTCCGAAGCGGTTGATTTGGCCATGCAGTACGGCCAAAAGGCGCAGGCCAACGAGGCGGCGGGAATGATTTCCCTCTTTGGGGAGGCAGGTGGCGATGGCGCCGCAGGACTCGAGCCTTCCCTGCCGGTCGCCGAGCCGTGGCCGCGATCACGACTGCTGAAAGAAGAACGAGAGGCGGTCGGATTTTATGTCTCAGGGCACCCGCTGGAGGCCTACATGGCTGAGTCTCGGGCTTTTGCCTCCGCACAGATCGTGGATGGTCCGGCCATTATAGAGCGTGATGGTCCCGTTGACGATAGCTGGGCAGGCAGAAATAACCGTCCTCTGCACACGTTTTGCGGAATTATCACTGAGGTCCAGCACCGTGTCAACAAATCGGGCAAGCCGTACGCTTTTGCTCAGTTTGAAGACTTTACCGGACAAGCAGAGCTGATGTGCTTTTCGAACACCTACGACCGGATTCAGCGGTATCTGGAGGTCGACGAGATTGTCTTGATCAAAGGCAGTCTGGAGATGCGAAGGGGCATGGTCAATGTGATCGCAAACGATGTGATTCCCATGTGGAAGGTCCGGGAACAGATGGTCAAATCGTTGGCAATACGCATCCCGGCTGACGAGCTGTCCATGGAGCAGGTAGAGGGATTGGAAAATCTACTTTCTGAACACCAGGGTACGTGTAAGCTCTATTTTGATCTGATTTCCGAACGAAGTCCCCACCCGACGCGCGTACTCAGCCGAAATTTTGTTATCGATCCCAATAACGAGGTGATGCAGGGACTCTTTGGTCTCTTCGGGCGCCGCGCAATCGTCGTAGAGGGCGAGAGCTGAGCAACTCGAAGCCCCTTCCGCCCTCTTGTACCGTAACCCTATTCCTAACGTTTCGTAATCGACGGCAGTGATGTCAGAATTCTATAAAATCCTCCGATTGTTGTCAGTCTTCGCGTTGATCCTCCTCGCTTCAGGCTGTGGATCCGCTATTGAGGATTTGCGACAGCGATATCGACCCGGATCTCCAAGAGAGGCCTACGTGCTCGGACTCGAAACGATGGGGATTGCCGAGAGCGCAATAGCCAGCGAGTGGGCACTTCAGGGAGATGAAGCACTCCGCGTCACACTTTCTCCAACCCTTCCTTACCGCGAAGAAGGCAGCCTCTTTCCGACAGAGATAATGGCGTTGGGGTACCGATTGAGACTCGAACGAGGCCAACAGCTGATCGTCCGAGCGTCACTGGACAACGGAAATGATTTTTTCGTCGACTTGTACGAGTCACTGGATGCGATGGGATTACCGATGCGCAGAGTGGCGAGCGCAGATTCGACGGCTGAGTTGAAGCACGACATCGATCGCACCAAAGACTACTTTCTTCGCCTCCAACCAGAAATTCTTTCGGAAGGTGGGTTCCGAATCGAAATAATGACGGACGCTTCGATCATCTTTCCGGTCACTGGTAGGGATACAGGGGCGGTTCAGAGCTTTTTTGGGGATTCTCGCGAGGCCGGACGGAGAAGTCACCACGGTATTGACATCTTCGCTCCCAGAGGAACGCCGGTGATTGCTGTACGAGAGGGTAGAATCAGTCGAGTGCGCACGGGCGGACTAGGCGGAAGGACCGTGTGGCTGCGCGATAACAAGGGCCACAGTTTTTACTATGCGCATCTGGAAGAACAGCTGGTCCAATCCGGCCAACGCGTGGTTCCTGGGGACACCCTGGGACTTGTAGGAAACTCGGGAAATGCGAGAAGCACGCCTCCGCACTTACACTTTGGAATCTACAAGAACGGCCCTCACAACCCCTGGCCATTCGTTTTTTCGCCCAATCTCAGACCGTCTTCGCTACGGGTCGAAAGTCAGTACTTCGGAACGTGGAGACGAACGGATGCTTCCCGCGTCTCGTTACTTGAGGCCCCATCTTCGGGAAGTCTGACGCTTGCGCGATTCGAATCGCCTGTCGACCTGCATATTATTGGCGGCACGAGCACATATTATCATGTTCGCCTGCCTGACGATTCCGAGGGGTATATAACGGCAAGTGACATGGAACGCACAATAATGCGCAACATCAACTCGCCCATTCAGCGATCGAGATCTACAATAGGCTCCTAGCCATTTGGTCCGGCACAGAAACCCGGCGGAAGTCCACACGTCCATGTGCGGTATGTCGATGCGCATCCAACATATACCTCGCCAGTTTCTTGTGTCCCTCGTTCGCGGATACCAGCTACTTCTTTCTCCCCACCTCGGCGCATCCTGCCGGTTCACCCCGAGCTGCTCCGAGTACGCAATTGACGCGCTGCGCCGGTATGGTGCCATCAAGGGCTTTATCTTGGCGACTCACCGCGTAGTGCGATGCAATCCATGGGGTGGCCACGGCCACGACCCTCCCATCTGGTATTCAGAGCGGGAACGAACGGAATCAACTAACAATGAGTCACAGCAAACACACTGAAATTGCCAAATCTGTTACCGCGCGATGCGCCGTTCTGACGTGCAGTGATACGCGAACAACGGACACCGATACCAGTGGGCTATTGATTCAAGAGCAGCTTACTGCTGCCGGCCACGAGCTCGTGAGCTACGCCCTAATTCCAGATGAAGCAGACGAAATCCGCTCACAGCTCACCCGACTCTCTTCTGAGAAAGTGGAAGTTGTAGTTATTAACGGCGGCACGGGCATCTCCCAGCGGGACAACACTTTCGATGCGGTGCAGGACTTGATTGAAACCTCAATTCCCGGATTCGGAGAACTCTTCCGAATGCTCTCCTACCAGGACATCGGTCCGGCCGCGATGCTCTCTAGAGCGACGGCGGGCTTGATCGGAAATATGGTGGTGTTTTCACTACCAGGCTCCAGAGGTGCGGTCGATCTGGCCATGCAGGAGTTGATCTTACCCCAGATAGGCCACCTGGTGTCGGAACTCCGTAAGTAGAGAGTCTATCAGAGCAAAATGGCTCCTATCATTCGAACCGAAGAGCGTCGATTGGGTTGAGCGAGGCTGCTTTCTTCGCTGGATAAAAGCCAAAGAAAATTCCGACGGCAGCCGAAAAGAGGATCGCAACGATCACGGTCTCGGTGTTTACGACGGTGTTCCACCCGGTGAGGGAAGCCAGTAAGCTCGCGCCTCCGAATCCAAGGGCGACTCCTATCGCGCCCCCGAAGATGCTCATCACAATAGATTCGATGAGGAACTGTGTCAGAACATCCGATCCGCGGGCGCCAATGGCCATCCGGATTCCTATTTCCCTGGTGCGCTCTGTGACCGATACGAGCATGATGTTCATGATGCCAATCCCTCCGACGAGGAGAGAAATAGAGGCGATCGCTGCGAGGAGCATGGTCATCACCTCGGTCGTTCCCTCGGCGGCTTCACTCAGCTGGACCTGATTTCTTATTTCGAAGTCGTCGCCCTCCCACTCTGCGAGACCATGAGACTCTCTCATAATGGCTCGTAATTCCACTTGAGCCTCCTCGATATCGTCCGGCGAATAGGTGTTCGCCAGAATCTGACGGATGAAATTCCAATTCGACAGGCGCCTCTGAACGGTCAGAATAGGAGCCAGCGCGACGTCATCCTGGTCATTTCCATCTGGAGTTTGGCCTTTTCTCTCGAGTACACCAATCACTACCAGCGGTACATTTCGCACCAACACCCGCTCTCCTACCGGGTCTGAATCTGGAAAAAGATTTTCGGCGATAGTGGCGCCGAGGATTATCACTTTTTTACCGGTTCGCTCTTCCGAAGCGTCAAAAAATCGGCCAGAGGTGAGCTCCCAGTCTCGAATCAGGGGATAATCAGTTGTAACACCATGAATGGTCGACCTCCAGTTGCCGTTTCCCCCTACAATCTGGGTCCTGGTGAAGATGACTGGTGAAACTCCTGCTATGAAGGCAGACTCGTTTCTGATCTTTTCCGCATCCTCGATCTTCAATCTGTTGAAACTGGATGCGCCCTGACTCACTCCACCTGTCGTGCTCGCGCCAGGAGTGATGACCAGCATGTTGGTCCCCAGATTCTGGATCTGTTCCTGGATCTGAGACTGCGCTCCTTCTCCAACCGCAACCATAATGATAACGGCACCGACGCCGATGATGATGCCCAGCATCGTCAAAAGCGTCCGCATCTTGTTCTTGACAATGCTTTTGCCAGCAACTTTGATCAATCGTAGAGTTCTCATAATTCGCTTATTGTCAGTGTCAGAGACTGTCTGCCGTTTTTTCTTCCAGAATTTCTCCTTCCTGCTCAGCTATCAGCTTCGCAAGATTATCCGCTGCGGAATCCGGCTCCTGAAATTCGTCGCGGATGATCCGGCCGTCACGAAGTTCAATGACGCGTTTCGCATAGCGGACAACGTCCCCTTCGTGCGTCACGATGATGATCGTAATTCCCTGCTCGTTCAGTTCCTGGAAGAGCTGCATGACTTCTGCAGTCGTGCGGCTATCCAGGTTTCCAGTCGGCTCATCGGCCAGCACGATGCTGGGCTCCGTCACGAGCGCGCGGGCGATGGCGACTCGTTGCTGCTGCCCCCCAGACAACTCGTTGGGAAAGTGATCCACCCGGTCACCCAGGCCTACCTTTTCGAGGGCCTTGATGGCCGCCTTTCGATGATTTTTTATGCGATTGGTTCGATCGTACAGTAGCGGTAGTTCGGTGTTTTCGGCTGCGGAGGTACGAGCCAGCAGATTGAATCCCTGAAATACGAAACCAATCTTCTGATTTCGAATGTCAGCCAGCTCGTTCTTTCCCAGTTTGTTTACCTCGATACCATCGAGGAAATAGGATCCCTCTGTCGGGTAGTCCAATCCGCCAATGATATTCATCAGCGTCGATTTTCCGGAGCCAGAATGGCCCATAATCGCGACAAGTTCGCCTTGCCGGATAGTAAGGTCTAGTCCTTGCAACGCATGGACTTTCGTCTTTCCCATGATGTAGGTTTTCCGAACACCGGAAACCAGTATTACCGGGGGAGTTTCACTCATCTCTCTTCGACCTGAATACTTGAATGTGTTTAGAATCCGCCGCCTCGACTGAAACGACTGCCTCGGCTTTCGGTCCTCTGACTGAACGGATTCTGGAACGAACTGGCCACCTGGGACATGGTCACTCCGGAAATGATCTGTAGGCCGGATTCGAGATTGCGACCAATTACTTCGGTCTGCGAGCCATCTGTGATGCCAGTCCGAACCCGGGCGACCATTATTTGGCCGTCGTCATCGAGATACCATAAAGTCGCCGAATTGGATCGACCGCCGCCTTGCTCGCCACCAAATCCACCAGCTCCAAATCCACCCTGCCCGCCTTGACGACCTTGACCACCACCTTGGCCGCCACCTTCACCACCACCCTGCTGGCCTCCACCCGTTGAATCGCCGCGCGATTCTCGCATGGCTTCAAATCGAGCCATCAGGCTGGCCATCATCTCTTCATTTGGACGAAATCGAAGTGCGGCGTTCGGGACTTTCAGGACATCAGCTACCTGTTCAATCAGAAATTCTACTGTGGCAGTCATGCCAGGCAAAAGCTGCCCGTCGGAATTGTCGACGTCAACAACTGCTGTGTACGTCACCACATTTTCCTGAATTCGAGACTGGAGACGAACCTGCCGAACCTGACCATAAAACACACCGTCGTCATAGGCCTGAACCGTAAAGCGAACGGTCTGACCCTCCTTGATCAATCCAATATCACTCTCATCTACCGAGGCCAGAATCTCCATCCTTGACAGATCATTGGCGATCAGAAAAAGCTGAGGTGTGTTCAGCGATGCCGCGACAGTCTGGCCTTCGTCTACATTCCGCTCGATCACTACGCCGCTGATCGGCGAGACGATGGTGGCATAGCCGAGATTTCTTTCGGCTCGTTCCACCCCGATTTCGGACGATATGATACTTGCTTTGGCCAGATCCAGATTATACTTGACCTGGTTGAACTCCACTTCGGTAGTAAAACTTTTCTCGTAAAGATTTTTTACGCGGTCAAACTCGGTCTGGGAAAAATTCAGCTGGGCTCGGTTACGATTCAGCGTCGTGCGCGCATCTTTCAGCGAGCTGGCGAGAAGAGTTGTGTCAATTCGTGCAATGATCTGTCCCCGTCGGACGCGATCATTGAAATCGACATAAATCCGGTTCACAATCCCGGACACCTGCGTTCCAATCTGGACGGTGGTAACAGCACCCAAATTTCCGGTCGAAGCCACCACAGATTCCAGATCACCGGTTTCAAGCGTGACAAATCGATATTCCATTCTGGCTTCCGCTTCTGCGCTGTTGGTGTACCACACCACCCCGACTACGACAACTAGAACTACTGTAAAAGCGATAAATTTTTTCATTTGGCCATGCCGATCGTCGGCAAACTGAGAATTGGTTAGTACTGAAGCCTGTTGAGGGGCTTTAATTGGAAGCCGATGAGTCGGGCCTTGTAGATCCTCGACGCCGCGTGCTGTCGCGTCTGGCCGACTCGGGAAGAGTCGTCATCCGGTCAAACAATGGAGTGATCTGTGGAATCTGATCCGAACTCAAGAGCAGCAACATCTCTTCCCTCATGGCCTCCATCAAATCGACACGATGTCGCCTGTAATGTTGGAGGTGCGGATTCAAGGTGTCCTGATAAGCATCGGCCAACTCGCGCAGCGCGAGCTCCTGGGCTTCGTCGGTCGGATCGATGTATCTGTCGATCATCGAATAAAGCCCGCCCTGGCGTCGCATTTCGGCTCGCTGCGCGTCTCTTCTATTGTGAAGCATGCTCCACCCCAGCGCTCCGACGACGACTCCGATGAGAAGCGTCCCGATGAGTACAGATATTGATTTGGAAGACAGTTTCATGATGGTGATATAAGCCCTAGTGGTCCTCTATGGTCGGGTCGTAGGCCGCAGCAACCGTGACGGGATGCAGGCCTAAAACCATTTCCGTGGTCGACTGTGCGAACTCGTTCGTGCGCGACATTCGAAAATTGTATGCTGCCATGGCGAATATCAGCAACATGCCTGCCACGAAAACTGGCCGAAACCAGCTCATCAGCTCTAGCGAAAGGTTGTCGCCGTTCGACCAGCTTCTTCCCGTCGATCGGCGCACCGCACGTACGATGCGTTCCGTCGGCATCGACATCATCGATGCGTCCCGTTCACTATCAATCAGACTGCGAAGTGAGTCAATAAACTCGGGAGAGACTCCTGCTAGGTCCGAATCCCGGTCATGTGGTTGATACTCTTTCATGGTCATATACATTTGGAGGTGCGACTTTTACCGAAGCACCGTGGCGTCCCCAAGCTCCATTTTGAGTCGTTCTACTCCCCTCTTTAAGCGAGAAAGAACGGTCCCGTAGGGAATGTCCAGGACTCTCGCCGTTTCCTCTGTGCTCATATCCTCGACAAGTCGCAGGATAATTACCGAGCGTTGTTTTTCGGGAAGACTGTCGATTGCCTGCCGCAATATTTGGCTGTCTTCCTTCGTATCCAGATTTTCATCAGAGCGAGTAGCCGCTGCCAGTTCAACATTCTCAATCGTTGTCCAGGGCTGCATCCGCCGTCTCCGCTTCATCCTTCTGAGCGCATCCAGACTCTTATTGATCGCCATGCGAACAATGAAAGTTTTTAAGGAAGCGTCGCCCCGAAATGAGTGTAGCGACTGATGCAGCTTGATGAACACTTCCTGCACAACGTCATCCACTTCTGGAATCGCACCCAACATACCCGTTACCGTCCGGGACACTTCGTCCATGAACCGGTCAACGAGAATGCGAAACGCATTCTCGTTTCCTCCGACCGTCCCATCGATCAGTGTTTGATCCGAACTTTGGTTGTTGAACGTCAATTCTTCCCTGGATACATCTTTTACGAGATGCAAAGGATACAGCAGAGAAGGTGATATGGAGAGTACCAGCTGCAATTTAATAGGCTACTGAGGTGGCCGTCTTCGCTGTCCACCACCACGCTGTCCGCGGTTGCGACGCTGTGACTCCTGGATCTCCTGGTATTTCTCCAGTTGGTCTGCAGACAACAAGTCTGCGAGAGCTGTTAACGTTTCTTCTTGCATGGCGCCCATCTTTTCACGCATGCCTTCTCGTGACCCACTGGCTTGCATCGATGCGAACAGTTCGGTCCGCTTTTCCTGTTGCGCCCAAAGAAGATCTTTGACGCCCGGAGCCGCTTCTTCACTCAATTCGAGGGAAGCGACCAGCTCGACGAAAGTCGATTCAAACGCTTCTTTCTGTTCTTCGGCGGACAACCGCTGCCGGCCTTGCCCGAACACCGATCCCGCCATCACGACGGTCACCAGCGTCAGCATCGCGGCTCGATGCATAGCTTTTTTGGAGGAGTTCATTACTTAAGCCTGTTTTGTGATCATTTTGTTATTAGACGGTTCTGAATCCGTTACATTCCATCGAGATTGAGCCAGCCTTTCGCCCGGTGCGAACCCGTGGAGAGGCCCTGCGTTCGCGAAAATCGCAACTAGAAATCACAGCCGAAAATCACCGCCTACCGTGCCCAGGGAGTTCCGCATATACAACACACTGTCCAATTCGGTTGAACCGATCGAGCCGAGAAAGAAGGATCATCTGACCTTCTACTCCTGTGGCCCTACGGTCTATTCCTACGCGCACATTGGTAATTTTCGCTCGTTCATCACCGCTGACCTTATCTATCGCACCGCGTTGGCGCTCGGTTGGGAGGTCAACTACGCGACAAATGTCACAGATGTAGGGCATCTCACCCAGGACGACCTGAGTGATCCTGCTGGTGAAGACCGGATGGTCAAGGCACTTCAGTCCAAGGAGGGCGAAGACTTCGTCAACATCTGGGACCTGGCCCGATATTACACCGACACTCTGATTGCCGATTGGCGAAGCTTGAATCTACTGGAGCCGACGGTCAGGCCAAGGGCCACAGAGCACATGCGCGAACAGATCGCGGCGGTCGAACAGCTGATGCAAAAGGGACACGCCTACGAAACGTCCCAGGGTGTGTATTTCTCCGTGAGTTCTTTCCCCGAATATGGCAAACTCTCTGGCAACACCCTGGAAAACGAACTCGAACAGACCGTTCGAGATGTAGTGGTTGACGAAGAGAAAAAAGATCCGCGCGATTTCGCTCTCTGGAAAAAGGACGACAAACATCTAATGCAGTGGTACAGTCCATGGGGATGGGGTTTTCCAGGTTGGCACATTGAGTGTTCGGTGATGGCAATGAGATACCTGGGCGACGAAATCGATCTGCATGCGGGAGGAGAAGATCTCATTTTCCCGCACCACGAATGTGAAATAGCTCAATCCGAGTCGTTGACGGGTAAGACATTTGCAAAGACCTGGGTTCACACGCGTTTTCTGAAGGTTGAGGGTGAGAAAATGTCCAAAAGCCTGGGCAACTTTCATCTGGTCCGGGACCTGGTAGAGGCTGAAGATGTGGGCGGCAAAGGAATCGATCCCCTGGCGCTTCGCATGACGTTGCTATCGGGCCACTATCGAAAACCTTTCAACTTCACAATGAAGACGTTGAAAGCGAATGTGAAACACCGTGAACGATTGCAAGAGGCAATCGCTCTCGTTGGCAATCCGGATGACGATGGGGCCGAATACTCGGGTGACCTGGGAACGACCCTGTCCGAGAATTACTCCAAAGCCATGGATGCGATGACCGAAGACCTGAATACGCCCTCGGCACTCGCCGCCTTGTTCGGCGGGACGAAAATGATTCTTGCCTCATCTGTCGAAACGGATGAAAAGGATCGAGCGTCGGCACGAAAGTGGTTATTGGATATGAATAATCTCCTGGGGGTCGTATTCAAGAACGCCGAGGATGATGCCGGGGACGAGGTGGATCCACTGGAGGCCGTCGTCCAACCGCTGTTGGAGGACCGCTCAATGGCCAGGGAAGAGGGAAACTGGGCCCGTGCAGACGCAATTCGAGATAAGTTGACCGAGATGGGCGTCGAGATCATGGATACACCGAATGGTGCGAAGTGGAAGAGAATGGGGAAATTATAACGATATGGGATACGGAAAAACGCTACTCGATTATGGCTCGCTGGAAGGCGGATTGGTTCGCATGATGGAGCGATTCAAGACTGAGGGTAGCATGACTGGAGACGACGCCGCAGATCAGTTTCTGATTCAGAACGCAGACGCGGCTTTGATCGGAATGCTCTTCGATCAGCGAGTGCGTGCAGAGTACGCTTTCACTGGAACGGTTCGCCTGCGGGATCGACTTGGCCATTTCGACATGGCGAAGATGGTAGCGATGGATCTTGAAGACCTCAGAGCCCATTTTGCTGCGAAGCCCGCTGTGCATCGTTTTACCAACGTCATGGCGGAGCGGACACACGCAATCGCAGGAATTGTGGCGGATAAGTACGATGGCAGTGCGGCTAATATGTGGTCCGGAGACGTTCCCTACGAAGTCATCCAGAAACGACTTGTGGAACTACCTGGATTTGGAAAAATGAAAGCCTACAAGATGAAGTTCGTCCTCCATTACTTCGGACATCGGGATTTTTCGGATACCTGATCGTGATCCTTTGATCGGGTGATCATTCAGAGTCGCCCAGCCGTTCAGAGTCGCTCAGCCGTCCAAGCCGCTCGGCCGTTCAGAGCCGCTCGGCCGTTCAGAGCCTCTCAGGCCGCTGACAGTGCAGATGTCAGTTCTAGGAAATCTCCGTCGGTGACCGTCAGAGGTTTGATCACGAAGTAGTTGCCAGCGCGATGAATGTCCAGGCCTGGCCGTTCGAGAGATGATTCGGAAGTAAAGGTCTCCCAGGCAATGTCGACCGCCGCATCAATCAACTCGGCTGGATTCCACTTGCCAGAATGAGAAAAAATAGATCGTTCCCAGGCGATTGCTCCGCCCGGTACACTGCGAACATATTTTTCTAGGTATTCGTGTGCTCCCATCATTTGATCCTCCACCGAATCTGTCAGTTCTCCCGATTCGATTTGTTGGCTTTCGATACGCTTGTTATCGTCATGTTGCTGAAAAACAAAAGGCAGCAACCCATTCGGGTTACTGCCTGGTCGTACTTCAAACGACATGCCATAGATACGGAGACCGGGGCGCATCCGACTGAACGGTCATAAAGCGAGGCCGAACTGCATCATCGCCGCCAGAAGGCGGGCACGAAGATGATGATTACAGTAAATATTTCGAGCCTTCCAGCCATCATCAGGAACGAAAGCACCCATTTTCCAGCCATGGGGATGTGTGCATAGTTTTCCGTGGGCCCTAGGGTGCCAAAGGCAGGCCCAACGTTTCCTACACTGGACACGGTGGCTCCAAAAGCGGTCAACAGATCGAGTCCAAAAAAGGCCATGACCAGTGTTCCCACACCGATCAGGCCCAGATATAGAACGATGAAGGAAAGCACGTTTTTCATCACATCCTGCGAAACGACGCGATCTCCAAGTCGAATGGGGATGACCGCCTGAGGGTGGATGAGTTGTTTGACCTCCTTGAACGAATTCTTGAACATGAGGACGTGCCGAATCACTTTAACTCCTCCACCAGTCGATCCGGCCATGCCTCCAATAAAAAAGCACAGGAAAATGACGCCGATAACCATAGGTGGCCAGATTTCGTAGTCCGCCGTGCCAAAGCCTGTTGTGGTGATGATGGCCGCCGCCTGGAACGCTCCGTAGCGAAGTGCTTCTGATATTGAAGCGTATCCTTCGAAGACGGCATCCCCCTGAAAGCTCGGTAGGTAAGCCAGTACTGGCGACCAGGTGCCAAATGTTATCAGAAGGGTGGCTACGGCCATGATCCCTACATACACCCGCAATTCGGTGTCTCTGAACACGGTGATGGTCTTGCCGCGAAGCAGACGGAAATGGAGCGCGAAGTTGACACCAGCCAGGAACATGAAGACGGTTATCACCCACTCGATATAGGCTGATCCAAACTGCCCGATTGAACCGTTTTTAGTCGAAAATCCTCCCGTCGCCATGGTCGCAAATGCATGATTGACGGCGTCAAAAGGACCCATGGCCGGCATCAGCAAGAAAATTTCAGCCACCGTGATCCCAACGTAAATCAACCACAACCGCTTCGCAGTTTCCTGAATGCGCGGAGTAAGCTTGTCTGCGGAGGGCCCTGGGACTTCCGCCTTGTACAGCTGCATGCCTCCAACTCCCAAAAGCGGAAGAATGGCCAGGGTCAGTACGATGATTCCCATTCCGCCCAACCAGTGTGCGAGGCTTCTCCAGAACAGAAACGCCTTAGGGATTTCCTCGATGTCTGGATTCCCGCCTCCACCAAAAATGGTTGCGCCTGTCGTAGAGAAGGCGCTCATCGTCTCAAAGAATGCATCCGTGTACGACTCGAGAACGCCACCCAAGATGAACGGAAAGGCGCCCACGATGGAAAGCACGACCCAGGCAAACGCTACAATCGCGAATCCTTCTCTTATTTGAAGCTCACTCCGCTTTTCATCTCGCCGGAACCAGGACAGCAATCCCAGAGCGATAGAACCGAGGGCCGTTACTCCAAAGGCCCACCACTCGGGTTCGCCATAGAAGAGAGCAACCAGCATGGGCAAGAGCAACGCCACACCCAGGAAGAGAACCAGGATGCCGAGGGTGAATATGACCGCGCGAATATTTAGAACCATGGGTCAGTTCGCAAACAGTTGCTCTGCAATCTCCAGCGTATCTGGAAGAACGAAAATGTAAGCTCGGGCCCCTGGAGTGATCTGCGTCAGACCCGTGGCAATTTCGAGATCATCGCCCTTCATCACGGCTGCGATGAGCAGTCCCTCCGGAAGATCAATATTCATGAGAATGTCCTTTGTGATGGCAGACATCGGCGCTGCTTCAATCTCCAGTATTTCGGCGTCCAGTCCGTGCACGTTAGCGACACTCTTGACGTGTTTCCCGCGGAGAAAGCGAATGACTTCCCTGGAAACGGCCAATTTTTTATTCACGGCCGCGTCGAGACCGATCGACTGACTGATCGGGATATAGGCTCCGTTGGAGAGAAGTGCCACCGTTTTTCGTACCCGTAAGTGCTTGGCCAACAGGCAAGTAACGAGATTTGACTCCTCGTCGTCCGTCACGGCTACAAATGCATCCATTTCCGAGAGGCCTTCGCGTACAAGCAGATCTATGTCGGTGCCTTCACCATGAATAACAAGGACAGAACTCAACTCCTCCGCCAACTCTTCAGCCCGCGCCCGGTTGGATTCGACGAGTTTGACGCGTTTGTCTTTTTCCTGGCTGAGCTGCAGAGCAACCCTGGCACCGATATCGGTGCCGCCCAGAATCATGATGTCCTCCAACTTCTGATCGGACTTTCCGAGTATTTCCATGACAGCCGGGATATCCTTGGGTCTGGCGAGGACAAAGATCTGATCATTTTTCCTGAGGCGCTCCCGGCCTCCCGGCAATATGGTTCGAATTCCGCGGGCGATAGCCATCACCCGGAATTTGATATTCGGCGTATCCGAAACCAGGTCAATCAATGTTCGGCCGATAGCTGGACTGTCGGGATCGAGCCTGAGGCCTACCAGATGGAGACGTTCGTCAGCCAACATGAGAACATCGGTCGCACTTGCACGCCGAATGAGTCTTGTAACCTCTGCCGCTGTACTTTCTTCGGGATGGATAATCAGATCTATCCCAAAATCAGAAGGCTTCAGAACCGTCTGCTTTCTGGACAATTCTTCGGACCGAACTCTGGCGATGGTCGTTTCGACGCCCAGACGATCCGCAAGCATGCACGCGATGATATTGACCTCATCGATGGCTGTGACTGCTACGATGATGCGCGCGTCCTGTATGCCTGCCTCTTCCAGAACAGCCGTTGAAGTGCCGTTGCCGCAGACGGTCATTACGTCCAGCTTGTCGTTCACTCGAGCCAGCGCATCCTGATTGACATCCACAACGACGACATCATGCTCCGCGTGCGAGAGCAATTTCGCCACGTCATATCCGACCACACCAGCACCAATTACAATCGCTCTCATTGATTCGGATTTGTATGAATTATGTTATTCAGACTGGCCATTGCTGCATCTCCCAAGCTTGATCCCAGAACATCCATTCATAGCGTGTGCTCGTCCGGAACGCGTCCACAGCCCGCTCTTGGTGTTCAGGTCCATGAGACCCCGCGAGTCGTTCCAGAAATGCCATCATCTCGTTCGAATACGTCACAAATGCAGGATCTGAATAGGTCTCAAGCCAATCCCGATACGGATGGGAATCAGAGATGTGTCCCATCTCTTCGAGAATTCTGATTCCAAAATCGGTGTAGAGCCACGGGCATGGCGTGAGTGCACCGACGGCTTCGAGGAGAGAACCCTGCCTCGCACAGGTCAGCAAATGGTCCTGGTAGGCGCGATTACTCGGGCTCATTTCAAGGGCGGCGATATCCTGTGGACTATATCCGAGCACCTTGCCGTACTCATCATGAAGCTGCCTTTCGACGACGATGGCCAGGCGCGCTCCTTCGATGAACCACAACTTGTCATCCGGCGTAGTGAAGCGCGTCGACAGAATGCTGCAGGCGTCAGCGAATGCTTCCAGATAACGCGCGTCCTGCATCTGGTAAAACCGGAAGCGTTCGGTGGACAAGCTCCCGTCAATCAGGCCTTTCACAAACGGGTGATCGAAAGACGCCTCCCATTGACTGCGACATGCCTCGAGGCATCGCGCAGCGAACGGAGGAATCTCAAGCTCCACGGAGGATTGGCTTTGTGAATCGAATCCTGCCTGGATTTCGTGTGAACGATCGGCCGCCGAATCAGTGTCGGGCAAACCATCAATGTCCGGAAGAGGACTTTCCATGTAACGAATTTAGACGAACAACGATAACCGCTCCAAAGATAGTTATGCGGGAAAGGGCGGTCAATTGTGGCAAGATCAATTGGGGCGTGATCCTGCCGGGAGATCAGCGCCGGATTCGGGCTCTTTGGAGGCCTTGGAGTCTGATTCGGAGCCCGAATGCCCTTCAGACCGGGTTTCCGTAACCGAAAGAGGCACTTTGATCCAAAACGTCGTCCCGCTGTTCAATTCTGTATCGAATCCAATCTCCCCATCCATGCTCTCGATGGTCCTGCGTGCGATTGCCAGGCCCAGCCCCGTACCACTCGTCTTGGTCGAAAAACTGGGCACGAAAATCTTTTCCCAAAGGTTTCGGGGAATTCCCGAACCATTGTCCGAAACCCGGCCCAGTACCCATGAGACGCCACGTACGTCCGTCTCCAGGTTCGTCGAAACGCTGATTTCGGCAATTCTGTCATCGGGAACGGCTTGAATGGCATTTTTCAGGAAGTTGACATACACCCTTCGCACGGCTTCTCGGTCACCGGACACAATCAGCGTCTTCGGATGTAGCTCCATCTCGATAATGACATTGTCCTCGGCCTGCATCAATTCTACGGCCTCGGCTATCACGTCATTCAAGTTGACCTCTTCCCGGATATGCTTCGGCATCCGCCCGAACGAGGAAAACTCATTCGCGATTCGAGCAAGGGTATCGATCTGTTCGATGAGGGTGGTGGTAGTCTGGGAAAACTTTCGGGAAAATTTATCATCGTCCGAGCCATCCTCACTCCTGCGATTGAACGCGGTACGCAGGTGCTGAATCGACAACTTCATGGGGGTGAGTGGGTTTTTGATTTCATGAGCTACCTGGCGGGCCATTTCTCGCCAGGCCATTTGACGTTCCTGCTGCCCCAGAAGATTTCTGCTCTCCTCGATCTGATCCTGCATGGTGTTGAATGAATCAACGAGATCCGCGATTTCGTCTCCCGTATCTACTTTCGAGATCCGCTCGAAATGGCCCGCCGCTACAGCCTTGAGTCCGGCTCGAAGCTGCGCAATGGGACGTGTCAGGGCATTCGCCAACAGCGATGCGGTGACCATTACCACGAGAACCAACAACAGAAGGGCTCCAAAGAGATAGGCGACCGTTCGGGCCCGCTCCTCTTCAATGCGCTCCTGCTCGGGCAGAGTCGGAATGGAAACGACGTAATGAGGGATTCCCCGCTCATCCGTCAGCGCAAGGTAGCCGGCCTTGTAGGCAAAGGTGCCCAGTTTCTCTTCAACCGTGATGAACCGGAATCCTTTGAAGTAGAGCGCTTCATAGGCTTCAATGGGCAGTCTACGTTCAATCAGTCGATCGCGTATCAATTCTGGTCGAGACGCTTGTTCAACTTCGAGATTGTGATATACATTCAAGTCGAGTCCCACCCGTGCGGCCAGGGAGTCCACGCTGATGCGATCCAGAACTCGGTAGGGTAGCTCTTCGCCCCTCGTCTCGAGATCTAGTGTCTGTTCCACTCGTTCCAGATGTTGCCTGAGCCAGGATTCGATGGCCTGCTCATTCTCCTCGGTCACGACACCCAGTCCGACGAAGCCCATCGCGACAACCGTAATAATTCCAACGGAAAAGAACGCATTCAGAACTTTATCGCGAAATTGGCGGACGTCCGGCTGAAGGGACGGATTCCGAAGTCGGAAGAAAAGCCCACCAAAGTAGAACGGCATCGCCAAAAACAGGCCGGCGACGACGATGCGCAGTAAGTGATAGAGCTGGTCGAACACGTTTGTCGTGCGTCGACGGACAGCCGTGACACCAATTCCCGCATTTTGTTCGAGACTTTCCTCTACCCGGTAATAAGTCTGGTATTCCCGGTCTCGAACCGATTCAAGGGTCCACAGCTCCGTTTCTCCTCGCAGCCTGACGGTCACGTTGCGATCCATAATTGTTCGTCCGAAGTTTTTCCCTTCGGTTCGAACCAGGACGCCATCTCTGAATTCCGCCACCGACAGGTCAGAATATCTTTCGCCGTAATACCCACCC